>Ga0154533_117_pt5 | contig 46498 bp, 42 predicted proteins | sample RifGroF1_FD_105676 | JGI IMG/M metagenome (GOLD analysis project Ga0154533, IMG submission 105676) | Flavobacteria bacterium GWF1_32_7 | reverse complement strand
TACAACATGAACTTATCAGACAGAAGAGCAAAATCGACTGTTCAATACTTAATCAGCAAAGGAATAGCAAAAGATAGAATTTCAGGACAAGGATTTGGAGAAAGCGAACCAAAAGTAGCTTGCAAACCATGTAACGAAGAACAACACGCACAAAACAGAAGAAGCGAATTCTTGATTGTGAAGAAGTAATTAGTAACTATACAAATAAAAAAGTCCTCAAATCAATTGAGGACTTTTTGTTTTTAAATATCTTTATGATTCATTGTCAGAAGCAAACCACTCAGCAAAAGAAGTTTCAGTTTCTTGTAATCTGAGAGAATGTAGTTTTATACTATCAGGTAAAAGATTTTTAATTTTATTAGAAAAATCAATTACCATGTTTTCACTTGTTGGTTGATAATCAACTAAAATTACGTCGTGTCCTCTTGATTTTAATTCGTGTGCTAATTCAATATGAGGTGTGTTTTTATTGAAAACAGTTGCATGATCGAATACATCTACAATTTGTTCTTTTACAATTTTTTTTAAATCGCCAAAGTCAATCACCATTCCATATTTTACATTTGAAGTGTCTTTTATGGGTTTTCCAATTACAGTAACGGATAGTTTATAGCTATGTCCGTGAACATTTTTACACTTTCCATCGTAACCATAAAGGGCATGGCCTGTTTCAAAGTTAAACTGTTTGGTAATTCTTATATTTGACATCTTGTATAATTTAAATTTTTTCTTTCTTTTTTGCTCTGTAATAAAGTGCGTAGGCGATTCCGACTAATACGATAAAAGGTACAAATGAACCAATAAGAACTCCAATTTGATATTGACCATCTGGAGCGTCTTTTAATTTTTGTTCAACATTAACTTGTTGAAGAAAAATGATTAAACTTCTCATTTTTTAAATTTTTCTAATGCGTTTTTAGTAAAATCTGATAATACTAGCCTTCCAGAAATTGCTGCTCTTTCATAGAGTAAACTATCCCAATGACTTGTTCCTTCCCAAAGCACTTTCTTCATTTCTAATAAGGCATCGGGATTGTAAGATGAAAGTTCTTTGGTATATTCTTCAAGTCTTATGTCTAAATCTTCAATAGTTTCGAAAACTTCAGAAAATAATCCTTTTTCAAATGCCCATTTTGAAGTTTTCCAAGCGGTTGGGTTAAGAGTCATTTCTGTCATGGCCATTTTTCCAATTTTTCTTGAAACGGCTGGTTCAATAACAAAAGGACCAATGCCAATAGCAATTTCAGAAAGTTTGATTTCACTTTTTGTCGTTGCAAATGAATAATCACAGGAAGAAGCTAATCCAACTCCACCACCAACAGCTTTACCATGAATTCTTCCAATGATTAATTTTGGACATTTTCTCATAGCATTGATTACATTGGCAAACCCTGAAAAAAAACGGCTACCTTCTTCATAATTGCTTACCGAAAGTAATTCGTCAAATGAGGCGCCTGCACAAAAAGCACCTGTTCCAGCACTTTTTAGAATAATTATAGAAACGGAATCTTTTTTGCTTAAAGCATTAATTTCATCGGTTAATTGTTGTAATAATGTACTCGGAAATGAATTGCTCGAGGGATGAAAAAATAGTAAAGTAGCAATGTTTCCATTAATTATGGTTTCTATAGTTCCCATTTGCAATTATCTTTTTAAACTAAAATGCGATTTGAATTCTTTTCTTATGTTGTCTTCGTTATATTCAACTTTAAACCAATAGTCAGTAGAAGGCAATAATTCTCCGTTGAATGTTCCGTCCCAACCTAAACTGTCTGGGCTCATTTGTTTCATCAATTTACCATAACGATCATAAATTGAAATTAAACCTTGATATTCTTCTGGTAAGTTAATATTCCATCTGTCATTATAACCATCTCCGTTTGGAGTAAAATAGTTAGGATAAGTAATGGTTTGAATCGTGTTAGTTAACAATAAGCCACAACCTTGAATATCTCTTACATAAATGGTGTAAGATCCATTTGGTAAATTACTAAAAACAGGGCTTGGTTGCCAATCTATTCCGTTCAAACTATATTCATAAACACCAAATCCTCCAATAGCTAAGGCTTGAATTGTAGCTAAACCGGTAGAAAAAGCTGGCGTTAATAGTTCGGCAGTTACACTTGCTGGTTCAGAAGAAAAAGTAGCCTCAACAGAATCTGTAAAACTACATGATGTGTCTAAATTTGTTACGGTTACTTCGTAAGTTCCAGGTGTAGTAATGTTATAAGTTGGTATGTTTCCACTTGGATTTGCCGGAGTCCAGGCGTAACTATAATTTCCAGGCGTAATTGGCGTAGCATTTATAGTTTGTGAGCCAATTCCTGTTACTGGATCAATACAAATAACAAAATCATCACCTAAATTAGTATCGGGTAATGGATTAACAATTAATTCTAAAAACGGACCTAATCCGGCGCATTCAAATAAATTACTTTCAATTCGAACCCAAATAAGTTGATTGTTAGCAACTGTGTTTCTGAAATTATTGATGTCAGTTATTGCATTTTGCTCCGTTTCGGCATCATTTTGATTTAAATAATAAGTATAAGTATAAGATTGACCTGTAGGAAATTGGTTTGTTAAAGCAGGTTCAATTTCGGTTAAATTAAAATATCCTATTCCATCTCCATTAGGATCTGTAGCATTCAAATAATCATCGCAAACATCATCAATTGTATATCTATATGTTTGAGGAACTGTTGTAGCCGATACAACTAAATTAACTCTTGAGGTTCTAAAACAACCATTAGAATTTGTTATTCTTGCCCAAACCGTACTTCCGTTAGCTGCATTGAACGCAATTTCATTAGTAACTAAGTCGTTGTTATTATTTGCTCCCGCTAAACTATTGTGATATGAAAAGGTTAAATTACTATCTGTAGAAATTAAAACATTAGCTTGAGTTAAATTGAATGTCGTGTTCGCGTCTGTATCAGTATCACATTGTTTTAAGGTAACGATAGCGTTTACAATAGGTTTAGGGTTAACAACTAGATTAAATGTAGCAGTAAAATAACATCCGTTAGTTGTGTTTGTCAATCGTACATAAATAATTCTATTCGTTGCATATATTGAAGTTATGCTGTTGCTTCCGGCTATTGCTTCTGTTAAATCGGTGTGATAAGTAATGTTGTATCCGGGAATAAGAGTTGAAATTTCGTTGCTTTTTTGACTTAAATCAAAAGCGACAAACCCATTTGTATCATCTCCATCAAGGTTATTATCACATAAGCTAAAATCAGAAATCACCGGTGGGGTTGGAATTGGATTGTTTGTTATTGTAACACTTGCAGAAACCTCAGGGCATGCACCATTTTCAGGTATTGTGTAAGTATAAACACCTGACGAATCCAAGGCCGGATTAAAAATACTTGTTCCAGATACAAGTGCAGAAGACCATGTTCCTCCAGTAGTTGTGGTAGTGCCTAATAGCGTAAATAAGTCAAATGAATTAGCGTTTACACATGTTGAATAAGTTAAACTTGTTCCCGCATTTGGCGCTTGTTGAATGGTAACATTAACTTTTACAGGAATTGTTGTAGGTGATGAGTTACAGTCTTTTGTAAATTGGTATATATATTCACCCGGAATATTGATTGTTGGGTCAAAAACATCATTATTTAATGGCGCTCCGCCTGCTGGAACTGTCCAAGTACCGTTTTCACCAGGGTTACCTATTATGGCTTCAAAAAGATTAACAGTTTCATTTGAGCAAACCGCAACATCTGTATCTTCTGGGTTGCTGCCAAAACCTGAATAATATCCTGCAAAACCAGCCACATTGTTGAAATATCCAAAAACACCAACCGCTAAAGGGCCTGTGGATTCAATATTAACATTTCCACTAACTCCAGGTATTCTGTATGTTACCCAATCAGTGTTTCCTTGAACAGCTTGTGCTTCTGTATTTGAAATAGTTGCTCCATTTAGCGTAATTGTTGCCGAAGCGTAAGTTAAGACCATTAAGTCTGCATTGTAAGAAGTTGATCCAATCACATTCACATCAGGAATGTTTACCGAATTTTGAAAGAAACAACTTAAAGGCGGAATGAAATTTAAACCTGCTGTAGCTGTATCATTTCCACCTCCTAATAATTGATAAGCGTATACGTTTTTTGAAGTTCTAACATAAATGTTTCTATTTGTTGTGCCTTGGTAAAACGAATTGTCAACTAAATAATAATCACCAGCATTTATTGTGGCATTTGGAGTTGCAGAACCATTGACAAATATTTCGGTATTATCCTCATTTGCAACAATTAATGGTAATTCCATAGTCGCAAGTCCGTTTCCTTCAATAAATATATACTCATTTCCTATTTGTGAAGCAGAAACAATTTGATCAAGGGCAAAATCGGCTCTACTTTGCTCGATTCCACCTAGGGCATTTCCAGAGTTTACAGCAACAGGCTTGTCCGAAGAAATCAATGCTCCGATTGCACCATCTAAATTTTCAATTGTGTCACTATAACCTGAAAAAATTATACTTTCACCTGCATTTAATAAGAAACTTTGAGAAGCAGCATTTATAAAACCTGTACTTGTTGTAAAAATAACATTTGGATCATAATCAGACAAAGTAATATTGGTATTGTCTTCTGTTGCCATTATACTAGTAACAAATGATTTTCGTGGATCAAAGCTTTCATTTATGATATGCCCTAATCTAAAACTTGTTCCTATTCCTGGTCTTCCTTTAGAAACCAACATTTCTGCGTGGTTTTGCGACCTAACTCTAAAGCTTACATAAAAATCTTTGGGTCCTTCTAATATAATTCCACTATCACTTAAAACAATGTTTACATTTTCTTGTCCAACAAACATTTTTGTATTTTGTCCAAAGCCAATATCTATTGTTAAGGGAGTAGTCGCTGAAATAGTATATGGGCTTGCTCCAAAAGGATTCCCAGCGCCATCCGTAACTGTAACTTGAAAAGGAGTTGTTTCTTGAGTAGATAAGTATAAATAATGATCAGCCACAGAAGAAGCATCTCTACAATGCAAAGGTGGCAACCAGTGTTTGTTACTCAACTGACTAAAACCAAAGTTTATAAATAAAATAAAAAATAATTTTATTAGAAGATTCTTCATTGTAAAAAATTGAAAATAAGCTTGTAAAATTAAGTAGAAATGTAGAATTAATCTAAATATTAACTAAAAAAACGCTCTTAATTGCACGTTTCCTGTGTGAATCGTTTTACTTGTTTCACTATTTCTACCTTGATAATTAATATTAATGTCTAAATATTGCGTCAGGTTTTTCTGTAAAAGTAAGCGCCAGGTTTGATTTTTTCCAGGTTGTAAGCCTTCTAACATTTGAAAACCTACTGCAGATAAGGCATTTCCATCATACGAATTGTTGTACATCGAGAATTCACCATTCATGCTAAATCCTTTTTCGCTATTGAAGGTAAACGATGTTCCCAATCGCGTTTGTTTTAACGTTTCAAATACACCAATTTGGTTTTCTTTTTGTTGGTATTCGTAAAAAATATCCCAACTCGCATTTTTTGAAAATAGATAACCAATTTTTGGTTCAATTTGATAACCTTCAATCTCGAAATTTCTATTTGGATAATTCTCAGAAGTAGATTCGGTTGAAGTGGTGCTTCCCGAAAAATTAAACAACCAACTTTTCTTTACCAAATGCTGATATTGTACTTGATGCGATTGGTTTTTAGCAGCAACACTTCCCACAGAAAGTAAATTCTGACTTTCGTTTAGTAAGAACGAATAAGTGGTTGAATGATGTTGTTTGCCACGATTAAAAAACAAACTATTTCTAAAATTGGTATTCAAACCAATCAATTCTTCTTCCTCTTTTGAAAACGGATTCAAATCGAAATTAGCGCCATTTCTTTTTATTTTTCGATCAATTAAAAACGAAGTTTGATTGTAAAAATGCGATGCGAATTTCTTAAAACCACTTTCATTTTGCCATTGGTTAAAATTGAAATTTAGCGCTTGCGAAAATTTATTTTGGTGGGTTCGCACAAAAACCTGATTTGGTAAAAACACTCGAACATAAATCGCTAAATCAGAATACGGAGCAATTTCAAACTCTTGTAATTCCTGAATTCCATTGCTATTGTAATCGTTCCACATGTAAACGCCTTGTCCGGGTTCTACTTGCAAATAAGTGAATTCTTGCTGGGCAATGGTTCCTGAACTTGTTTCATAAGCCGTTGTTGTCTGAATTAGCTGTCCAAAAAATCTATCCGAATACAAAATTCGTGAATTTAACGAAGGTTCGTCTTTTAAGCTTGAATCTTCATATTTCAAAGTGCGATAATTCAAAAACACACTCAAATTACTTTTTTCGGTTTTAATTAATTGCGATTTTAAGTAGTAGGAATTTGAATGATTTACACGCTCAATTCGGTTGTTTTGCAAACTATCATTCTGACGTTGTAAAAATCCCAATTCCACAAAAACCTTCGTCGAATCGCCTCTTCCCACAAAAGCACCATATTCTAAAAAACGTTGGCTTAAAGCCGAAAATGCATTGGTTGTCTTCAATTTTTCCGAATTGTCTTCTAAATTCACTGTAGCACCAACCCAATTTTTACCTAATTTATACGACGAACGATTTTCGCTTCGAGAAAATGAAGAATTTGAAAGTTCGGAATCGCTTTTCATTATGCTTGAATTACTCCAAATCATCCAATTTTTGGTTGCATATCTTCCTGATAAAGTATGTTTGTTTCCAGAAAAAGCCTCCCCAAAAGTTAAATTTTCAAACTGATAAATCGCTTTTCCTTTGTTGTTGAAATTAAAATCCAATCCCGAAGTCAAAAAACTTTGATTGCCTAATAATATTGAAGTGATGTTCCAATCACGATTAAATTCGATGTTATACAAACGTTCAATTGTTTTGAAGTTTTCTTGCACTAATTGATAATTCGCAAAGGCATCAATCTTAGTTTTTCCATCAAAAAGACGTTGTTTTCCATTGAATTTTCCGGCAAAACCTTTGTTGTTATTGTCATCTAAATTCGAATATAAATTTTGGTCGCTGTTGCTTACTGCTACTTCAAAATCTAAAAGCGTTTTCTCGTTCGGATTGTATTTTCCTAAAATCGTTGCCATTTGAATTTTTGTAGGCGCAATCAAACGAACAATTGGTTCATAATTTCCTTGCGGAATTCCAGCAATTGGCGCTACATATTCATAAATTTTTCCAACGGCTTGATTGTTGACTAAAACATAGTTTCCTTCATTATTTCCAACTAACGAAAATCGCACATTGTACAATTCGTCTGTTGGATTATTCGAATATTCAAAAACTTCAACCGCACCAATCATCACTTTTCTATACAAAATTTTATTTTCAGAATAGGAATCTAAATAAGCTGAAGGTCCGTTCATTTGCGAAATATCATCACCAGCGTTTTGCAAAATATCAATTTGTTCCGAAGATAAATTTTGTTGCAACGGCTGATTTTTTACATCACTTTCCGAATACACATAACCGCCAATTTGCCAATTTTTTCGCTCGTGCGAAATTCCGCCATACGTTATAAATCGAGTAAAATTTCTATCGGTATATTGGTATTCTACGTTGATTCGCATTTCGGAAGTAATTGGAAATAACGAAGTAAAAATGATTTCTCCTGCGTTGTAATCGATGATGTAGTCATTGTTTTCTCCACGCGTTTTTAAAATCCCGTTCACATAAACACGTTCCGAACCTGAAATAACTAAAACATACAATTCATTATTATTTCCACGCAATTTATACGGCCCTTGATTTCCTTCTTGACCTATAAAACTACTTCGTGCATATTGTCCACGCACCAAAGCTCCAGAAGCAATCAGTTCGGTTTTTTTATCTGGTGTTCCAAAGGTAAAACGAGTGGCTAAACCTTGTACTTTTTTGTTGAAATTCAAGAAAGCTGATTTTCTATTTTCCAGAAATAAATCTCCAGCGCGAATGTTCCATTTATCCGAAAATAATTCAATGAAAATCTGGTCAAACTCATCTAATTTTTGCGAATAACCGCCTTCTTGCAACGGAATATTACTGTCTTGAATGGAAGCGCGTAAACTTACTTTGTCCGAAATTTTTCCTGTGATTTGTAAATCTAAATTGGAATTCACCACAGTGTTTTGATTATTTCCAACGGTAACACCACGCGTAATACTTCCCGAAGTATTCAAACCGTCGAAAGGTTTGATTTTGGTGTTTTTGTCTTTTTTGAAAACAACTAATTTTCCTGCTTCGTTCGAAACTACTTTGTCATCATCGTAAATAGAATACGTTTTGGTTAAAAATTCTGGAAATTTAGAATAGCGAACTATTAACGAATCTGAAGTATTGATTTCTTTTGTAAAAACTACCGTTCCTTTTTGGAAATTTACTTTGTAAAAACTGGTATCGATGACGGTTCCATTTTTGTCTTTAATTTCGAAAAAGGAATTGTTTAAACTGAATTTTTCTATCGAAATCGTATCTTTTGAAAACGCAATTTTTTTAGTTGGATAGGATTGTAACGTCTCTTGAGCGAAACCACCCAAAAAACACAACAGAAATCCCGCTAAAAAAACAATTTTTTGCATAAATACTATAACTCCGAATCTTCAAAAGTAGTATTTATTGTTGGAAAGTTTTGAGTTATTTTCCCGAAAAGTAAAAAACACAATATTGTCATGTTGACGTAAGGAAACATCTCATTATAAGATTCCTCATGCTTCGGAATGACAAGATTGTAGTTAAATATTTTAAAATTATTCCTTCGTAATTATTTGCATAGTTTCTCTCGAAATCTGGCGTAACAAAATTGTTTTATTTGTTTCTACCACTTTCGCTGCGTTTTCATCAAAATGTCTGATGGTGTAAAGCGATACATTTTCGTTATAAGAAACTTTGAATTTTTTTGCTAAAACTTTTCGTAACTCTTCAAAGTTGTTGTATTTGTCTTCGATACAAACAGAGAAACTAATTGCCGTGTTTTGAATTAAATTCACTTTTACTTTAAATTTCGCAAACAAAGCAAAGATTTCACTGATGTGATTTTCCATGATGAAATCGAAATCAATTGATGATAACGATAACAACAATTGGTTTTTCTTCACAATAAAACAAGGCGTGTGTGGTTCTAAATCAGCTCCTTTTGAAACGCTGGTTCCTGCTAATGTTGGATTGATAAACGATTTTACATACAACGGAATTTCCTTTTTCTGTAAAGGTTGTAACGTTTTTGGGTGAATTACCGAAGCTCCGTAAAAGGCTAACTCAATAGCTTCTCTGTATGAAATTTGGTTCAACAAAACCGCATTTTCAAAATATCTTGGATCGGCATTTAAAACCCCAGGAACGTCTTTCCAAATGGTAACACTTTCCGCTCCTAAACAATACGCAAAAATCGCAGCCGTATAATCCGAACCTTCACGACCTAAAGTAGTCGTAAAATTATTCTCATCCGAACCTAAAAATCCTTGTGTGATGTTTAACGTTTTTTTCTTAACGCCTTTTGAAATCAACTTTTGAGTGGTTTCCCAATCAACTTGCGCATCACGGTAATTGTTGTCGGTTTTGATTAATGGGCGAACATCAATCCAGTTGTTTTTTAAACCACTGTAATTAAAATAATGACTTACAATTGTCGTAGAAACTAATTCTCCAATGCTCACCACTTGGTCGTAAACAAAACTATAATTTGGCGATTTGTTACTACGAATGAAATATTCTAAATCATCAAAATGAGCATTTACATCAAAAAACACATCATGATCTTCGTCTTCAAATAAGTCTAATAAAATTTGGTTGTGGTATTTTCGAACTTCCTGAAGTGATGCGTGTAATTCCTTCGATTTATCAAAGTAATTTTTGATTACCACTTCTAATGCATTCGTGGTTTTTCCCATTGCAGAAATTACCAATAAAACATCTTCGTGTCCTACTGTGTTTAAAACATGTAATACGTTTTTTACGCCTTCGGCATCTTTAACCGATGCACCTCCAAATTTGAATATTTTCATCTTAAAAATTAGTTGTGTTTATATATAGGAACACAGATTATAGAAATTTCTAAAATTTTTAAAATCAGTGTTCCAAAAATGATTTATTCGTTTAAAAAATTAGTAATTCCGTTTTCGTCCATATGCACCACACGCCAATCGCCTAAAACTTTAGCACCCGATTTTTCATAGAAATCAATAGCTGGTGTGTTCCAATCTAGAACGTTCCATTCGATTCTGCGGACATTTTCGGCTTTTCCTTGTTTGATGATTTCTTTGTAAAGCGCAAAGCCAGCACCTGTTCCACGTTTGCTCTCTTTTACAATTAAATCTTCTAAATGGATGGTTTTTCCTTTCCAAGTCGAATAACGATAATAGTATAAAGCCATTCCGATAATCTCATTTTCCTCTTCGGCAACAAAACATTGAAAAAGCGGATTTTCTGAAAAACCATCGCGAATTAAATCATCAACAGTAACGACAACAGCATCAGGTTCTTTTTCAAAAGTAGCTAATTCCTGAATCAATTCTAAAACAGATGGCATGTCGTTTTTTGTGGCTTTTCGGATAATCATTTTTCGTAATTTTTTACAAAAGTAAAATTAACTTAAACATCTTTTCAAATTAATTCTCTGATTTCACAAATTTACCGATATTTGTGCCTTAAACACAACTACATCGTTTTCGAAATGGAAGAAAGAAATAGAACGTTAGGCGAATTCATTATTGAACATCAAAATTCGTTTCAGTACTCAACAGGAGAATTATCTCGTATTATTAACTCCATTCGTTTGGCAGCCAAAGTAGTGAACTATAAGGTAAACAAAGCCGGATTAGTGGATATTGTTGGTGCAGCTGGAGAACAAAACATTCAAGGAGAAGACCAACAAAAATTAGACGTTTACGCGAATGAAGTTTTTATTCAAACTTTAATTAATCGTGAAATTGTTTGTGGAATTGGTTCGGAAGAAAATGATGATTTCATTACTGTGGCTGGTTCGGATAATTCACACAATAACAAATATGTCGTTTTAATGGATCCGTTAGATGGGTCTTCGAATATTGATGTGAATGTTTCAGTAGGAACGATTTTTTCAGTTTTCAGAAGAATTACTCCAGTTGGAACTCCCGTAACTATTGAAGATTTCTTACAACCAGGAGTAAATCAAGTAGCGGCAGGTTATGTCATTTATGGAACTTCAACTATGTTGGTTTACACAACAGGCGATGGCGTAAACGGATTTACGTTAAACCCAGCAATCGGAACTTTCTATTTGTCGCATCCAAACATGAAATATTCGGAAGACGGAAAAATTTACTCGATTAACGAAGGAAATTATGTTCATTTTCCACAAGGAGTGAAAGATTACATCAAATATTGCCAGTTAGAAGAAGGCGACAGACCTTATACGTCAAGATATATCGGAAGTTTAGTTTCTGATTTTCATAGAAACATGATTAAAGGCGGAATTTACTTATATCCAACCAGTTCAAAAGCACCAAACGGAAAATTACGTTTGTTATACGAATGCAATCCAATGGCATTCATTGCTGAGCAAGCAGGCGGAAAAGCTTCAGACGGTTTCAAAAGAATAATGGAAATTCAACCAACGGAATTACACCAACGCGTTCCGTTCTTCTGCGGAAGCAAAAACATGGTTGAAAAAGCAGAAGAGTTTATGGCGAAAGCGAAGTAAATTTTTTGAATAACAAAATAAAAAAAGCACAAACTCATTTGAATTTGTGCTTTTGTATTTTAAAACAGTTTGAATTATCTGTTCATGTGTTGCATTTCGTAAGTGAAGGTGTCTAAATCCACATTCATATCTACTAATTTTAACGCTTTATCTACGATATAACCTACGTTTCCTGCTGTAAAGCCTAATGCTAAAGCAAAACGAGTTAATAAATCTTGTTGTTTTTCTCCTAGAACATCATCAGCATAAACCATTCTTGCTAAATCGTACAAACGCTCTAAACGGTGTGTGTGCATTAACGGAGGATTAACTGGGTATTTTAAAGGGTTTTCTAAAATTTCTTCATATTCTGCTTGAGAAATTTCTAATTTGATAGCTAATTTATCTAAGAATTTTTTTTCTTCAGGAGTAATAGTTCCATCAGATAACGCCACTCTTACAATTGCTGAAAAATGACCTTTGTTTCTATTTCTAAAACCGCTATCGAATAAATCTGAAATTGACATGTTGTTTGTTTTTTTATTAAAGCAAAATTACACAAAAAATCTATTTTTTTGAAACAATTTCACAAGGTTTTGTGATATAGCGATTACCAACTTAAAAAAATAAATCGTAAGTTTGAAATCCCCCAAATAATTATCATTATGTCAGAATTTTGGATGTATTTTAATATTGGTCTGAAACATGTATTAGATATTAATGCATATGACCACGTTTTATTTTTAATTGCATTAATGGTTCCGTATGCCTTTAAAGATTGGAAAAATGTTTTTGTTTTAGTGTCGCTTTTTACTTTAGGACACACTTTAGCTTTGCTATTATCGGTTTATGGAGTAGTACAAATTAAAGCCAGTTTGGTTGAGTTTTTAATTCCAATAACCATTCTAATAACCGCGGTTTTTCATCTTTTTACCGCTGGAAAATCGTCTAAAAATGAAAGTATCACCTTCGTTGCCATTGTAACGTTGTTCTTCGGGATTATTCACGGACTTGGATTTTCGAATTACTTTAAAACCATTTTACCAGGAAATGCTTCCGATAAATTGTTACCACTTTTAGAATTTGCATTAGGAATTGAAGCCGCACAAATAATAGTAGTGTTGGTAGTATTAATTATTTCGTACGTTGTGCAAACTTTTTTCCGTTTTTCAAAAAGAGATTGGGCTTTAGTTATGTCAGCATTTATAATTGGCGTAGTTTTGCCAATGATTATTGAAAGCGAAATTTGGAACCGATAATGAAGAAAGAAAAAAAGGAAAAATACGATAAAGCTTATTTGCGAATTGCCAAAGAATGGGGTAATTTGTCTTATTGCCAACGAAAAAAAGTAGGAGCAATTATCGTTAAAAATAAAATGATTATTTCAGATGGTTACAACGGAACACCATCGGGATTTGAAAATTGTTGTGAAGACGAAGATAATCTAACCAAATGGTATGTACTTCACGCGGAAGCAAATGCGATTTTAAAGGTAGCGCGTTCAACGCAATCTTGTGAAGATGCAACATTATACATTACACTTTCACCTTGCAAAGATTGTAGTAAATTAATTCATCAATCGGGAATCAAAAGAGTGGTGTATTATCAAGAATATAAAGATACTTCTGGAGTTGATTTCTTAAGAAAAGCAGGTGTTGAGGTTGAATTAATTGAAGATTTGAGTTAAAATGAAAATGAATAAAGTATATTTTCCAATAGTAATCGCAGTAGCAGTTGCGGCGGGTTTGTTATTGGGAAGTAAACTCAATCCTTCTACCGAAAATGCTTTTTTAAGCAAGAATGCCAATAAAAACAAACTCAATAAACTTATCGATTTCATCGAAAAAGAATATGTAGACAGTTTAAATACCGATTCTATTGTCGATTTAACAGTAAATGGCATTTTAGAAAAACTAGATCCACATTCGGTTTACATTCCAAAAAACGAATTGGAAGCTGTAGAACAAAGCATGCGTGGTGATTTCGTCGGAATTGGTGTAAATTTCTACATGTATAACGATTCCGTAGCCATCATAAAACCAATTCCAAATGGTCCGTCTGAAAAAGCAGGATTAAAAGCAGGCGACAGAATTCTTTTCGCGAATAAATTACAGTTGTACAACAAAAAATTAGAAACCGATACATTGTTTTCCATCTTAAAAGGCGAACAAGGTTCTAATGTAAAATTGACGGTTTATCGAAAATCCGAAAAGAAAAAATTTGCGGTTAATGTTACTCGCGACATTATCCCAATTAAAAGTGTTGATGTATCGCAAATGGTAGATAAAACAACCGGTTATATCAAAATTAATCGCTTTGCTGAAAAAACCTACGACGAATTTTTATCGGGTTTAACCCATTTGAAAAAAGAAGGTGCTAATCATATTATTATCGATTTACGAGATAACGGTGGTGGTTATTTGGATTCGGCAGTAAAAATTGCGGATGAATTCTTAAAAAACAAAGAACTTATCGTTAAGACAAAAAATAAAAAAGATAAAATCGAAAGTACTTTAGCTACTGAAAAAGGGATTTTCGAAACCGGAAAAGTCAGTGTTTTAATCAATGAGAACAGTGCTTCGGCCAGTGAAATTTTAGCAGGAGCTATTCAAGATAACGATAGAGGTTTGGTGTACGGAAGGCGTTCTTTCGGAAAAGGATTAGTACAACGCGAAATGCCATTAGGCGATGGTTCGGCTGTGCGATTAACTGTGGCAAGATATTACACGCCATCGGGTCGTTCGATTCAAAAACCGTATGATGACAAAGGCGAAAACTATTTTAACGAGTTTGAAAAACGCTTCGAAAGTGGCGAATTATATGAGAAAGACAAAACTAAAATCGCGGATAGTTTAAAATTCAAAACCAAAAAAGGTCGCTTAGTTTATGGTGGAGGAGGTATTATGCCTGATATTTTTGTGCCGTTAGAAGATTCGCACGGAGCTGAAGGTTTAACGATGTTAATGCAATCGGGATTAGTAAATTATTTTGTCTTTGAACAATTGGATCAAAATAGAAAGAAGTTTGAAAAAATTACCACCGAAGGTTTGGATAAAGAAATCAGAACCGGAAATTACTTCAATAACTTCAAAACATACATGGCAAAAGGCGGCTTGCTTTTTAACTTAGACAATCAAAAAGAGAAAGTACTATTCTATCTTCATGCCGAGTTTGTGCGTCAACTTTTTAATGAAAAAGCGTATTACCAATTGATTTTGAAAAAAGACGATATGGTGAATAAGGTGTTGAGTAAGTAAAAAAATCTATTTTCCTAAAGCATCATGAACCTGCGCCGGATTTCCATTATTCCACAACGTTAAAATATCCGTTGCTACTGAAGCACCACTTCCTGCAGCAATGCTTAATTGACTTCTATGTCCAGCTAAAACACCTGCTGCGTAAATACCTTCAGTAACCAAGTGGTCGGTATTTTTTAACTGAATTCTATTTTTTTCTGGAGCGGCTTTTTGATGTGGCATTACAAAGGATTCCAAACCTTCAATCGTAAAAGGATTTCCAGCGCCAATTGCAATCACTACAATTTTAGCTTGAAGTGAAGATTTGTTGGTAGTAACAGTGAAATTTCCAGCTTCACCTGAAATGGCAAGCACTTTTTCGCCATGAATTTGTTGAACATGTGGATAAGAGTTCGTTAAATGTTCCAAACTTTCTTCCAATAATTCACTTCCTAATTTTCCTGCGGGAATTCCGTAAGCGTTATTAAAAATGGCATTTTGCAACGAAGATGCTTTTTGGTGTGCTACAATCGCAATTTTTTTATCCATTGCAAACGGTTTGTTTTGGGCTGAACCCAAAATCAAAGCACATGAAACGCCTGAAACTCCAGCGCCAATGATTAAAACGTCGACCATTTATTGTTTGGTTTTTTCTTCAATCATTTTTGAAAAACGCAATAATACCAATAATAAGATGGCACAAATTCCAGCAACAACTCCAATAATAGCAATCGTGCTATTTCCTTCAAACGGATTACTGTAATCAATTTGAAAAAGATTAAAAACAATTAAAGCTAAAGCAATGGCAACCGCCACGTAAGTAAATATTTTCATTTCAATAAATTTCTAAATAAACAACCCTTTAACATTTGCGGCGAATAATTTTACAGCAATTGCCAATAAAATAACACCAAATATTTTACGAATAACACCTAATCCGTTAACACCTAATAAACGTTCAATTTTTCCCGATGATTTCAACACGCCATAGACCACAACTACGTTGATAACAATTGCAATAATAATGTTTATTTTGTCATAAGCAGCACGAAGCGACAAAATAGTTGTCATCGTTCCAGCTCCAGCAATTAATGGAAACGCAATGGGAACAATAGAAGCTGTACTCGGATTGTCTTCTTTGTATAATCGAATGCCTAAAATCATTTCTAAGGCAAGGAAAAACAAGACAAACGAACCGGCAACAGCAAATGAATTCGCATCAATACCAATTAATTTCAGAATTTCTTCTCCTACAAATAAAAATGCAATCATAATTACCGCAGCCACAATAGTCGCTTTTTCCGATTGAATATGGCCCATTTTACTACGTAAATCTACAATAATTGGAATACTTCCCACAATATCAATCACAGCAAATAAAATCATGCTGATAGTAAAAATGTCTTTCCAGTTAATAGTTAATTCCATAAAACGCTGAATATTTGTGCAAATATAAGGATATTGAATAAAGAACGTTTCTAATTTAACGATACATTATAATAGTATAAATTCTAAAACCAACTTCTAAATTCTAATTTCCAAATTCTGAATTCAAAATCGTATCTTTGCACTTTAAAATAAACCCAATATGTTTCAGTTAAATAAAACCATCGTTTCCGAAGAAATCTTAGAAAAAGAATTCGTTTGCAATTTGTCAGCTTGTCAAGGTGCTTGTTGTGTGGATGGCGATGCAGGTGCTCCTTTAGATGAGGAAGAAACCAAAATTTTAGCTGAAATTTTTCCAAAAGTAAAACCCTTTCTTCGTCCAGAAGGAATAAAAGCCATTGAAGAACAAGGAACGCACGTAGTTTCCGATTTTGTTGAATTAGAAACACCACTTATCGACGGAAAAGACTGCGCTTACGTAATTTTTGACGGAAAAACGGCACTTTGTGGAATCGAACAAGCCTACAATCAAGGTATTGTAGATTGGAAAAAACCGGTTTCTTGTCATTTATATCCTATTCGAATTAAAGAATATTCGGATTTCGCAGCGGTAAATTACCACAAATGGCATATTTGCGATGACGCGTGTTCGTTAGGACAAGAATTAGGAGTTCCAGTATATCAATTTGTGAAAGAAGCACTAGTTAGAAAATTCGGACAACAATGGTTTGACGAATTAGACAAAGTGGCAAAAGAGTTGAAAAAATAATCTATTTTTTAGAGTTCAAAAATCGTTGTGAGAGGTTGATTTATCAATCGCTTACAAGGTTTTAACAGTTGTTTTATTTGTTTTTAACTTATTGATTTACAGTATTTTAAAAACCTATATTAATTTACTGACAATTTTCAACTTTGTTAAAAACTTACTCCAATTGTGAATAAGTTTGACTTTCATTTCTCGTTTCAAATGACAAACTTTGTAATCCCCAAATAAGTCAATTTAACCAATCATTAACATTTTTAAAATCAAATAGCTATGTCTATAGTGGAACCTATTTTGCAAGAAAATAAAGATCGATTTGTAATCTTTCCTATCAAACATCAAGATATATGGGAATGGTACAAAAAACAAGAAGCCTGTATTTGGACAGCAGAAGAAATAGATTTACATACCGATTTAAATGATTGGAACAATAAATTAAACGATGATGAGAAATATTTCATCAAACATATCTTAGCGTTCTTTGCAGCGTCTGACGGAATTGTAAACGAAAACTTAGCGGAAAACTTTGTTAACGAAGTGCAATATCCAGAAGCAAAATTCTTCTATGGTTTCCAAATTATGATGGAGAACATTCACAGCGAAACCTATTCGTTGTTGATTGATACGTATGTAAAAGACGAAGCGGAAAAAAACCAATTGTTTCATGCCATTGAAGTGTTTCCAGCGATTAAAGAAAAAGCGGAGTGGGCTTTAAAATGGATTGAATCGGATTCATTCGCAGAAAGATTAATTGCCTTCGCAGCGGTTGAAGGAATTTTCTTCTCAGGTTCGTTTTGTTCTATCTATTGGTTAAAAAAACGCGGATTAATGCCAGGATTAACCTTCTCAAACGAATTAATTTCTCGTGACGAAGGAATGCATTGTGATTTTGCGGTTCATTTACATACGAATCACATCGTAAACAAAGTGCCAAAAGCAAGAATCACAGAGATTATCGTAGACGCTTTACGTATTGAAAGAAAATTCATTACCGAGTCGCTTCCAGTTAGTTTGATTGGAATGAACGCTACTTTAATGACACAATATTTAGAATTCGTAACCGATAGATTATTAGTGGAATTAGGATGTGATAGAGTGTATAACTCTTCAAATCCATTTGATTTTATGGACATGATTTCGTTACAAGGAAAAACGAATTTCTTCGAAAAACGTGTGGCTGAATATCAAAAAGCTGGAGTAATGAACTCCGATTCGGAATCAAGTAAAATTAGTTTTGACGCTGATTTTTAATCAGTGTACTAAAAGCAAATATATTTCCGTTAGAATTAGGAAGTAAAACTCAATTCAAAAAAAAGATTACAAATAACCAGAAAGCAGGGAAGGGATTGTCTGATTTCAAAAAACTAAAAAAGTATGTATGTAGTTAAAAGAGATGGCCATAAGGAGCCAGTAATGTTCGACAAAATCACAGATAGAATTAAAAAACTATGTTATGGTTTAAATGACAGAGTAGACGCTGTTAAAGTAGCCATGCGTGTTATTGAAGGATTGTATGACGGAGTAACTACATCAGAATTAGATAATTTAGCAGCTGAAACAGCAGCTTCTATGACAATTGCTCACCCAGATTATGCGCAATTAGCAGCAAGAATCGCTATTTCAAACTTACATAAAAATACCAACAAGTCATTCTCGGAAACGATGAGTGAAATGTATCATTATGTGAATCCAAGAACTAATCAGGAAGCGCCTTTGCTTTCAGATGAGGTGCACGAAGTAATTCAAGCCAATGCAGAATTTTTAGATTCTCATATTATATATACTCGCGATTTTAATTACGATTACTTTGGTTTTAAAACCTTAGAGCGTTCGTATTTATTAAGAATCAACGGGAAAATCGTAGAGCGTCCGCAACACATGTTAATGCGTGTTTCGGTTGGAATCCACTTGAATGATTTAGAAGCAGTAATTGAAACTTACGAATTAATGTCTAAAAAGTTCTTTACACATGCTACACCAACATTATTCAACGCAGGAACTCCAAAACCTCAAATGTCATCTTGTTTCTTATTAACAATGAAAGATGATAGTATTGACGGAATTTACGATACCTTAAAACAAACAGCAAAAATCTCGCAATCAGCGGGAGGAATCGGTTTAGCTATTCACAATGTAAGAGCAACAGGTTCATACATTCGTGGAACTAACGGAACTTCAAACGGAATTGTTCCAATGTTACGTGTTTTCAATGATACCGCTCGTTACGTAGATCAAGGTGGAGGAAAACGTAAAGGAAGTTTCGCTATCTATTTAGAAACTTGGCATGCTGATATTTTCGAATTTTTAGATTTGAAAAAGAATACGGGTAAAGAAGAAATGCGTGCAAGAGATTTATTCTTTGCCATGTGGACTTCCGATTTATTCATGAAACGTGTAGAAGAAGATACGACTTGGACGTTAATGTGTCCAAACGAATGTCCAGGATTAGACAATGTTTATGGAGAAGAGTTTGAAGCTTTATATCTTTCATACGAAGCACAAGGAAAAGGTAGAAAAACCATCAAAGCACGTGAACTTTGGGAAAAAATTCTTGAATCTCAAATTGAAACAGGAACACCATATATGTTGTACAAAGATGCAGCGAACAGAAAATCAAACCAAAAGAATTTGGGAACCATTCGTTCGTCTAATTTATGTACTGAAATCATGGAATACACTTCTGCAGATGAAATTGCAGTTTGTAACTTGGCGTCTATTTCGTTACCAATGTTTGTTGAAAACGGAGCATTCAATCACGAATTGTTATATAACGTAACAAAACGTGTTACTAGAAACTTAAATAAAGTAATTGATAGAAATTATTATCCAGTTTTAGAAGCAGAAAACTCAAACATGCGTCACCGTCCAGTTGGATTGGGAGTACAAGGTTTAGCGGATGCTTTTATAATGTTGAGAATGCCTTTTACAAGTGATGAAGCGAAAAAATTAAATCAAGAAATTTTCGAGACTTTATACTTTGCAGCTGTAACCGCTTCTATGGAAATGGCTAAAGAAGAAGGACCATATTCAACATTTGAAGGATCGCCAATTTCTAAAGGAGAATTCCAACACAACCTTTGGAATATTAAAGACGAAGAACTTTCTGGTCGTTGGGATTGGGCAAGTTTAAGAAAAGAAGTAATGGCAAACGGAGTAAGAAACTCATTGTTAGTAGCACCAATGCCAACTGCTTCAACTTCTCAAATTTTAGGAAACAATGAAGCTTTCGAACCTTATACTTCTAATATTTATACAAGAAGAGTGCTTTCTGGAGAATTCATTGTAGTAAACAAACACTTATTACATGATTTAGTAGAAAGAGGTTTGTGGAACGAAACGTTGAAACAAGAAATCATGCGTCACAATGGTTCTGTGCAAAACATAGCGCAAATTCCGGCTGACTTAAAAGAATTATACAAAACGGTTTGGGAAATGTCGATGAAAGATATTATCGATATGAGCCGTCAAAGAGGTTATTTCATTGACCAATCGCAATCGTTAAACTTGTTCATGCAAGATGCGAATTATGCTAAATTAACTTCGATGCATTTCTACGCTTGGAAATCAGGTTTAAAAACGGGAATGTACTATTTAAGAACAAAAGCAGCGGTAGATGCCATTAAGTTTACTTTGAATAACGATAAAGTAGCTGCGCCTATTGAAGTACAAGAACCAGCTCAAAAAGTAGAAAGCATTGCTGTAGTAAGTGAGCCTGTTGAAATGACAGCAGAAGAATACAGAGCAATGATTGAAATGGCAAAAAATGCCGGACCAGAAGATTGCGAAATGTGTGGTTCTTAATTAGAGAATAAAAATAAAATCAAAAAGGCTTCTTAAATGAAGCCTTTTGTAAGTATATAAATAAAAAAAGACTTCTTAATAAGAAGTCTTTGATTAAAATTTTAATTATTGATAATAGAATTGAAGTTCTAATCAATAGCCTAAAATATTTGTGCTTTAGAAATACAAATGTAAAAAAAAAAGGTAAAAAAAGGACTTCTATATTGTTAAATTTTAAATTTTCAATCATGAAGCCAAATTTGGATAATGATAGCGATTACATTTTTAGAAAATGTATCACTACAAGAGATGGTAGAAGAATTTGTAAAACAGACGGATCTTGTTTTAGAATTCCTATCAAGAAGAATAAATAGTTTCTTCTAAGATTTAAAACAGCCATCACTACGATGGCTGTTTTTCTTTTAAATAATTACAATCCAATTCGTACATTTGAAAAAAATAAACAGATTATGTCAAAAGATAAAAAAGGCGTTTACACCGGAATCATAGAAAAAGACGCAGACGGAAACTATTTCTGTGGCGAATATTTATTGGATTACCAATACACTGAAAAAAGTTTCAAGTTAGGAGACGAGATCAACATCAAATCGGTAATCGTAAATCCGAGTGATAAAAGTTACAATCAGTATCCAAAAAAATCAAGAAATTTCTTTTTGGCTAACGAAAAAGAATAGTTTCTAAAATCTTCAATCTAGAATCACATGATGCAGTGGGAACAATTATTGTCCTTAAAAAGACAAGGCGACACCAGTAAACGTTTACGAAAAGAGCAAGACGACACCCGTTTAGGCTTTGAAGTAGATTATGACCGAATTATTTTTTCTGCCGCTTTTAGAAGTTTGCAAGACAAAACACAAGTCATTCCGCTTTCAAAAACCGATTTCGTACACAACCGACTAACGCATAGTTTGGAAGTTTCGGTGGTTGGTCGTTCTTTGGGGCGTTTAGTTGGAAAGCAAATCATTGCAAAATATCCACATTTACAAGAAGTTCATGGTTATCAACCGAATGATTTTGGTGCGATTGTGGCTGCTGCAGCGTTATCACATGATATTGGAAATCCACCATTCGGACATTCAGGAGAAAAAGCAATTGGCGAATATTTCAAAACCGGAAACGGATTGAAATACAAAGACCAACTGACCGAAAAACAATGGCAAGATTTAATCGATTTTGAAGGGAATGCCAATGGATTTTCAGTTTTAGCGGCATCTCGTGAAGGAATTGAAGGCGGTTTGCGTATTTCGTATGCCACTTTAGGTGCTTTTATGAAGTATCCAAAAGAAAGTTTGCCTAAAAAACCAACACAAAAAATTTGCGATAAAAAATATGGTTTCTTTCAGCAAGACAAAGAATTCTTTGCTGAGGTTGCAAACGATTTAGGTTTGATTTCAAATAAATCAGGAAATGATATTGGTTTTGAACGTCATCCTTTAGCTTATTTAGTGGAAGCAGCTGATGATATTTGTTACACCATCATCGATTTTGAAGACGGAATTAACTTAGGTTGGATTTCGGAAGAATATGCATTAGAATATCTAATCAAATTGGTTAAAAACGGCATAGACACCAAAAAATACAACGAATTACTTACTAAAGAAGACAGAATTAGTTATTTACGAGCTTTAGCTATTGGAAGTTTAATTAATGATGCGGTAGCGGTTTTTATGGAAAATGAAAAAACTATTTTGGCTGGAGATTTCCCATTTGCTTTGATGGATAAAAGCCAATACAAAGCCCAAATGAACGATATCATCCAAATCAGTATAAAAAACGTATATCAAAGTAAGGAAGTAATTCAGAAAGAAGTAATGGGTTATAAAATCATCAATAACTTGTTGGATAGTTTTTGTACCGCTTATAATAAAAAAGAAAACGGAACGGCTTCTAATTATGATGAATTGTTACTAAAATTACTTCCAGAGCGTTTTCAGTTTCAAAAAGAAAATCTGTACGACAGGCTGTTACACATTTGCCACTTTGTTTCACTATTGACAGATGGTAAAGCTTTAGAATTATATAAAACTATTCAGGCAAATAAATGAATTTGAAAAAATAATTCGTAAAAAATTTTTGAATTTCGCGTAAAATGCTAATTTTGTTGCAATTATAATAAAATTAACCCCAATAAAACCATGAAAAAACAATTACTATTTTTACTTAGTATTTTATTCATTTTTTCTTTTAGTTTTGGACAGTCAAATCTTGACAAGGATAAAGAAAAAGCGAATAAGTCTACAAATGTTGTAGCTGTCAATAAACCATTGACAAAAAAGCAAGCTAAATCAATTCGAAAAAAACATGCTAAAAATTTAGCTAATTCTCCTTTTAAAAACACACTTCAACTTTCAAAAAAAGAGAGAAAAGCAATGGGGATTCCTCCTAAGAAGTACTACGAAATGGAGTGGGAATTAACAATGGACCCGGTAACTGGTAAGCCAACGCCACAGAAATTAATTCAAGTAAGAGAACAATTACAGAGAGAAAGACAAGAAGCTCTTGCTAATGGAAGAACTCCAGGAGATGCTTCTGATAATAATTGGGTTGAAAGAGGACCTAATAATGTTGGAGGAAGAGTCAGAGCAATTATGTTTGACCCCAATGATGCTACTTTCAAGAGAGTTTTTGCTGGTGGGGTAAGTGGTGGTTTATGGGTAAATAATGACATTACAACAAACACTGCTTGGACAAGAGTAAATGTTCCAGAAAATTTATCAGTTTCAGCTATTACTTACGATCCAAATAACACTAACGTTTTTTATTTAGGGACTGGTGAGTCATATGTTGGTGGTGATGTCAATGGGGATGGGGTTTGGAAATCCACTAATGGAGGAACAACTTGGACAAAAGTTTTTGGAGGGATTTCGGGTTCAACAACTTTTCAATCTGCTGCTGATTTGACTATAAATAGTCCTGCGGGTATTGCTGGAAATTATGCTTGTTATCCTACTACTGCTTTTGGTATAACTCCAGTTGCAGCTATAACTGCAAATGTGGTTTTGGTTAGCGATAATTTAGCTCCAACTTCTGATGGATGTCAAACAATTACAAATGCAGCAGCTTTGAATGGTAAGATTGCATTAATAAGAAGAGGGGACTGTGCTTTTGTTATAAAAGTAAAAGCGGCTCAAAATGCAGGAGCAGTAGGCGTGATTATGATGAATAATGTTGCAGGAACACCTGTGGCTATGGGGGGTGACGATCCAACAATTACCATACCTTCAATTATGATTTCTCAAGAGGATGGAAATTTATTAGAAGCTGCGGTTTTAGCAGGAACAGTTTCTGGAACTTTAAATCCAGTTGTAGCGGGAGCTTTTACTGGTAATTTGGTTCCAGGACAGCAACATATTAATGATATTAAAGTTAGAAATAATGGTGGTGTTTCAGAAATTTATGTTGCAGTAGGAGATACTTTCTACAGCTCTGCTAATCAAGCAACATATTTGGGAGGTCCAGCTTTTGGATTGTATAAATCTGTAGATGGTGGTGCTAATTGGAATTTGTTGACATTACCACTAACGGTTGATAGAAATAAAACCTGCCCAAATGACATCGAAATCGGTCCAGATAATACAATTTGGTTGGCAACAACCAATAGTTTGGTTTATGGTGATGGTGGTGGAAGAATACTTTCATCAACAAATGGAACAACTTTTACAGCAAGACATACTGTGCCTAATGGTAAAAGAACTCAAATAGCAGTTTCTTCAACTAATGCAAATAAAATATATGTTTTATCGGAAGATTCTACAAATGGCGAGGCTAACATTTATTTAACAACAAATGCTTTTTCGAATGTAACTACATTGTCGGAGCCTGCAGCAATACATGGAACATCTTCAACGGATTTTTGTAGAGGACAAGCTTTTTATGATTTGACTATTAGTGTAGATCCAACAAATGATGCAATAGTTTATATTGGAGGAATTGATATTCATCGCTCAGCAAACAGTGGTACTTCTTGGCAGACTATTTCAAAGTGGAGTTCAGGATACGGAACTGGTGTTTCTGTTGTTCATGCTGATCAGCATGCTATGGTTTTTAGACCAGGAAATGCTAATCAGGCTATCTTTGGACATGATGGTGGTGTAAGTTATGCGTCAAGTTTGTCAGCAGCTCCAAGTTCTACAACTGCAATTGCAACAAGAGTTAATGGTTTAAATATAACGCAATTCTATAGCATAGGAGTTGCGCCAACACAAGCTGTTAGTGGATTAACTGGTGAGTATTTTGCAGCTGGAGCACAAGATAATGGAACGCAATATTTTGCAAATGCTACTGCAGGAATTAATGGGAGTACACAATCTCAAGGTGGTGACGGAGCTTATACTTTGTTTGATCAAGGAGCTGATAAATATTATATTTCCAATTATGTATATAATGAAAGTATAAACTTAAGACCTTTGCCTACTTCTACAGTCAATGCTAAAGTTATTGATTCGGATAACGATGCAAATAGTGGGGCTTTCATTGCGCCAATGGTTTTAGATTCTAATCTTGATATATTATTTTCAGATTATTCCACTACTGCAGATGGTTTTAGAATAATGAGATATGGTAATTTAAAAGGCGGGGGCCCTACAACTAAAACAATTTTAACAAATCCATTGTTGACTGCTTCTCCAACAGCTTTTGCAGTTTCGCCTTATACGACTGCTACTACAACATTATTGGTTGGAACTCGTTTAGGTAAATTATTAAAGGTTACAAGTGCAAACAATACAACAGGTACTTGGGTAGACATTACAGGATCTAGTTTTGTTGGAAGTGTTTCAGATATTGAATTTGGAGCATCTGAAAATGAAATTTTTGTAACAATGCACAATTATAACGTAGTAAGTATTTGGTATACTAAAGATGGTGGTGCTACATGGTTGAATAAAGAAGGGAATTTCCCAGACATACCTGTTAAAGCTATTTTGCCAAATCCACTGAGAAATGCAGGAGGATTTGCTACAGAAGTTATTGTAGGGACTGAATTAGGAGTGTGGTATTCTAATAATTTTAATACTGCATCTCCAACTTGGAGTCAATCTTATAATGGAATGAGTAATGTTAAAGTTGTTGATTTAGATATGAGAAATGACAATATGGTTTATGCGGCAACCTATGGAAGAGGTGTTTTTTCAGGTATGTTTACAAGCATAACATTGTCTTCGCTTGATTTTTCTCAATCAAACAATATTAAGATGTATCCTAATCCAGCTACTGATTTAGTTAATATATCTATCTCAAATTATGTTGGGGATTTAAAAGTAGAGTTGTTTGATATTAACGGAAGATTAGTTAAAACAAAATCTGTTGATTTTTCAGGAAATTATGCTTTAGATTTAAATGGATTAAATTCGGGAGTTTACATCGTTAAATTATCAGGTTCTGAGTTGAATTATTCAGAAAAGATTGTGATTAACTAAAGTTGATTAAATTAAATATTATATAACATAAAAAAGAGCCAGTTGAAAAACTGGCTCTTTTGTTTTATTTGAAAGTTGATAATTAAGTTTTTCTAATCGTAGAGATTGATTTTATTATCTCTTTTGACCAAGAGGCATGTTGGTTTTAATTTGTTTAAGACGACACAGAGCGCAGCAAACATAAGTAAATAAAAAAACCTCCCAAAAATGGGAGGTTTTTAATATGTTTGCTAAATAAGATTATTAAGCTTCAAAAGGAATTACAGATACATATGATTTGTTTTCCGCTTTTTTCTGGAATTTTACAACTCCATCAACTTTAGCATGTAAAGTATGATCTTTTCCCATGTAAACATTTTCACCTGGGTTGTGCTTAGAACCTCTTTGTCTAACAATGATGTTTCCAGCAATAGCAGCTTGACCACCATAAATCTTAACGCCTAAACGTTTCGATTCTGATTCTCTACCATTCTTCGAACTACCGACACCTTTCTTGTGAGCCATGATGTTATATTTTAAATGTTATTCTTCAGTTTTTGGTTTCTTAGTCGCTTTAGCTTTTGGCTTAACTTCTTCAGTAGTTTCAGTTACTTCAACTTCAACTTCTTTTTTAGCAGCTTTTTTCTTAGCACCAGTAGCAACAATTCCTTCAATTAAAATTTGAGTGAATGATTGTCTGTGACCATTTTTCTTTTTGTAACCTTTTCTTCTTTTCTTTTTGAAAACGATTACTTTATCACCTTTTAAGTGTTGTAACACTTTGGCTTCTACAGAAGCACCTTCTACAGCTGGGGCGCCTAAAGTTACTGTTCCGTTTTCATCTAATAAAAGAACTTTATCAAAAGAAACTTTAGTTCCTTCTTCTGAAGCTAAACGGTGAACATAAACCTTTTGGTCTTTGCTTACTTTGAATTGTTGCCCTGCTATCTCTACGATTGCGTACATAACAATGATTTTAGTTAAAAAATTTAAGGTTGCAAATATACAATAATTTCTAAACCAAACAACTATCTGTTCAATAAAAATAATAGAAATTATAATTTCAGTAAATTTTCTCGAATAAAATTTCAATTTATTGTAACATTATATCGAAATTGCGTCTAATTACAATTATATCAAACAAATTAATAACGTATGAAAAAATCTTTAATGGCTTTGGGTACTGCACTAATGCTTGGCGGAACTGCTTCTGCTCAAAAAGTAACATTCGAGGAATTTGATTTAGACAACGGATTACACGTTGTGCTTCATCAAGACAATTCTGCACCAGTGGTAATTACTTCTGTAATGTATCACGTGGGAGCTAAAGACGAACAGCCTAACCGTACTGGTTTTGCTCACTTTTTTGAACACCTTTTATTTGAAGGAACAAAAAATATTGGTAAAGGAGAATGGTTTAAACTAGTTACAGCAAACGGAGGAAACAACAATGCTAATACTACGGATGACAGAACTTACTACTATGAAGTTTTCCCTTCAAACAACTTAGAATTAGCTATATGGATGGAATCAGAACGATTAATGCATCCTGTAATTGATCAAAAAGGAGTTGATACTCAAAACGAAGTAGTTAAAGAAGAAAAAAGATTACGTGTTGATAACCAGCCTTATGGAAATTTAATTAAAGCTGTAAAGGAAAACATGTTTAAAGTACACCCATATAAATGGACAACCATTGGAGAAATGGAGCATTTAGATGCCGCTACTTTAGAAGAATTCTTAGCTTTCAATAAAAAGTTCTATGTACCAAACAATGCAGTTTTAGTAATTGCAGGTCAGTTTGACAAAGCACAAGCAAAAGAATGGGTTAAAAAATATTTTAGCGCAATTCCTAAAGGAGCTCCTGTAACTCGTAATAAAGTAGAAGAAGCGCCAATTACAAAAGAATTTAAAGCAACTTGGCAAGATCCAAACATTCAAATTCCAATGTTAGTGGCTTCTTACAGAACACCTTCAATGAAAACGCGTGATGCTAGAGTTTTAGATATGATTTCAGCTTACCTTTCTGATGGAAAAAGTTCTAAATTATACAAGAAAATTGTAGACGATAAAAAAATGGCATTACAAATTGGTGCTTTCAACTATAGTCAAGAAGATTACGGCATGTATTTAATCTATGGTTTACCAATGGGAGAAAATACTACGGAATCTATCTTAAAAGAAATTGATGAGGAAATCGTAAAAATGCAAAACGAATTAATTTCTGAAAAAGATTTCCAAAAACTTCAAAACAAATTTGAAAGCAACTACGTAAGTAACAATGCTTCTGTTGAAGGAATTGCTGATAATTTAGCAACTTACTACATGTTATATGGCGATATCAACTTAATCAATACAGAAATTGAAATTTATCGTTCTATCACAAGAGAAGAAATTAGAGACATTGCAAAAAAATATCTAAACTCAAATCAAAGAATGATTTTAGATTATGTTCCTGCTAAAGACAAAGCTCAAAACTAAGATTTGAAGAATATGAAAAAATTTATATACATAGCAGCCAGTTTATTTTTAACAATAACTATGCAAGCACAAGACAGACCGCAACCAAAGGCAGGACCAGCTCCTACTATCAACATTAATAAGCCACAAAGTTTTGTACTTAAGAATGGTTTGAAAGTTTTAGTTGTGGAAAATCACAAATTACCGCGCGTTTCTTTCAATCTAACTTTAGATAATCCGCCTTATGCTGAAGGAAACAAAAAAGGAGTTTCTGATATTTTAAGCGGAATGTTAGGTAATGGAACAGAAACTATTACAAAAGACGTTTACAACGAAGAAATCGATTTCCTAGGAGCAGACATTAATTTTTATGCTTCTGGAGCTTCTGGAAACGGACTTTCGAGATATTCAAAAAGAATTTTAGAATTAATGGCTGATGGTGCATTAAACCCATTATTTGATAAAGCTGAATTCGAAAAAGAAAAAATCATCGAAGGTTTAAAAGCAGATGAAAAAAGTGTTTCTGCTATTGCTCGTAGAGTAGAAAATGTCTTAGTGTTTGGAAAAGAACATTATAAAGGTGAATATACAAGTGAAGAAACGTTGAAAAATGTAACATTTGAAGATGTTGTTTTAAATTACAACACGTATTTCGTTCCATCAAACGCTTATTTAGTGATTGTAGGAGATGTTAACTTTAAAGATGTTAAAAAAGAAGTAGAAAGACTTTTTGGAAAATGGAGAAAAGCGACTGCACCTCAGTTATCTTACTCTGAGCCAAAAGACGTTCAGTACAGCCAAATCAATTTTATTGATACACCAAACGCAGTACAGTCTGAAATTGCTCTAGTAAACTTGTCAAACTTAAAAATGACAGACAAAGAATACTTTTCAGTTTTATTAGCAAACCAAATTTTAGGTGGTGGTGGTGAAGGAAGATTATTCTTAAACTTACGTGAAAAACACGGTTGGACATACGGAGCTTACTCTTCTATTGGAGCTGGAAAATATATCAATAAATTCCGTTCAAGTGCTTCTGTAAGAAATACAGTAACAGATAGTTCTGTTGTTGAATTTTTCAACGAGTTAAAAAGAATCAAAACAGAATTAGTTTCTGATGAAGATTTAAGAAATGCAAAAGCAAAATATGTAGGTAACTTCGTAATGCAAATTGAAAAACCTTCAACTATTGCTGGATACGCTTTAAACAAAGAAACTCAAGGTTTACCAGAAGATTTCTATGAAAACTACATTAAAAATATCAACGCAGTTACAGCTGAAGATATTAAAAATGCAGCGAACAAATATTTCTTATCAGATAAAACTAGAGTGGTTATCGTAGGAAAAGCTGGAGATGTTTTGCCAGGCTTAGAAGCAATGAGCAAAAAAGAAAAATTACCAATTTTCTATTTTGACAAATATGGTAATCCAACAGAAAAACCAGAAGTTAAAAAACCTGTTCCTGCAGGAGTTACAGCTCAGACGGTTTTAAATAACTATATCAATGTAATTGGTGGTGAAAAAGCAGTTAAAAACGTAAAAACGTTAGCAGTAATGTCAGCTGGAACTGTTCAAGGAATGCCTTTAGATTTAACTGTAAAAACAGCTCCTAAAAAATTAGGTGTTGAAATGAAAGTTATGGGTAATTCTATGATGAAACAAGTAGTTAATGAAAAAGAAGCTTATATGATTCAACAAGGTCAAAGAAAAGATTTCAAAGACCAAGATTTGAAAGATATGCAAGCTGAAGCTACAACTTTCAAAGAGTTAGCGTTATTAACAGATAAAGATATTACCTTAACAGGAATTGAAAATATAAATGGTGCTGATGCTTACGCAATCAAAAACGGAAAATCTACTTATTACTACGATGTAAAAACTGGATTTAAAGTAGCTGAAGCTAAAGAATTAGAGCAAGGTGGTCAAAAAATGACACAAACTACTTACTATCAAGATTACAAAGATGTAAAAGGATTAAAATTTCCATACAAAACCATCATGAATGTTGGTATAGAAATCGAATTAATTACTACTGAAGTTAAAATTAACGAAGGTGTAACAGATGCTGATTTCAAATAATAAACAAAACATGAAATTCAGAAAGCGCTCAAGAAATTGGGCGCTTTTTTTATTTCTTACTCGAAAAGTAAACACCTACTAAAACAATCAAAGCACCGAGTAATTGTATTACAGAAAGCGTTTCATTCATAAATAAATAGCCTAAATTAAAAGCGACTACCGGAATAATATAAGTTACCGAAGAAGCAAAAACAGGCGATGACAATTGGATTAATTTAAAGAATAAGATATTCGAAAATCCAGTTCCAACGATACCTAAAATAGCAATAAAACCTAACGAAGTTTGTACTTTAGCCTCGTGAATCATATCAAAAAAACCTGTAAAATATAAAACTATTAAAGCTGGAATAAACATAATCACAAAATTTCCTGTACTAATAGTTAATGGTTTTAAATCGGATAAATATTTTTTAATCAAATTCACGTTGATACCGTAAAAAATAGAAGCAATCACAATTAAGATGGCATAGTAATAGTTTTCAGTTGTGTTTTCTCCTTCGCCAAACAAAACAAGCAATACACAGCCAATAAAGCCAATAATAACACCAAAAACTTGAGTTCGTTGTACATTCATTCCAAAGAACAATAATCCTGCTAATAAAGTGTTTAACGGAGTTAACGAATTTAAAATAGAACTCACCGAACCATCAATTTTAGACAAAGCAATTGCAAATAAATAAGCTGGTACAAAAGTTCCACAAACAGAAGTTAAAGCGATAAATTTCCATTTGTGTAATGGAATTTGTGGTATGTGTCTAAATCCAACAATAATCAAAAACAAAGCTGCAAAAAGAATTCGTAAACTTCCTAATTGAACCGAATTTACACCTTGTAAACCCAATTGCATTAAAATGAATGAACTTCCCCAAACGCAGCCTAAAAAGCCTAATAAATACCATTTTGTTGAATTGTTTTCCATAGCGCTATTTTGTTCGTCAAAATTCAGGCTTTATTTTTAAAATAGCACTATGAATTTTTGTAATTTTGCAAAGTCTTTATTAAGAGACTTTTAATTTAACATTTGTTCGTATGAAGAATTTAAAAAATATTGGTTTGGCGCTTTTAATGACGCTTTCATTAGCAAGTTGCAAACAAGAAAACAAAGAAGTAGCAGTTGAAGAAACTAAAAAAGAAGCGGTTTCTGAAGCAGATTTAGCTAAAATGCAAACCGCAAGTTTCACTATCGACGGAATGACGTGCGCTATGGGTTGTGCTAAAACAATCGAAAATAAATTAGCTGGTCAAGAAGGTGTTGGACAAGCAGTAGTTGATTTTGACACTAAAATTGCAACTGTAAAATTCGATGCTGAAAAACAATCTTTAGAATCGTTAACCAAAACCATTGAAGGTGTAGCTGGTGGTGATTCTTACAAAGTAACAGAGTCGAAAAAAATGTAATAAAAAAACGCCCTGAGATAATCAGGGCGTTTTTTTTATTTCCAACATCTAATTATCATACATTTTAATTCATCGTTTGGATAAATTAAAGTGTAAATTGAATTACTTCCATCATAACAATCATTAGTATTGTTCTCCTTTTGAATCTGATTAATTTTTTTACCTTTTTTTAAATTCTCAAAAATTATTTTTAAATCAGAATGTAAATATTCAGTTTCTATACCAGGAACTTTTGATTTATATTCTTTAAGGGCAGATTGAAATTTGTCTTCATATTTACTTTCATTAATATTTTCATTCATATTAAGCCTAAATTCAATATATTTTTCTTTAGAAAATATTTGAACAAAACTTGCGGGACAACCATCGCAAGCAAAATCATGTTTTTCAATAATTAGAATTGTATCATTTTTGTTTTGCTGATGTAGTTCAATTATATCGTTAATATATTGCTTTCTAAAATCAAACTGCGACTCTATTTCATTTGAAAATTTAGTAATATTAGACTTATGACATTTATAAATCTTGTCATTAAGTGAATCATTATTGATTAATAATAACACAATTGAAATGATAAATGATATCAAATTGACTTTGACCATTTTTGTAAATTAGAAATTAATACAAATTTATTTCCATTCTAACGTTTCCAGAATTCTTCGCATATCTTCTTTTAGATAATTTGCTGCTGGTAAAATGGAATCGAAATTAGGTTTAGCGTAAAAATAAACGCTTCCTACTATAAAATTTTTTGTGCTATCGGTAACGTAAAATTGAGCGTTTGTTGCGGCATTCCCACCTACTTCATAAAACATTCCGTATACTTTTTTCTTGTCATTGATAAATGGTTGTTCCACAATATCATCCGCTTTAACTACATGATTATAAGTTAGCGTTTGAGCATCGCGCAATAATTTATCGATATCATTATTAACTGGTTTGTGTGTCAAATAAATCGTAGCTTTCATCTTTGGATAATTAATTTCAAAAGCACATGATTTATCTTTTATGTTAGCCAAATCATTTTTCTCGAAAGTAAAGCTACAATCCGAATCTAATTTAGAATATTTAGCTTTTGGATATTCCAAACTCAAATGTCCTTTTGGTTTTGGCAATGTTTCGTCTCCACAAGAAACCAATCCAAAAAACAATCCCAAACAACTTAATTTTACTATATTTTGTATCATGATTTCTATAACGTAACTTTTATTTGTTTTATTCTTCTCTTATCTACATTTTCGATGGTAAAAATAAGATTATGGAACGTTATTTTCTGTCTTTTCTTTGGAAAATTTCCAGAAATCTCGAGTAAAAAACCTGCTAAAGTTTCGGCTTCCCCTTTTTTACTTTCAAATTCATTTTCATCCACATCAATTATTCGATAAAAATCTTTCAAGCTAATTTTACCTTCAAATAGGAAATTTTTATCATCAATTTGAGAATAAATCAAATCTTCATCATCAAATTCATCACTAATATCGCCTACAATTTCTTCCAAAACATCTTCTAACGAAATAATTCCAGATGTTCCTCCATATTCATCCACCACCACAGCTAAGTGACTTTTCATTCCCTGAAAATCTTTCAATAAATCATCTAATTTTTTATTTTCTGGAACAAAAAACGGTTGACGAAGTAAGTTTATCCAATCAAATGCCTCACTATCAATATGCGGAATCAAATCTTTAATAAACAAAATTCCTTCAATTTGGTCGATGTTTTCTTTATAAATAGGGATTCTAGAATAGCCTTTTTCAACAATTTTAGGCATGATTTCTTCGAAAGTTTCTTCAATATTCAAAGCAAAAACATCAATTCTTGGACTCATTACTTGACGTACTTCGGTGTTTCCGAAAGTTACAATACCTTCCAAAATCTTCTGTTCGCCATCAGTTGTATCCGATTGTGAAGTCAATTCTAACGCTTGTGAGAGTTGATTTACCGAAAAATTTCCTTTTTGCACATTTAGTTTTTTTTCAATAAAAAGAATACCATTTCGCATCGGAACACTAATAGGCGATAAAACATTATTCAAAATCGAAATAGGAATTACCACTTTTTGGGAAAAATCCATATTGTTTCGATTGGCATAAATTTTAGGTAAAACTTCTCCAAAAAGCAAAATGAAAAATGTTACCACTACAACTTCCAAAACAAATCGCAAAACAGAAGATTCAATTCCGTTAAACAATCGGCCACTAAAGGAAGAGAAAATGATAACAATGGTGATATTCACAAAATTATTGGCTACTAAAATAGTAGCTAGTAATTTCTTAGGTTTTTCTAACAATCTGGAAATAAGAGTTCCTTTGTTGAAATCTTTATTTAAAATTTCATCTACATCTTTTTGCGACAAGGAAAAAAGGGCTACTTCAGAACCCGAAATAAAGGCAGAACAAGCTAGCAATATAACAATTGCGATTATTCCAAAAAGGAATTCAAAATCTATCGTGTGAAGTAAACTGGCAGGATCAGGATCCAAATTAATATAATTTAGTTAGACATTAAAATCTTCTGGCGCGCTACCTGTAGGTAAAGAAGACTTACTTAAATCAGTATCTTTTTTGGTAGTTAAGAAAGTAAATTCAGTTACCTGAATTTCAGTGGTGTATTTTGTAGCACCGTCTTCAGCTTGCCATTGACGCGATTTAATACGTCCTTCTATGTAAATTTTATCTCCTTTAGAAAGATATTTTTCACAAATTTCAGCTGCTTTATTACGAACGACAATGTTGTGCCATTCTGTAGAGGTGATTTTTTCTCCAGTAGTTTTATTGATATATACTTCGTTTGTCGCTAAAGGAAAACGTCCAATGCAATTGCCTCCTTCGAAGTAGTGCATTTTTACTTCGTCACCTAGATGACCTATCAATATTACCTTGTTTAATGTTCCGTTCATGGCTTGTAAATGTATTAGGGTTAATCAAAAATAGTAATTTAAAGTGAATTACAATAATTTGCAACCATAAAATTATGAATTACAATTGGAAAAGGTAATTTTTGTATTGCTGTAAAAGGTTTTGAATCAGGTAATTTCGATGAAAAACGAAGTTCAAAAAAACGAATGTGTAAATGCTGGTGCGATAATTTATGAAGCGTGATTTCGTTTTGTAAAATCAAAATTTCTGAAGGTTTTTGATTGTAGAATTGCATTTTTGAAATCTGATCAATCGCATCTTTTTCAGACAATAAAAAGTCGGTTTCTAAAACTGGAAACTCGTATAAATTTTCCCAAATTCCTTTTCCTTCTCTTTTTTGTACAATATAATTGGAATCCGAATCTTTTAAAATTAAATAATTCAAATAGCGATTGGTTACTTTTGTTTTCTTAGTTTTTACAGGTAATTCCGAAACTTTTTTATGTTGAAGAGCCGCACAACTTGAATTTAAAACACAAGAATTACAATCTGGATTTTTAGGCACACATTGCAATGCACCAAATTCCATAATCGCTTGGTTAAACAATGCTGGATTCTTTTTATCTAAAACTTCTTGCGCTAATTGTTGGAATTCTGTTTTAGTTTTTGGCAAGGAAATATCGCTATCTACATTAAAATAACGACTCAAAACTCTAAAAACATTACCATCTAAAACTGCAACAGGTTCGTTGTACGAAAAAGAAGCAATAGCAGCAGCGGTGTATTCACCAACTCCTTTTAGCTTCAATAATTCTTTATATGTAGGTGGAAATTCTCCATTTAATTCAAAAGCGATGTGTTTTGCGGTAGCATGTAAGTTTCTGGCTCTAGAATAATAGCCTAAGCCTTGCCATAATTTTAAAACTTGTTCTTCATCGGCATTTGCTAGGTCAAAAATTGTTGGAAAAGCATCAGTAAAAGACAAAAAATAAGGCAAACCTTGTGCCACACGCGTCTGTTGAAGCATAATTTCTGAGAGCCAAATCGGGTATGGATTTGTCGTGTTTCGCCATGGTAAATCGCGCTTGTTCTGTAAATACCAATGAATTAAAGAGTTAGAAAATTCCATAATTTTTTATAAGGCAACAAAAATAAATCTTTAGTAATTAAAATTTAATCAATTAACGTTGAATTATTGTTTTTTTAATTCTTATATTTGCAAACTCAAAAAAATACACAAAATATAAATACGAAAGAAAATGACGAAAGCAGATATCGTAGCGAAAATTTCAGAGAAATTAGGACTTGAAAAAGGAGATGTTCAAGCAACAGTTGAGACTTTTATGGAAGAAGTGAAAAACTCGTTAGAAACTGGTGACAATGTTTATTTAAGAGGTTTTGGAAGTTTTATCATCAAAACTAGAGCTGAAAAAACAGGAAGAAACATTTCTAAAAACACTACAATTAAAATCCCTGCACACAACATTCCAGCATTTAAACCAGCTAAAGTGTTTGTAGAAAGCGTTAAAGAAAAAACAGAAGTTACAGTATAAAAACTATTTATTAATCTAAACACCAACATGTTATGCCAAGTGGTAAAAAAAGAAAAAGACATAAGGTAGCAACTCACAAACGTAAGAAAAGAGCGAGAGCAAACCGTCATAAAAAGAAAAAGTAGTTTAAAACTACTTTTTCTTTTTTAGAAAAAAAAGTTCATTGAAAACAATCAATTCTACATTGATTATCGGGAAAAATCCTGTAAAATTATTATTTAATCCATCCTTACAATTAGCCATAAGCCGTAAGCTTTAAGTTATATGCGTTTTACGCCTATTGACTATTGCCATTGCCTATTGCCGAAAAGTTCGGATAAAAATGTACTGCATGAACAAAGAGTTAATTATTCGATCAGGTTCAGACGCTGTAGATTTTGCCTTATTAAAAGATGGAAAACTAATTGAATTACACAAAGAAGAAGAAAAGCAAAGCAATTTTGCGGTTGGTGATATTTTTATTGCCAAAATCCGTAAGCCAGTTGCAGGCTTAAACGCCGCATTTGTGAATTTAGGACATGAAAAAGATGCTTTTTTGCATTATCACGACTTAGGTCCAAATCTTCCCTCTTTAATGAAATTCATTAAACTTGTAAGCGCAGGTAAAATAAAAGATTATTCACTCAAAAATTTTCCTTTTGAAGCTGAAATCAACAAAGATGGGACGATAACAGATATCTTAAGTCCAAATCAGTCGATTTTAGTTCAAGTAGTAAAAGAACCAATCTCTACAAAAGGTCCCAGAATTAGTTCTGAGATTTCTTTAGCTGGAAGATATGTGGTTTTAGTTCCTTTTTCAGACCGAGTTTCTGTTTCACAAAAAATAGAATCAAGAGAAGAAAAAGACCGATTAAAACGACTGGTTCAATCTATTAAACCAAAAGGATTCGGTGTTATTGTGCGAACAGTAGCCGAAGGCAAAAAAGTAGCCGAACTTGATAAAGATCTACAAACACTCCTTGAAAGATGGATGTCGATGAGCAGACGTTTACAAACAGCGCCTCATCCGTCAAAAGTCTTAGGAGAATTAAACAAAGCTTCCTCTATTTTAAGAGATGTATTTAACGATACGTTTTCTTGTATACATGTAGATGATGAAGATTTGTATTTAGAAACGAAGGAGTATTTGCAAGAAATAGCTCCCGATAAAGTGTCTATCGTAAAACACTATCAGTCAAAAGACTTGCCTCTTTTTGAGAAATACAATATTGAACGACAAATAAAAACGTCTTTTGGAAAAACAGTTTCCATGAGCAAAGGTGCTTATTTAATTATTGAACATACAGAAGCTCTTCACGTTATCGACGTGAACAGCGGAAACCGTTCAAGCAAAGCAACTAGCCAAGAAGATACTGCTCTAGAAGTTAACATGATTGCTGCAGCTGAAATTGCACGTCAGTTACGACTTAGAGACATGGGCGGAATTATTGTGGTGGATTTCATTGATATGCAAAATCCAGAAAACCGCAAAGTGTTGTATGATTTCTTAAGAGAAGAAATGAGTGACGATAAGGCCAAGCATAAAATCTTGCCTCCTAGCAAATTTGGATTAATTCAAATTACTAGACAAAGAGTTAGACCAGAAGTTAATATTAAAACAAGAGAAGAAGACCCTAACAATGAACATGGGGAAATTGAAGCTCCAATTTTAATCATCGACAAAATAGCGTCTGACCTTGAACGCATTATAAAAGACCATAAAAAAGTTGTACTTAACGTACATCCGTTTGTGGCAGCATACCTTACAAAAGGTTTTCCATCATTACGTTCGAAATGGTTTTTCGAATATAAGAAATGGGTGAAAATTATACCTCGTGACGCTTACACGTATCTAGAATATCACTTCCTTGATAAAGAAGGAAATGAAATTATAGTAAAATAATATGGGATGTATCCTGTAAAACAAAAACCGCTACTCGAAAGAATAGCGGTTTTTTTTATGTCTTGAAATTAAAAACTTAATCTAATATATATTCCAATCTCACCGTAATTCTAGCTGTTTTGTTTTTGCTATAAGTATCATTGTTTCCGCCGTAGCTGTCTTCTTCCGTAGAACCTTGCCCAGTAATTTGAAAAACACCCATGCTTGCCGATTTTAATTTTCCTAAACTTCCATCAGCTGTTTTTACAATTTTTTGTGCACGTTCACTAGCGTCTTTTGAAGCATTTTGAATTAAACTATGCTTTAAACTTGGTAAATCAGAATAGGTATATTGAATAGAATTAGAAGATAATTCAATTCCCGAATTAATCAGTTCAGAAGTTTTGCTTGATACTTCTTCAATTCGTTTCATTAATTCTGGATTCTTCTTGGCCGAAAACGAAATCGTCTGTGTTGCCTCGTAACCATCAAAAACTTGTTCGTATTTCGTTTGATAAGCAACTTCCGTATTTTCAGTTCTAACTTCTCTAAAACGTTTGTTGAATTGTACCGCTCCAAATGTAAATTCTTCTTTCTTGAAACCTTTGCTCAAAAAGAAATCGGATACAATTTTTTGATCAGAAATCATCTTGTTGTACGCTTCTTTAATGTCAAAACTTTTGGTTGTAAAACTTCCGGACCATAAAATTTCATCTGAAACGAAATCTTTTGTTCCTAATCCAATTACGGAAATAGTGTCTAAGTTTTCATTACGATTTTTAAATGCCGAACCTAAAATAAATGCTGTAATAATTATTGAAATTCCAATAATTAAGGTCGATTTTAATCTGCTTTCCATACTTTTTTAAAGATTAGTTTGTTTTCTAATGCAACATCAAAAGGTATACCAAGTTACGAAATTTTAAGCCGCTTTGAAAACTATCTTTTACTTTTAAAAAAAGCTTTCATTAAATCACCACACTCTTTTTCTAAAACGCCAGAAATTACTTGGGTTTTAGGATGTAATTGTGTTCCCATTTTTTGATAACCACGATTTTCATCGGAAGCACCAAAAACAATTTTAGAAATCTGGGACCAATACAAAGCACCAGCACACATTTGGCAAGGCTCTAAAGTCACGTATAAAGTGCAATCTTTTAAATATTTTCCACCAATGAAATTTGCAGCGCTAGTTATCGCTTGCATTTCGGCATGAGCAGTAACATCGTGAAGTAATTCTGTTAAATTATGGGTGCGAGCAATTACTTTATTATCGATAACAATAACAGCTCCAACAGGAATTTCGCCCTTTTCAAAAGCTACTTCGGCTTCTAGTAAGGCTTTCTTCATAAAAAAGGCATCGGTAAAAATATTCTCCATAAGTACAAAAATACGATAACCAATTCTTACTTTTGTGCTGTGATGAAAAATTTGCTTTCAAAAATTAACAATCCTACCGATTTAAGGAAACTTCCTGAAAATCAACTTCCTCAATTGGCAAAAGAATTGAGAGATTTTATCATTGATATTGTTTCGAAGAAAGAGGGGCATTTGGGCGCAAGCTTAGGTGTTGTAGAATTAACGATTGCACTTCATTATGTTTTCAATACTCCAGAAGATTTATTGGTTTGGGATGTGGGTCATCAAGCATACGGACACAAAATCTTAACAGAAAGACGCGCTATTTTTCACACGAATAGAGAATTAAACGGGATTTCGGGTTTCCCAAAGCGTAGCGAAAGTATTTATGATACGTTTGGCGTTGGGCATTCCTCAACTTCGATTTCGGCTGCTTTAGGAATGGCTTTGGCTTCGCAATTAAAAGGTGAAGTGGATAAACAGCATATTGCGGTGATTGGAGATGCTTCGATTGCGAGCGGAATGGCTTTTGAAGGCTTAAATCATGCTGGAGTTACCGATGCAAATTTATTGGTAATTTTAAATGATAACGCTATTGGAATTGACCCGAGTATTGGTGCTTTGAAAGATTATTTGACAGCAGTTAAAGAAGGCAAAAATCCCAAACAAAATAACATTATCAAATCCTTGAATTTTGATTATTCGGGTCCGATTGATGGGCATGATTTACCCAAATTAATTTCGGAATTAGAACGATTGAAATCGGTTAAAGGTCCGAAATTCTTGCATGTAATTACGACCAAAGGAAAAGGATTGCAATTGGCCGAAGAAGACCAAGTAAAATATCACGCACCAGGGAAATTTGATGCCGAAACTGGGAAAATCCATCCAAAAGACGAATCGCATTTGCCTCCAAAATTTCAAGATGTTTTCGGGCATACATTAGTGGAATTAGCGAAGCAAAATGAAAAAATTATTGGAATAACTCCAGCCATGCCTACAGGAAGCTCGATGACTTATATGATGGAGACTTTTCCAAAACGCGCTATTGATGTTGGAATTGCTGAACAACACGCTGTTACTCTAGCTGCCGGAATGGCAACACAAGGCATGGTAGTATTTTGCAATATTTATTCAACATTTTTACAACGTGCCTATGACCAAGTAATTCATGATGTGGCTTTACAAAATTTACCAGTTATTTTTTGTTTGGACAGAGCAGGATTGGTGGGCGAAGACGGCGCAACTCATCATGGCGTTTTTGATATTGCCTATTTGAATTGCATTCCGAACTTAATTATTGCGGCTCCAAAAGACGAAATAGAGTTGCGAAATATGATGTTTACCGCTTCTGAAGGATTAAATCATCCAATTGCGATTCGATATCCAAGAGGAAGAGGTGAAAATGTAAATTGGAAGCAACCTTTTGAGAAAATTGAAATCGGGAAAATAAAAGAACTAAAAAAAGGGAATAAAGTTGCGATTTTATCCACTGGAACCATTGGGGATAATGTAGCCAAAGCTTTAACTGAGGTTGAAAATCCAAGTTTATTTTCGCATTATCATTTTCCATTTATAAAACCATTGGATGTTGATTCTATCAAATCTATTATAAATTCTCACGACCACATTATTACTATTGAAGATGGAGTGATAACAGGTGGTTTTGGAGAACAAATCAGTGCCATTCTTGCGACAAATAATTTAAAAAAATCAATAATCAATCTTGGAATTCCTGATTCATTCATAGAACATGGAACAGTTTTTGAGTTGCAACAACTTTGTAAAATCGACGTTAATCATTTAAAACAATTATTTAATACTTATTCAGATGTTTAAAAAAGCCTACCTTTTTGGACTATTTTTTATTTGCTTTCAGGCCTCAGCGCAAATTATTAGAACACAATTACCAGACTCAACATCAAATTGGTCAAAAGAAAATGTTGTGGGTTTAGATATATCACAAATTACTTTTGTGAATTGGAATGCTGGAGGTAATAATTCTGTTTCAGGCTTATTAAAGGGGCAATTTGTTAGAACCTACACAAATAAAAATTTGGTTTGGAAAAACGAATTGATTGCTCGATACGGAATTAACAAGCAAGAAAAGCAAGATGTTAGAAAAACAGACGATCAATTTCAATTAAATTCTACATTTGGTTATAGAACAGACACCATTTCTAACTGGTATTATGCTGGAAAATTTAATTTTAATACGCAATTTGCTAATGGATACGCTTATCCGAATACTGATTTAGCAATTTCGAAACCATTTGCACCTGCCTATACATTTTTAGGTATTGGAGCTGAATATTCTAGAAAAGATTTGAATTTAAATCTATATATTTCTCCATTGACACAAAAAACAACCATGGTTTTTGATCAAAGATTAGCCAATCAAGGTGCTTTTGGGGTTGAAAAAGCAATTTATGATGAATTTGGAAATTTAGTAAGAGAAGGTAAAAATGTTAGAAATGAAACAGGAATCTTGATTACCAATCAGTGGAAAAAAGAAGTGTTTAAAAACATCAATTTTGAACACAGAATTGCTTTATATACTGATTACATAAATAATTTTGGAAATATCGATGTAGATTGGCAATTGCAATTGGATATGACAGTAAATCAATATGTTAAAGCAAATATCGGCACGCATGTTGTTTATGATGATGATATTAAATCGAAAGAAGAAGAGGGTGGTGTTCAAGTTGTCAAAGGACCTAAGGTTCAGTTAAAACAATTACTAGGAGTAGGAGTGGTTTATCAGTTTTAATGAAATTATTTTCTTTTTTGTTTGATTTATATATACGAATATCTATATTTGCACTCCAATTGTCGCGGGTATGGTGAAATTGGTAGACATGCCAGACTTAGGATCTGGTGCCGCGAGGCGTGTAGGTTCGAGTCCTATTACCCGCACAAAAAGCTCTAACGAAAGTTGGGGCTTTTTTTATTTTAAAATAACTACTTTTATTTAAAATTAAAACAAATCATTTGAACTCAAAATACGACATCATCATAATTGGCGGAGGCGCTGCCGGATTTTTCACAGCAATCAACATTGTAGAGAAAAATCCAAACCTAAAAGTGGCTATTCTTGAAAGAGGAAAAAGTGTTTTAGAAAAAGTACGCATTTCCGGTGGAGGACGATGTAATGTTACACATGCGTGTTTTGTGCCGAATGATTTAGTGAAATTTTATCCTCGTGGCGAACGCGAATTAAAAGGACCCTTTAATCAATTTTGTTCAGGTGATACGATTGAATGGTTTGAAAAACATGGAGTAGAGCTTAAAATTGAAGACGATGGCAGAATGTTTCCCGTTTCCAATTCGTCTCAAACGATAATCGATTGTTTTCAGGAAGCGGTTAAAAAGTTAAAAATTGATGTACTAACCAATCACAGTGTTCAGGAATTATATAAAACGGAGACCCATTGGAAAGTAACCACAACGCAAGAAGTTTTTACTTGCGAAAAAATTGTAATGGCTTCCGGAAGTAATCCAAAAATGTGGGAATTGTTGCAAAATTTGGGTCACTCGATTATTGAACCAGTTCCGTCCTTGTTTACGTTTAACATCAAAGATCCTCGAATTAAAGATTTAATGGGGCTTTCTGCGGTTGCTTCAGTGAAGGTTAAGAAATCTAAGTTGGAAGCTTCAGGACCATTGTTAATTACGCATTGGGGAATGAGCGGTCCAGGAATTTTACGTCTTTCTGCTTGGGGAGCTAGAGAATTAGCTGAAAAAAAGTATCAATTTGCTATTCAAGTCAATTGGTTAAACGAAACTACTTTTGAAGAAACGCTTGATTTGTTGAAAAATATCAAAGAAGAAAACGCCAAAAAATTAGTTTCAAAATACGCACATTTCGAATTGCCAAAACGCCTATGGGAAAACCTCGTAAAAGCAGCAGGAATTTCAGAAGAAACCAAATGGGCTGATATGAATAAAAAACAATTGAATTCGTTAATTGAACAACTTACGAATGGCGAATTTCACGTTAACGGAAAAAGTACTTTTAAAGAAGAGTTCGTTACTGCTGGAGGAATCGATTTAAAAGAAGTCAACTTCAAAACCATGGAAAGCAAAATTTTACCAAGCGTTTATTTTGCAGGCGAAATTTTAAATATCGATGCTATTACTGGTGGATTCAACTTCCAGAATGCTTGGACAGGCGGATTTATAGTTGCTGAAAATATCGTTAAATAAAAACTTTCATTATCGGTTCAACCAAAAAATACTACCCGTTAAAATCGTTGCAAAACCAACCCAAGCTAAATACGGAATCAATAAATACGAAGCTCTTTTGTCTATTTGTTTGAAAATATGGTACGTTTCATAAATGATTAACCAAAGTAGAACAATTTCGATTAAAGCCAATAAAATATTGTTCAATCCAAAGAACAAATACGACCATAAAGCGTTTAAAAGTAGCTGAACAGTAAAAAACAATAATCCTTTTTTTACCAATTCTTTGTTCGATTCTAATTTATTCCAAACCATTCCTGCAGCAATTCCCATTAGAATGAAAAGCATGGTCCAAACCGGTGCGAAAACCCAATTTGGCGGATTAAAACTCGGTTTTTTAATTTCTGGGTACCAAGTAGTAATGCTCGATTGTGTTACGTTGCTCGACAAGTAACCAACCGCCAAACAAATGGCAACGCAGTATATAATTTTAAGATATTTGTTCATGTTTTTAATTTTATAGGCAAATTAACGAAATATCAAGGGAACAAATCAATCAAATTAGGTATTTTTGTCAAAATTTTAAGCTATGCTTACCGAAAAAGATTTTATCGCAACCTCATATAATTCTATTGAATCTGCTAGTTTCGAATGGAGTGCGCCCAGTAATATAGCCTTAGTAAAATATTGGGGTAAGAAAGAAAACCAAATTCCAGCGAACCCTTCAATAAGTTTTACGTTAAACAATTGTAAAACAATCACAAAATTAGAAGTAGTTAAAAAATCGGAAAACAATAGTTTTTCATTCGATTTGCTTTTTGAAGGAAAACCGAAAGAAGATTTTAAGCCAAAAATTCAAAAATTCTTCGAAAGAATAGAGCAATATTGTCCGTTTTTAAAAGAATATCTTTTTAAAATTGATACCCAAAACACCTTTCCTCATAGTTCTGGAATAGCTTCTTCGGCATCTGGAATGGCAGCTTTAGCAATGAACATTATGAGTTTGGAAAAAGCTATTAATCCAACTATTTCTGACGAATATTTCTATTCAAAAGCTTCATTTTTAGCAAGATTAGGAAGTGGAAGTGCGTGCAGAAGTATTAAAGGTGAAGTAGTAGTTTGGGGCAATCATGCAGGGATTAACGGAAGTTCGGATTTGTTTGGAGTAGAATTTTCGGAAATTCATTCTAACTTTAAAAACTACCAAGACACGATTTTATTAGTAGATAAAGGCGAGAAGCAAGTTTCGAGTACGGTTGGGCACGATTTAATGCACAATCATCCTTATGCGGAAAGACGTTTTGAGCAAGCTCATGAAAATTTATCCAAAATAAAAGCGATTTTATCATCAGGAAATGTAGCAGAATTCATCAAAATTGTAGAAAGCGAAGCCTTGACTCTACACGCTATGATGATGACTTCAATGCCATATTTTATTTTGATGAAACCCAATACATTGGAAATCATTAATAAGATTTGGAAGTTCAGAAATGAAACGCAAATTCCAGTTTGTTTTACGTTAGATGCAGGAGCAAATGTGCACGTTTTGTATCCCGAAAATGTAAAAGCAAACGTATTGCAATTTATTCAAGATGAATTAGTTGGCTATTGTCAAAATGGTCAGTATATTTGCGATTGTATAGGCACTGGTGCTAAGTCAAATTAATTTTGTACATTTACTCATTGTTTACTGAAAAAGAAAACTGAAATTTATGAAAGGACCACTTTTTTACTCAAAAATATTACTTTTCGGAGAATATGGAATTATCCAAGATTCGAAAGGACTTTCAATTCCATATAATTTCTATAACGGAGCTTTAAAGAAAGATGAAAATCCTTCAGAAAGTGCTATTAAATCAAACGAAAGTTTAAAAAGATTTGTTGTTTATTTAGAGCAATTACAAGCGGAACAACCTGAATTAGTAACTTTCAATTTAGAAGTTTTAAAACAAGATGTAAACAGCGGGATGTATTTTGATTCCAGCATTCCTCAAGGATATGGCGTAGGAAGTAGTGGAGCTTTGGTTGCTGCTATTTATGATAAATATGCAAATGATAAAATCACAGTGTTAGAAAATTTAACGCGTGAAAAATTATTGCAATTAAAAATGATTTTCTCTCAAATGGAATCGTTTTTCCACGGAAAAAGTTCAGGTTTAGACCCTTTGAATAGTTATTTGAGTATTCCAATTTTAATCAATTCGAAAGATAATATTGAAGCTACTGGAATTCCAACACAAAGCACACAAGGAAAAGGTGCGGTTTTCTTAATTGATTCAGGAATTGTGGGCGAAACGGCTCCAATGGTTTCTATTTTCATGGAAAACTTAAAAGATAACGGTTTCCGTACGATGTTAAAATCACAATTCATAAAATATACCGATGCTTGTGTGGAAAATTTCTTGCACGGCGATGTAAAATCGTTATTAGAAAATACCAAACAATTATCAAAAGTAGTTTTGAATAACTTTAAACCGATGATTCCAGAGCAATTTCACCAAGTGTGGCAAAAAGGAATCGA
>Ga0154533_103_pt3 | contig 46505 bp, 45 predicted proteins | sample RifGroF1_FD_105676 | JGI IMG/M metagenome (GOLD analysis project Ga0154533, IMG submission 105676) | Flavobacteria bacterium GWF1_32_7 | reverse complement strand
AATGCCTCATCTATTTTTTCAAGTGCAAATAAAATTCTTGATTTTGTATAAAACAAAACATCATAATCTGGATGTTGGCCAATTGCATTGTTAATAACTTCTAATGCATTTGCGTACTCATCATTTTGGATTTTAATTTCCGCAAGCATCTGCAAACAATCTAAGTTTTGAGGTTCAGTAGCTAAAACTTCTGAAATTATTTTTTCAGCATCTGAATATCTTTTTTGTTCAAATAAAATTGCAGCTCTTTCAATAAGTTGATCCACCATTGTGTTATTTTTTGATTTTTAAAAAATTTAAAATTGGATCATACAAACCTGATTCATTTGCAAACAATGCAAAATTCTTAGCTATTTGAAACCATTCTTTTGTACTTGCTTTGTGTTTTTTAGAAGCCTCTACTAAATCTTTATTTGAAATAGGTTCTGGGATTCCAGTTTTAAAAGCACTTTGTAATTTTATTTCTATTGTAATATCAATTAATGCTTCAATATCCGCGCCTGAATAATCGGGTAAGGCTTTTGCTAATTTTTTGTAATCGATATCTTTTACAGGTTTTTCTTTTAGTTTTATTTCTAAAATTGATTCTTTAGCTGCTTCATCTGGAGGCGGAACAAAGATGATACGATCAAAACGTCCAGGTCTTCTAAATGCAGTATCTAAATGCCAAGGCGCATTCGTAGCACCTAGAATTAAAATTCCTTCATTATTGGTATCAACTCCATCTAACTCTTGCAAAAATTGATTGATTAATACTTTACTACTTGAATGTTTCAAGTCATTTCTACTTGCTCCTAACGCGTCAATTTCATCAAAGAATAAAACACAAGGTTTGTTTTGTCTGGCAAATTCAAATACTTCATGTAGATTTTTTTCACTATTTCCAACCCACATGTCTAAAATCTCATTAAGTCCAACCGAAATAAAATTTGCTTTAATTTCACCTGCTGTTGCTTTTGCCATAAAGGTTTTTCCACATCCAGGAGGTCCATATAATAAAATTCCTCCACCCGCTTTTTTGCCATAGGCTTTATATAAATCTGGGAAATTTATGGGATGAATAATTTTAAGTTCAATTTCGTTTTTGACTTCAGACATTCCGCCAACATGCTCAAAATTGATATCGGGTTTGGTCATAAAACCTTTATTTTTAAAACTATTTTCCTCTTCAAACTCATCTTCAAAATAGACTTGATTTGAAATTCTTAAGATACCATCTAATTCCTCATCTTGGAATTTTGGATTGATTGCAATAACTTTTTGATAATTTTCCTTAGCCTCAGAAAGAGAATTTTCCTTGACTAATACTCTAGTAAGTAGCAGTAAAGCTTCAAAATTAGAAGGTTGCGATTTTAAAATGTCTTCCAAAATCACAATACTTTTAGAATAAGCTGTATTCTGAAAGTATAATTTAGATAGAGCCAATTTGGCATCTGTGTGATGTTTATCAGCATTAATTATTTCAAGAAAAAGCTCTTCTGCTTCGTTGTATCGATAATGTTTTGCTAAAGTGTTGGCTAATATTAATTTAAGTGGAATATTATTTGGTGAAAATTGTAAGGCTTCTTTTAAACTTTCTATCGAATCCATGAGTTTAATTTTTTTGCTAATATAAAGAAAGAAATAAAAATAAATGGTCATTAATTTACCATTTTAATTGATTTTTTTAAATGGTTATAAACAAAAAACTGCTCCATTACTGAAGCAGTTTTAACCAATAAAACTAAAAAACTAGAGCTTGCCGTTTTTAATTTCTTCCACTATTTCAGGATTCAATAAAGTGGAAATATCTCCAAAATTAGAGAAATCTCCTTCAGCAATCTTTCTTAATATTCTACGCATGATTTTACCCGAACGTGTTTTTGGTAAACCACTTACAAATTGTATCTTGTCTAACTTCGCAATCGGACCAATTTGATCAGAAATCAATTGATTAATCTCTTTTGCTAAGTTAGTTCTATCACGACCTTCACCTGTTTCTTTCAAAATAATGAATCCGTACAATGCATTTCCTTTGATATCATGAGGGAAACCTACAATTGCACTTTCTGCAACTGCTGGGTGTTCATTAATAGCATCTTCGATTGGAGCAGTTCCTAAATTATGTCCAGAAACAATAATAACATCATCCACTCTACCGGTAATTCTGTAATAGCCAACTTCATCGCGTAAAGCACCGTCTCCTGTAAAATATTTTCCAGGAAATGCCGTGAAATACGTTTCTTTATAACGTTGGTGATCACCCCAAATGGTTCTTGCCATCGAAGGCCATGGGAATTTAATACACAAAGCTCCTGTAACTTGATTGCCTTCAATTTCATTACGCAATTCATCCATTAAAACAGGTTGAATTCCTGGTAATGGTAACGAAGCATACGTTGGTTTTGTTGGTGTTACAAACGGAATTGGTGAAATCATAATTCCTCCAGTTTCGGTTTGCCACCAAGTGTCTACTAATGGGCAGCGCTTTCCTCCTACATGGTCGTTGTACCAGTGCCAAGCTTCTTCGTTAATAGGTTCACCTACTGAACCAATTACTTTTAATGAACTTAATGGAAATCTTTGCACATAATCTAAACTTTCTTTTGCTAAAGCACGAATAGCTGTTGGTGCGGTATAAAATTGTGTAACTTTATGTTTTTCAATTACTTCCCAAAAACGACTAAAATCTGGATATGAAGGCACTCCTTCAAAAATTATGGTTGTAGCACCATTTAAAAGTGGTCCGTATAAAATATAAGAATGACCTGTAATCCAACCGATATCAGCAGTGCACCAATACACATCGTTTTCTTCATAATTGAATACGTTTTTGAAGGTATAAGCGGTGTAAACCATATAACCTGCAGTAGAATGCACCATTCCTTTAGGTTTTCCAGTAGAACCTGAAGTGTATAAAATAAATAAAGGATCTTCTGCATCCATAATTTCAGCTACGTTGTTACCAATAGCAGCATCTATTAATGGTTGTAGCCATAAATCTCTACCTTCTTTCATGGTAACTTCTGTATTGGTTCTATTCACCACCAAAACAGTTTCTACACATGGACATTTCTCTAATGCTTCGTCAACAATTTCTTTTAAATCGATTGATTTATTACCTCTATAACTTCCGTCAGAAGTAATTACCATTTTACATTCACTATCATTAATACGACTAGCAACAGCAGAAGATGAAAATCCAGCAAAAACAACCGAATGTATCGCTCCAATTCTAGCACAAGCTAATACAGCAACGGCTAATTCTGGAATCATTGGTAAATAAATACAAACTCTATCTCCTTTTTTAATGCCCTGCTCGCGTAAAACGTTTGCTAGTTTTGATACTCTTATGTATAATTCATTATAAGTAATGTGTTGTGCTGCTTCGCTTGGGTCGTTTGGTTCAAAAATGATGGCAGTTTTGTCGCCACGTTTTGCCAAATGTCTGTCGATACAGTTTTTAGTGATGTTTACTTTTGCATTTAAGAACCATTTAAAGTTGGCTTCTTGCATATCTACTTCAAAAACTTTGTCCCATTTTTGATACCAAGTAAAGTTCTCATCAGCAATACGATCCCAAAATTTTCTTGGTTCGCGTACCGATTTCTTATACATTTTAAAGTAGTTTTCTAAATCGTGTATTTTATAATAACTCATTTTTTAGCTTTATTTTTAATTGATAATGTAAAGATAACCAATCTGTTTTAAGAATTTTATATTTTCTTGCTAAATAGATATAGTTAAGTGGTTAATAAAAAGTAATTAGTGATTGATCAAAATTATTTAAAACAACCAATTTTAGCATGTTTCAAAACTTCTCTAATTTCATCGATAATTGCTTCATCGTCAATAGTTGAAGGGATTTGAAATTGTTCACCATCAGCTATGCTTCGCATCATTTTTCGAAGAATTTTTCCTGAACGTGTTTTTGGTAAACGTTGGACAATAACTACATCACGAAGTGAAGCCACTGCACCAATTTGCTCACGAACTAAATGCACTACTTTGTGTTGTAGTTGGAAATGCTCAATGTCTTCACCAGATTTTGCGACTACTAATGCTAAAGGAATTTGACCTTTCAACTCATCATTAATTCCAATAACAGCACATTCTGCTACAGAACGATGTGAAGCTACAATTTCTTCCATTTCAGCTGTCGAAAGTCGGTGACCTGCCACATTGATGACATCATCTACCCTACCTGTAATGAAAATATAATCGTCATCATCTTTAAATCCACCATCGCCTGAGAAATAATAACCTGGAAACTTGTTTAAATATCCTGCTTTAAAACGTTCGTTATCTTTCCATAAATCTAATAATGTTCCTGGCGGTAATGGCAATTTGATAACTACATATCCTTCTTCATTTGAACCTAATTCTTGACCGTTTTCTCCAAAAATTCTAATATCGTAACCGGTTACTGCTTTTCCTGCTGATCCTGGTTTTATTGGTAAATACTCCACTCCCATCATGTTAGCAATCATTGGCCAACCCGATTCTGTTTGCCACCAATGGTCGATAGCTGGAACTGGAATGTGTTCGCGATACCATTCTAAAGTCGCCACATCACAACGTTCTCCGGCTAAGAATTGAATTCTCAAACTGCTTAAATCGTATTGTTTGATGAATTCTCCGTTTGGATCTTCTTTTTTAATAGCACGAATGGCTGTTGGAGCCGTAAACATGATATTTACTTTATGTTCAGCGATTACACGCCAAAATGTACTCGCATCAGGAGTTCGAATTGGTTTTCCTTCGAAAAGAACAGTTGTATTTCTATTCATTAAAGGTCCGTAAACAATATAACTATGCCCTACAACCCAACCCACATCGGAAGCAGCCCAAAAAACATCACCTTCTTTCGCATCGTAAATATGTTGCATTGAAAATTTAAGTGCGGTTGCATAACCTCCTGTATCTCTGACGATTCCTTTTGGTTTTCCAGTAGTTCCAGAAGTGTATAAAATATATAAAGGATGCGTCGAATTTACAGGAATACATGGCGTTTCTTCCGAACCATAAACCAACGCGTCGTAATCGACATCATATTTTTTAAATGGAACTCTTGCTCCTAATTTTCTATTGAAAACTACCACTTTTTCTGGTTTGTGATTGGCTAATTCGATTGCTTCATCTACTAAAGGTTTGTAGGCAATTAATCTATCGATTTCAATTCCTGAAGAAGCGGTAATAATGGCTTTAGGTTCGCAATCATCGATACGAATGGCTAATTCATGTGGCGCGAAACCTCCAAAAACTACCGAATGCGTTACTCCTATTCTCGCACAAGCTAACATTGCAAAAGCTGCTTGAGGAATCATTGGCATGTAAATTACAGCGGTGTCGCCTTTTTCTAATCCAAGTGATAATAAACCGCCGGCTAATTTGGCTACTTCGGTTTTAACTTCGTTAAATGTATACTTTTTAACAGTTTGTGTGACGGGTGAATCGTAGATGATAGCTACTTGTTCGCCATAGCCATCTTGAATGTGTTTATCAACCGCAAGGTAGCAAGCATTTAAATCTGCATCGGCAAACCATAATGGATAACCGTTTTTATCAGTTGATAAAATGTTGGAAGGTTGATTGTACCATTCTAATTGATTGGCTTGTTCCTTCCAGAATTCTTCAGAAGAAGTTATGCTTTTATTATAAATATCGCAATAATTCATTTGTATTATTCAATTTATGTAATTTATTTTCTTTAGTAAATGTAGAAAATAAAATAATGCTAAATGAATTAATGTTGCTAAATAGGTATAGATAAAAGAATTTAGAAATTAGAACATAGAAATAAGAGGAAACAGAATTTCTAATTGAAAAACGGATTTGCGTTAGGGATTGTAGCAATTGTTTGAGCTCTTAATTAAAATACCTAAGGATTTTAATTAAAGCGAGTGCGGAAAGCCCGACCATTGTTGGTAACGCCCAAATTTTATGATAACAACTCCTCCACTTTCTCCACCACTTTCTTAATTGAAAACGGCTTCGTCATATAAGCATCAGCGCCTAAAGCTAATCCTTTTTCAATGTCACTTTCTTTATTTTTTGCCGATAAAAACATCACTTTAGTGTGTTGTAAATTAGCGTCTTTTCTGATTTGCTCTAAAGTGGCAAAACCATCAACCATGGGCATCATGATATCCAAAATAATGACATCAGGGAAATTAGTTTTTAAAATATCTAAAGCTTCTTGTCCATCGCGCGCTATGAAAACTTCGTAATTACTTTTCTTGAACGTATATTCAAGCGTCATTACGATGTTGGGTTCGTCGTCTACAATTAAAATCTTCTTCATAAATCTGTATTTTCAATATTTTTTATGGGCAAAGTGAATACAATGCAAGCGCCTTTTACACTTGGTTCTACCCAAATTTTACCTTTGTGATGTTCAATAATTTGTTTGCAAATGGCTAATCCTAATCCGCTACCAACGGGTTTTTTGAAATTCTGGTTGGAAGCTTGATAAAATTTGTCAAATATAACGTCAAAATCGTTAGGATTGATACCTTTTCCGTTGTCTTGAACCGAAGTTTCTATAAAATTATCTTTCTTTTTGACTTGAATGGTGATTAAACCATCCGTTTCAGGACAGAATTTAATAGCATTTGATAGTAAATTAGTAACCACTTGTACAATTCTGTCTTCATCATAATAAGCCAAAACGGTGTCTTTACTTTCGACATAAACACTGATGTTTCGGTTTTTAATCAACTGTTTTAAAGGTTCAATTGAATGCTCAATAGTTGCAATTAAGTTGTTTTGACTTGGATGAATGGTTTGTTTTCCGGTTTCGAATTTCTCTAAATCCAAAATTTTATCAATCAAACGATTCAATCGGTCGGATTCTGAAATGATATTTTGCAAAAACTGTTTACGTAACTCTTCTGGAATTTCGTCGTCATCGTGCAAAATCTCACTTGCTGCGCGAATAGCGGTAATTGGCGTTCGAAGTTCGTGTGTAACTGTATCTAAAAATTCGTCTTTTTGAACATCTTTTCGTACCAAAGCTTCATTGGCTTTTTGCAATTCCGAAGTGATTTTTTGAAGTTGGTTTGAAGTTTCCGTCAATTTTTTATTGATGGTAATATTCTCTTTTGATTCCTCTAGAATTTTTAAGACTTCGGGTAAAGTGACTTTTTCTTCTTTCACTACACTTGAAATCAGAATTCGTGCGGAAGCCGTTCCAATATGACCCGTTAATAAATTCTCGGCAAATTTTACTAATCGAGCATCCGCTAATTCTTGATCTTTATCTACGTTATACTTCACATTAAAGATATTCATGGCGCGTTTGGTACGCTCTTCACCTAAAAATCGGATTAAGACTTTTTCGATATCACGAGTGTAAGCGGTTCCTTTCCAAACAAAAGCGTTTTCATGATTGGTGCTATATTTATCGATATCAACGTACATTTCGGCATAATTGCGTTCGCGATAATTTCCTTTAAAACTCACAGAAACAGCGAAATAAGTCAGCGTATTGAACAACATACTCCAAAACAAAGCATGTGGAACCGGTTGTAAATAATCCAAGCCGAAAAGTTGAAACGGTTTTAATAAATCAATTTGCATGAAACCTTCTGATATAAATGAACTTTCGTTATTAGTCAACCCAATAGCATAAGGCAATAGCAATGTATAAATACAAATTAAAAATCCGATTAAAATTCCGTAAATAGCACCTAAACGTGAACCTCTTCGCCAGAAAATAGCTCCAAAAAAGGCTGGTGCTAATTGGGCAATAATGACAAAAGAAATCAATCCGATAGAAACCAAACTATAATCTAAAGCGAAGAATCGGTAAATGAAATAGGCCGCAATAATTAAAGAAAAGATTCCAATTTTACGGATATTGACAATCTTTTTGTTGTTGATGATTTGTTCTTCATTCTTCAATTTTCCTAAGAAAGTATACGGAATTAATAAGTTGTTACTCAACATTGTAGATAAACTGATACTAGATACTACAATCATTGATATCGCAGCTGAAAATCCGCCAAGAAAAACCAAAACGGTTAATGTTTTGTTATTGAAATATTGCGGAATTAAAAGTGAATATGTGTCGGCATTGACATTTTGTCCATCAAACAAAACATTTCCACCCCAAGCAATTGGATATACAAAAATGTTGAACAACAATAAATATAGCGGAAACAACCAAATGGCGGTTTTTACATGACGTTCTCTGTTATTTTCCACCACCGACATTTGGAATTGTCTTGGCAATAAGAAAATAGCAAAAAGCGAAACCATGCTCAAAAAGAACCAATTGAGTCCTTGTTCTAATCCGCCGATGGTGTTTTTTTCTTTGAAGTTTTCTAAAAGTGAGGCTTTTACATAAATATCATCATATCCATCAAAAACGAAGAAAGTAACGTAAACTCCAACAATTAAAAAGAAGACTAACTTCAATATACTTTCCAAAGCTACAGCAGTTACAATTCCTTTTCTTTTTTCGGATGCATCTACATAACGCGTTCCGTAATAAGAAGCAAATAAGGCTAAAGCAATCGCAACATAAGTTGTGGTATCATCAAAAATGTAAGAACTTGAATTGGTTTGAGTTACAATATGAAACGTTTCCGAAATTGCTTTTAATTGTAAAGCGATGTAAGGTAAAATTCCAACCATACAAACTACAGTCACAATAGCTCCTAAAAAACGACTATTGCCGTAACGAAGCGAAATAAAATCGGCAATGCTTGAAATTTTATTTACACGAGAAATGCGAATGATTTTCTTTAAAATGATAATCCAGGCCGGAATAATGATAATAGGGCCGATATAAATGGGTAAATACCCTAAGCCTGAATTGGCTGCTACTCCAATACTTCCATAATACGTCCAAGCCGTACAATATACTGCTAAAGATAAAGAATAGATGTACGAATTATTCGTCCATTTGATGTTTTCCTTTTTTTCTGCCCAATGTGCGATAAAAAAAAGAATACCCAAGTAGCCTAATAAAATAAGTAATAAAACAGCACTATTCATAATAACGTTGTACTACAATCCAAGACATTAAAACTGAAAATAACCAAACTGAAAAAATGTAAATGTAAATGACTGGTAACCCAAATACATTATCAGCACTATCAAATAGCAAAACGATAGGTAAATTGAGCACCAATAGCAACAAAACGGATAATACTACTAATTTTTGTTGATGTCTTTTTTTCATCTTTTATATTCATTTATAAAACCTAAAAGCCCTTATGTAAAATAAGAGCTTCTAAGTTAAGTATATTTTTTTTAATTAATCTTCATATTCGTCAGTGATTGCATACCATCCAAAAATAGTTAATCCTGTAACCACCATTGGTAAAAGTATAAAGAAAACAATAATTCCAAAAACTAAATCATCTTGTTTACCAGAAGTTAATTTGCCTCCAAAAATTCCAATCGAAAAATAAGCTATTGCAATTGCTAATGCTATCCAAACGATTCCTAAATATTTTTTTACTGCGTTCATATCTTATTTTTTAGTCGTGAAGTGTATTAATTTTTCTGTCAATGTAAATCATTCCAATTACGAAACATATAGCTGCTATTCCTATTGGATACCAAAGTCCTTCCAAGTAAAACTCAACATCTCCTGCTTCTTTAGAAGTGGTAACAAAATACGTTGAAATTGCAGGCAGTAATCCTCCAAATATACCATTTCCTACGTGATATGGCAATGACATTGAGGTATATCTAATCTTAACCGGGAACATTTCAACAAGGAATGCAGCAATTGGTCCATAAACCATTGTTACAAAAATCACCTGAATGAAAACCATTAAAACTAAGAACCATCTGTCACTATTATTAATCATTTTAGTCACTTTGGTTTCTACTCTGTCTTTTCCTTTGTCATCTACCATTACTTTTCCACTTTCAAAATGGATAGTTTTGATTTCTTCCACGGTTGTTCCGTCAGTATATGCTTTAGTTGTAGTGTAGATAGAATCCATTTTTGTAGCATCAATTTCTTTTAAAGAAGGAACTACCTTGGTTTTTTCAACAATTTCTGTTTTTAATGTTAAATCTGTTGAAGCATACATGGCTCTATAAATTGGGCGATACGCTAAAATAGCAATCAACATACCACTCATCATAATCACTTTTCTTCCTACTTTATCACTCAACCATCCAAAGAAAACGAAAAATGGCGTTCCTAATAAAAGTGCAATTCCTAATAAGGTATCTACTTGAGAAGAATCAATACTTTGTACCGTTTTTAAGAAGTTCATCGCATAGAATTGTCCAGTATACCAAACAACTCCTTGACCCATTGTTGCACCAAATAATGCTAAAAGAACAAACTTTAAATTGAATTTATTTCCGAAACTTTCTTTTAATGGATTTGTAGATGTTTTTCCTTCAGATTTTGCTTTCGCGAATGCCGGTGATTCATGCATATTTTTACGAATCAAGAACGAAACATAAACCATTACGATTGAAACCCAAAACGGTACTCTCCAACCCCACTCATCAAAAGCTTCTTTTGACATTAACCCTTTAGTAAGTAAGATTACCATTAAAGAGATAAATAAACCTACAGTTGCTGTAGTTTGAATCCAAGAAGTCCAATATCCTTTTTCGTTTTTAGGAGCATGTTCAGCTACATAAGTTGCAGCTCCTCCATATTCGCCACCAAGAGCTAAACCTTGAAGTAAACGAAGAATCAATACTAAAACAGGTGCTGCATAACCAATTGTTTCAAAACTCGGAATACATCCAATTACAAAAGTTGCTCCTCCCATTAACATTAAAGTTACCATAAAAGTGTACTTTCTTCCAATTAAATCGCCTAATCTACCAAAGAAAAGGGCTCCAAACGGACGAACTACGAAACCAGCAGCAAACGTTGCTAGTGTAGATAAGAAAGCAGCTGTTGGATTGTCAGAAGGGAAAAATTTAGTAGATAATACTACAGCTAAACTTCCGAAGATATAGAAATCGTACCATTCAATCATGGTTCCCATTGAGGAAGCCGAAATAACTTTCCAGATTCCTTTTGATGATTTTTTATCGCTCATAATTTAATTTTATTAGTTGTTTATAAATAGATTTGTAATTGTATGATGAATTCGCCTTTATACTTGTCAATTTTATCAACTGCTGAGTAAACTGGTCGAGTTGAATATTGCGTAGTAATTTTTGCATGATGACCATCTAAGAAGAAATTAGCACCTAAATCAAATTGACTACTAGCTTTCTCTAAAGCATCAAAATTTTTGTAGGTATAAGCTCCAAATGGCTGAATTCTTACTTTTGGTTTCTCATTTTTGTTTGGTAACAATACACCAGCTTGTGTGTACCAAATGTTTCCTGTTCCTATCATGGCTTGAAGATTTCCTGCTCCTGCTAATGCTGGTGAACCTGAAAATGATGGATCTGCGATACTTTCATTCATAATTCCAAGATTTCTCAAATAATTTGGTCCGAAATCATAATTATAGAAAACACTGTAAGCAGTAATCGCCATTTTTTTCTCTTTCGCTCCAATTGGCATATCTAAGAAAACATCTCCAGCAAATAAACTAATTGGATGTTCCTCAATTACTCCGTTTACAGAAGTTTGCGTTCCTTTAGGTGCATTGTAAAAACCAGCTCCAATATTGAACATTTTTTTAGTTCCTAAATAAGTTCCCACTTTATAAGGCAAAAAGTTAGCTTCTTTATCAAAGAATTGATATTCCACATAACCCGCTTTTGACCATTGAGTAACATTGTTATTATCTACTGCTCTTGCAATGCTTGCATCAATTACATTTGTTGGTGTTTGATTAGTAGCAAAAGGTTTATTGATACTAAAACGATATTCGAATTTGTTGTATTTTCCTTTAGCGAAAATTCCAATTTGTCTCGCAAATTGATCTGAATTTTCAATTAAAGGCCAGTTGAAAATCGGAGCATCAACTGTTAAATAATTTAAAGTGGAAGACATAGTCATACGAGATAATCCCATGTAATAATGCAATCCAGCTCCAACAGACAAACTAAAAGGTTTTGATTCTTGTGGTAAAACTACAGCATATTCATTCCACGCATCATGGAAAAATATTCCTGGTTTTTTTCCTGCTCCATATCCGCCTGTATTAGCTGAACCAGAAGCACCACCATTAATAAAAGTTTGATTGTTAATTCCTATATGAGTCAAAATCATATAACGTGGAGAAATTTGAGCATAAGCTAATAATCGCAAACGACGTAAGCCAGCGTCTTCATAAGAAGAAACAGATTCATCTCCAATCATAGAACCTGGATTCAAATCGGTTGAACGAAGCCAAACTTGATTCCATGCAATAAAACGCATGTATTTGCTTCCTTCTGGATTTAAGTTAAATTTTAAACCTCCACCGTAATCAGGTGAACCCTGAGCAGATACTAGCAGAGATAAAAATAATCCTGAAATAGTTAGTAATTTTTTCATAATTAAAATTTGGTTAGTTGGGCATTTCTGCAGGACCAAATTCTAAAATTATGTTAACGAAAAAAATTACAGTATATATTTTTGTAAAAAAGTATAGCTAATCTTTAAAACGCTCCCATTTTATTAACATAAACTTATCTCCAAGTTCTGTAATTATCATACCTGCACCCGATAATTGGTCTTTGTTTTGAAGGAATTCAACCAATTCATTATGCTTAAAAATCTTATAGGTTGGATGGTAATTAGGATGTGGTGGTTTCTTGATTTTAAACTCTTTTACCCAATTACTAATAGAAACGTGTGAAACGCCAATAATACGTTCAATTTCTCTAAAGCTTAAACCTTCTAAATACAATTGCAAAGCCTTAGTTACATAGTAATCATCTATCTTTTTTCCTAATTTATTGACAGTGAAGTAATAATTACATGATTTACATAAATAGCGCTGTCTGTCTTTGATGATGCCACTTTTAACGATATTGTCGCTTTGACACTTTGGACAGGATAAAATCTCCATATATATAATTTTTGCATAAATATACTAATTTTGCAAAATATACAAAAAATAATATCATAAAAATTTCAATTCATTTTTTTACTTCTTTCAATTTTTAGGTTTTAAAATTGTGAATAGTATAATTTTAGTTACAATTCGGTATATTTTTAATTTTGACTAAATGAAAAAAAATGCATTTTTGTTATGAAATAGTATAGTTATTTTATTTAATTTGTAGAAACAACACTAAACCATGCAATTCGACATACAAAATACTGAATCTTCTGCTCTATACAAGCTTTTAACAGGAACAGTAATTCCAAGACCAATTGGCTGGATTTCTACAATTGATGCAGAAGGAATAAATAACCTTGCTCCTTTTTCTTTCTTTAATGTTGTGAGTGAAGATCCACCACATGTAATGTTTTCAACCGTTCGAACAGGAAATAAAAACAAAGACACCTTAAATAATATATTAGACAACAAACAATTCGTTGTCAATTTAGTTACTGAAGAAGTTGTAGAACAAATGAATACCACTTCTCAAAGTGTGGCTTCTGATATAGATGAATTTGAATTAGCTGGAGTTACTCCTATTGATGCTGTTTACATCAAACCAAAACGTGTCAAAGAAAGCTTGGTCCATTTTGAATGTGAAATGGTACATCATTATTTCATTGAAAATCATCAAAATGGTGGTGCTTGCATTATCATTGGTAAAATCATAACCATGCATATTGACGATTCCATTGTAATGGAAAATCACAGAATCAACTTAGATACATACAAACCTGTTGCCCGTTTAGCAGGATCGAATTATAGTAAATTAGGAGAAATTTTCTCAATTAAAAGACAATAAAATTAACATAGTAAAGACAATATCTTAGTGTCTTTGCGCCTTTGCGAGCAACAAAATGAAAATAACAGTTATAGGTGGTGGTCCAGGCGGACTTTACTTTTCGATATTAACCAAAAAAGCAATGCCTCATTGCCAAATCGATATTTACGAACGCAACAAACCCGACGATAGTTTTGGTTTTGGAGTAGTTTTTTCAGACGAAACTTTAGGCGAGTTCTTAAAGCGCGACATGCAATCGTATGAATTAATTCGTAGCAAATTTGCGTATTGGGACGATATTATTGTAGCTCGTGATGGCGAGTCAGTAAACATTGCTGGAAATGGTTTTTGCGGTTGTTCAAGAAAAACATTGTTGCAATTATTACAACAAAGATGTATCGAAGAAGGCGTAAATCTTCATTTCGAGCAAAATGTAGATGATTTATCTCGATTTGCGGATTCGGATATCATATTAGCTTCTGACGGAATTGCAAGTGCTATTAGAACACAATACCAAAAAGAATTCAGAACCAAAATCGAATTAAAGAAAAACCGATTTGTTTGGTTAGGCTCTACAAAACCGCTAGATGCTTTCACTTATTTCTTTAGAAGTACGCCTCACGGAACTATAGTTGCTCATAGCTATCAATATGAAGAAGGTATGAGTACATGGATTTTTGAATGTTCAGATGAAACGTGGCAAAAACACGGCTTTGAAGTCACGAATGAAGAAGATACGATGATCAAAATCGCTGAAATCTTCAAAGAAGAATTAGATGGACATCGTTTGATTTCAAATAAATCGCATTGGCGCCAGTTTCCGCATGTAACCAATGAAAAATGGAGTCATAATAATATTGTTTTACTAGGCGATGCCAAAGCTACAGCCCACTACTCTATTGGTTCAGGAACAAAATTAGCTATGGATTGTGCTATCGGATTATCGGATGCCGTAATTGCGAATCCAAACAACGTTCAAGCGGCTTTCGAACAATACGATAAAACCAGAAGAAATACAGTAGAAATGATTCAGTATGCTGCAATCGTTTCTTTAGATTGGTTCGAAAATATGGACCGTCACATGCAACATCCATTCCAACAATTTGCGTTTGGATGCATGACACGTTCTAAAAAAGTAACGTATGAGAATTTACGTTTGAGAGATAGTTCATTTACAGATAAGGTATTGAACGAATTTTTAGAAACTTTCAACTCCAAACTCCAAACTCCAAACTCTGCAGCCTTCACTCCATTCAAATTAAGAGAACTAGAACTTCCAAACCGCATCGTTATGGCGCCAATGGGACAATATTCTGCAACAGAAGGATTAGTTTCCGATTGGCATTTAGTGCATTACGGAAGTCGTGCTACTGGTGGAGTTGGATTAATTATCACTGAAATGACCGCCATTTCTGAAACTGGAAGAATTACAGAAGGTTGTGCCGGAATTTACAATGCAGAACAAATAAACCAATGGAAAAAGATTACGGATTTCATTCATAATAATACCGATACAAAAATCGGAATCCAATTAGGACATTCCGGAAGAAAAGGCGCAACTAAAAAACCTTGGGAAGGCAACGGACCCATGGAAACGCCTTGGAATTTAATTTCCGCATCTTCTATTCCATTCAATGACAATTTCACCACTCCAAAAGAAATGACTTTGGAAGATATGGAAGAAATCAAATCACAATTCATTCAAGCGACCAAAAACGCAGACGAAGCTGGATTTGATATGATTGAATTGCAAGCGCATCACGGTTTTTTATTAGCTTCTTTTTTATCGCCATTAACTAACATTCGTACCGATGAATTTGGTGGAAGTATCGAAAACCGTTTGAAATATCCATTAGAAGTATTTAAAGCAATTCGTGAATTATTCCCATCTGAAAAACCTATTTCAGTTCGAATTTCAGCTACTGATTGGGCAGAAAACGGAATTTCGGAACAAGAAGTGATCACTATCGCAACTGCTTTTAAAGCTGTTGGAGCTGACATAATTAATGTTTCAACAGGAAATACTGTCTCAGGTCAAAAACCACAAACAGGTAGAATGTGGCAAACACCTTTTTCAGATGCTGTTCGAAATACAGTTCATATTCCAACCATAATCGCTGGCTATATTCAAGATATCGACCAAATTAATACGATTCTTTTAAACGGTAGAGCAGATTTAGTCGCTTTAGGAAGACCTTTGTTGTTGGATGCTAATTTCGTTAGAAATGCACAAGCTTACGAACAAATTCAAGCGAATGATATCCCAAATCCATATAAAATGGGAATTTCGCATTTGTATCCTTTAAAAGCTTCGGAAAGAAAACAAATCGAAGGCATGAAAAAAGCGTTGAAACCGAAAAGTAATAAGAAGTAATTAAGGATTATGAAACATTACGAAGATAATTTTGCACATATAAGTTTACCAAGTTCTGAATTACAACCAGAATATACCTTTTTGGATTTATCTCAATTCCAACACTCAGAAATACTGAATTGCGTAAATAGATTGTTAGATAGCCATGTTCGAGAAGGTCGTGGAAATAACGTTTGCATTCGCACCTTTGAGGAAACTTGGACGTATCAAGATTTATTTGAAAAAGCCAATCAAATTGCACATGTTTTAATAGATGATTTAGGATTACAATCGGGCAATCGCGTTTTGATTCGTTCGGCTAATAATCCGATGATGGTCGCTTGTTGGTTTGCTATTCTAAAAGCGGGAGGAATTGTCGTGGCAACCATGCCATTACTTCGTTCTAAAGAATTGACTACGATTATCGATTGTGCTGAAATTTCGCATGTGTTGTGCGATAAGGAATTGGAAGAAGAAATGCATTTGGTTAAGTCTGATTTTCTTAAACAAACTTGCTTCTATGGGAATTCGCAATTAGAAGAATTAATGGCTTCTAAACCCAAAACTTTCGATAATTATCATTCCAAATCCGATTCTGTGGCTTTGATAGGTTTCACTTCTGGAACTACGGGTTTACCCAAAATGACGGCACATTATCACAAAGATATTTTGAATATTTGCGAAGCGTTTCCACAATATTCGCTCCAACCTACTCCAAATGATATTTTTACAGGAAGTCCGCCTTTAGGATTTACCTTTGGTTTGGGCGGATTGGTTTTATTTCCAATGTATTTCGGAGCTTCAACATTTCTAATTGAAAAACCAAGTCCCGATTTGTTGTTAAAGGCGATTCAAGACTTTAAAATTACGATTTGCTTTACTGCTCCTACTGCATGGCGAATCATCACAACAAAAGCGCAAGATTACAATATTTCGAGTTTAAGAAAATGTGTATCTGCTGGCGAAACCTTGCCGTTGAAAGTTTGGCAAGATTGGTACGATGCTACAGGTTTAAAAATCATTGACGGAATTGGTGCTACAGAAATGTTGCATATTTTTATTTCTTCCAATGAGGATAATATAAAACCGGGCGCTACAGGTAAAGCCATCACAGGTTATGAAGCCAAAATCATAGACAAACAAGGCAATGAATTACCAAGAAACGAAGCCGGAAGACTAGCTGTTCGAGGAATTACAGGTTGCAAATACCTAAACCGAGAAGAAAAACAAAGAGAATACGTAGAAAACGGTTGGAACATCACAGGCGATATTTTCCGTCAAGATGAAGAAGGGTATTTTCATTTTGTGGCTCGTGGCGATGATATGATTATTTCTTCTGGCTATAATATTGCGGCAATTGAAGTAGAATCCGTACTTTTAACCCACGAAGATATTTTGGAATGTGCCGTGGTTGGCTTACCCGATGAAGAACGAGGAATGTTAGTTTGTGCGCATATTGTGTTGCATGATACAGTTAAAGCAACAGATGTAATGAAGAATCGTATTCAACACTGGTTCAAAGAAGTAGCTGCTCCTTACAAATATCCAAGAGTAATTAATTTCGTAGAATGTTTACCGAAAACGGAGACAGGGAAAATACAACGATTTAAGTTAAAATAAGTATCAAGACATATATAATGAGTGAATTCATAAAACAAGAAAAAGTACGTTTCCAACATGTTGATTATGCTGGAATTGTCTTCTATCCCCGATTTTTAGAAATGCTAAATTGTTTAGTAGAAGATTGGTTTGAAGAAGCCTTAGATCGTCCTTTTTCAAAAATGCACCAAACCAATGGTATCCCAACGGTTGATTTGAAAATTCAATTCAAAAATGCCGCAAGATTAGGCGAAATTTTAACAAAAAAACTTTGGGTAAAGGAATTAAAAAACTCTTCTATTATTTGCAGATTTCAGTTTGTAAATGAAGCCGAAAACACCGTTTTAGAAGGCGAAGTAACATTGGTAAACGTAGCCTTCAATCCAGAAAGAAACGGCATCAAAGCCGAACCATTTAGTGATGAAATGAAAGAGCAAATCAAAATATATTTAAATTCATAAAAACTTAGTGTAACTCTGTGTTAACTTAGTGAAACTTTGTGCAACAACATAAATTATGGAATTCAAAAAATTCAAAGCCGCAACCGTTCAAACCTCACCTGTATTTCTAAATGTAGAAAAAACAGTAGATAAAGCCATTTCTTTCATAAAAGAAGCTAGCAATAATGGAGCAAAATTAATCGCTTTTCCAGAAGTTTTTATCGCTGGATATCCGTATTGGAATTGGATTATGACGCCTGTTCAAGGCAGTAAATGGTACGAAGAATTATATAAAAATTCGGTTGACATAGCAGGTCCTGAAATTAAAAAATTGTGCTTAGCCGCCAAAGACAACGATATTCATATTGTTATGGGAATCAACGAACGTGGTAAAAGCTATGGTGAAATTTACAATACCAATTTAATCATCGACAACAAAGGCGTTATCGTTGGAAAACACAGAAAGTTAGTCCCAACATGGGCTGAAAAACTAACCTGGTCTTCAGGCGATGGTTCATCCTTAAAAGTGTACAATACAGAAATTGGTCCAATCGGAACTTTAGCTTGTGGCGAAAATACGAATACATTAGCGCGTTTTACGCTACTTTCTCAAGGCGAATTGATTCATATTGCGAATTATATTTCACTTCCCGTAGCACCACCTGATTACGATATGGCAGAAGCAATTAAAATTCGTGCCGCAGCGCATTCATTTGAGGGGAAATTATTTACGATAGTTTCTTGTTCGACCGTTTCGCAAGAAATCAAAGACGCTTTACGTGTCGATGTTCCAAATGTAGATGAATTATTGGATAGAAAAAGTTCGGCTTTTTCAGGATTTATAGGTCCAAATGGTGCTGTTATTGGGCAACCACTAATCGATGAAGAAGGAATGGTGTATGCCGAAATTGATTTAGCAAAATGCATCCAACCAAAACAAATGCACGATATTTTAGGACATTACAATAGATTTGATATTTTCGATTTACGAGTAAATACGGCTCCTACTCGAAAAATTACGTTTATTGATAATCACGAGGAGTTTAATAAAAGATAAATAATTGTTGACTGAGGCTCTCGAAATCAACAATTTAAAATATAAGATTATGGAAGAAAACAACTATTCAGACGACCAATACGGAAGAGCTCGCGTTCAGGACTCTCCCGAATTAATTGCGTACTATAAAGAATTAGAAACACTTGGCGCTGGTGCCTTATGGACAGTGGCCAATGACATAGAACCTTGGGAACCACGTTCTTCTTCTGTTCCAATGCTTTGGAAATATGATGATTTACGCGAATTAGTTCTAAAATCATCCGAATTAGTTACGCCTGAACAAGCTGGAAGACGTGTTGTTTATTTGGTAAACGATAACAGAAAAGACGTTTCCGCTGCTGTGGGTTGGTTGTATACTGGAATTCAAGTTACGCGTCCTGGAGAAAGTACTTCGGCACATCGTCATCGTGCTTCTGCCCTGCGTTTTATTATGGAAGGCGAAAAAGGATATACCGTTGTAGATGGCAATAAAATCATGTTAGAGGTGAATGATTTTGTAATTACACCAAATTCCACTTGGCACGAACATGGTGTTGAAGAAGGCGGAAAAACGTGTATTTGGCAAGATGGTTTGGATATTCCGTTAATCAATGCTTTAGAAGCCAATGATTATGCGGTTTATGATGGAAAACAACCCTTAACAGCTCCATTGAACTTCTCACCCATGACTTATGGTGGTGCAGGATTAATTCCAGCAGACAAAACTTGGGACAAACCTTATTCTCCGCTATTCAAATATTCTTGGAAAAACGTATATCCAGCGTTATTAGAAGTACAAAAAGTGAATGAAGTGAATCCATTTGATGGTATTTTTATGCAATATTCAAATCCATTAACTGGAGGACACGTAATGCAAACTATGGGAGCTGCCATGCAATTATTACCAGCAGGATTCAAAGGAAAAGCACACAAACATACGGGTTCTTTTGTTTACCAATGTGCAAAAGGAAAAGGCTACACCATCATCAACGGAAAACGATTCGATTGGAAAGAGCGCGATATTTTCTGCGTTCCAAGTTGGGCTTGGCACGAACATCACAACTTATCCGAAACCGATGATGCTTGCTTATTCAATTTCAATGATTTACCAGTGATTGAGAAATTAGGCTTATTTCAAGGAAGAGAATTAACAGAAAACAACGGACATCAATTGATATAGTACAGACAAGGCAATGCCTTGTCTCAACAATAATAAAAATAAAATGAAATTACTAACTTACAAAACACAAGAAACCGAGCCTCGTTTAGGCTTCATTCATAACAACCAAGTAATCGACATGCAGGATTTTGGAGATGTTTCCAATTTTCCGTTACCAAATGACATGTTGGAATTAATTGATATGGGATTTGAAATTATTCCAGAAATTAGTGAATTAATTGCTGAAACACCTGAGAATTTCTTTGAAGAAATCGCTTATGAAATGGACGAAGTAACGATTTTAGCTCCAATCGAAAAACCAAGAAAAAACATCATTGGAATTGGGTTAAATTATACCGAGCATGTAGCAGAAAGCGCTCGTACTTTGGATACTACCGGAAAACTTCCAACAAAGCCGATTATCTTCTCAAAACCACCAACAACGGTTACTGCAACGAATACAGAAATTATCAAAAACACAAAGTTGACTTCGCAATTAGATTGGGAATGTGAATTAGCTGTAATTATCTCAAAAAAAGGAAAATACGTACCTAAATCTGAAGCATTAGATTATGTATTTGGATATACGGTCATTAACGATATCTCAGCACGTGATTGTCGTCGTGAGGGACAATGGATTGTTTCTAAAGGACAAGATACTTTTGCTCCAATGGGACCTGTAATCGTAACAAAAGACGAAATCGAAAATCCACACAACTTGAATTTATCATTAAAAGTAAACGGAGTTGAAAAACAAAATTCGAATACTAAATTAATGCTTTTCAACATAAATGATTTGATTGAAGATTTAAGTACTGTTTTCACTTTAGAAGCTGGCGACATCATTGCAACAGGAACACCAGCAGGTGTTGGCGCAGGTCGTGATCCACAAGAATGGATGTACGATGGAGATGTTGTGGAAGCAACTGTGGAAGGAATTGGTACAATTGTGAATACGATTAAAGAAATATAATAAATTATGCACCAGAATTTCAAAGGTGTGTTTTTAAGACCCAGTATTTTTTTTATTGGTGATATTTCAACGATTCATAATTATAACAAGCCTTTTTGGGATGAAATAGGAAATGTCTTAGATGTAGTTGCTATAATAGAATATGAATACAAAGGTGTAATTGTAAATATAAATATTCATAGAATTAGTTTTTTTTCAATATCTGATGAGGAATTAAATAAAATTTCAACTCTGCCAAGTATTAACGAGGTTGATATTGATAAGTTAGCTTATTATATTTTTTATTCATTCTCAGGAATGTTGGATTTTTATTTTATTACTAATGAAGATTTACCAAATCGAATTCCAATTGAATCATTTTCTTGTGATGAAAATAAAAAAATTCATAGACAAGACGCTTCAGAAAGGTTTATGTATGCTCAAATGATTGATGATTATTATGAGACACCGATTGAGAAAGCAATGACTTTAAGTCAAGTTTTAAAAAACAGCTGGTCTAGTATGAAGATTGATAAATTTCTTTTAACAATTGAAAAGCAGAAAATCGAAAAGAAGTTTTATAATTTTAATGAAGAATACTATTTCTTGATTTCTAGTTTAGATAAAAATAGATATTTAGCTTATAATGAAGGAATATTAATTACAGGATGGACAATTTGTGAATATTTAATTAATTTCATGTTTGGAATAAATGTGACTGAAGATTTAAAAAATGAAAGAAAAAATCACTTTAACAATATTGCTAAATTTCCTTTTGCATTTGATTCTAAAGAGAAACTTAGAGGTTATAGTGATTTAATAAATAAAGCAGAATGTAGTGCTGAGCATAAGTTAGAAATTTTAAAAAAAGAAGGAAAATTTAATTCTTCTGAATTGTACTCGGATTTGATAAAATTGAGAAGTAAAAGAAATGTTTTTATTCATGATCCAGCAAAAAACTCATTAGAAATAATAAAAGAAGATCACCTTAAGTTGGGATCTAGCATATCACAATATATAAGCGAATTAAAAGAGGTTATTAAAGAAATAAAGCAATGAAAAAATACAGAATAGGCCAAATAGTTCCATCATCCAACATAACGATGGAAACCGAGATACCAGCAATCTTCCGCTCGCGTGAAACGATTTTACCCGAACGTTTTACGTTTCACAGCAGTAGAATGCGCATGAAAAAAGTCACCAAAGAAGAACTCGAAGCTATGGACGCAATGAGTTTAAAATGCGCTCAAGAATTATCTGATGCTCACGTAGACGTAATGGGTTATGCGTGTTTAGTAGCGATTATGAGCATGGGTCGTGGTTATCATTGCGTTTCGGAAGTAAATTTACATCAAGAAACGGTGGCGAATGACTTCCCTACTCCTATTGTAACTTCGGCTGGAGCATTGATTAATGGTTTGAAGATTTTGGGTGCTAAACAAATTTCGATTATTACACCTTACATGCGACCGTTAACGGATATGGTGGTAGATTATATCGAAAATCAAGGAATAAAAGTAAAACAAAGCATTGCTTTAGAAATTCCAGATAATTTAGAAGTTGCGGCTCAGAATCCAATGAATTTATTGGAAATCTACAAACAATTGGATTTAACTGATGTCGATGTTTTAGTGGCTTCTGCTTGTGTACAAATGCCTTCTTTAGAAGCTATTGATTTGATTCAGGCTGAATGTGGAATTCCAGTGACTTCAGCTGCAGTTTGTACGACATATGAAATGATGAAAAAATTAGGAATTGAAGCAAAATCAGCTATTGGTGGTGAGTTATTGAGTGGTAAATATTAAAGTATGATTAATTTAAAAACCCTGAAACCAATATGATTTCAGGGTTTATATTTTTTGCATTTTAAAAATTTTAATAAGCCAAAAGCTCTTTTAATTCCACTTCAAATCTTCCTTTAGGTAAATATTGATCTTCTAACGACTTCATAAAAGGAATTGCCGATTCTAAACTTCCAACTCTTCTAACTGGAGCATCTAAATGTTCGAAACAGTTTTCCATAATCATTGCTGAAATATCGCTGGCAACACCCCCAAACAAAGTATCTTCTTGTAAAATGATAACTTTATTTGTTTTCTTAACTGAAGCGTAAATTGCATCCCAATCCATTGGTTGTAACGTTCTTAAATCTAATAAGTCTGCTTTAATTTCTGGATTTTTTGCTAACGTTTCTAAAGCCCAATGAACGCCTGCTCCAAATGAAATAATCGTAACATCTGTTCCTTCTTTAATCAATGACGCTTTTCCAAAAGGTAATGTGTAGTAATCTTTTGGTACATCTTGATACACACTTCTATACAATTGCTTGTGTTCGAAGAACAATACGGGATTTGGGTCGTTAATTGCAGTATTCAATAACCCTTTTGCGTCATAAGGAAATGCAGGATAAACTACTTTTAACCCTGGTGTTTTGGTAAACCATGCTTCATTAGTTTGCGAATGGAAAGGTCCGGCCTGAGTTCCACCGCCACAAGGCATTCGCACCACTACATCCGACTTTTCTTGCCATCTGTAATGTTGCTTCGCTAATAAGTTTACGATTGGATTAAAACCAGTAGAAACGAAATCCGCAAATTGCATTTCCATCACGGCTTTAAATCCGTTTATTGATAATCCGTTAGCTGCTGAAACTACAGCACTTTCACAGATTGGCGTATTTCTAACTCTTTCTTTACCAAATTGTGCTACAAAGCCATCGGTAATTTTGAAAGCACCACCATATTCAGCGATGTCTTGTCCCATAATTACTAAATTCTCATGGCGTTCCATCGACTGACGTAAACCATTCGAAATCGCATCAATCACACGGATGTTTTCCATTTCTGAAGATGGATTGAATTCTTCGAACGTATAAGGCTGGTAAACATCACGTAATTCTTCTTCCAACGAAGCTACAATTTCTGGTTCTTCTTGAACTTTCGCCCAATCCGTATCGATTTCTTTCTTAATTTCAGCTCTAATAGCTTCATCTTCTTCTTCTGATAAAACCGCTGTAGCTTTTAAGTAATTTCTATAATTTTCTACTGGGTCTTTCACAGCCCACATGTCCATTAATTCTTGAGGAACGTATTTCGTACCACTCGCCTCTTCATGTCCACGCATTCTAAATGTTTTGAACTCCAATAAAACTGGACGAGGATTTTCTATCATAGAAGCTTTTAATTCCGAAATCAAATGCACCACCTCTAACAAGTTATTTCCATCAACAATGTGGCTTTCCATTCCATAACCTACACCTTTATCAGCAAGGTTTTCACAACGGTATTGCTCGTTTGTTGGAGTTGATAATCCGTAACCATTATTTTCAATCACGAATAAAACTGGTAATTCCCAAACAGCAGCAATATTTAAAGCTTCGTGGAAATCTCCTTCCGAAGTAGCTCCTTCACCTGTAAATACAGCAGTTACTTTTCCGTTTTTTCTTAATTTATTGGCTAGAGCGATTCCGTCAGCAATCCCTAATTGAGGACCTAAATGCGAAATCATTCCAATAATCTTATATTCTTGTGTTCCAAAGTGGAAACTTCTATCACGACCTTTTGTAAATCCGTTTTTCTTTCCTTGCCATTGCGAAAACAATCGGTGTAATGGAATATCACGAGTAGTAAATACCCCTAAATTACGGTGCATTGGTAAAATATATTCATCTTTATCCAAAACCGAAGTTATCCCAACAGAAATAGCTTCTTGCCCAATTCCTGAGAACCATTTCGATACTTTTCCTTGACGGATTAGAATCAACATTTTCTCTTCAATCAAACGCGGTTTTAAGATTTTCTTATATAAATCAAGTAGTTGCGAATTCGATAATTCTTTTCTTTCAAAGTTCATGATAGTGGAACGATTAAATTTTGCTCAAAAGTAATAAAAATAACATTTTGAAAGTGAATTGTTATAAAAAAAGAAAGTTAAAAAATCAAAGTAAAGTTTTAAAGCAAAGAACAAAAAGAATAAATTTCAAAGATTTGTAAAATTTCCTCTGGTTAGATTTTTTCTTTCTCCTTTTCCTTTTCCCTTTTTACTTTTCTCAATTGTTAACAACTTTCCTTTTTTGAATTTAAAATATTTAATTACATTTGTATTTACTTGGGTTAATACCCAAAATGATTTATTAACAACAAAGCTTAAGTATGCAACAAATTCCTAGTGTTGACTTACGTGATTTCCTGTCGGATGATCCGGCACGTAAACAAAAATTTGTAAATGAAATCGGAAAAGCCTACGAAGAGATTGGCTTCGTAGCATTAAAAGGTCATTTTTTAGATGACAAATTAGTAGAAGGTTTGTATTCAGAAGTGAGAAACTTCTTTACGCTTCCTTTAGAAACCAAAGCAAAATACGAAATTCCAGGCATTGGTGGACAACGTGGTTATGTTTCTTTCGGTAAAGAACATGCTAAAGGTCGCTCTGCTGGTGATTTAAAAGAGTTTTGGCATTTTGGACAATACGTTAGCGAAGGCTCAAAGTACGCTGGCGAATATCCAGATAACGTGGAAGTAACAGAATTACCTAAATTCAATGAAGTTGGTAAAGAAGCGTACCAAATGTTAGAAAAAACAGGTGTTTATGTGTTAAGAGCTTTAGCGCTTTACATTGGTTTAGACGAATTCTACTTTGATAAATACATCAAAGACGGAAACAGTATTTTACGTCCAATACACTACCCACCTATTACTGACGAACCTAAAGATGGTGCCGTTCGTGCAGCAGCACATGGTGACATTAATTTGATTACCTTATTAATGGGAGCTCAAGGAAAAGGATTACAAGTACAAAATCACAACGGAGAATGGATTGACGCTATGGCACAACCCGACGAATTGATGATTAACGTAGGTGATATGTTATCAAGACACACCAATAACAAGTTGAAATCAACGATTCACCAAGTTGTAAATCCACCTAGAGAATTGTGGGGTTCTTCTCGTTATTCAATTCCTTTCTTCATGCACCCTGTGAGCGACATGAGTTTAAATTGCTTACCAGAATGTATTGATGAAAACAATCCAAAATTATATGAAGACATCACTGCTGGTGAATTCTTACATGAACGTTTGGTTGAATTAGGATTGATTAAAAAGTAATAAATTTTATAAAAGATAGAAAAGGCATTAAGTTTTCTTGATGTCTTTTTTGTTTTTTATAAAATCTACATAAAACACAGTAACTTTGTTACGATAGAACTTGTTAACTTATTAAAAATGGATTTAAGCGAACAATTAAAAAAACTTTTCCCCAACCACGAAGTTTCTAACGAACCAGAAGCTATCGAGGAAACGCCTCATGAATTATTCGTTCAAAAGGAACCTATGATTTGCAAATATGAGAAGCGAAAAGGAAAACCTACCACGATTATTTCAGGATATGAAGGCGAAGACGAAGATTTTAAAATCTTAGCAAAAGAAATAAAAAGCAAATTAGCGGTTGGTGGTACGTTTAAAGATGGCGAAATCATTATTCAAGGTGATTATCGTGATAAAATCATGAAAATTCTACAAGACAAAGGATTCAAAACAAAACGAGTTGGAGGTTAAAAAGTGTTCGGAAAACTGAACACATAATCTTTTTAACCTTTTAAACTCTTAAACTCATAAACATAAAATGATAGCAGCATCAGAATTAATATTAAATCCAGACGGAAGTGTATATCACATTAACTTAAAGCCCGGACAAATCGCTAACGATATTATCTTCGTTGGTGACCAAAACCGTGTTGAAAAAATTACAAAACACTTTGATTCTATTGAGTTCACCACTCAAAAACGTGAATTTAAAACCCAAACTGGAATATATAAAGGCAAAAGAATTACGGTTATGTCAACTGGAATTGGTCCAGACAATATCGATATCGTAATGAACGAATTAGACGCTTTGGTAAACGTAGATTTAGAAACCAGAACCGTTAAAAATGAATTGACTTCATTGAATATCGTTCGAATCGGAACTTCAGGTTCGTTACAAGCAGATATTCCTTGTGATAGCTTTGTAATGAGTCAGTATGGCTTAGGATTGGATAACATGCTTCGCTCCTATTTAATTGACGAAGTTTCAGAAATTGAAATGGAAGAAGCGTTCATAAAGCAAACGAATTGGGACATGAGAAAAGGTCGTCCGTACGTAATTGCAGGAAGTAAAACGTTAGAGCAAAGATTAGAAAGCGATAAAATTTTCAAAGGTTTTACAGGGACTGCAGGAGGATTTTACGGTCCACAAGGTCGCGTGGTGCGCTTAGGAATTCAAGATCCAGAATTAAATTCTAAAATGGATAGTTTCAATTTCAACGGAACGAGAATGACTAATTTAGAAATGGAAACTGGTGCCATTTATGGTTTAGGAAAACTATTAGGTCACAACTGTTTATCGCTAAATGCTATCATCGCTAACCGTTCAACTGGAACTTTCAGTGAAGACCCATACAAAGCTGTAGATGAATTGATTGAATACACACTAAATAAGTTATCCGAATAACTAAAACTTCAATATTTGTTGTTCAAAGTTTTAAATTTTGAATAAAGAATAACGAATGTTGAATGATGAAATTATAAAATGAATTTAATCCTCGAAACCAAACGCCTTATTCTTAGACCATTAGAAATTTCTGATGCTGAAGCAATGTTTGCAATGGATAATAATCCGAATGTACACAAATACTTATGGCAACAACCTACGCAAGAATTGAACGAAACCATCAAAATTATTGAAATGGTTCAAAAGCAATATGTAGACAATAAAATAGGACGTTTCGCGACAATATTAAAAGAAACAGGAGAATTCATCGGTTGGACCGGAATTAAGTTTGTTAATGATCATATAGAAAATGGAAATACCAATTTCTACGATTACGGTTATCGTTTAAATGAAAAATTTTGGAACAAAGGTTTCGCAACCGAAGCTTCAATTGCTTGGTTAGAATATGGTTTTAACCAAATGAATATTCAAGAAATGAATGCCTATACACATGCCGAAAACGGCGCCTCTAATCATGTTTTGCAAAAAGTTGGCTTTAATTTTATAGAAGATTATCCTGATGAAAATGGCGTGATTTGGAAATGGTGGCAGTTAGAAAATTTAGAATTTAGAAATCAGAATTTAGAATTATGAAAACTATAAAGATTGCTGGAGTTCCAGAGCATTTCAATTTACCTTGGCACATGTGCATTGAAGATGGCGAATTTGAAGCCGTTGGAATCGATTTACAATGGACAGATGTTCCGGAAGGTACAGGAAAAATGTGTCAAATGTTGCGCGATGGAGAAACCGATATTGCCGTAATTCTAACCGAAGGAATCATAAAAGATATTGCCGCAGGAAATCCGTCTTCTATTGTTCAAGTTTATGTGCAAAGTCCTTTGATTTGGGGAATTCATGTAGCAGCAAATTCTAGTTATAATACACTTTCCGATTTAGAAAACAAAAAAGTTGCCATTTCTCGAATGGGTTCTGGTTCTCATTTGATGAGTATCGTGAATGCACAAAATCAGAATTGGAATACCGAAAATTTACAATTCGAAATCGTAAACACCATTGACGGTGCGGTTGAAAGTCTTACTTCGGGAAAAGCAGATTACTTCATGTGGGAACGTTTTATGACACAACCACTAGTAGATAAAGGAATTTTTAGAAGAATTGCCGATTGTCCTACGCCTTGGCCTTGTTTTGTAATTGCGGTACGAAATGAAGTTTTAGAGCAACATCCAAAAGTTATCGAACAAATTTTAGACATTATCAATACCACAACCGAAGAATTTAAGTTAATTCCGAGTATTGACAGAACGTTAGCATCGAAATACAATCAAAAAGTGGAAGCAATTCAAGAATGGTTAAAACTAACGCGTTGGTCGCAAAAACAAATGACGGCTCCAACATTAGATAAAATAATGGAACAACTTTTGAAGCTTCAAATTATCGATAAAAAACTAGCAAAAGAATCGATACTTAAATAATTCCGTATTTTTATCGTTTTAAACGAAATGACAATTAAAATTCCTACTATCGCTGAACTAAAAGAAAAGCTTTCTTTACCAAAGCCATGGGATATTATTGTCATTTTTTTATTAAATATTTTAATCGCAATTCCTACTTTTTTAATCGCACATCAAAATTTAATCGACTTAGAATGGGTAATTCATTTAGACCGAATTATCCTTTTTATTTTTATAATCATAATCATTCAGCTGTTGTTACGATTGGTAAAAACGATTATCATTTTAATTGCATTTTTGTATTTAATTTCTCTTTTAATAGGAACATTATTTGGAAACTATGGTTTTAATAGGGTTTTTGAAGATTATCGTTACATGATTTATTCTATGAGCGAAAACCCAAATCCTCAAGATTTGATTGTAGCTAAACTACTTCCGTTTCCTAATAAATCTAAAATTATTAATGCTGTTGATTTCACAAATCCAAGAGTACGAAATTTTGCATTATCAGCTACTACAAAACATTTTAAAGAATTTAAACAAACTGGTGATACTCGAAGAATGATTCAATGTTTTGCGGTTTTCAAGGAAATTCGAAACAATTGGAATTATGTAAACGACCCAAAAGGAAGAGAATACATTGCCTATGCTTCCGAAAGTTTACAACATTTTTCTGGTGATTGCGATGATCATGCGGTTTTAATGGCAGCTTGTATTAAAGCTGTTGGTGGAACTCCAAGGATTATTCATACGGGTGGTCATTTGTATCCGGAAATGCTCATTGGAAATAAAAACGATCTAGAAACTGCTATCTATCTGATTAAAGAAGAGCTTTTTAAACAAGAAAGCCACAACCAGCAAATTCATTATCATATTGATGAAAGAGGTCAAATTTGGCTGAATTTAGACTACACAGCAACCTATCCTGGCGGTAAATTTATGAGCGAAGAAATTCTTGGAGAGCTCACTTTTAATTGATTAAATTTTTCTATATTTACAAAAAATAACAACCTTTTATGAAGAAAATAAGCTATTTATTAGGATTATTTCTATCGGTAAGTGCTTTTGCACAAACAAATAACAACACTGCAACTGATACCATCGTATCGCCTATCTTAGCTAAGAAAAACGAAGTTAAAGTAGATGTTTTAAACGGAATAGCTAATGGAAAATTAGGAATTACCTACGAACGCTTTTTAAATAAAGATTTTTCTATTGGTATAACAGGTATGATGTTTAACAAGAAAAGTAAAACCGATGATTTCCTAACAGATGACACCCGTACTTTAATTGATTATCAAATTATACCATATGTGCGTTATGCCATGTCAAAAAGTGCTACCAATTTATATTATTTAGAAGGTTTCGTTAATTTTAATGGTGGTGAATTTAAAGAATTAACTACATTAAATAATGGTGTAGCTGATTATGTTGTAGTGACGCGAAATGACTATAACGATATTGCATTAGGTGGTTCTGTTGGTTATAAATTATACTTTAAAGAAAGTTTTGTAGTGGATTTAAATGTAGGAATTGGGAAAAATTTATTTAATGAAGATAGCCCATCAACAGTAGCGCGATTAGGAGTTAATTTAGGTTACAGATTTTAAAAAGAAAACATATGAAAAAATATATTCAATATATAACAGTAGCTATTATAACATTAACTTTTACTGGTTGTACTGAAAGCGATGATGAATTTTTTGCTTCTAAAATTGTTACTTCAAATGAATTAATTGAAGTAAATATTACTGGAAATGAATTAAACGTATCTTGTTACGTGCCAAGATTATTGCCTCAAGACACAAATCCGTTTGATATTTATTTGACGAGTACTTCTAGAAAAATGTTTTTTAATTATACATTAGAAAAGAAAAATGCAGGTGGAGCATGGGAATACATCACACCTACTAGTGTAAACACAATTGAAGGCGAAAACCAAATAGGAGACTATATTTCCGGAATAGCGGTTTTAGACGCTTTAGATACCACGTATGAATACGAAACTAATATTACTTTGACTCCTGGACAATACCGCATAATTGTCGATCCTGAAATTGTAACACTAAACGCACAAGATGCTGTTATGGTAACGGTAAAAACAAGTACATTCGGAATTCCATCAAACGCATTAGAATTTACTGTAAATTAAAATCCGATTTTAAATGCAAATAATTTGTAAAAATTGTGGTCATATTTTTTCTGGGCAATTTTGCAATAATTGCGGACAATCAGCGGCAACTCACAAGTTAAATTTACATTTTATTTGGCACGATATTCAGCATGGTCTTTTGCATTTTGATAAAGGGATTCTATATACCGCTAAAAAATTATTTACCAAGCCCGGCAAATCAATACGAGAATTTATTGAAGGAAAACGTGTAAAACATTTCAAGCCAATTTCGTTAGTTATTATCTTAGCCACTTTATACGGCGTTTTACGACATTTATTTCATTTCAGTGTTTTAGACAAAAAAGTAGTTTCCGAAATACAAGGTGTAGAATATGAAAGTTTAAACGAATGGATTTCACATCATTATTATTGGATAATTTTGTTGTCGATTCCTATGTTTTCATTGGCTTCTTTTATAGTTTTTAGAAAACAAGGCTACAACTTCATTGAACATATTGTTTTGAATACTTACATGGCTTCGCAACGATTAATTCTTAGAATTGTTATATTTCCAATTACGAAATACTACACTGAATCTGATTATAACAAGCTATTTGTTGATATTTTAATGTTGATGGATATTCTTTTGATTTTTTGGACGTATATCACCTTTTTCAATAATTTATCAAAAATTAAAGCTTTTTTATATTCAATCTACAGTTATGTATTGTTTTTAGCAATTTTCTTTATTTTGCTGCTACTGAGTGTTTTGATTTTTGATATTCATGTTGGATAATGTGTAAAACTTAAAATAATAAATTTAAAACATTTAGTAAATTGAAGAACCTATTAAAAATTCTTATTTCTTGTAGTTTATTACTTTTTTTATATAGTTGTAAAAAAAATGAAATAGATAATCAAATTATAAGAAATAATACATTGATTGAATTTCGTTATAACAACCATCATTATAGTGGTAAATTAGAACTAATAGATAATAGTTCAAATAAATTTGAATTATTAAAATCGTATTTCAATAATCTAAAAGGTTTTAAAGAAGCAAAGAATGAGATAAATATTTTTCCAAACTATATTTTATTAAACAAACATTTTAAAATTCTTATTACGGTTAATCAAATTTATATCGAATATTACAATTCAAATAATCAATTATTAAAACTTCATAAAGATATATCTCCAGATGAATATTTAAGTTTTAATTATTTGACTGAAGATAGTAAATGGATTTATGATTTAGGTAAAATCTATGGTGTTGGAGAATTCAAAAGTGATAAGTTTGAAAAAGGCGGTTTAATGCAAACTATAGTAGATTATGAATATAAGGTAGGTAAATGGAAATTTTGGAATATAAATAGAGAGTTAATCGCTGAAGGTAAATTTATAACCGATAGCTCAATGGTTATTGGTCAAAGTGATTCCGATTATTATATAAAAACTTCAAAAATTCGTAAAGAAAATTGGAAGTTCTATAACTCCGAAAAGCAAATAATCGAACCCAAAATTGAAGAATTATTTATTTTGGAAAACGCTAATAAATAACGTTTGCCAACAGTAATTTACTTCAATGGCTACTTGCGGATTTTCCTAAGGAAAATCCGCTGCTGAATTTAATATTTAGTTTATTTCCAATATTTTGTCATTTGTTCAACACTATTAAAATTCAAACACATAGCATTATAAAAATTTAAAAATCAATGCATTTAAAAATTTCATCAAAACTATTTTCTTTATCTAGTAAGAAAGACATTTATTTGAATGGTGAAAATTTATATAGTATGGAACCAGCAAATATTGTTGGAGACTATTGTCTAAAATTAATTGAATTAAAAAGTGGTTTTGTAAAAGCGCTAATTGTAAGAGAAATTAACTTTCTTCGCGATAGTTTTAATATTCGTTTGTTAAGCGAAGGAAATTTTCCCATACTTTTTTGTCGTAATGTAAGATGGAAACATAATTACAATTGTGTATACAATGGAAATAAATATCGCATTGAAGAAATTAAAAAAAAATATGTAATTATTAGAAATGATATTATAATTGCTAAATGGATAAAAGTGGAATACATTTCATTTGTAGAAGAAGATAATTTTGAAATTTTAGATTCTTGCAATGAAATAGAATTTATAATTTCTATGTGTTTAATAATTTATCAAAAAGAAATTATTAAAAGAAATTATTAAAAGAAATCCGTCATAATTTTAAATATTGGGCATTAGTCTACTACCACTCTACCTCTCCTTTCCCTTTTTCTCTCAAATATGCATTCGCCAATTTAAAATGATTGTGTCCAAACCATTTTTTGTGCGAATGTGCAAACGAAGGATGACCGCTTTCTAAAACCAAATGTTTATTTCTGTCGATTAGTTTTCCTTTTTTCTGAGCAAAACTTCCCCAAAGCAAAAAAACTACATTTTCAGATTTTTTATTTATCAAATCAATCACAGCATCGGTAAAAACGTTCCATTTTAAGTGCTTGTGGCTATTAGCTTCGTCTTTTCTTACAGTTAAACCTGCATTTAATAACAAAATGCCTTGCTTAGCCCAACGCTCTAAATTTCCTGATGTAGGAAAAAGAATTCTATCGTATTCGTTATTAATTTCCGTATAAATATTTTTTAACGAAGGAGGAATTGCCACACCATCATTAACAGAAAAGCATAAACCATTCGCCTCACCTGTTCCATGATACGGATCTTGACCAATAATTACCACTTTCGTATCTTGAAAATCAAATTGTTCAAAAGCAGAAAAAATCAATTCTTTTGGCGGAAAACAAGTCGTTGTCGCATACTCGTTTTCCACTTGTTGCATCAATTCTACAAAATAAAGCTTTTGGAATTCAGGTATTAATTGGGTTTGCCAAGACGTGTTTTTGATAAACATTTTATAATTTTTACCAAAAATATAAATTTCTGTTGCAATATGCATTTATTACTTTGTAACTTTGACCTAACAGAAAGAGAAAAATGATTTCGATTACCCAAAAAACGCTACAAGATTTAGAATTTAATACCGTTTTAGAAACGATTGCCAGCCGTTGCAACACTGATATTGGTGAAGCAAAAGCTATGGCAATAACGCCTTTTAAAAACAAGGAAGAATTGCTTATTAACTTAAAGCAAACCTCTGAATATTTATCTTCGTTTTCCAACAATAACGCCATTCCAAATCACGGATTTGAAAACATTAACTACGAGCTAAAATTCTTAGCTATTGAAGATAGTTTCTTGGAAGTAGGAAGTTTTAAAAAGATTGCCAACCTTTCGGAAACCGCAATTACTTTGATTCAGTTTTTAAAGAAATTTGAAGATTATTATCCAAATCTATATCAAAAAGCTTCCGGAATTGACATTGTAAAACTGATTTTGCAACGCATTGACGAAGTGGTAGATAAATTTGGCATCATCAAAGACAACGCTTCGCCTGATTTAATTGATATTCGAAGAAATATAAACGTGGTTCGAGGGAAAATCAACCAAAGTTTTGGTATGGCTTTGAGCCAATATAATTCGCTAGGTTATTTAGATGATATTAAAGAAACAGTTGTTGAAAACCGTAGAGTTTTAGCTGTTTTAGCCATGTATCGAAGAAAAGTAAAAGGCTCTATTTTAGGAAATTCCAAGACAGGAAGCATTGCATATATCGAACCTGAAGCAGCGCAACGTTATTCGCGCGAATTAAACAATCTAGAGTTTGAAGAACGCGAAGAAATCATGCGAATTTTAAAACGTTTAACAAATGAAATTCGTCCATTTACCGAAACTATTGCTGCTTATCAAGACTTTTTAAGTGATATTGATGTCATTGCAGCAAAAGCGAAATATGCTTATAAAATCAATGGAATTCTTCCCAATATTATTGAAGAGAAACGTTTGTTTTTTAGAGAAGCCTTCCATCCTATTTTGTATTTAAACAATAAAGAAAAGAAAGCCGTAACCTATCCACAAACCATTGAATTGCATAATGAAAGTCGCATTATCGTGATTTCTGGACCGAATGCTGGTGGAAAAACGATTTCCTTGAAAACCGTAGGTTTATTACAATTAATGTTGCAAAGTGGAATTTTAATTCCGGTTCACGAGCGTAGTGAAACCTTTTTATTCGACAGAATTTTAACTGATATTGGAGATAATCAATCCATAGAAAATCATTTAAGTACCTACAGTTACCGATTGAAGAACATGAACTACTTCTTGAAGAAATGTAACGACAAAACATTGTTCTTAATTGATGAATTTGGAACAGGTTCAGATCCTGAATTAGGTGGTGCTTTGGCAGAAACTTTCTTAGAAGAATTCTATGCTCGCGAAGCTTTCGGAATTATTACTACACATTACAGCAACTTAAAAATATTAGCAAACGAATTGCCTTTTGCTTCAAATGCCAACATGATGTTTGATGAGAAATCATTAGAACCTATGTACAAATTGATTTTGGGTCAAGCTGGAAGTTCGTTTACCTTTGAAGTTGCACAAAAAAATGGCATCCCATTCGGTTTAATCAATCGTGCCAAAAAGAAAATTGAAGGCGGAAAAGTTCGCTTTGACAAAACAATTGCAACACTACAAAAAGAACGTTCTAAGTTGGAAAAAACGTCTTTAAATTTAAAAGAAGAAGAAACCAAAGCACGTGAAGAAAGTAAGAAAATGGAAACCATCAATGCGAAAATTCAAGATAAATTAGAACGTTATCAAGAATTATATGATGCGAATCAACGTTTGATTTACATCGGGCAAAAGATTGATGATATTTCGGAAAGTTACTTCAATAATAAAGACAAAAAGACTTTAATTGGTGAGTTTTTGAAAATGGTTGAAATCGAAAATTCGAAACGTAAAAAACTTTCGGTTAAAGAAAAGAAAGTAAAAGAAGTCATCCAGAAAAAAGTTGAAGAAGAAGTTAAGGTGATTGTGGAGGAAATTCGAGTAGTTAAAAAAGAAAAGAAAATTAAAGCCAAAATTGAAGAAGAAAACAAACCAAAAGTTACTCTAAAAGTTGGAGACAGAGTTCGTATGATAGATGGAAAAGCTATTGGAACCATTGACGTCATTGAAAAAACAAAAGCGATTGTAAATTACGGAATTTTCACTTCAAAAGTGAGTTTAGACCAATTGGAATACGTACAACCAGCATAGAATTAAATGCATATTATGGAAATACAAGATTTACCACAAGATAAAAAAATCATATTGTTTGATGGTGTTTGCAATTTATGCGATTCATCTGTTCAATATGTAATAAAACATGATAAAAAAGATGTTTTTAGATTTGTGTCACTTCAATCGGAATTGGGACAAAAAATTTTAAAACACATCGGAATAAATCCAATTCATACTGATAGTATTGTTTTGTATGAGCCAGGAATTTCATACTACTATAAATCAACAGCTGCTTTACATATTGCCAAAGGTTTGAGCGGAATTTTTACTTTAGCAACTATTTTTAGTATATTACCAACAGGATTAAGAGATTTTATTTACGATTACGTGGCTCGAAATCGCTATAAATGGTATGGTAAAAAAGAAGCTTGTATGATTCCTACTACCGAATTAAAAGCTAAGTTTTTAGAATAAATTAACATGATAATTATCAGGTAATAAATAATTGTTACCCTTTATCTTTGTTTAAATTCTAACCTTTGTAACTATGGCAAATTTATTATTACCACTTTATTCGCATAGCAACGGAACTTTCATTATGATTATTGTTTTTGCGCTTGTATGTCTTGGATTAGTTGGCGCAGTAATGCTAATGATGAATAGTGATAAAAAGAAAAAAAACGACCAGTAATTAACTGGTCGTTTTAAGTTTATGTAATAAAAAAGAAATTATTGTTTGATAAACTTCTTAGTAGTTTTTCCTTCTGCTGCTTCGATTGTTACAAAGTAAACACCCGCATTTAAATCAGAAACATTGATTTGAGTTAAAGAACCCGCTTGATTTTTAACCGTTCTACCGTTAACATCAACAACTGAGATATTTTTGATATCTAAATTATTGTTGTTTGATATGTTTAAAACAGATGTAGTTGGGTTAGGGTAAATTTCTAATGAAGAAATTTGATTATCAGTAGATGATAAATTAGTTGTTAAACTAATAGAATCTAAAAACAAGAAAGTCTCTGTTGCAGCTTGTGGAGTATTATTATGAATTCCAAAATAATAAATCCCACTAGTTGGTGCTGTAAATGTTGCAGAATGAGTTGTATAAGCTGCATCACTTGTATTTGTATAACTTTGAACAATTGTTGATTGGTCAGCCGCTCCTTGACCTGTACCTACTGTCAAATTGAAAGAAATTGGCTCAGCAATATCTGGTGCAAATGCAAAAAGTCTAGTTTTAAATTCTACTGTAACTTGCTCGCCTGCTACCAAATTCATTCCTCTAAAATATGCTCTAATATCAGATGCAGCTGTTGTACTATTAAATGTATACATACAAACCCCTACACCACCATCGGCATAATTAGCTGGATTAGAAGTTCCTGTAGATGAAAATAACGAAAAGTTTATAAATCCGTCAGTATAATTTTTTGAAGCATCCTCAAAACCATTGCTATATGGTAAAGTTACAGGCAAATAACCATAAAAAGGACCTGCCCAAGCACTTAATTCTGGGTTACAATTTGCTCTAACATAATATCTGAAATTTGAAGACGGCGTAATACCTGAAATACTGGCAGTAGAATAAGCTAATGCACCTGCAGGACCAGAAACAATAGTGCCAGAACCTGCTGGAGTTGCAAAATTCGTACTCCAATCTACATCGTAAGTTGTAGGAACTGGAGCAGATTGATTCCAAAATAAATCAACGCTTGATGTTGATAAATAATCTGGTAAATAAAAAAGTGGTGGGGCAAAACATGAAGCTCCTGTAAAAGTAAGGTTGAAAGTAAATGAGGTATTTTCCCATCTATCATCCCATACAATGTAATAAGTAGTTCCAGAAGTTACAGGAACGTCAACTAATGCAGAGCGATAATCTGAAGCAGAAACATCATCGTTTCCATCAACACATGTCCATGGTCCACCACAAGCACCTGTTAAAATACTTAATCTAGTATCACGACCAGTTGTTCCTCCTGGGGTAGCAGCTATAGCAGATGTAACAGTTAATATACCATTGGTTGGAGGAGTAAAAGTGTACCAATTAGCATTAGGACTTGCTGAATTAGTTCCGTAACACAAACCACTTTGACCAGTTGGATGGGTACCATTTACAGTTCCTGTTACATAATCACCATTTGCAGTAATATTCAGTGAAGTAGCACAAGTTCCTTGTGCAAATCCTGAAACAGCAATAAATAAAAGATTAATAAAAAGTAATGTTTTTTTCATAAGTATATTTTTAAAGTTATTTACAAATTTAACTATAAAAAAGATATAATTACAACTTTAAGAAAAAATTATAACTTTCTTCTTTCCTTCTCTTTCTTAATCAAGGTCAACTCTCTACTAGTTTGTCCAGCTACCGATGTATTTTCTTCTGCTCTTCTTATTAAGTAAGGCATAACGTCTCTTACAGGTCCAAACGGTAAATATTTGGCCACATTATATCCATTTTCGGCTAAATTAAAACTAATGTTATCACTCATTCCTAATAATTGACCAAAGAAGATGCGTTTATCATTTTTAGTAATTCCTTTTTCAGCCATCAATTGCATTAACTTATAAGAACTTTCTTCGTTATGGGTTCCTGCAAAAATTGCCATTTTATCAATGTTATCAATCATGTATAAAACCGCTGCATCATAATTAATGTCGGTAGCTTCTTTAGAAACACAAATTGGCGATTTTAATCCACGTTCAGTAGCTCTATCATTTTCCTTTTCCATGTAAGCGCCACGAACTAATTTCATTCCAATGTAAAAACCTTCCGATTTTGCTTGTTCGTGCAAACTTTTTAAGTAATCCAATCTATCCCAACGATACATTTGTAACGTATTGAAAACAATGGCTTTTTGTTTATTGTATTTGCGCATCATGTCAGCAACAATAGCATCTGCAGCATCTTGCATCCAACTTTCTTCAGCGTCAATTAATAACAAAACGTCTTTTTCATGTGCTGTTTTACAAGCTAAATCAAAACGTGCAATTACACGATTCCATTCTTGTTGTTCAGCTTCTGTTAAAACCGACTTCTCTCCTACTTTTTCATATAAATCTAAACGACCAAAACCAGTTGGTTTAAAAACCGCAAAAGGAATAGCTTCACGTTCTCTAGCAAACTCAATTGTTTTTAAAGTCATTTCTAAAGCCGCGTCAAACTGTGCTTCTTCTTCTTTTCCTTCCACAGAATAATCCAAAACCGAAGAAACGCCTTTGGTAAACATATTATCCACCACTTTCAAGCAGTCAACCTCATTGACGCCACCACAAAAATGATCAAAAACGGTTGAACGAATTAACCCTTCTACTGGTAAATGAGCTTTAAGGGCGAAATTAGTAACGGCAGTTCCTATTTTTACAAGTGGTTGACTTGCAATTAGTTTGAAAAGAAAATAAGCTCTTTCTAATTCGGTATCACTCTTTAAAGAAAAAGCAACTTGGGTATTGTCAAATATTTTATTCATGGTATTTTTGATAAAAAGCGACACAAATATACATCAGTTTTTACGAATTTTAAATAAAAAATGCCTTATTTTGCAATAAAATTCAAGCTTTTTACATGCAAACAATTACAGCCAACAATTATAGTATTTACTTTGATTCTAAAGGATATGAAACTTTGGCAGAAATGCTAAAACCTTCTCATTATTCTAAGATTTTTATTTTAGTTGACGAAAATACATCGCAATATTGTTTACCACATTTATTAAATCAATTGGCAACTGAAATTGAAATTGAAATCATTGAACTTGAAGTTGGCGAAATTCACAAAAGCATTGCTACTTGTACTGAAGTTTGGGGAGCTTTGTCTGAATTAGGAGGCGATAGAAAAAGCATTCTTATTAATTTAGGTGGTGGCGTAATTTCTGATTTGGGCGGATTTGTAGCTTGTACATTTAAAAGAGGTATTGACTTTATTAATATTCCAACAACTTTACTTTCTATGGTTGATGCTTCAATTGGAGGAAAAAATGGTGTGGATTTAGGAAATTTAAAAAACCAAATTGGAATCATTCGTGAACCTAAAGCAGTAATTGTTGATACACAATTTTTAATTACTTTACCTCAAAATGAAATGCGTTCTGGTTTAGCTGAAATGCTAAAACATGGATTGATTTTCAATAAAAAATATTGGGATAAATTTAAAGACTTAAAAAGCTTAAATACAGATAATTTAAACGAATTAATTCATCAATCAATTGAAATAAAAAACACTATTGTCTGTGAAGATTTAACCGAAAATGGCATCAGAAAATCATTGAATTTCGGTCACACTTTAGGTCATGCGATTGAAAGCTATTTCTTAGAAAATGACAACAAAACAAGTTTACTTCATGGCGAAGCAATTGCAGTTGGAATGATTTTAGAAAGCTATATTTCCAGAGAAAAAGAATTACTAACAAACGAAGAATATCAGGAGATTAAATACATCATCAATGATATTTTTGAACGAATTGAATTCTCACAAATCGATATCGAAAAAATCATTGAACTATTGATTTTTGACAAGAAAAATGAGTTTGGTAAAGTACAATTCGCTTTGCTTGATGGAATTGGAAAAATTAAAATCAATCAAGAATCAGATAACAAATTGATTTACAAAGCTTTTGAAGATTATTCCGTGTAATTATTTTTTTATTTTTTCTTTATTTATTAGCCATTTTATTTTTTAACTTTGCCCTAATGAAAGAAAACAAAAAACAATCTAATTTCAATAGAACACTCGATAATAGAAATGCTGACATCTCTATAATTGGGCGATTCTTTTTTTCTATTTTTAGTTTTCATATTACTGATTTGTTTGAAACATCAAAGGCTTTTAGTGAGAAATTACTAATTCGCTTTGCCAATATTAGGGTTTGAAAATTGTGATTAAAAACCAATTTGTAACTTTTTAATTTAATCCAAATTTTCAAAATGAACACAAAATATTACGACTTAATTAATCAAACTTTCTATTTTCCTCAAGAAGAATTTACTCTAAATAAAGATGAGCTTCAATTTCATGGTATTGATTTAATGAAATTGGTTGAAGAATATGGAACTCCATTAAAGTTTACTTATTTACCTAAAATTTCACAAAACATCAACCGTGCTAAAATGTGGTTTAGAAATGCCATGGAAAAACACGATTATGATGCGAAATATTTCTATTGCTACTGTACAAAAAGTTCTCATTTTCAATTCATTTTAAATGAAGCTTTAAAAAATAACATTCACATTGAAACTTCTTCTGCTTTCGACATTAATATTGTAGAAACATTAATGGAAGAAGGAAAAATCAATAAAAACACTTTTATTGTTTGTAATGGTTTCAAACGCGATCAATATGTAACCAATATTGCACGTTTAATCAACAACGGACATAAAAACACCATTCCAGTAATTGATAATTTTGAAGAATTAGATTTATTGCAAGAAGAAATCGACGGTAAATTCAAAATCGGAATTCGTATTGCTGCGGAAGAAGAACCTAAATTTGAGTTCTATACTTCTCGTTTAGGAATTGGTTATAAAGATATTGTTCCTTTTTATCGTAAGCAAATCGCTGAAAATAAGAAAGTTGAATTAAAAATGCTTCACTTTTTTATTAATGCTGGTATTCGTGATACTGCTTACTATTGGAACGAATTACTAAAATGTATGAAAGTGTACATTGCTTTGAAAAAAGAGTGTCCAACTTTAGATAGTTTGAATATTGGTGGTGGTTTTCCAATTAAAAATTCATTAGCATTTGATTATGATTATCAATATATGGTAGACGAAATCTTAAATCAAATCAAAATTGCTTGTGATGAAGCAGAAGTTCCTGTTCCGCATATTTTCACAGAGTTTGGTTCGTTTACTGTAGGTGAAGCTGGAGGCGCGTTGTACCAAGTTTTATATCAAAAGAAACAAAATGACCGTGAAAACTGGAACATGATTGATTCTTCTTTCATTACAACACTTCCAGATACTTGGGCAATCAATAAACGCTTTGTAATGATAGCCGTTAACCGATGGAATGACACCTACGAACGGGTGTTATTGGGAGGATTAACTTGTGATGGCGACGATTATTACAATTCAGAACAACACATGAATGCGGTTTATTTACCAAAATACAACAAAGAAAAACCTTTATATATCGGATTCTTTAACACTGGAGCATATCAAGAAACAATTGGTGGTTTTGGAGGATTAAGTCACTGTATTTTACCACAACCAAAACACATTTTAATTGATAAAGATAAAAACGGAATCATTGCAACCGAAGTTTTCTCGGAACAACAAAAAGCAGAAGACGTTTTAGAAATTTTAGGTTACAACAAAAGAAAAGAACAATAAAATAAGAAATAATGAGCAAAGGACCAGTTAGTCAGTTTATAGAGAAACATTATCTTCACTTTAACTCTGCCGCTTTAGTAGATGCAGCAAAAGGGTATGAAGAACATTTATTAGACAACGGAAAAATGATGATTACTTTAGCAGGTGCCATGAGTACAGCTGAATTAGGAAAATCGTTAGCTGAAATGATTCGTCAAGATAAAGTACACATAATTTCTTGTACTGGAGCTAATTTAGAAGAGGATATCATGAACTTGGTAGCTCATAATTCATACAAAAGAGTTCCAAATTACAGAGATTTATCTCCACAAGAAGAATGGGATTTATTAGAAAACCATTACAATCGTGTTACCGATACTTGTATTCCAGAAGAAGAAGCTTTTAGACGTTTACAACAACATTTATTTGATATTTGGAATAATGCAGATTCTAAAGGAGAACGTTATTTTCCACATGAATTCATGTACCAAATGATTAATTCTGGAGTATTAAAACAATATTACGAAATTGATCCAGCTGATTCTTGGATGGTTGCTGCAGCTGAAAAGAATTTACCAATTGTAGTTCCAGGATGGGAAGATAGTACAATGGGTAACATTTTCTCTTCTTACTGCATCAAAGGTGAATTTAAAGCTACCACAATGAAAAGTGGAATTGAATACATGATGTGGTTAGCAGATTGGTATCCAAAAAATTGCGCAGGAAAAGGAATTGGTTTCTTCCAAATTGGTGGAGGAATTGCAGGAGATTTCCCTATTTGTGTAGTTCCAATGTTATATCAAGATATGGAAATGCATGATGTGCCGTTTTGGAGCTATTTCTGTCAAATTTCTGATTCAACAACAAGTTATGGTTCTTACTCTGGAGCAGTACCAAACGAAAAAATTACTTGGGGTAAATTAGATATTCACACACCAAAATTCATTGTAGAGTCTGATGCTACGATAGTTGCACCATTAATGTTTGCTTACATTTTAGGCTGGTAATTTTTTTAAAAAAAATAGTTCAAATTGTTTGAAAATATAGTTTTAGGATAGTACATTTGACCAAAATACAAGATTAAAACCTACCCAATGAAAAGAGTTATTGTTGATTACGCTAAATTAACAAATGAAATCTTAACCTTACTAGTTGAGAAATTTCCTGACGGATATGATGATTCGGATATTATTCGTTTTAAAAATGCTAAGAATGAAACAATTGAGGCAGTTGAAGTACGAACTGAAGATACTATTTTTTTAGTAAAAGTTAGTACAAAACTATCTGACCGAATTGAAAATTATGATGAAGACGACATTATTGAAGATGATGTGGTAGTTGTACCAGATGAAAAAATCGGAAGTCTGAAAGATTTAGACATTGAAGATGACGACGACGACGATGATATTTCAAATGATTCAGATGACATCGAAGACTCAGAAGACGGAGACGACGATGATGCTGACGATGACGAAGAAGATTAATACAAAAAAAAGGGATTCAAAATTTGAATCCCTTTTTTTATAAATAACGTTCTAAAATTACATTCTTGTGATGCAATTCGTGTCCGAGTGTTATATACCCAATAGCTCTAACAGATACACTGCAATTTGAAGCTGTTCCTAAACGTAGTAAATCTTCACTTGTAAAAGTTTCAAAAAGACTTATTGTAGCATTTCGAACACTTTCATATTCGGCTAACAAACTTTCGTATTCTCTATTATTTGCATTAGCTGTAACAACATAATCATTCTCTTCAAAACCAGGCAAAGCTGTTTTGTCATTTCTTGCAATACGTAAAGCGCGGTAAGCAAATATTCGCTCAGCGTCAATTAAGTGCAGGATAATATCTTTCACTGTCCACTTCCCTTCCGCATAACGATATTCATGCTTAAAAACTGGAATCGATTTAAAGAAATGTAGTATTTCTTCTTTTTGTTGTACTAATCCTTTAACTATATCTTGTTCTGGAACTAATTTGATATAATTCTCGTAATAAGGAGCAAATTCGTTTTGTTGTAAATTTTTCATAACAATATAAGATATAAAAAAAGCCTCATTAAGAGGCTTTCGTATTTTACAATTCTTTAAAAATTGTGTGCATTAAACGTTTTTTGTCGTTGATGCTCTCTTCTAAAGAAATCATGGTTTCTGTTCTGTAAACACCTTCGATATCGTCAATCATGAAGATAACTTCTTTAGCGTGTTTAGTGTCTTTAGCTCTAATTTTACAGAAAATATTGAATTTTCCAGTAGTTACGTGAGCAACTGTTACGAATGGAATCTGATTGATACGTTCTAAAACGAATTTAGTTTGAGACGTGTTGTGCAAGAAAACTCCAACATAAGCAATGAAAGAATAACCTAATTTTTCATAATCTAATGTCAAAGAAGAACCTTGAATGATTCCTGCATCTTCCATTTTTTTCACCCTAACATGTACCGTTCCTGCAGAAATTAATAATTTTTTTGCAATATCTGTAAAAGGAACTCTCGTGTTATCAATCAACATGTCCAAAATTTGATGATCTACTTCATCTAAACGAAACTTACTCATAAGTGCTTATAATATTTGTTAAATTTTTGATTTTTATTCAAATCTGAAGCAAATTTATCAAATAATTTTTACACCATTGTTAAATTCTGTTAAATTATTGATAAAAAAATCAGCATTCTCTCCTACTACTGGATAACTAAATCCGTTTGAAGAATAAACACCATTTTTACAATCGTATTCCAAATGCCCTTTAAAATCTTGCAAATCATCTATTTTATCGATTCTTGCCATAAATTTTAACTGACCATCTTGCACTACTTCAGTATATTGAGCTGCAAAGTTAATTATTTTTTCTTCACTATTATCAATAATTTTGACATTTTTGTAAATAAAATCATAAAAACATTTGTTATTTTGAGGAATCTTCAAATAATTCATCAATTCGTTATCAACTATAACGTTTTCGTAACTCACATCAAATGAACTCAAAAGCGAAATAAAAATATAGTTTCGAACAATATCTCTATCATAATCATTTGCATAATGTCCGGCTTCAAATAAAATAGTTGGTGTATTTTTAGTCGTGAAATAATCACCTGTACAATTTACATTATAACTATCATCAAAACGTCCAACTTGATTAGGAATATAGCATTGTAACGCATTATTCATCTTATTTATTATCTGAATTGCTTTAAAACGAACATCATTATATTCTCGCTCTTCATTATAAGCTGGCGATAAAAAAGAGACCGTAGCAGGTAAATTAAAACCTTCTGTACCAAAAATAGTTCTCTGATCGTGTAAATTATAGCAATAATCGGGTTGAAAACTTTTATAAACACTATGTAAGACTTGCATTTCTGGCTGAGTAGCATTAAAAGCATCTCTATTTAAATCCACTTTATTAGCATTTTCTCTTGTATATAAGTAAGCTCCATCAGGATTTAACATTGGTATACATAATAAGGTATAATCCGATTTAATTCTATTAGCAACTATGTTATCCGATTGTAAGAAGTTAAAAAAGTCAAATAAACCTTTTGTAGTGGTAGATTCGTTTCCATGCATTTGTGACCACATCAAAATTTTGGTTTTTCCAGTTCCAATTTTCACTTGATAAATTGCTCGTTCTTGAACCGATTTTACAATTTGAGTAATTTCAAAATCTGAATTTAAAGATTCTAATATTGGTAAAATAGTATCTAAATGAATGTACTTTCCTTTGAGTTTCG
>Ga0154533_113_pt2 | contig 47676 bp, 54 predicted proteins | sample RifGroF1_FD_105676 | JGI IMG/M metagenome (GOLD analysis project Ga0154533, IMG submission 105676) | Flavobacteria bacterium GWF1_32_7 | reverse complement strand
CTTCGTGTGTAACACTATCATCTCCTGCAAATGGAGCGCTTAATGTGAGCTCAACATTAGTATCTTGGCCTGCTGCTGCTGGAGGCGCATCTGGATATAGACTAAGTGTTGGATCTTCATCAGGAGCAACAGATGTTTTGAATAATTTTGATGTTGGTAATGTGCTTTCTTATTCATTAACTGGTTTAGTAGGAGGTTCAACTTATTATGTGACTGTTTTTCCTTATAACGGTAATGGAGCAGCAACAGGATGTGTAGAAAGTAACTTTACGACTTGTGATGTATTTACAGTTCCTTTCCTAGAAACTTTTGATTCTACTTCTTCATCAGAATCTTGTTGGTCAATTTTAAATGTTAATGGTGATGGTGATACTTGGAATACGAGTTATGCAACTACTCCAATTACAGGTGATCAATCTGCTAACATATACACTGACTTTAATGGAGGTTTAAATGATGATTGGTTAATTTCTCCACGAATTACTTTAACTGGTAATCAAAGATTAGTTTTTAAATATAAAGTTCAAAGTTCATTTGAACCAAATGACTTTAGAGTAATGTTGTCAACAACAGGAAATGCTCCAGCTAATTTCACTACCGAATTAGCATCTTTAGCAAGTTATTCTAACACTACACCTGCAACTATGGCTTTAGATTTGACAGGAGTTTCTGGTGATGTTTATTTTGCTTGGCATGTTCCTTCTGGAGGTCTTGATGGATGGAGAATATATATTGATGATGTAGTAGTTGAGGATACTCCTGCAGTTGCACCGAGTTGTGTTGCAATTACTTCACCAGCAAATAATGCTGTTAATGTAATGAATTCAAATGTAACATGGGCTAGTGATTTAGATGCCACAGGTTACAGAATTAGTGTAGGTACAACTTCTGGAGCTACTGATGTTTTAAACAATTTTGATGTAGGTAATGTTTTATCATATTCATTTCCAACAGATGCTGGATCAACTTATTTTGTAACGGTTTTCCCTTATAATGCATTTGGACAAGCTACAGGTTGTACTGAAATTAATTTTACAACTTGTGATGCTTTAGCAGTTCCTCATTTAGAGCAATTTGATACCTTCTTACCAAGTTGTTGGCAAGCTGCTGATGGTGGTAATTTAACTACAGGTCCAGCTACATTTGGAACTTCTGGATGGACAGCTGATGGTTTTGGTAATGTTGGCGCAACAGGATCAATTAGATATGAAATTTGGTTAGCTACTGCAAATGACTGGGTTATTTCTCCAGTTGTTAACATTCCAACAACAGGATATGAGTTAAAATTTGATGCAGCTGCAACACAATGGAATAATTCTGGAGCACCAACTACGCCTTGGGAAGCAGATGATTTTGTTGAAGTATTGATTTCTACAACAGGTTTAAATAACTGGGTAGTTTTAGATACTTACAATAGTGCAAACGTACCAGCTCCAACAGGTACAACTAATATAGTTAATCTTGATGCATATGCAGGATTAGACGTTCGTTTTGCTTACAGAGTGGTAGAAGGAGTTGATAATGGTGCCGCAGATTTAAATTTCTATGTTGATAATTTTGAAATTAGATTAACTCCAGCATCAGCACCAGTTTGTGCAACAAATGTTGTAGCAACACCTAATGCAACTTGTGGTAATTTTGCTAACGCTATTACATGGGATGCAGTTGCAGGAGCTGATGGTTACAACATTACTATTGGGACAACTTCAGGAGGAAATAACGTTGCAAATAATGTTAATTTAGGAAACGTATTGTCTTATAACTTTACGGGTACTATTGGAACAACTTATTATTATACTATTTTACCATATAACGGTGTAGGTCCAGCAACGGGTTGTACAGAAATGTCATTTGCTACTAATACAAATGGTTGTTATTGTACTTCTGGACCATCATCTGTTGATGGTAATGGTGTTACTAATGTTCAAATTGTTGCTACTAATTTCCCAAGTACAGTTGCTGCAGCTCCTTTTTATAATGACTTTACAGCAACTCCAGTTAATATGTCTCAAGGTATTACCAACAATGTTCAAATCTCTTATGATACTGGTTTTGGATATACTTATAATTATGCAATATTTATTGACGCTAATGATGATTATACTTTAGATACTTCTGAAATAGTTGCAACTGGTTCGGTTTCAAATACTCCTGCTATTCAAACAGTTAATGCTTCATTTGTGATGCCTGGTACAATTCCATTAGGAAATCATAGAATGAGAATTGTTACTGCAGATTCTGCTTTTGATACACCAAACCCTTTTAATCCTTGTTATTCAGGAACTTGGGGAGAAACTTTAGATTTTACAGTAAATATAATTGCTGCAACTTGTTCACCAGTTGTTGTGGCATCTTCAACTATTGTTGCTGATTGTGGAAATGCAGAATTCTCTGTTAATGTAGATGTAACCGCTTTAGGTGATGGAACGCCAGTAATTACTGACGGAACAAGCAACTGGCCTATTACAGCTACAGGAGTAATTACTGTTGGACCTTTTGCTGATGGTGCATCTGTAACTCTAACCGCTTTACATGGAGCGGATAGTACTTGTAATTTACCTTTAGGAACTTTTACTAATATTTGTCCTCCTACAAATGACGCTTGTATAGATGCAATTGCAGTTGATTGTGGTGATGTAGTTACTGGATCAACAGCTAACGGAGCTACTGATTCGGGTAATAATGCTTCTGCAGATGTTTGGTATTCTTATAGCGGAGCTGCTGGAGATGTTACAGTAAGTTTATGTAATAATACAAATTATGATAGTTTGTTAAGAATTTTTGATTCTTGTGGAGGAACTCAAATAACTTCTAATGATGATGGTTGTGGAGCTCAATCAACGGTTACATTTACTGCTAATGGAACATCTACTTACTATATAATGGTTGAGGGTTGGGCTGCTAATAATGGTAATTTTGAAATGGCTGTTACTTGCGTATTGAGCAATGAAGATTTTAATAATAATACTTTCACTGCATATCCAAACCCTGTTAAAGATATTTTAAATATTTCTTACACATCTGAAATCTCTTCTGTGGGGGTTGTCAATATGATTGGTCAAGAAGTAATTTCAAGAAATATTAATGCAACTTCAACTCAGGTTGATATGTCTGAATTAAGTGCTGGTACTTACATTGTAAATGTAACAGTAGGTGACTCAGTTAAAACTTTAAAAGTTGTTAAACAATAAATATTAAATTGAGTTAATGATTAAAGTCCCGATTTATTCGGGACTTTTCTTTTTATTATCTTTGTAAAAAAATTAAGATGTATTTTTCGTTTATAGTTCCGGTGTATAACCGACCAGATGAGATTGATGAATTGCTTGAAAGCTTAACCAAGTTTACATCTGCTATTCCTTTTGAAGTAGTAATTGTAGAAGATGGTTCAACTATTCCTTGTCAGAATATAATTGAAAAGTATACTGATAAATTAACTATTTCCTATTACTTCAAACCAAATTCAGGTCCGGGTGATTCTCGTAATTACGGAATGAAAGTTGCCAAAGGTGATTATTTTATCATTTTAGATTCAGATTGTATTATTCCTCAAGAATATTTAACACAAGTTCAGCAAAGTTTAGATACAGAATATGTAGATTGTTTTGGTGGACCCGACGCTGCTTTGGATTCTTTTTCCGATATCCAAAAAGCAATTAACTTTACCATGACCTCTTTCTTAACAACCGGAGGAATTAGAGGCGGAAGCGAAAAAGTAGATAAATTTCAACCTCGTAGTTTTAATATGGGATTATCCAAAAAGGCTTTTGAAGCTTCAAATGGTTTTGGAAATATTCACCCAGGAGAAGATCCTGATTTATCTATTCGATTGTGGAATTTAGGTTTTAAAACCAAGTTAATTAAAAACGCATTCGTGTATCATAAAAGAAGAATCAGTTGGGAAAAATTCCAAATCCAAGTCAATAAATTCGGAAAAGCACGACCAATTCTAAATTCATGGTATCCAGAACATAAAAAAATCACATTTTGGTTTCCAAGTTTGTTTTTATTGGGATTTCTGTTTTCTGTTTTATTCGCCATTTTTAATATTTACTTTTTTATTGGTGTTTACGGATTATACTTTTTACTATTATTTATAACTTCATTATTCTCCAATAAAAGTATCAAAATCGCGTTATATTCAGTATGGGCTGCGGTAATTCAGTTTTATGGTTACGGAAAAGGATTTTTACTTTCGTACTATAAAATTGAGATGTTAAAACAAGAGCCTCAGCAAGCATTTCCAGAGTTGTTTTTTAAGAAATAAGTTATGACAAAAATTATTGGTTTAACAGGTGGTATTGGAAGTGGAAAATCTACTGTAGCAAATTACATAGCTTCAAAAGGAATTCCTGTTTACATTGCCGATGAAGAAGCCAAAAAAATAATGGAAAATGCAGATATTAAACAAAGAATTCAAAATTTGTTTGAAGAATCTGTTCTTAATGCTGATGAAACGTTAAATCGAAAAAAAATAGGCGAACTCGTTTTTAATGATCCAAGTAAATTAAAAGAATTAAATGCCATTGTACATCCTGAAGTGCATGATCATTTCAAAAATTGGGTCAAACAGCATAAAAAATTTCCTTTTGTAATTAAAGAAGTCGCTATTTTATTTGAAACAGGTGGAAATAAACAATGTGATAAAGTTATTTTAATCACTGCACCCGAAGAACTTAGGATTCAAAGAGCTATGAAACGCGATAATTTAACAAAAAAAGACATTTTAGTTAGAATTAACAATCAACTTCCTGAGTCAAAAAAGAAAGAAATGAGTGATTTTATTATAGAAAATATTGATTTAAGTAATACTTTCTTAAAAATCGATGAAATTCTTAAAATATTAGCAAAAACATAAAAATTTGTTCATATGTTAATCTTTGGTTAATGTATTTTAGCAATAAATGTTAAAATGTTAAATTTGTTTCGATGAATAAATCAAGGTTTAGATTATTGGTCTTTTTAATGAGTTTATCATTAATAGGAATCATTTTAGTTCAATTGTATTGGATTTCTACTTCATTGGATAAAAATGAAGAGGAATTCAAGTATCACGTTCAGCAAGTTTTAGGAAATGTTTCCAATACGATTAAAGAAAAGGAGTTAGTTGCTTTCTATAATCACTACAATAAAATTATTGATAGTACAGGAAAAGTTCCACAAGAAGACGAATTAAAAGAAATTTATTTCTACGAACGCGATAAAAAAACAAATGAAACTATAATTTATACCAATACGTTAGTAGCAGAAAACTACGGTATAAACGGTTCGTTCTTTGATAAAAATGCAAATTCAGTCAATTTTGGAAACGTAGTTTCTAAGAGAAAAACAGAAATTTATAACGGAAATTCAATCAACGACGGTAGTTTACAAATGCGTTCTTTTCCAGACGTCACTGTAAAAAAATCAGGTAGCGTTTCTAGTTTAGACAAAGCAAATTTCGAAGTAGCCTTTAAAGATGTAGTGTCTTTAAAACCCTTGCAAGAAAGAGTTTCAACCGAACAATTAGGAAAATATTTAAAAGCCGAACTTAATAAATATGGTGTAGAAACACCTTTTGAATTTGGAATTTACAGTAATGGTTTGGCAACAAAAGTACGTTCAGAAGATTTTAAATACGACATCAATACCACATACGGAATTCCGGTTTTTCAAGATAATGAAGGACTTTCAAAGTATCAATTGTTAGTGAGTTTCCCTCATAAAAATAAATTCGTTTTTTCATCATTGATTGGAATATCAAGTTTGTCTTTGTTGTTTACTTTGGTTATCGTTTTAACGTATTCAAGTGCGTTGAATCAGTTAATCAAACAAAAGCAAATTTCTGAAATTAAAACAGATTTCATTAATAACATGACACACGAGTTCAAAACGCCTATAGCAACAATTAATTTAGCTTTAGATGCGATTAAGAACCCAAAAATTATAGACGATAAGGAAAAGGTACAACGTTACCTTCAAATGATAAAAGAAGAAAATAAACGTATGCATGCTCAGGTTGAAAATGTGTTACGAATTTCTAAATTAGAGAAAAACGAGTTAGACATTTCTAAAGAACCAAGAGATGTTACTGAAATAATAGAAGATGCAATTGAACACGTTAGTTTAATTGTTGAAGATAGAGAAGGTATAGTTAACCAGCATTTTAATGCACAACGAAATACCATTCTTTTAAACGAAGTTCATTTTACCAATGTTTTGGTAAATATATTGGATAATGCGATTAAATATTCGCCATCAGCTCCCATAATTGATGTGTTTACAGAAAATATTAAAGATTTCATTGTAATCAAAATTCAAGATCAAGGAGCAGGAATGAGTAAAGTGGCTCAAAAAAGAGTTTTTGAGAAATTTTACAGAGAACATACAGGCGATTTGCATAACGTAAAAGGACATGGTTTAGGCTTGTCTTACGTAAAACAAATTGTTGAAGATCACAACGGACAAATTTTTGTTGAAAGTGAAAAAGGAAAGGGTAGTACCTTTATTATAAAATTGCCATTAATAAATTAAAAATATACACACAATTACTATGGAAGCAAAAAAAATATTATTAGTTGAAGACGATCCCAATTTCGGCGCCGTATTAAAAGATTATTTAATGATAAATGATTTTGATGTTACGTTAGCTAAAAACGGAATGGAAGGATTTGAAAAATTTAAAAAAGATACTTTTGATTTATGCATCTTAGATGTTATGATGCCTTATAAAGATGGTTATACTTTAGCGAGAGAAATCCGTGAGAAAAACCAAGAAGTGCCAATTATCTTTTTAACAGCTAAAACACTAAAAGAAGACGTTTTAAAAGGATATAAAGTAGGAGCAGACGATTATTTAAACAAACCGTTTGATTCGGAAGTTCTTTTAATGAAAATTAAAGCAATTATCCAAAGAAAAGCATCGGAAGTAAAACCAGATACAACTAAATTTGAGTTCGAAATTGGTAAATTCCACTTAAACTCTAAATTACGTTTCTTAACCTTCCCTGGACAAGAACCAATTAAATTATCACCAAAAGAGTGCGAATTATTAAAAATGTTAGCGCTTCATGAAAATGATTTAATGCCAAGAGAATTAGCTTTAACAAAAATTTGGAGAGACGACAACTACTTCACATCAAGAAGTATGGATGTTTACATCGCTAAATTGAGAAAATTCTTAAAATTAGATGAAAACGTAGAAATCTTAAACATTCACGGAGAAGGTTTTAGATTGGTAATCAAAAAATAACAAAAAAGTCCTGAGAAATCAGGACTTTTTTTATTCGTTTATTTCTAGTGCGAAACAAATTTTATCTTCTTTCGCTATGACGTAGGTATTTTCGTTTTTCGAAATCACAACTTCATCATTCAAATTTAATTCTTTCAAGAAATTCATTTCAAAACCTTTTATGTGTTGTTTTAAAACGAATTTTCTATCCATGGTATTTAAACACCATTCCATGTATTTCACGTTGTTTGCATGATTTACAATATCTAAATCGGATAGCTGAACTTTATAATCCAAAACTTTTTCAAACGGAACATCTAAATTAATTCGTTGCACCGATTTTTCAGTTGCGCTATTTTCTGGATATTTAATGAAATGTTCGTGTGGCAAAGCTAAATTTTCAGGTCTTCTGATTTGCGTATTTAAAACTGCCCAATACGTTTCACAACCTGCTAGTTTTTCATCACCACGATACAATTCCAAACAACGAGTTGAACGCGAATTTTCTAACGATTTTATCCATGTTTTTACGGTAACTTTCTCTTTCCATTTCGGTAAACTAATAATTTCCAAACGCATTTTACTCATTACCCAAGCTTGGTGATGTTCTTGCATGTCGCTAAAACTTATTCCACCTAAATCGGCATGAATTCCAGCAGTGATTTGAAAAATATTACACAAATCGGTGTATTTCAGCAAACCATTTGGATAGCATTGTAGAAAATTGATTTCGTATTCTTGTTCTAAAATGGAAGTAAAATAGGTTGAAATAGGCATTTTTTATAATTTTTGAATCTGTGATTCTATTGTTTTAATAATCTCTTTCCTATCGGTTAAATAATCGAACCAACTCACATTTTCAGTTCGTTTAAACCAGGTGATTTGACGTTTAGCAAATCGTCTGGTATTCATTTTGATTTGTTCTATGGCGAAATCTAATGTAGTTTTTCCATCAAAATAATCGAATAATTCTCTGTAACCAACGGTTTGTAAAGCATTCAAATGTTTATTTGGATAAAGTGATTGTGCTTCCGCTAAAAGTCCTTCATTTAGCATGATGTCAACGCGTTGGTTGATTCGGTTGTACATTATTTCTCTGTCCGCTTCTAAACCAATGATGATAGGAGTGAAGTTTCTCACATTTTTTCGTTTCCCAATAAAACTTGAATACGGTTTTCCAGTTCCCAAACATACTTCCACAAAACGTTTCATACGTTGTGGATTTTGTAACGTTTGCGGATTTTCTTCTAAAAGTTTTGTGTAATATTCCGAATCTAATTTTTGTAATTGTTCTTGCAAATATTCAATTCCTAAAGTGTCAAATTTTGTATTAATTGTTTCTCTAACCGAATCATCAATATCCGGAAAATCATCAAAACCTTTTAAAACTGCATCGACATATAATCCCGAACCGCCAACCATAATTTGAATGTTATTTTTCTGAAATAGTTCGTTCAATTTAGATAAGGCTTCTTGCTCAAAATTACCCACAGAACAACTTTCAAAAATCGATTTATTTTGGATAAAATGATGTGTTGCAGCGGCTAATTCTTCTTCATTTGGAACAGCCGTACCAATTTTCATTTCCTTAAAAAACTGACGACTATCGCACGAAATAATTTCGCAACCAAAATGTTGTGCCAAAGCAATACTTAGCGCCGTTTTTCCAATGGCTGTTGGCCCGATGATTGTAATTAGGTAATTCATTTTATAATTCGTGTCCGCAATCTTGACAAAATTTTGCGTTTACATAATGTTCGTGACTGCCACAATTTTGGCATACTTTAGTTTCACTTTCTTTTACGGTTGGTTTACTTTTAGCAAATTCGGCCGAGACAATTCCGGTAGGAACTGCGATAATTCCGTAACCCATTATCATTACAAACGATGCTAAAAATTGACCAAGTGGCGTAACGGGTGAAATATCTCCATAACCAACAGTTGTTAATGTAACAATTGCCCAATATATTCCAGTTGGAATACTTGTAAATCCACTTGCTTCGCCTTCAACAACATACATTATAGAACCAATAATAATTGTACTAATTAACATAAAGTACATGAAAATCAATATTTTGCCTCGACTGGCAATTAGTGATTCTTTTAAATGTGTAGATTGATTATTGAATTGGGGATGGTTTAAAATTTTGAATAATCGCAACAATCGTAATGCTCTAATTACTGCAAATACACTAGTTCCTGTAATGAAAAAGGATAAATACATAGGTAAAATCGCAATCAAATCGATGATTCCGTAGAAACTTAAAACGTAATTGATCGGTTTTTTGATGGTAATAATTCGTAAAATGTATTCTAAAGTAAAAAATACAGTAATTACCCATTCAAAAAACACTAAATAAGCGTGATATTTTGTATCAAAACCTTTTACGGTTTCTAGCATGACTAAAACTACACTCAAAACAATTAAACCTAACAAAATTAAATCAAAAAGTCTACCAGCAACAGTATTAGTGCCGTAGATGATAATGTGGGCTTTTTGTTTGAAAATTTCGTATTTTGACTTAATTTCACTCATAACAACAAAATTAAGCAATTAAAACTTAATTACTTTGTATACCTTGTTTTTGCGTAAATAGCTTTGAATAATCGTTTTAATATCCCTATTATGTTGCATTGGAATAATGATATTTTTCAAAATATCGATGTTCGTAATCTGATAATTTAATTCGTAAAAGCAATAGCCTTTGTAAACACCATTTTCAATTAATACGGCACTTCTTTCATCAAAAGTTCTACCGCGATCAATGATAATCATATTGTTGTTTTCAAAAGCGTTTTCCTCTATAAATTCGGTTACTCTTTCGTTATAACTTTCTGGTTTTTCTTCGCCAATACAAGCGCCATTACATTCTTTTATTTTATGCTGAAAACAATCGTTTTTTGTAATGTATAAACCATTGATTTTCTGACATAAATTATGTTTTTCTGTAATTTTAAATAAAGTATTTCTTCCTTCTTGTAAGGTTGTGAAAGACGTAATTTCTTTTTTACGACCATCTGCTTTTTCAACACTTAAAGCCAAATATCCTGCTTCATTTTTATGCATGTATAATGCATATTGAAAAATGCTTTTACGTTGTGCTCTGTTGTAAATTGGCTTATTGATTTTAATTTCTTCACTTTCTTTCAAAAGAGCAATTAACTCGCTTCCGGTTTCTTCAACTGTGACAGCAAATACATCGCGTTGTATTTTTTTACTTTTACTTGAAGTTCCTGTGAAATGTTGGTTGACGCGTTTTTTGATGTTTTTACTTTTACCAATGTAAATCAAATCGCCTTTCTCATTGTGTATGTAGTAAATTCCCGTTTTTGAAGGTAAATTTTCGACAATATCCAATAGTTTTGGAGAAATTCCTGATTTGATTTCCGTCTTAATGAAACTTTTTACAATTTCTTTTTCAACATCTTTTACCATCAACATTTTGAACAACTTTACAGTTGCCATCGCATCACCACTAGCTCTGTGACGATCAGCCATAGGAATTCCTAATGCGCGAACTAATTTCCCTAAACTATACGATTCTTGTTCTGGAATTAACTTTTTAGCTAATTCAACCGTACAAAGCGTTTGCTTCTTGAAATCATAACCTAAACGTCTAAATTCGGTTTTTAGAATACGATAATCGAATGACGCATTGTGTGCTACGATTACACAACCTTCAGTAATTTCGATGATTCTTTTGGCTACTTCATAGAATTTTGGAGCACTTCGAAGCATGGCATTATTAATCCCAGTCAATTTCACCACAAAAGGTTGAATTGGCTTTTCAGGATTAACCAAACTGATGAATTGGTCCACTACCTCATGACCATCAAATTTATAAATGGCGATTTCGGTAATTCCTTCTTCATTGAATTGGCCTCCAGTGGTTTCTATGTCGAGTATACAGTACAAATTTGATTTAAAGATTTAAAGATTTTGAAATTTAAAGATTTTAGAAGGATAATTTTTCAATCATTCAATTATTAAATATTTTAATTTCTTCCGCCAAATATACTACTTCCTATTCGAACCATCGTACTTCCGCATGAAATTGCGAGTTGATAATCGCCCGACATGCCCATGGATAGAGTTTTGAGTTCGTAGTTTTGAGTTTTGAGTTTGTCAAAAATCGTTTTCAAGTGTTTGAATTCTTTTTCGATTTGGTTTTTATTTTCTGTGAAGGTTGCCATTCCCATTAAACCGACGATTCTGATGTTTTTTAATTGTTTGAATTCTGCAGATGATAAAATATCTTCCAATTCTTGTTCGTCTAATCCAAATTTACTTTCTTCTTCGGCAATGTAGATTTGTAATAAACAATTAATCACACGATTATTTTTAGCCGCTTGTTTGTTGATTTCTTGTAATAATTTCAAACTATCCACGCCATGAATCAAACTCACATAAGGTGCCATGTATTTGACTTTGTTGGTTTGCACGTGACCAATCATGTGCCATTCGATGTCTTTTGGCATGACTTCCCATTTATCGGTCATTTCTTGGATTTTGTTTTCTCCAAAAATACGTTGCCCAGCATTGTAAGCTTCCATTAAATCAGCCACAGGTTTGGTTTTTGAAACCGCTGCTAATGTAACGTGATTAGGAAGTTGGGATTTTATTTGGATAAGGCTTTGTGCTATTGACATTTGTTATTTATTAATTTTAATAATTCATTTTCCTCAATATCTACAAATCTTAGATTTATAAATATTTTAGATTTACCTAATATTCTAAAATTTAAAAGTTGAATTCTTCCTAAAATTGTTTTTTTAAGCTCGTTTTCATATTTTTTAAAATCTTTTAATTTCAAAATTATAAATATGCCACCACTTGAATAATAAGGATATATTTGTTCAATATCTGAATATTTAAAACTCATTTTGAGAGAATTAATTTTTAAATTTTCAGAAATAATTATTTCGTTTATATCTTCATTTAACTTGATAAAATTATTTACAAAAATAATTGAAGGTAAAAGTAAAAGAGTACTAAAAATAAGAATAAATAGTACTCCTCCAATTTTACTGGTTTTAAACATAAGTATTAAAAGAAGAACCCAAATAATAATGACAATTAAAAAATGAAAAATTACGGATAACTTATTATATTTTATACTTTTTATTTCCATTTTTTATTTATGTTTTTAGATTGCTTCGTGCCTCGCAATGACAAAATTGTGTTTTAAACTTGAAACATGAAACTTGAAACCAATCCTACAACTCGTAAACCACCAAACCACTTCTAAACTTCGGTTCAATGTACGTTGATTTTGGAGGCATGATTAGATTGTTATCGGCTAACGCTTTGATTTCATTGATGTCAGAAGGGTAGAGCATGAAACCAACTTCAAATTCGCCTTCGTCTATTAAATCTTTTATTACCGAAATGGATTGCTTTCCAGGAATATAATCAATACGCTCGTCGTTGCGTAAATCTTCGATGCCTAATATTGGAAATAAGACTTTATCGTATAAAATTTGGGCATCTAAATCATCTAAAACAGTGGTTGCAATGTGGTTTTCGTGTTTGTAAAATAAAGCATAAAAACTACCATCTAAATACATTCCAAATTCAAACTTGTTTTGGGGTTTCCAAATTTCTTGGTCTTTTGCTTTGATGATAAAGTTTTCGGATAATTTTTTGATGAACTCTTCTTTGTTTAAACCATTCAAATCGCGAATCAATCGGTTGAATTCGTAAATTTTGACGTTGCTTTCGGCAATTAAGAAACTCATAAAATAATTCAGATTTTCGTTGCCTAAATGCTTGTCTTGCTCGTACAACAATTCAGCTGAAGCCGAACGATGATGTCCATCGGCAATATATAAATTCGGAATTTTTTCGAAATGTTCTTGTAGCCAATCGATTTCTGATTGTGTATCAATTTTCCAAAGTGTGTGTTTTTCTTTATTGGTTGTCGAATATTCGTAAACAGGTTTACTCTTTTTTCGCAACGCAATAAACGTATTAATCTCCACACTATCGGGATAGGTGATTAAAACGGGTTCGGTGTTAAAATTCGTTTGATGTAAATAATCTTTAAACAATTCCACGCGATATTGCAAGGTGTCTTCGTGTTTTTTGATAACGTTATCTTGGTAATCTTTTACCGAAGTTCCAGCAATAATTCCAGTAAAAATTTGTTCTTTTGACTGGATTTCGTACAGATAAAAAACAGGATGTTCTTCTTCAATAAGAATTTGGTCGTGTTTAAAATCTTGATATTTGTTAGCAACGGCTTTAAAACGCTTTTCCAATGACACTTTTTGAGCATTGGCATAAGCAGGATGAATCACATGTAAAAACGAATACGGATTAAAATCCAACCAAGCGGCAAGCTCAGCCGAACTATAATCGTCGTATGTTCTGCAAGTAACTAAGGCAACTTTATCGGCTACCGGACGAACTGCTTTAAAAGGTTTTATTTTGGCCATTTTTGAGTGATTAGTAATCAGTGATTAGTAACTAGCTATTCACTAATTACTAATCACTTTTCACTTTATTTAGAAAATTGTTTCGAAACTTTCTCTGCTTTTTTGCTTTCTGAGTAATCGTAGAAACCTTCTCCAGATTTAACTCCTAATTTTCCAGCCATTACCATGTTTACTAATAACGGACATGGAGCGTATTTTGGGTTTTTGAATCCGTCGTACATTACGTTTAGGATAGATAAACAAACGTCTAATCCAATGAAGTCTGCTAATTGTAATGGTCCCATTGGGTGTGCCATTCCTAATTTCATCACCGTGTCAATTTCTTGTACACCTGCTACTCCGTTGTATAACGTTTCAATTGATTCGTTAATCATTGGCATTAAGATTCTGTTGGCTACGAAACCTGGATAATCGTTTACTTCTGTTGGAGTTTTTCCTAATTTAACTGATAAATCCATGATGATCTTAGTCACTTCATCAGAAGTAGAATAACCACGGATGATTTCAACTAATTTCATAATTGGCACCGGATTCATAAAGTGCATTCCGATAACTCTTTCAGGATGTACTACTTGTGCTGCAATTTGCGTAATTGAAATAGAAGAAGTATTTGAAGCTAAAATTACGTTATGGTCACAAACATCACTCAATTGTTTGAAGATGTTCATTTTTAAAGTTACGTTTTCTGTAGCGGCTTCCACTACTAAATCACAACCTACAACACCGTCTTTGATGTCAGTATACGTAATAATATTTCCTATGGTTTTGATTTTATCATCTTCCGTAATAGTTCCTTTTGTAACCATTCGATCAAGGTTTGCAGCAATAGTTGCCATTCCTTTTTCTAATGATTTGTCTGAAATATCAATTAATTTTACGGTAAATCCGCTTTGTGCGAAAGTATGAGCAATTCCGTTACCCATTGTTCCTGCACCGATTACTGCGATTGTGTTCATTTTGTTATTTTAGGTTTGTTTGGTTTTTATTTTCTAGCGTTCATACAATCAATAATCTGATACGCCACACGTAATGCTTCGGTTCCGTCTTCTAACGTTACGATTGGTGTGGTGTTATTATTGATAGCGTCTGCAAATGTTTCTAATTCGTCTAAAATGGCATTGTTGGCATCCACATGTGGATTGTCAAAATAGATTTGTTTTTTTACACCTTCGGCATTTTGTAAAATCATATCAAAATCACCAGGAACTTCTGGAGCATCTTGCATACGAACGATTTCACATACTTTATCTAAATAGTCAACAGAGATATAAGCATCTTTTTGGAAGAAACGCGATTTACGCATGTTTTTCATAGAAATACGGCTTGAAGTAATATTCGCTACACAACCATTTTCGAATTCAATACGTGCATTTGAAATATCTGGAGAATCAGAAATTACAGCAACTCCACTTGCATTTACTGATTTTACTTTCGATTTTACAACGCTCAAAATCGCATCAATATCGTGAATCATTAAATCCAAAACCACAGGAACATCCGTTCCACGAGGATTGAATTCTGCTAAACGATGCGTTTCAATAAACATCGGATTGTTGATTTTATCTTTCACAGCAGTAAACGCTGGGTTGAAACGTTCTACATGTCCAACTTGCCCTTTTACATTGTATTTATTAGCCAAAGCGATAATTTCTTCTGCTTCTGCTACGGTATTTGAAATTGGTTTTTCGATGAAAATATGCTTTCCAGCTTCAATAACTTGTTTTGCACAATCAAAATGTTGCATGGTTGGCGTTACAATATCTACCACATCTACTGCGGCAATTAATTCGGCAATAGAATCGAATTTTTTATAACCAAATTCGGCTGCTACTTTGTTGGCGTTTTCTTCAAAAGCATCGTAAAAGCCTACTAATTCATATTTTTCAGATTGATTTAATAATCTCAAATGTATTTTTCCAAGGTGACCAGCACCTAAAACTCCAACTTTAAGCATAAAAAAGTATTTTCAACAAAAATAGAAATTAATTGATAAATCTTAATTGATAATTGACAATTTGTTTTCTATTTTTACAAAATAAATTCGTACCCAAATTGAAAGATACTAATAAGCATCAAGGACTTAGAAATCAGCTCGTAAAACAGTTGGAAGACAAAGGAATTACCGATAAAAACGTGTTAGCGGCTATTGGTAAAATTCCGCGTCATTTGTTTTTAGATTCTAGTTTTGAAAATTTTTCTTACCAAGATAAAGCGTTTCCAATTGAAGCTGGTCAAACCATTTCTCAACCGTATACTGTGGCGTTTCAAACTCAGTTATTAGAAGTTGAAAAAGATCATAAAATATTAGAAATTGGAACTGGAAGTGGTTACCAAACGGCTGTTTTATGTTTGATGGGAGCCAAAGTATATTCGGTAGAAAGACAAAATAAATTGTTTAAAGTAACTTCAAATTTGTTGCCTAAGTTGCACATTCGCCCTAAATTTTTATCTTTTGGAGATGGTTACAAAGGCTTACCCGATTATGCGCCTTTTGATAGTATCATTGTAACGGCTGGTGCTCCATTTATTCCTCAACCTTTGATGGCACAATTAAAAGTAGGAGGAAGGTTAGTTATTCCAGTAGGAGAAAAAGAACAAATCATGACGTTGTTGATTCGTAAAAACGAAACGCAATTTGAGAAGCATGAATTTGGTGATTTCCGTTTTGTACCGCTTTTGGAAAACAAAAACTAGTTACTTAAGTCCGGTTAGTTTTTGTTTCAATAATTCGATTTCGTCTAAAATTTCGGCAATTTTATTATCCTTGTTTTCTTTTACGACTTCAATTCCTTTTTCTTGCAGAATTTGGCTAATCGCTTGAATCGCAAATTGATTAAAATCTAAATTATTCAATAGTTTCGTTTTATACCAAGCTACTAAAAGACTTGGCAATTCAATTTCCAATACAAAAGCAATATTTTGAATTTGTTTTTTGGTAGGAACACGAAGTCCGTTTTCAAACTTACTGATTAAGGCTTGATCAATTTTAGTGAGTTCGGCTAACTTTCTAGTGGAAAGACCTTTTTCTATTCGGGCTTGTTTTAAAATTTCTTTCATAAAAGTATGATTAGAAACTTTTCTTAATTCGGGCTATATCGCGTTTGGTGTCTTGTTCTTTCAACGATTCGCGTTTATCGTAATTCTTTTTACCACGACATAAGGCAATATCTAGTTTCGCTAACCCTTTTTCATTGGTAAACAAACGAAGTGGCACAATCGTTAACCCTTTGTTATCAGAATCTTTAAATAATTTCTTTAATTCTTTCTTGTTTAAAAGAAGTTTACGCTCACTTTTCGTTTTATGATTGTAGTGTGTTCCGTATAAATATTCTTCGATGTGCGAGTTAATTACAAATAACTCACCATCATTAAATTCGCAAAAACTTTCAGTAATAGCAGCTTTCCCCAAACGAATCGATTTGATTTCGGTTCCGGTTAAAACGATTCCAGCAGTGTATTTGTCTAAAATTTCGTAATCGAATTTAGCGCGTTTATTAAGTATGTTAACTGTCTTTTGCATAAGGACCACAAATGTAAATCAAAATTGTAGCATTTTAAAACGATAATTGCACATAAATATTTTTTAATCTATGATTTATATCAGTTTTTAGGTTTTTACATCTAAATATCTTTGACTTATAATTTTAAACTAATTAAAAATGAGAAAAATAGTTTTTGCTTTAATGGCAATGTCTTTAATGACAGTAAATTTTGTAAATGCACAAGATAACGAAACAAAAGAAGAGTCAAAATCAAATGAATTTAAAAGATGGCAAGTTCGATTAAGAGCTGTTGGAGTTGCTCCAGATGAGAGTGCTAAAATTGGTATTATCGGTGGTGATGTTGCTATTTCAAATGCCTTAATTCCTGAATTGGATTTCACTTATTTCTTTACTGAGCATTTTGCTGCTGAATTAATTTTAGGAACTGCAAAACATGATGTAAAAGCAATTAATACACTTGCGGGTGATGTAAATTTAGGAAGCGTTTGGTTATTGCCTCCAACATTAACAGCTCAATACCATTTTTATACTTCAGATCAAAAAGTTTTTAAACCTTATATTGGAGCTGGTGTAAATTACACATTGTTTTATAATGTAAAATCTGGAGATGTTGCCGATGTTAAGTATGATAATGCTTTAGGATACGCAGCACAATTGGGATTTGACTTGATGTTAAACGATACATTTTTCATAAACGTAGACGCTAAGCGTTTATTTTTAAGCACAGAGGTAACTGTTGATGCTTCAAATTTAGCTCCAGGATTAAGTATTCCAGCAGAAGTTGATATCAATCCATGGTTAATTGGGGTAGGTGTTGGTATGAAGTTCTAAACTGTTAATCACATAGTTTTATTCGAAAAAGAGACTGCTGAAAAGTAGTCTCTTTTTTTGGCATGTATTTTGTTAATTGTTTGAAGTTATTTTTAGGTTTGAAATAAAAGAGAAAAAAAGTGACTTTATTTAGTTTTTTTTTTAATTTTATGAAACTAACCAACTAATTTAACTATGAATACAGCATTTGAATTAATAGACAAAGAATTAATAGCATCTTTAAATTTTCCAAAATCGGATGTATTAGAAGATAAAGAAGATATATCAGGACGTAAAAATGATTTAGACAGAGCACTTTCCTTAGGCAATTTGGAGCATGTTAAAATTAAAATTTACTTTGAAGATGATATATCAAAAAAAATGGTAGAAACTACTATTTGGGGCGTTACTGATAGCCGAGTAATTTTAAAGCAAGGCGTTGTAATTCCGGTGAATAGGATACATAAAATTGTTTAATTTAAAATTTGATTACTTATGAAAAAAATCGCTCTTTTGGGTTTATCCCTTTTATTTACATTAGGTTCTTTAGCACAAGAAACAAAAACTACTAAAGAAGTTAAAAAAGTTACTACTGAACAAGCTGAAAAAAACAAGAAAGAAGCTGAAAAGAAGAAAAAAGCAGCAGAAAAGAAGAAGAAAGCCGCTGAAAAGAAAGCCGCTGAAGCTAAAAAAGATCAAGATAAAAAAGTAAAAGAGGCAAAAGAGGAAATTTCAAAAGCAAAAAAAGAAACCGATGAAAAAGTTTCAAAAGCTAAGAAAGAAGTAAAATCAAATAGTGCTTCAGAACAAGGTCAAACAAAATCTGCAGCAGGAAAAGCGAAAGCAGAAGCTAACAAAGCAGAAGCAAAAGCTAAAACTGCAACAAAAACTAAGGCGACTGAGACCAAAACAAAAGTTAAGAAAACAGCAGTAGAAGAAAAAGAAGATTTAAAAGAAACTGCAATATCTAAAGCAGCTGAGAAAAAAGTAAAAGATAAAGTTACAGGTGAATACAAAGGCAAAAAAGTATTTACAGGACCAAGAGGCGGAAAATATTACATCAATAAAAACGGAAATAAAACGTATATTGACTAATCTAAAGATTTTATTGTAACGTAATAACGATAAGCAATAATTGCTTTTTGCCATTTTTTAGCTTTGATAGGATCTAAACCTTGTTTGGTAAAACTAGGTAAAAGTGCTTTATTAAGTTTGGCAAGTAATTTATACATCGTTTAATTTTTGGCAAATATAGTAAAATTAAAAATCCCGAGTTAATCGGGATTTTTTTGTTATTTGGTTTTTACTTCAATTCGTTTTATTTTGGTAATACCCTCATTTGTTTTTTCTTTATCTGTTACTTCAAGATAATATATTTTACTAGGATCTATATTTAAAAAACTTTCTGAATTTGGAAGTTTTTTGCCATTTACATAAATATCAACTTTACCATTTTCTATTATAACAGTAGGTTCTCCAGGGATTTTTAACTTATTTACATTAAAAATAATTGATTCATCTCCATCATCTGTAGTTATGGTTTTTATTTCTTGTTTTTTAATTTCTTTATTAACATCTGTCCAAGTTCCACCTGAAATAGTTTTGATATTTCTCTTTTGAATTTCAATTGTTTTTTTGCCGTTATTGTTATTAATATTTATGGTTTCAATATTTTCTTTTTCGATTTTGTCTAATTCTTCTTTTGTTGCTTTTTTACCATTGATATAAATTTCTGCATCTTCTGGTAGTCCGCTAGAATTTTTAGTTATAATTTTAATTTCCTTTTTGATGTTACCCTTACTTACATCCACTGATTTGATGATATTTGCATCTATTTTTTTCATTTCATCCTCAGAAATTACTTTTTCATCAAGATAGATAATGGTTTTCGGTTCATCTGAAATAGTAGAATTTCCTTTAAAAATCATTGTTTTTTTTCCAGTTTTATCATCCTCATTCATTTCGATAGCACCATCTAATTCAACGATTTTATCTTTCATTTGCTCTTTCGAATATTCTTTCCCATTAATGATGTAAATCACTTCATCTGTATCTGATTTTTTTATTTCGATAGTTTTAGCATCATTCCATTCTAGTTGATCAGGATCCATTTTAGCAAAAACGGTTGAAATGTTATTTCTATCGAAACCGATATTTCCTTTTCCGTTTTCATTTATTTCTTTGAAAAAGCGAATGGGTTCTATTGCTTCTTCTCCCTTAATTGAAATTTTTCCTGAAGTTTCATCACTATCTTCAAACTTAGCTTCTAAAGCAGTGATTTCATTTTTAGCATTTCGTTTAATTTTTGAAATTTTTAAGTCGATATTATACTCTTTTTTTAATAATTCTGTTTCTTCTTTTATTTGCGCATCCGTTGTATTTTTATCAATTACAAATTGAATTAATTTGTCGGTAATTGATTTTGAAATTGTAACTTCCTTTATTTGCGCCACTGTTTCAATTTGAAATAACAACATGAAACCTACTAATAGCGGAAGAATGGTAGCATACTTCCAAACATTCTTTTTGTGGGATTGATTTGTGTGTAACATAACGATTCGTTTTTTGATTAATGATTGATAAAATTGATTAGTAATACTTAAGTCGTGTTGATGAGTCACTACTTTTAATAAGGTTTTTTGATATTCGTATTTGTTTTCGATTTGTTGAAAAGTTTCGTTATCGGCAATAAATTCAAGGTTTTGAAGCATCGCTTTTCGGTAGAACCAAATGATTGGGTTTGCCCAAAACAAAGCACAAAATATTTTTCCGATTAGCACATCAAATGAATGTTTTTGTTTTACATGAATGCTCTCGTGCGTTAAAATATGCTGTAATTCTTCTTCAGTAAACATATCTTTATTAATTACGATGTAACTAAAAAATGAAAAAGGATTTTCAGCTGAATTTGAATCTACCAACGTATAATCGCTTTCTTTTTGCTTGTTTTGTTTTTGAATCCTTCTGAAAAATGAAACCAATTCCATCCCAATCTTCAAAATAATTAAAATAGAAATTACGATGTAAGCCGACATTAAAAACAAAGACCAATCAATGGTTTCTTGAACGGGAATTTCTACTTGACTATAAGTTAAAGGAATTGATACTTCATTAACTTCAGAAACAGGAGTTGCTTCTATCCAAATGGTCTTAGTAAACTTTACCAAAGGTAAAATCAAAGACAATACTAATCCAATCAAAAAATACCAACGATTTGAATTAAAAAACGTTTCTTTTCTTAGAAATAAAACATACATTAAGTAGAACAAAACGATGAGTCCGTTTACTTTTAAGAAATAAATTAGTAGATTTTCCATACTATTTCTTTTTTTCGATTAACGCTAAAATCTCACGAAGTTCATCAGCCGAAATTTTATCTTCTTCAGCAAAATAGGAAACTAAATTTTTATAAGAACTATTGAAATAGTTATCAATAGCTGTATTCATAAACGTTTTTCTGTAATCTTCAATGGCAACAATCGGGAAGTACTGATGTGTTTTTCCGTAGGCATTATAACCAACATAACCTTTTTCTTCTAGATTACGAACAATAGTAGAAAGTGTATTGTAATGGGGTTTATCGTCGGTAATTTCTTCCATGATATCTTTTACAAAAGCTTTTTTAAGCTTCCACAAAATATGCATGATTTCTTCTTCTTTGTTGGTTAGTTTTTGCATAGTTATAAATTTGTCATTCTGAGCTTGTCGAAGAACAAACTTAAAACTATATTTTTAGTTTTACAACTATTTTTATAGTTATTTAACTAAATTTTTAGTTTTATAATTCTCTGGCAGGTTCTTTTTGAACTAATTTAATTACCCAAATAAAGAGTAAAACACCAATGATACCAAGTGTTCCCATGAAGAACCAATTGTTTTGATAGCTAAACAAACGAATCATATCCATACCCGCTTCGGCGCTTAAAATATGTGCTGTACTGTAACTCATGGTAAAAATTGCCATGTAACGACCTTCATGACCTTTAGGAGCGCGACTCATAGCAAATGAATTAGAGAACGGAAATACAAACATTTCACCAAAAGTCATAAACAGCATCATAATGATTAAAATGCCAGCCCATTGGTTGACTAAAAGTAAATACATACTTATTGCCATTGCCAAACAGCCTAATGTGATGACTTTTAGTTTATTGATTTTATGGCGTTCGATATAACTTACAATTGGCATTTCTAGAAAGAAGATTAACACGCCGTTAAGCGTTAATAGTAATCCTGTTTGTAGTTCAGATAAATTAAATTGCTCTTTATGATACAATGGAATAGTAGTGAACAATTGGAAAAAAAGTATTCCTGTAATTAAAGTAGCACCAAGAAATATCCAAAAAGGTCGGTCTTTGAAAACAGAATGCGTTAAAATTTCACCAGGATGTTCTTTATCGGTATATTTTGATTTTTTCTTTTCTTTTACTTTAATCCAAAATATTAAAATGGCTAAAATACAAGTAGCACCATCCACCCAAAATAAACCCTTGTATCCCACAGTCATAATTAATAATCCTCCAAGTGCTGGTCCAGCTGCAAAGCCTAAATTAATAGCTAATCTGACTAAGGTTAAGGCTCGAGTTCTATTTTCTGGTTTTGCATAAGCACCTAAGGATACAAACATGGCTGGTCGGAACATATCGGCAACAACCATAATGAAGAACATAGCGACAAGTAAGCCTTCAAAACTAGTGACAAATTGTAATCCAAAAAAGGCAATTCCACTGGTCATTAAACTGAAAATCATGATTTTATAAAAACCAATTTTATCAGATAATTTCCCTCCTAACCAAGAACCTACGATGGAACCCAATCCAAAACTTATCAATATCCACTTCACCTGATTATACGAAAAATCTAAATCTTCTCTTAAATATTTAGACAAGAAAGGAAGTACCATAGTTCCGGCACGATTGATAAAAGTAATAAGTGTAAGTATCCAAATTTCGCGAGAAAATCCTCTGAAATTGTCTATATATTTGTGAAAGGCGCGTTTTAACATGACTTTGTTTCTCATGCAAAATTACGAAAGGCATACGTAATAAAATGTTATAGAAATTATATATTTTTGTAAAAAATACTTCCAATGAAAAAAATCATTCTTTTTCTTTTTTGTACTGCTTTTACTTTTGCTCAAAAAGATGTGGCTGCAGCCAAAAACTTTCAAGCTGAATTAAATAAAAGTTATGCAGATTCATTGAAAAGTCCTTTGACTAAAGAGGATTTTAAGCAATTTAAAGGTTTGGACTTCTTTTCGATAAATGAAAAATATATTGTTGAAGCGACTTTTATTAGAACCAAAAAGGAAAAACCTTTTGGTATGAAAACGACAACTTCGAGAACTCCATTGTACAAAAAATATGGTGAGTTACACTTCAAAATTGATGATAAATCATTAAAACTAAATGTGTATCAGAATGTAGATTTGAATAAAAAACCGGGTTATGAAGATTATTTATTCCTACCATTTTCAGATTTAACTTGCGGAAAAGAAAGCTACATTGGTGGAAGATATGTTGACATGAAAATTCAAAAAGGCAAAACTTGGACAATTGATTTCAATAAAGCTTATAATCCGTATTGTGCTTATAATTACGAATATTCGTGTCCGATTGTGCCTTTAGAGAACGATTTGGATATCGAAATTTTAGCTGGAGTAAAGAAATTTCATGACTAAATTTATCAATTTACATACACACAAATTTTCTAATCTTTCGGATGTGATTGAAGTCGTTAATCAATATCCGTGGGAATTTGATGTTTCGATTCCTACTTATTCTATCGGAATTCATCCTTGGTATATTGATGAAAGTCGATTAGAATCGGATTTAGAAATCATCAAAGAAAAATTACAATTGTCTGAATGTTTAGCACTTGGTGAATGCGGATTAGATAAACGAATAGAAATTCCATTAGGCTTACAAATTTCTGTTTTTAAGAAGCAATTAGAAATTGTAAGACTCACCAATAAACCTATCGTTTTACATTGTGTTGCGGCTTATGATGAAGTAATTGCCATCAAGAAAGAAATGAAAATAGAAAATCCAATGATTATTCACGGATTTTCAAAAAACGAACAAGTGGCGAAATCACTTTTGAATAATGGTTTTTATCTCTCGTTTGGAAAATACTTACTTCGTAATCCAGATTTAGAAAAAGTATTTACCTTTGCACCCGAAAATCAGATTTTATTAGAAACCGATACGATTGAGGAATCCATTTATGAAGTTTATGAAAAAGCAGCTTCGATAAAAGGAATTTCGGTAGAGGAGATGAAAGCAATCGTTTTTACTAATTTTTCAAGGATTTTCAGTTAAACAATTAATCAATTTAACGATTCAACACTATTATGGCAAAGTGGAAAGAACGCGCAGTTTTATTATTTAAAGAAGAAGGTATTCAAAAACTTGAAAACGCTAATGTTTTAGTTGTTGGATTAGGTGGTGTAGGAAGTTTTGCTGCCGAATTTTTAGCTCGTGCTGGCGTAGGAAACATGACTATTGTGGATGGCGATGTGGTCGATATTACCAATATTAATCGTCAATTACCAGCTTTGCACAGCACTGTGGGTGAACCAAAAGTAAAAATTGTTGGAGATCGATTAATGGATATTAATCCGGAATTGAAATTAACACGTATTGAAGAGTTTTTGTCTCCAGAACGTGCTTATGAATTGGTTTCACCTGAATTTGATTATGTTTTAGATTGTATTGATAGCGTAACGCCAAAAATCAATTTGATTGTGGCTTGTAAACGTAAGAAAGTGAAAGTAATCAGTAACATGGGAGCAGGAGGCAAGTTTGAAGCTGAAAAAGTAAGAGTTCGTGATATTAGCAAAACGGAATATTGTCCGTTAGCAAAGAATGTGCGTAAACGTTTAAAAATGGAAGGAATTTCTAAAGGTGTAAAAGTGGTATATTCATACGAACGCCCTGATTATTCAAGTGTAAAAACGACGGATGGAACCAATTTCAAGAAATCTTTTTACGGAACTAACAGTTGGATGCCAGCTTTGTTTGGTTTACATGCCGCAGAAACTGTTGTTAAACATTTAATAGGAAAAAATAAAGAATAAAAAAAGGACATTTTAAATGTCCTTTTTTTATTTATCTAGAAGTTCTCATCGTTATATCTTCGTTGTATTTGTCGTAAAATGTTTGAACTTTTTCAGTATTTAAAATTCCTTTGCTATCAATAACTTTTTCTTTTAATAGCCATTTTACTAATTTTTGCATATTCTTTTTCGAATTCATACCTAATCCTGAAATAATGTGCTCAACACTAGTGGATTCCACTTTTACTTTAGCGGTCAAAAAATTTAGAATGATGTAATCATCATCAGAATATTCATTTGTTTCATTGTTATGCCACTTGAAAAGTAGTATTTCATCATCGCTTTCCAAAGAATAAAATGAATGCTGTAAAATATTTATTTTTTCATATTTTAAAATTGGAGTTCCATCTAAAAGAACTTTATCGTCTTTGATTTCGACTTCTTGTGCATTTATAAAAGATCCAATTAGTATAAAAGCAATTGATAAAAAAAGTTTATTCATTAATGTAAAATTTAAAATAATTATTGATTTGTATTAGTTGTTGCACCTTCAACAGGCGTTGTGATTTCTTGTTCAGTTTCAACTGGTTTTGGTTTTGGAATGTAAACTCGTTTTTTAATTGGAATAAAAATTTCTGTTACCCATTTTGAAGGCTTACGTTCTTTAGGTAAACTTATTTTATAAACTTCAATATTTGTACCTTCTAAATCTTCAACTAGTTTTTTCTTTTTAATATAAGCTAAGGTTTTGTCCCAAGCTTCTTGATTGTGTGAATAATCACCAGTTAAAGTTGTTTTTACAGCTAAAAATTCATCAAAATGACCTCCTGAAATTTCGCTTCCTGGAGTTGTTAAAATTTCTTCCTCAACCGGAACACACATTGAAAAAATAGTCGTTTTGTTTTGCTTATCCCAAGTATCATAAGTAATAAAAGGTAAACCCGTAATGATAATGTCGTTTTTCTCTACAAAAGCCATCATATTTTGCAACATGGTTTTGGAAACTTTTTGAAAATCGGCAAAAGAACAAGTATCTATTTGTTGGATATAATTGGTAGCATGTTTAGTTACCAATCCGTGAATTTTGATATTGTAAGTAGTTAATTCCTTAACTAAGTAAGTGTCAATGTTGTTTAATCCGTCTTCTAATTTATCTCCTAATACATTATCAACGCCACCTTGTAAAACACTTAATAATTTTAATTCAAAATCTAATTTCCCTTTTAATTCCCAAGTAACTAAAGCGCCTTTTTTGGTTTTTTGAAAACGCATGAAAGATTCGTTTTTTTCACCTGAAACGGTAATGTTTTGCAAAATCGTATCTCCTGGAATTAATTTTAGATTTTTAAAAACCGCATTGTCTTTATCCCAAGGATTCCAATCGACTAAAGAAGTACTATCGGAAACAAAATTATAAACAATATCTTTTGAAGCTTTTATTTCTTTAGAACGAACCACTCTATAGTCGCTTTGCTGAGTAGCAACAAAGACGACAAAGGCCACACTAAATAGAAGCAATAAAAGAAGTATGTATTTTAAAATTCTCATCGGGGCACGAATTTGATTATCAAAAGTAAGAAAATTAATCTTTCATTAGTACTTTAATTAAAAAGAGTAACCCAATGAAGCCTAAAAATCCAATAAATACCCAATACGTTCCTTTATAGAACGGTTTCATTTGTCTTAAATCTTTACGATATACTAATATCATTGTAGTTACAAAAGCAATTATAAAGAAAATAGCAAAGTAGATTTGTCCTGTTGAAAACATAAGGTTTAATAATTTACTGCAAAGATAACTATATCCTTAATTTTTCAATATTTTTTTAGTATATATATTTCCATCTTCAAAATTTGTTTTAAGGAAATAAATTCCACTGGAAAATCCCGAAAAATCTATTGAAGATAGAGATGAACTTGAATATAATATTCTTCCATTTGCGTCTATCAGAGTTATTTGTTTTATCTGTAAGTTATTGGGGTTTTCAATTAGTAAGACTTCTTTGACAGGGTTTGGAAAGATATTTATTTTTTCTAAATCAAAAGCTTGAGATGATAAAGTTGTATCTAAACTGTAAGCTCCACCATTTATAGGTCCAAAAGGTGAGCCCCAAATTTCTTGTGAGTTTCCAAAAACGATTACATTTCCTTTAATTTTATTCAAATATCCAAAATTATCATCGTCTACTCCGCTTTGCCCCATTAGAGTATTCATAAAGGTCCAATTATTATTTATTTTCTTGTAGTAAACCGATGTGTTTTTTCTTTCCATTTGTAAAATGTAAAATCCTAGAGCAGAAACAACCATGATATTATTTTCAACATTTATTGAAGCTTCAGTATAATCACCAATAGCATGGTTAAATATTGTTTCATAAACCCAATTATTTCCTTGTAAATTATAAATTTCAATACCTCTTGTAATAGGATTTGAATTTGGCCAGCCATCTTTAGAAACAAATAATTGATTATTGGAATAATTAACTTTTAAATTTTTGTTTTCACCTAAATTTCCAACATTAAAATTATTAACTAAATTCCATGAATTACTCTGTTTTTCGTAACTTAAAACGTTAGTTTCTCCATTAGTTGAATTTGTATTGGTACAAATCATAAAGTTATTTTCGATATCTATAAATTGTCCCAGATTTTTATTGTAATTAACCGATATAATTTGATTGAAAGTAAAAGAATCGCCACTTTTATCAAAAACATATATAGCACCATTGTTATCTGTTGCATTTCCGTTAGAATCATAATTAATAGCTCCTATAAAAACTTGATTATTATAAACATGAACACTAGTTCCGAATTGTTCATCAGTTGATAAGTTTGAAGGTTGAATTTTGGTCAAAAAGTTCCAAATCCCTGCTGTTTTTTTGTAAATATAAACGGCACCGCCATTCTGTATTAAATAAGAGTTGTTAGGACTTCCGATAAATAAAAAATCATTTTCAATATCCAACGAAGTGCCAAAGTTTTGGCCTATTTCAGGACAAGCTATGATTTGATTTTGAACAAAACCATTTATGTTCTTTTCAAATGCATAATATCTAAAGTTTCCTGTTGGTAAAATCCCATCATAACCACCAATTACAAAATCATTATTAAAATGAGAAATAGCATCTCCAAAACTATACACATTTGATGCATTGGTAGGAGTTATTCTTTCTAAAATTTGCCCATAAAAGCTAACAGTTGTTAATAATAATAAAATAACTTTTTTCATTAGAGAGATTTTAATTCAGAGTAAAACTTAATTTAGGTGTATTAATTTAGTAAAGTTATGCAAAAACAATTAAAAGCAGTAAGATTATTTCATGAAACCTATGGTTTAGGAGTAAGTGAAGAAATGAAAGCCGATTTAGGTGCTTTAAAAAACGAACTTCGTTTCAACTTAATGAAAGAGGAAAATGAAGAATATTTAGAAGCGGTTCAAAACAATGATATCGTTGAAATTGCCGATGCTTTGGGCGATATGTTATACATTTTATGTGGTACCATTTTAGAACACGGATTACAACATAAAATTGAAGAAGTGTTTGATGAAATTCAACGTTCTAATATGAGTAAACTAGGAGAAGACGGAAAACCTATTTACAGAGAAGACGGAAAAGTAATGAAAGGTCCAAATTACTTTAAACCAAATTTTGAAGAAATTTTAAAATAAAAAAAGGCGATTTCAAAATTGAAATCGCCTTTTTTAAATATTTCTAAATTCTTAAATCTTAACAGTCCAACCGAAAGTGTCTTCTGCTAATTTATATTGAATGTTAGTTAGCTTTTCTTTAATTTCTAAAGCAATCGAGTTTTCTAATTTTGGTAATTCATAGTATTCACCTAAATAAGAAAAACCTACGATTGGATTAATCACAGCTGCAGTTCCAGCACCAAAAATCTCTTTTAATGAACCATCTTTTGCAGCAGCCACTAACTCGTCAACTAAAACCGAGCGAACTTCTACCTTAATATTTTCTCTTTGTGCTAATTCGATAACACTTTTACGAGTAACACCATCTAAGATTCTTTCACTTGTTGGTGCTGTAAAAACAGTATCATTAATTCTGAAGAAAACATTCATGGTTCCAGCTTCTTCTAACTTAGTATGCGTTGCATCGTCTGTCCAAATGATTTGTTGGAAACCTTGCTCGTTTGCTAATTTTGTTGGGTAAAACTGTGCAGAGTAATTTCCTGCTGCTTTAGCCGCACCAATTCCTCCGTTAGCCGCTCTACTGAAATGTTCAGCAATAAGTACTCTAACTTCACCTGAATAATAAGCACGAGCTGGAGATAAAATAATCATAAAACGGTATTCTTGAGAAGGAGCAGCAATTACACCATGTCCGGTTGCAATCATAAACGGACGAATATATAAAGTGTTTCCTTTTCCTTTTTTAACCCATTCTTTTTCAATTTCTAATAAACGGTGTAAACCTCCTAAGAAAACATCTTCAGGAACTTCTGGCATTGCCATTCTGGTAGCACTTTTATTAAAACGGTGATAATTTTCATCAGGTCTAAACAACCAAACGTCATCTTGCTCATCTTTGTAAGCTTTCATTCCTTCAAAAATAGCTTGTCCGTAGTGGAACACTTTTGCAGAAGGATCAATCATGAAAGGCGCGTATGGTTCTATAACAGGTTTTTGCCATGCTCCGTCTACATAATCACATACTAACATATGGTCTGTAAAAACATTACCAAACGTTAGGTTTTCAAAATCAACCTCGCTGATTTTTGAATGAGGAGCCGAAATAATTTCAATTTCGTTTAAAGTTTTTAATTCCATTTGGGTCAAACTGTTATAATTTATAGTTTTGTAAAATCAACAAAAAAAATGTCAATTTTTACGTATTCGTTGCAAATTTACTAAAAAAAAGAAGTTTTATTTTTACTTACCAAAAAATAATTATCAACAACTGACAAAATTTAATCTTGATAAAAACTTTAAATCACCCAAATAAATAAGAAATCTTCGTGCCGTCAACTTCTAATTAAAAGAGATGAAACTTTTTTTTTGATGCTCCGAAAATATAAAAAATATCGTTATTTTTGTTGAAATTATTCACAATTAAAATGAAAAAAATACTTACTCTATCACTTCTAACTATTGCATTTGTTAGCTGTGAACAAAAAAAAGAAACTACACCAGAAATTGCTAAAGTAGATTATGCTTTTTTTGGAGATTCTATTTCATCTGAAGGTGCTTTATCGAATGCTGAAATGATGGAAAAATTCAAATCTTTAAAAGAAGGCGATACTTTAGAAGTAAAATTCAAGTCAGGAATTAATGAAGTTTGTCAAAAGAAAGGTTGTTGGATGACTTTAGATTTAGCTGATGACAAAGAAGCTTTTGTAAAATTTAAAGACTACGGTTTCTTCGTACCAAAAAATGCACAAGACAAAGAAGTTATTGTAAACGGAAAAGCATTTGTAAGCGTTGAAAGTGTTGATGTTTTAAAACATTATGCAAAAGATGCTGGAAAATCGCAAGCAGCAATTGACAGTATTGTAGAGCCAAAAGTAACGTATTCGTTTATGGCAAATGGTGTTTTAATTGCTAAATAATGAAAAATTTATTTTTAATTATTGGACTGTCTTTTTTTATTTTTTCTTGTGAGAACTTAAAAAGTGGCGATTCTATAGAAGTTTTGGGTGTTGAAGTTTCAAAAAAAGATTCCACTTCAAATAGTAATGACGGATTTGAAATGTATGAAATGTCAGAAATGGCAGCTCTTATGGAACAAATGTATGTTGATAATGAACGTTTGAAAGAACGCATCATGAAAGGAGATACCATTGGTAAATTTCCACAACATTTTATTCGTATTCATAAAGCAGTAATGACGGATGAAACCGATAAAGATGCTTTTTTTGATGAACAAGCAGCTAAATTTATCAAAGCGCAAGAATTGATTTACGAAGATCCAAAAAATGCTAAAGAACATTTTAATAACGGAATCGATGCTTGTATCAAATGCCACGAAGTTAAATGTGGCGGACCAATTCCAAAAATTAAGAAATTGTATATTGAGTAATAAATGAAAAAAATAATTATTTCAATTATTGGAAGCGCAATATTGATTGAATTTTTACATTTAATTTATGGTATAAAAATATCTCCTTTTTTTGTGTTATTATTTTCATTAATAATATTTATTTTTTGGAATATTTTAAATAATTATAATAATAGAAGCAAAAAATCTTGAAAAGAGAAATTATTATCACCGATGACGGTTCCACCACTATTCGAATTCCTGATTGGGACGAGAACTATCATTCTACTCATGGTGCTATTCAGGAAGCGAAACATGTTTTTATCAAGAACGGATTGGATTTGTTTCAAAATCAGGATTCGATTTCCATATTAGAAATTGGTTTTGGAACGGGTTTGAATGCTTTCATTACTTTTTTGGAAACTATAAATAAAGAAAAAGTAAATTATGTTGGAGTAGAAGCGTATCCAATTTCACAAGAAGAAATTGCTCAAATGAATTATGTTTCGGAATTAGAAGCCGAAAAGTATCAGGAGATTTTTGATAAAATGCATTCTTGTGATTGGGAAAGCCAGGAAACGATAACTGAAAACTTTCTTTTAACTAAGAGAAAACAGTTTTTTCAAGATATCGAAGATAAAAATCAATTCGATTTAATTTATTTCGATGCATTCGGATTTCCATTACAACCCGAATTGTGGAGTGAAGTCATTTTTAAGAAAATGTACGAGGCACTTTTGCCTAAAGGAACTTTAGTAACTTATGCATGTCGTTCATCGATTAAGAACGCGATGCTAAGTGTCGGATTTTCAATTGAAAAACTTCCAGGAGCTCCAGGAAAGCGTGAAATGTTGCGAGCTACAAAAAATGTATGATTTTTACTGTAAAGTAAGAATTTAATAAAATTTTAGCATTTTTTTTATCAACTATATCGTTTTCGAAAGATTTTTTTGTTTATCTTTACAACAAGTTCTTACCCCCAGTCTAACCTTTTATCTAGAAAAAGTATGCCCAGACCGATGTTTTCTTATACCAAGTCAATTTTGGAGAGAGTGAGTTTTGATGCAAAACTATTTTGTAAGGAATTAGAAAAAGCAGTACGAATATTGCTTCCTTATGAAATAGATCAATTGAGAGAGTGGCTTTTACAGTTTACCGAAGAAAAGCCAGAATTAAGACAATGTTTAATTTATATCAACTAAAAATATAAAGTCCCGATAATTTCGGGACTTTTTTTATGGTATAAATTGAAATTTATTTTGTCTTTGGACTTATAATTTCTACATCACTAAATGCTATAGCTCCTCGAATAACGCCCAATATTGTATCTCGTAAGGCGTTAATAATATGTATTTTTAATTCGTTTTTAGGATAAATCAAACTGACTTCTCTAGCAGGTTTTGGATCTTTAAATGGTTTTAGTTTTTCTTTGTTCTTCTCATTCAAATCTAACGTATGCAAATAAGGAAGCAATGTAGTTCCTAAACCTTCATCTGCTAATTTGATAAGCGTTTCAAAACTGCCACTTTCCAATTGAAAATGACTATCAGCTATAAATTTATTGTTTTTGCATAAGTTAAGAATTCCGTTTCTGAAACAATGACCGTCTTGTAAAAGTAAAATTTTATCTAAATCTAAATCAGAAATTTCAATTTCTTTTTTATCAATTGAAGGATGATTTGAAGGAACATAAGCCATAAAAGGTTCATAATACAAAACGATTTCTTTTAAATTTTCTTCTTCTAACGGAGTGGCAGCAATAGCACAATCTAAATGACCGTTTTTTAATTTCTTGATAATATCTTCAGTGGTTTGTTCTTCAATAATTAAATTGACTTTTGGATATTTTTTAATGAAATTATTCAAAAACATAGGCAATAAAGTTGGCATAACCGTTGGAATAATCCCCACTTTAAATTCGCCACCAATATATCCCTTTTGTTGGTCAACAATATCTTTAATTCTTCCTGCTTCGTTTACGATGTTTTTGGCTTGGTTTACGATTTTTTCTCCAACTTCTGTTAATAATATTGGTTTTTTGCTTCTATCAAAAATCAAAATATCTAATTCATCTTCTAATTTTTGAATTTGCATACTTAAAGTGGGTTGAGTTACAAAGCATTTTTCAGCAGCTAAGGTAAAATTTTTATATTCGGCAACAGCCAAAACGTAATATAATTGAGTAATTGTCATAGTATTGATAAATTTGATGCAAATATAAAAACTATCAATTAAACTTATATAACAAAGGTGTTGAAATTTTGGAAGGTGTTAAACAAAATAAATTTAGAGAATCTTTCAATAGTTTTTTATAAAAAAATTAAGAATTGTTTCGGTTTGAAATAGTATATTCGCAATATGAAATTATTAGTAAATATCTTTTTATTTATTTTCATTACTTTTTTAGCTACTCCAACATTAATTGGAATGGTAGATAAAGAAGCAGATACCTCTTATTTTTACACGATGTGTGAAGAAGAGGAAAACCATTCGCCATTTAATGAAATTAAAACGGTACAAACTACTAATTATTCGGTAATCCATTTTTCATTCGGAGAATTAGCAAAACTTAATGTTCTAATGGAACATGATTTGTTGAGTTTTGACAATTTGGCACATCAAATTTTCTCTCCACCTCCCAATTTAATATAATACATTTTAATTTTTTTAGCGCTTCAACCTTTGAAGTGTAGTATTAATGTATTTATATTATTTTATGAATAATCATTCTATTTTTTCCAATGTAAGAGGAGATCTTGCAGCTGGTCTTGTTGTATTTTTAGTGGCTTTGCCATTGTGTTTAGGAATTGCATTAGCATCTGGTGCGCCTTTATTTTCAGGAATTGTTTCCGGTGTAATTGGAGGTGTTGTTGTTGGTTTTTTGAGTAATTCAGCTCTTAGTGTTACTGGTCCTGCGGCTGGTTTAACAGCTATTGTTTTATCTGCAATTACCGATTTAGGTGGATTCGATATCTTCTTAGTTGCTGTAATTTTAGCTGGATTAATCCAAATTGCATTAGGTTTTTTAAGAGCGGGTAGTTTTTCTAATTACTTTCCTACAAGCGTTATTGAAGGAATGTTAGCTGCTATTGGAATCATCATTATTCTAAAACAAATTCCGCATGCTTTTGGTCACGATGTTGACAATGAAGGCGATTTCTTTTATATTGAAAAATCAGGTCATACTACTTTTGATACGTTGATAGAATCGATAAATTATATTCATACAGGAGCATTAGTTATTGCACTATTATCATTAGCCATTTTAATTACTTGGGAAAAAGTTCCTGCTTTAAAGAATATAAAAGTAATTCCAGGTGCTTTAGTTGTAGTTGTGGTGAGTATCTTACTGAATGAGTTTTTTATTCAATCAGGTTCAAGTTTAGCGATTGTTACTCAAAACCATTTAGTAAGCTTGCCTTCGTTTACCGAAATCAGTAACGGATTTGCTTTGCCAAATTTTACATCATTAACTAATGAAAAAGTTTGGATTGTAGCTGTAACAATTGCTGTCGTTGCATCAATTGAAACTTTATTATGTATCGAAGCTACAGATAAATTAGATCCATACAAACGATTTACAGACACAAATCGTGAGTTGAAGGCTCAAGGTATTGGAAACATTGTAAGTGGTTTATTAGGTGGTTTGCCAATGACATCAGTGGTTGTTCGTTCGTCTGCGAATATAAATTCTGGTGGTAGAACTAAAGTATCAACAATTTTTCATGGATTGTTGTTATTTACTTTTGCATTATCCATTCCGTTTATCTTAAATAAAATTCCATTAGCGGCTCTGGCAGCGGTTTTATTGATGGTAGGATATAAATTAGCGAAACCAAGTGTTTTTGTTCACTTGTGGAATAATGGATATTCTCAATTTATTCCTTTTGTAGTTACAGTAATTGCCGTTGTTCGTATCGATTTATTAAAAGGAGTTGGAATCGGTTTAGCAGTGAGCGTCATATTTATTCTTTATCAAAATTTAAAAATTGCTTATTCGTTTAAAAAGGAGTCATTACACGATGGTGATATAATTACAATTAAACTAGCTGAAGAAGTTTCGTTTTTAAACAAAGCTGCAATTAAAAATACTTTAGGTAGCATTCCAAAAGGTTCCAAGTTAATTATAGACGCTTCAAATACTAAGTATATTGATTTTGATGTTGTAGAATTGATTAAGGATTTCAGAAATGTTAAAGCAGAAGATAAAAATATCGATTTGACATTAAAAGGATTTAAAGAGCAATACAATTTGGATAATACAGAATTTAAACATGTAGAAATTAAAGATTCTAAAATAAAATAATATGAAAGCACATAATAAAGAAACACAAGCACAAATGACACCTCGTAAAGCATTACAATTTTTACAAGAGGGAAATGATCGTTTTATAAATAATTTAAAAGCCAATAGAAATTTATTAGAACAAGCCAATGAAACTCGCGATGGGCAATGGCCATTTGCTACGATTTTAAGCTGTATTGATAGTAGAACATCGGCGGAATTGATTTTTGACCAAGGATTAGGTGATATTTTCTCAGTAAGAATTGCTGGAAATATTGTAAATACCGATATTTTAGGAAGTATGGAATTTGCTTGTAAAGTAGCGGGTTCTAAACTAATCGTGGTTTTAGGTCACAGTAAGTGTGGAGCTGTAAAAGGAGCTTGTGACCATGTTGAAATGGGAAATTTAACTGAATTATTATCTAAAATTCAACCATCTGTTTACCAAGAAAAAGAAACAATGGATAACAGAACTTCAAAAAATAGCGAATTTGTTGAAAACGTTGCAGAAATTAATGTAAAGCGAAGTGTGAAAAACATAATTGAAAGAAGTTTTGTTTTAGAACAAATGTTAGAAGAAGGTCAAATCGGAATCGTAGGAGCAATGCACGATATCGAATCGGGTAAAGTAATTTTCTATGATGATGTTATGTACATTAAAGACGATTTGAATCCTGAATTCACAGTTGCAGCACTAAGACACTAAAGATAATTTTAATCCATGACATAAAAAGCTATCACTTCACCAAAATTTAATACTGAATTGATAGCTTTTTTATTTTATATTTGATACCACATACACAATGATAATGAGCGATTTTTATAAAAAGATATTAGACAATAATAAAAAATGGGTAGAGAATAAATTAGCCATAAGCCCAAATTATTTCAAAAATTTAGCCGACGGTCAAAATCCACCACTTTTATGGATTGGCTGTTCCGATAGTAGAGTTCCAGCAAATGAAATCATTGGAGCTGAACCTGGTGAAGTTTTTGTACACAGAAACATTGCCAATATGGTGGTACATTCCGATATGAACATGCTAAGTGTGTTAGATTATGCAGTAAACGCCTTAAAAGTAAAACACGTAATTGTTTGCGGACATTATGGTTGTGGCGGTGTTAAAGCAGCTATGGGAAATAGTTCTATCGGAATTATCGACAATTGGATTCGTCATATTAAAGATGTGTATCGTTTTCACCAACAAGAATTAGATGCTATTGAAAATGAAAAAGAGCGTTTCAATAAATTCGTTGAAATAAACGTTAAAGAACAAGTAATGGATTTAGCCAAAACATCCATTGTACAAAATGCCTGGAATAGTGGACAAGAACTAACACTGCATGGTTGGGTTTACGGATTAAACGATGGTTATGTAACCGATTTAGGTGTAAACTTCAGTTGCGATAAGGATTTAGATGACGTGTATCAATTGAAGTTTTAGTCTTAAAAAAAGTTTTTTAGAAATTACTTAATCACTAAATCATACTTCTGTAACAAACCTTTCAAATTCTCAGTGGAAAAAACAGCCCGTTTTAGTTTGTTTTTTTCAGGGTCAATGATGAAATCATAACTCGTAGAAAAATCGGTTTTGTGAGCTGTGGTGCCTATGAAAACAGCATGTCTTAAATTACAGTTATCAAACATGGCTTCTGATAAATCACTTTCCATAAAATCTACGGCAATCATGCTGCAATTGATGAATTGCATTTTCTTCAATTTTAAACTGTAGAATTGTGCGTAATCAAGCAAACTATCTTTGAAGTGGAATTCGTATAAAATTTGATCCGTCATAGCAAAATTTACCGAAGTAAAATCGCATTTCGTAAACCAAACATCACGCAAAGACACATGGTTAATCTTTGTACCTCTAAAATTACAATCAATAAAATTGCAATCGATAAATGTTACCGCAATAAACGAACACGCTCTAAAATCGCAATTCGTAAACGTGCAATTCTCGTATTCTTTGTATTTTACATCGCTTTCAGCATAAGTAATATCAGAGAAATTTTGGTCGATAATATAATCTGCATGCATGGTTTTAGTTTAGAAATGTAAAACTACTTCAATTTTTTATCGAATCAAAAAGAAACTTTTTAGTAGGTTTGGTTGATGAAAAACATATTCACATAGTTTTATAATATTGTCTATGTAGGCTATTTAAAGTGAAACGTCTAAAATGTAGAGAAAGTAGAACTTATGTATCTATGTGTTTAAAAAAAAACTATATTCGTGAAAATTTTGGGGATGTAGCTCAGTTGGCTAGAGTGCTTGACTGGCAGTCAAGAGGTCGTGGGTTCGAGCCCCATCTTCTCCACAAGAATCCTGTTTCGGCAGGATTTTTTGTTTTAAAACCCTTCAAAAACGCCTAATCCAAATAAAGCAAAATCGTATTTGACTGGGTCATTCGAATCTAACTTTCTTAAATTTTTGTCCAATTCAGCTAAAGCTTTAGCATCGTTTTGTTTGCGAGTTAGTAATTCTAATTTTCGAGCCACATTTCCCGAATGCACATCTAACGGACAAGATAATAGAGCAGGAGAGATGCTGTTCCAAATGCCTAAATCGACACCTTTGTTATCTTTTCGAATCATCCAACGCAAATACATATTAATACGTTTCGCAGCCGAACCATTCAACGGGTCTGAAATGTGTTTTTCAGTTCGAGCTAAATGAGGTGCTTCAAAAAATAATTGTTTAAACTCGGAAATGGTGTGTTGCATCGTTGGATTTTCTTTCGAAAATACTGCTTCTAATCCGTTATGATTTTGGTAAATATGTTGTAAACCTTTAACGAATCCTACAAAGTCTTTTCCATTAAAAGTACGATGAACAAAATTTTCTAACGATTCTAATTGCGATTCTGAATGATTCATGACAAAATCGTAAGGCGAATTTCCCATCAAATCCATCATTTTCTTAGAGTTATTGATAATCATTTTGCGATTTCCCCAAGCAATTGTAGCAGCAAGAAACCCAGCAATTTCAATATCTTCTTTCACCGAATACAAATGTGGAATCTGAATCGGATCGCTTTCAATGAAATTCGGATTGTTGTATAATTCAACCTTTTCGTCTAGAAATTCTTTTAACTCGGATTTTGTCATTTTAAGAACTTACAATATTTCCATCTACCATTGTCAGTTTTCTATCTGCCATGTTGGCTAATTCTTCATTGTGAGTCACAATTACAAAGGTTTGCCCAAATTCATCACGCAATTTAAAGAACAATTCGTGTAAGTTTTCGGCTGTAGTAGTATCTAAATTTCCCGAAGGTTCATCTGCAAAAATAACAGCTGGCTTATTAATTAAAGCTCTGGCAACCGCAACACGTTGTTGTTCACCACCAGAAAGTTCGCTTGGTTTGTGATGCGTTCTTTCGGCTAAACCTAAATAAGATAATAAACGTTTGGCTTCGGTTTCTACTTCTTTTTTATCGCGATTGGCTATAAATCCTGGAATACAAACATTCTCTAAAGCTGTAAATTCAGGTAGCAATTGATGAAACTGAAAAATGAAACCCAAATGTTGGTTTCTAAATTTAGAAAGTTCTTTGTCTTTTAAATTCAAAACCGATGCTCCATTGATTTCTAAAACGGTATCGTTTTGATTTGCCGGCAAGTCTAATGTACCTAAAATTTGAAGTAAAGTCGTTTTTCCAGCACCTGAAGCACCAACAATAGAAACAATTTCTCCTTTTTTAATGTGTAAATCAACTCCTTTTAAAACATGAAGCGAATCGTAATATTTATGTAGATTTTTTGCCGTAATCATAATGGAACATTTCTACAAAGAAACAAAGATTTTTACCGAATAAAAAAACTATTCGAAATCTATTCACGTATCTCAATTAATAAAGTTTAGTTAAAATAGTATTTGTGTTTAATTTTTATGTAAATTTGTTAAACAAAATAAACGAATGTAATTTATGAGAAATAGTTTAAAAGGGTTGTCGTTAGTTTTGGGTTTGTTTTTTGGTTCGTGTACTGCTAAAGAAAAACCAATCGTAAAAGAAGAATTTAAAGAACCTGTAAAAATAAAAGTAAAAGAAGGTATGGAAGTTGCAACATTTGCTGGAGGCTGTTTTTGGTGTACCGAAGCGGTTTTCCTAGAGATAAAAGGAGTAGAAAAAGTGGTTTCGGGATATATTGGTGGAACAACTAAAAACCCAACTTACAATGATATTTGTACGGGAGAAACAGGTCATGCAGAAGCCATTCAAATTACATTTAATCCGAATGAAGTGGCATATGAAGATTTATTAGAAGTTTTCTTCGCAACACACGATCCAACAACTTTAAATCGTCAAGGAGCTGATATTGGAACACAATATAGAAGTGAGATTTTCTATCATTCGGAAGCTCAAAAAACAAAAGCTGAAAACTACATTCAGTTGTTAGAAAAAGAAAAATTATATGATAAAAAGATTGTAACCAAAGTTTCTTCGGCTACTGTGTTTTACAATGCAGAAGAGTATCACCAAAATTATTACAATCAAAACTCGAGTCAAGGTTATTGTCAAATGGTGATTGCACCAAAATTAGAAAAATTACGCAAGTATTATAAATCGAAATTAAAATAGAAGGGAAAAATTGCTATGAACACTACTATTGAAAAAGAAATATTCGACATTATTGGTGACAATCATCAAATGACATCTGCAGAAACGCCTTTAAGACCAGATGCTTTTATTCGATCTGACGCTCAAAAAATGGAAGTTATTGAACACCATTTTGAAATCATCATGAAAGAGTTAGGTTTGGACTTAACTGATGACAGTTTGCAAGGAACGCCACATCGTGTGGCAAAAATGTTTGTGCAAGAAATATTTTCGGGATTAAATCCGGCGAACAAACCAAAAATTTCAGTTTTTGATAATTCGTATCAGTATGATAAAATGTTGGTGGAGGCGAATATTAGTTTCAACTCAACTTGCGAGCACCACTTTTTACCGATTGTTGGAAAAGCGCATATTGGTTATGTTTCTTCGGGAAAAGTAATTGGTTTATCTAAACTAAATCGAATCGTAGATTATTATGCGAAACGTCCACAAGTGCAAGAACGTATGATTATGCAAATTTTCAACGAACTAAAAACGGTTTTAGAAACTGATAATGTGATAGTGGTGATGGAAGCTACTCATTTATGTGTTTCGAGTCGTGGCATTAAAGACGAAAGCAGTTATACGTCAACTTTACAGTATGGAGGCGTTTTTAATCAGAAAGAATTCCGTGACGATTTTTATAAAATGATTCACAAAGAATAATTTGGCATCTATTTTGTATATTCGTAATAGAATTTACAAAATATGAAATGATAGAAAAAGCAATTAATAATCCAGTTCAACCCGTAAAAAGCGATAAAACTTCAAAATTAATTTTGAGTTTGCTGTTTGATGGAATAGGAATGTTGTCTTATATAGTTCCTGTATTTGCAGAAGTGACCGATTTAGTTTGGGCACCCATTTCAGGAATATTATTAATGACAATGTACAAAGGAACTATTGGGAAATTAGCCGGGGTTTTTGGCTTTATTGAAGAATTGGTACCTTTTATAGATTTTGTACCCACATTTACCATAACTTGGTTTTACACTTACGTCATCAAAGGCGGAAAAGGACAAGAATAAAAAAAGGAGCTTTATTGCTCCTTTTTTTTTATTTTTCTTTCTTAGACAAAGTTGCGTTATTGATGAATTTATTAATTTGAATTTTTGATTCACCTAATAGTTCTACTTCAGTTTTTCCTGATGCAGATAATGTAAGGTTGGTTGTTACATTAACATAGCACTTTGCATAACCTTCCATAGTTAAATCTAAAGTTGCTATTACTAGTTTTTTTGCGATAAGCAATGAGGAATTATCTAATCTTAATTTAGCGTTATTACAATTACCTTCAATTGTTGCCTGACTTTTTTGATACATGTCTAGTTTTAACTCTGGTGAAGTAACTAAAGCTTTTAATTCGGCATTTTTGCTTAATTCCAGGGAAGTATTTTCCGCTTTTACGTTAATTTCTGCTTCTGCTTTATCGTTTAAAACTAATGCAAAATAATTAGCTTTCACATTTAAGAATGCTCTAGAATTATCATAATTTTTAACGGTAATGTTTTCTAATTCTAAATCAGCTAAAGCATGAATTGAACTTTCGTTTTTTGCAGTAATTAATTTTAAATCGGAAGTATAGTTAATTCGTAATGCGAATTTTTTTACTCCAGTAGCTTCTCTTAAAGATGAAACTCTTAATGTGCCAGCAACGACTTCATAATTAATGATTTCGTGAAGATTATCATCGGCTTCAATTTCTAGGGAAGTTTTATCTGCTTTTACTAGGAAGACTTCAAAATTGTCATTGATTTCAATATTTTCAAAACTAGGAATTTCTTTAACCGAAACCGTTACAATTTTTGAGCCTTTAATTTTTTCTTTTTTTTGAGCCACAGTAATAGTAGCTAAAAATAAAAGCGCAAATAGAAAAGATATTTTTTTTGTCATTTTTGTAATAATTTGATATCACAAACATACACAAAATTTGTTCCAATTTTATTTTTTCAGAAATAGATTAAAAAAATTAACGCTATCTGATAGGGAGAAAAAAATAAAAAGCACCAGTTTAAATACTGATGCTTTCATTGTTTTATATAATGGAATCTATTAAATTTACTACTAAAGTAAAAACAAATTCTACGACTTGAATTATCAACTTAATCATGAGAGTGAAGTTTTTAGTTGTTAATGTAAAATTATAAAATGCTTAAAACAAAGCTGTTAATTAAATACTAATTATTTGTTAATTAGTTAAGGCTCACACTTCCACCAGAAGTTTCTTCTTTAATTACTTTTTTTGGTTCTTTAACATAATCAATAGAACTTCCGCTAGAGGCTTTTGCATTTAACAATACTATTGGATTTACCGAAGTATTGCTTCCACTTGTAGATTGAGCTGTAATTTCGTTTGCAGCTAAGTCTTTGGCATCTATTTCACTTCCGCTTGACGATTTAGTATCTAATACAAGTACTTTTCCAGATAGTTTTATTTCGCTACCACTTGTTGATTCGCTGCTTATTTTTTCGTATTCTAAATCGGTGTTAATGGTACTTCCGCTACTTGATTTTAAAGCTAAATTTCTTCCTTTTAAAGTGCTTTTTGAACGAATGGTAGCACCACTTGAAGATTCTAACCCTTCGATAGTTTTTGTACTTACACGAACAATTGCACTTTCCATTGTATTAATGTTTCCTTCAATTTTTACAATTAAAGTTCCATTTTCAACTCTTGTTATGATGTGTTCCATTAAGTTGTCGTCTACTTCCACTTCTACTTCTGTAGTTGCGCCTTGTTCTACGATTACTTCAACACCTGTACTGGCATCAATTTTAGTAAAAGGAGCGTCGATAGTTCTTTTTTCGGTTACCACGTTTCCGCTTCCATCAATACCATCTCCTAAATTTAGATTAGCATTGCACGAAGCAAGACTAAGAGTTAGGAATAGAGCAACTAATTTTAAAGTCGTTTTCATATTTAATTTTTTTAGCAGTTCTTATTTAGTTTTTATTGTAATGATTTCTTTGGTTTTTGAAGAATCAGTCTCATTTACTTTAACCTCTTTTTTTATCAAAACTCCATTGTCATCATAATATATGGTTGCAGAAGAATCTTCATTTTCTATTCCATTGTTTTCAATATTTTCTTCCGCTAAACAATTTAAACATCTTACTTTATCCGCATCCACTCTATAAACTGGATTTTTTGTATCGTATTCGTTTTCATCGAAAAATCCGTAATCACTTCTGTCAAAGTTACCAAAACTTTCGTCTGTTTGGAAGATAGTTCCTTTTGGTAAATAAAGATAAATTTCTACTTCCTGACCTCTGAATTTATTTTCAACCGCTGTCAATAAATAATTGTCTAAAATGATGGTGTTACCTTCAATTTTATACTCATATTTAATTTTTTCTGCTCTCTTTTTTGCTTGAGAAGTTGATTTACCATTGGCTAATTTCTCAATTAACATATAAGGAGCAGCAGCATCCGTTTCCTTGATTTCAATGCTCACATTGTTTGAATAGATGATTTCGTTATCACCTTCATCTTGTGTTATTTTAAAATCATGATTTCTATAATTGCTTTTCGAATAAAAATCATTGTTTTTGAATTTGATTTTCAATGTATCCGTTGGTGCAATCGCAATCACTTCTTTTTGAACTGATTTTCCTTCAAAAGCCAATTGAGACGCTTCGTTAATTCCTAAAGAAATAATGATTCCTACGGCAATAATCCAAACGGCTAGTAAGCTATATTTTACGTAATTACCAATCGATCTTAGATTGTTAACCATTAATTTTAATCCTAAAATGAATAAGAAAAACAATGGAATTCCAAATCCTAATAAAAATAATATTCCTTGTGCCCAAAGTGGTGTTTCTAAACCAATAGGTGTTTGAATGTGATTTAAAATATAGTTCTCTGGCATTGTTGATGAAAAGATCATAATAATACTTGTTATAATGATGCCTAACAATGCTATTGCTGAGAAAAATAAGATAAATGAACCTATTATTTTTGCAAATACTTTGAAAATTGTGGTAATAACTTCTTCTATTGATGATCCAATTCTTGAAGCACCCGATTTTGCACTATTGGTAATCTTTTCATGGTCGATACTACTTATTTTCGAAGTAATATCGTCAAAACCTTCCTTTACTTTTTTCTCAATATTAGAAATGGTTATGGGTTGTCCTTTCATTTCTAATTTTTGAGTAGTTGTAATCGCTTCTGGAACTAAAATCCATAATACGATATATACAAATAAACCAGTTCCAAATCCAAAGAATAATATTACCATTAAGATTCTTAACCACAACGAATCAATCCCTAAATAATGACCTAATCCGGCCATTACACCGCCAATCATTCCGTTTTCTTTATCTCTATACAATCTTTTTGACGGATAATAGAAATTAGTTGATGAAGAAGAACTAGATTGGTAAGTTGATTTTTCATCGTCAATTTTATAATCTTCTGGTTGTCCCATAATCGAAATTACTTCTTCGATTTCGCTTAAACTTACTACTTGTTTGTCGTTTTTTAAACGCTCTTGAAAAAGTTCGGCAATGCGACTTTCTATATCTTTCATTATTTCGTCTCTTCCATCAGGCGAAAGTGAACGCTTCACCGCATCAAAATAACGCGATAATTTTTGATAGGCATCTTCGTCGATGTGAAAGAAAAAACCTCCTAAATTTATACTTATTGTTTTGTTCATGACCTTTAGTTTTGACTTGTTATTATGTTTACTGCATCTGCTAATTCTTTCCAGGTGCCATTTAATTCTTGTAAAAATTCTTTGCCTTCATCGGTTAAACCGTAATATTTTCTTGGTGGTCCCGATGTGGATTCTTCCCAACGATAATTTAATAAGTTATCGTTTTTTAGCCTTGTTAGTAGTGGGTAAACGGTGCCTTCCACAACTAGTAATTTAGCATTTTTTAGCGTATCCAATATTTCAGAAGTGTATGCATCTTTTTCTTTTAAGACCGATAAGATACAGAATTCCAAAACACCTTTTCGCATTTGTGCTTTAGTGTTTTCAATGTTCATAATTCCCCTTGTTTTTTTTAATTAGACTGTTCATTTTTTGATTTGTTTTGCTTGCGCAATGATTGATTTGATGATTGAAATTAGATTACCTATTAATTTCTTATACAAAGATAAGTCTAAAAACAAGTATTGTGTTACGCATAGTACTAATATTTAACATAAAATTAACATTTAAAAAAATAGTAGGAATGCATAGTATTTTTTGTATTTTTACAAAATAAATCAATGAATTATGGAGTTTACACCTGCAAAACTAAATCTTTTTACCTTTTTTAAATTGCCTTCTGCTTTTTGGAGTGGAGTGCGCGTTAAGTCAATTTCACCAGAAGTTTGTGAAGTAACCGTAAAACATCGTTGGTTCAACCAGAATCCGTTTAACTCCATGTATTTTGCTGTGCAAGCCATGGCAGCCGAGTTTACAACGGGAGCTTTGGTCATGTTTCAAATAAAACAAAGCGGTAAAAATATCTCAATGTTAGTGGCGCAAAATAAAAGTGTATTCACAAAAAAAGCTACCGGAAGAATTACTTTTACTTGTAATCAAGGAACAGCAATTAAAGAAACCATTCAAAAAGCAGTAGATACTAATGAAGGGCAAACTATTTGGTTAACTTCAATTGGTAAAAACAAAAAAGGAGAACAAGTTTCCGAAATGCAATTTGAGTGGACCATTAAAGTAAGAGGTTAAAATTTTCTACTTCCTACTTCCAACTTAAAACTAATCCTAAACATAAGTTAATTTACTTTCATTCCTTATTTATTGATAGTAAATTTGAGAAAAAGGAAAAAGAAAATGACAGTATTAATTACAGGAGCTACGGGGTTGGTTGGACAAGAATTGGTGAATTTGTTGCTTCAAAACGGATATACAATTCATTATTTGTCCACATCAAAAAGTAAATTAGTTACCAATACCAACTATAAAGGTTTTTATTGGAATCCCAAAAAAGCAGAAATTGATACTAACGCTTTAACAGGTGTTGAGGTAACTATCCATTTGGCAGGCGCTTCGGTAGCTAAAAAATGGACCACAGCTTATAAGGAAGAAATTATTGAAAGTCGCGTACTTTCAACTCAACTGTTATACAAAACACTTCAAAAGAATTCTCATCAAGTTAAACAAATCATTTCAGCTTCAGCTGTTGGAATTTATCCAGATAGTTTAACCGATATTTACCATGAAACCGATTTAGATATTGATGTTTCCTTCCTTGGTAATGTTGTAAAACAATGGGAAAATGAAGTCAGTCAGTTTGAAAAATTAGAAATAACGGTTTCTAAAATTAGAATAGGTTTAGTACTTGCTAAAAACGGTGGTGCTTTGCAAGAAATGGCAAAACCTATTCAATATGGAGTAGGAGCCGCCTTTGGTTCAGGCGAACAATATCAATCTTGGATTCATGTGCAAGATTTAGTAGCTATTTTCCAATTTGTAATGGAAAACCAATTAGCAGGTGTTTACAATGGAGTGGCGCCTTATCCGGTTACCAATTCAGAGTTGATTAAAGCGATTGCTAAAACTTTACGAAAACCATTGTTTTTACCTAATATTCCAAAATTTGTAATGAAATTGATATTAGGCGAAATGCATCAAATCTTATTTTCGAGTCAACATGTAAGTTGTCGTAAACTTTTAGATGAAAATTTTCAATTCAAATTCGCATCCTTAGATAAAGCTTTGAATGATTTATTGAAATAAAAAAACCGCCAATTGGCGGTTTTTGTTTTTATTGTTTTGTTGCTTTTAATTTTACAACCAATTCAATTTCATCGTTTACAAACTTATCTTTTAAATCATCAAAAATTGATTTTGAAGCATAATTTACATTCCAATGTGTTCTGTTGATTTGGAAAGTATCAGAAGTTAAAGTCATATTGTTTCCCTCATAAGTAACTGTCGCAGGAAAACTTACAGGTTTTGTAACACCTTTTAACGTTAAATTTCCACTTACAGTAGCTTTTCCATTTTCAGAAGTGATAGAAGTAACTTCAAACATTCCTTCAGGGAATTTCCCTACATTAAAGAAATGATCTTCTCCTTCTTTATCGCCAGTTCCTTTTAAATGCGATTCTAAATCTTCTTTTCCGTCACCTGCTTTTAAATCAGTAACTACAATCGAATTCATATCGATTACAAATTTCCCGCTTTGAATGCTATCATTCTTAACCGCAACTTCACCTGATTTTAAATTAATAGTTCCGTTGTGTTTCCCAGCTGGTTTAGAACCAATCCACTCAATTACTGATGTTTTTGTGTCAACCACATAAGTTGTACTTTCGGCAGTTGCTGTTGCTACTTCGCCTGCTTCACCATTTTCTTTTTCTCCTTTACAAGCTACATTCATAGAAATGGTAGCCAAAACAAATAAACTTAAGATGCTTTTTTTCATGTTTTAATTTTTTTTAGTTCTCACAAACTTAATAAATCGAATTTTTAAATTGTCTTAAAAGGTTGCTAAAATTTTAATTCAAATAAATTTGGCTGACAATTTGACATTTTTAAACATTTGGCAATACATTTGCAATCCCATTTACTAAAGTAAAAATGTTTAAAAAAATATTCAAAAATATGAATCAAGAAAGTACTGAAAACATCGAAAAGGAGAACATTAATGAAGAAAATGTTTCAGAAACTCAAGGAATTCCAACACCAGAATTATCGGTAGAAGAGCAATTGCAAGAAGAATTAAGCAATGAAAAAGATAAATTTTTACGTCTTTTTGCTGAATTTGAAAATTATAAAAGAAGAACTGCCAAAGAACGTATCGATTTGT
>Ga0154533_124_pt1 | contig 48151 bp, 46 predicted proteins | sample RifGroF1_FD_105676 | JGI IMG/M metagenome (GOLD analysis project Ga0154533, IMG submission 105676) | Flavobacteria bacterium GWF1_32_7 | reverse complement strand
GAAAGTTTCGGAAGAGAAAATATTCAGCGCGGACAAACGCCTTTTTTAGATGCTTTGATTGAAAAATCATTATTCTTTGAAAATGGTTTTGCTAACGGAAAACTTTCAATTGATGCCGTTCCTTCTACGCTTTCGAGTATTCCGAGTTTAATGAATAATTCGTTAATTACGTCAAGTTATTCGATTAACGAAGTGTATGGTTTACCAAAAATTTTAAAAGATAACGGCTATCAAACTGCGTTTTTTCACGGAGCTTTCAACGGAAGTCAGAATTTTGACCAATATTGTAAAGTAGCTGGTTTTGATAATTATTTTGGTAAAAACGAATACGTTGGTCCAGAAGCATTTGATGGAAGATGGGGCATTTTTGATGAAGAATTTATGCAATATTTTTCAGGTAAAATGACCGAATTCAAACAACCATTTTTCAGTACGATTTTTACAATATCATCCCATAATCCATACATTATTCCGCAAAAACACAAAGGGAAATTTCCAAAAGGAACTACTAAAATTCATGAAAGTATTGCTTATTCTGATTATGCTTTGAAACGATTTTTTGAAACGTCTTCTAAAGAAGATTGGTATAAAAACACGCTATTCATAATTACTTCTGATCATACTTCATCGGAACCAACTGAGAAAAAGTTTAAAACTAATGTCGGGAAATTTAGAGTTCCTATTTTATTCTTCGATCCTTCAAATCCTTCTATCGTTGGAAAAAATCAGAAGAATTTACAACAAATTGACATCATGCCTTCGATAATTGATTATCTAAATATCGATAGCAAAATGATTACCTACGGTAAATCGTATCAGTCTGAAAAAGATTTTGTGGTGTATTATTTAGATAACATTTACCATTATGTTTCGGGCGATTATTACTTGGCTTTCGACGGAAAAAAATCGTTAGGATTATATAATTTCAAAAAAGATGAATTACTAAAAACCAATGTAATCAAAACCGAAAAAGAAAAGGCAACCGAAATGGAAACGTTTATAAAAGCCTATATTCAATCGTTTAATGAGCGAATGATTGGAAATAAATTAACGCTTCAATAATTTTTCTTGGCGTTGTAATTTCAGCAGTTTGGCGTATTTCATGTGCGAGAAAAACCCTTGGATTAAGGCTATTGTGATGCCGTCAATTCCGTTGAAAATTCCTTTTTTGAAGAAATAACATCTTATAAAAGCGGTTAAACCATTAACTACTGGTTTCATTGCTCCTACTCTTTTTCCTTGGTCAAAAAGTTGTTGCGCATGCCAAGTAGAATATTGGTTTTTCTTAGCTATAATTTGCTCAAAAGATTCCCAGCCATAGTGTAAAATATGAACGGCTACTTTTTTCTCGTTAGTAGTTTCAATTTTTTGATGCACTTTAGCTGGCGAAGGTTGTGCCGTTTTCTTATTGAAGAAACGCACTTTATGATCGGGATACCAACCTGAAAAATCAATCAATTCATCGGCTAAAAAGTTTTTAACTCGAAACGAAAAAGCATCGTAATCTCCTTCTAAATATTTTTCTTTTAAAATGAATTCTTTGGCATCTGTATCTAAAAATTCGTCTGCATCTAAATTTAAAATCCAATCGTTTTTGCAAAATGGCAATCCATGCGTGCGCTGTGGTCCATCGCCAAGAAACTTTTGAGAAATAACTTTTGCGCCTTTTTCTTCGGCAATTTTTACCGTATTATCAGCACTTAACGAATCAACAACGATTACTTCATCGCACACTTCAAACAAAGCATCGATGCATTTTCCAATATTTTTTTCTTCATTATAAGTAATGACTAAACCGCTAATTGCCATAAAAATTGAATTTTCACAAAAGTAATCAAATTATTTTGTTGGCAAAGTTTCAAAATCAGTGTATTTTAGCCAAATAATTTATCAAAAATGAAAATTTTAGTCATACAACAAAAGCGAATTGGAGACGTACTTACCTCAACTATTTTATCCAATAATTTGAAGCAAAAATATCCGGATGCACAAATAGATTACATGTGCTATGCCAATTGTGTTGATGTACTAAAAAACAATCCAAACATTGATAATATTATTGTTTTGGAAGAAAAAGTACGAAAAAACTATCTTTCCCTTTTTCAATTTATTTTCAAAATTAGAAGTACCAAATATGATGCGGTAATTGATGCTTACAGTAAGTTAGAAACTAATTTAATTACACTGTTTTCTGGTGCAAAATTCAAGATTTCATACAAGAAAGGTTATTCTAATATTTTTTACAATTATAATATTGAACGCTTAAAAAACGGTACAAAATCGGAAATTGGATTGGCAATTATTAATCGTTTACGTTTACTAAAACCACTTATTGAGGAAGAAATTACCGATTATAAACCAAAAGTTTTTTTAACGGATTTGGAAATTAATCAAGCAAAGGAAATGCTATCAAAATTTCCATTAAAAACCGACAAACCCACTTTTATGATTGGGATTTTAGGCAGCGAATGGTACAAAACTTATCCGTTTGAAAAAATGGCGGAATTGCTAGATTTTACCGTGCAAACAACTGATGCGAATTTACTTTTCAACTACATTCCGAAACAAAAAGAAGATGCTCAAAAAATCTTCGATTTGTGTCTTCCCGAAACACAACAACGTATTTATTTTGATTTGTATGCCAATGATTTGCGTTCGTTTTTAGGTTTATTGTCGCAATGTGATGCTTTAATTGGCAACGAAGGCGGAAGTGTAAACATGGCAAAAGCATTGTTTATTCCTACGTTTTCGCTGTTTTCACCAAGTGTAGATAAAGAAACGTGGCAAATTTTTGAAGATGATAAAAACATCTCAATCCATTTAAAAGATTTGAAACCAGAAATTTATACCGAAGTTGACGAAAAATTTATCAAAGAAAACACATTCAAATATTTTGAAGAATATCCGATTGCTTTAATTAAAGAAAAATTAAAGGGTTTCTTTGAAATTATTCGCTAAGATATTTTGACAAACCATTTTCAATAAAAGTTACATTGTGTTTTTTATTGAAATTGCGAATAGCATTGTTTTTCTCCCAAGTTTCAGGCGTTGCGTAACCTCTTTTGTGGTCTAAATGCAAACAAACAGCACTGTAACGAATTTGCTTGGATAAAATTCCGAAGTTGAACAAACGTTCGCCAACTTCTCTATCCAAACCACCGTATTGCATTTCTTCGTTAAAACCATTCACGTCAATTAAATCTTTCTTAAAGCAAGACGTGTTGTGACCGTTAAAAGTTCGTTTCGTAGGTGTTAACCAATTCATGAAAGTAGCAAAAAGTGAAATCTTGGTCAGTTTTGATAATTTAAAAGTCTTAGAAACTCCATTTTTTATCAACCAAGAAATAGAAAAACAATCTTGCTTTTGGATATTTTCTAATGAAATTTTCTGAGACGTTTCCATTGGTAATTTAAAATATCCTCCAGAAAGAAAATAGCCTTCTTCTTGGTGTTTTAAGTGTTGGCCCACAAAATCTTTTCGTGGAATACAATCGCCATCAGTAAAAAGCAAGTAATCTGAATTTGTTTTTAAGATGGCTTTATTCAGAATTTTACATTTCTGAAAACCATTATCTTCTTGCCAAACATGAACAATTGGAAACTTAAATTGAGTTTGAAAGGATTCAATTACTGCTTTTGTTTTTTCGGTAGAACCATCATCGGCAATAACAACCTCAAAGTTTGGCTCAGTTTGGACGCTGTATCCAACAAGCACTTTTTGAAGCCATTCTTCCGAATTGTAAGTGGTGATAATTACCGATAATTTCATGCAAAGAATTAAAAGTGAAAAATACTACTTTTTCCAGAACTTTAATTTCTTTTTGATTCTTTTTTTTCGGTGAAAGCGATATTGGAAATCGGCCGTTAAACCCCACATGGTTTCAAAAATGTTAGTTTCGTTACCGTTTGAAAGTTTTGCGTATTCGTTACTCATCACTGCAATCATGTCTTTCTTGTGTGTGATTTTCGATAAATTCTTCATTCGGGTTTTGAAATCGATAGTTTGATGAAACTGCATTCGATTCAAATCTACTAGAAAAAAGGAATAACTTCCGTCATTATTTTTACGAATTAAGGTATTTCCTGGCGAATGATCTAAAAACTCAATGCCTTTTTGATGCATTTCGAAGGTAAATTGGGTAAACTTTCGGATGATAAAATCTCTATTTTCAAAAGCTTCATTTTGAACAATTTCTCTAAATTCGAAAACATTTTCTAAATGTTCGCAAGCGTAATAACTTTCTTTTAATCCGATAAAATCATAATTTTCAAAAAAAGCAACAGGTTGTGGCGTTCCAATTTGCATTTCCATCAATTTTGAAGCAAACTCGAAAGAACGACGCGCTTTTGATTTTCTAAAATAGCGATAAGCAATTTTATTAATGATGTTAGGTTTCTTGAACGATTTTATGCTAATCACTTCATTTCCCAATTCAAAAAGTTTAATTGCATTTCGCTTTCCAATAACAAAATCTTTTCCAGATGATGTAAAATGGGTAATACAATTTTCGATTTGAGTTTTATATTTTGAGAAGTTAGGATGATACTGCGCTAGCATATTTTTTTTATTCAAAAGTAGCTATTGTTGGTTATAATTCCAATTTATTGAATATTTTTACATGATTTTAGCAAACGAATATGAAAGAATTACCAAAATGTTCCTTAGTTACACCAACTTATAACTGGCCAGAAGCGCTTGAACTATTGCTTTTAAGTATTACAAAACAAACCGTTTTACCTAATGAAGTAATTATTGCCGATGATGGTTCAAAAGAGGAAACTCGTTTGCTAATTGAGCATTTTCAAAAATCATTTCCTGTTCCGTTAATTCACGTTTGGCATGAAGATAATGGCAATCAAAAGCCAAAAATAATGAACAAAGCTATTGCACAAGCCAAATACGAATACATCGTAGAAATTGATGGCGATATCATCATGCATCCCAATTTTGTGAAAGATCATTTAACCTATGCTGAAAAAGGAGTCTATTTGTTTGGTTCGCGAGTAAATATTCAAAAATCGATTTTAGAAAGTATTTTCAAGAACAAAACCACTTCGTTTCATTTCTTTTCTAAAGGAATTAAAAAACGTGGAAGAACATTGCGAATTCCTTTCTTTATGAATTCTGCTAAACTTCACGACAAGCGTTCTTCAAAACTTAGAGGTTGCAACATGTCGTTTTGGAAAGAAGATTTCATTAAAGTAAATGGTTTTAATGAAGGTTTAGTAGGTTGGGGAGTTGATGATTCTGAGTTAATTCAACGCATTCACAATATCGGAATTCAAGGAAAACGATTAAAAAATGTTGGAATTGCTTATCATATCTACCATAAAGAACAAGACAAAAGTCACATTCATTTGAACAATGCTATTGAAGATGAAGTAAGAGAGAAAAAAATAACTTTTGTTGAAAAAGGTGTGAATCAGTATTTATAATTTCATTACCCTAAGATATTCCTCTTTGGTTTGCTTAGCAATATTTTCTGCATTGAAATCATTTTGAATAATTTCTTTACTCTTTACGACAAACTCAGACTTTAAGCTTTCATTATCTAAAAGAGTTAAAACTTTAGCAGCCAATTGCTTGAAATCTTTCACTGGAGCAATAAAACCATTTTTTCCGTCTTGAATAACATCTGGAACCACTCCAACTTGAGTTGAAACTACCGGAGTTCCTAATAACATGGCTTCTAAAACAGATGTTGGACCACCTTCTCTTTGTGATGTCATTAAAAAAGCGTCAAATTGAGGAACTAATGATGAAGCGTTTTCTATTTTATCTGTAAAAATTATTGCATCTTCCAAGCCTTTATCTTTTATTAGTTGTTGTAATTCAGGCGTATTTTTTGTGAATTCGCCTATTTGGATAAACTTAATATCTTTTCGATTTAGCTTATTAACTACTTCGTCAGCAACATATATAAAAGTTGGTAAATCTTTTGCATTGGAATGATTAGCGATATTTCCAACAACCTTAAGTTCTGAATCAATTTTGTAGGTTTCTCTTAAATCTAAAACTGGTTTCAGATTCAATATTTCCAACGAAACACAATCGTGAACTACTACCGTTTTGCTTTTTGCTTTTTCGTTTAAGATTTTACCTAAATCTCTTTTAACCGAATTAGAAACACAAATAATGGAAGCTAATCCTTTAAAATTATATTTTAAATTACTTAAGAAGCTACTGCTTGTTCCCATTCCTTTTTTAGAAAAAACAGTTTTGGGTTTGATACCAAATAAAATTTTTGCAATTACATAAAAAGTAAGCGAATCGCTGGTATGTAAATGTATAATATCGGGGTGAAAATCGTTAATTACATTCTTTAGTAAAGAAAAGTTTCTTGGTTTATTTAATTTTCTATCTTTGACTCCAATAAACGAGATTGATTTTTTAGCGCATTGACTTTCTAATACCGAATCTTCAATGCCAAAAACTAAATTTTCAACTTCATTTTTTGCTAATTCGGGTAAAATATACATCATCTGTTGCTCATTGCCGCCCCATCCTTTTGCTCCAGATATATGTAATATTTTCATTGAATTTGATTTTTTATTTTGATTGATTTTGTAAAATTATATAAATTAAAAATTAAAATAAAAAAATTGCATTTTATTTAACTTACGATAGTAAACAACAAATGGATTTATCAATCATAATTATTAACTACAATACGAGTAAATATTCTATAAATTGTATAGAGAGTATTGTAAATACTATTTCTGATTCCATTAATTACGAAATAATTCTTGTTGATAATTGTTCTGAAATTACAGATCTCCAAAACTTAGAAGAGCAAATAAAAAAATACAATCGCTTAAAGTTAATTAAAAACCCAACAAATAGCGGTTTTGGAGGTGGAAATACAATAGGAGCAAAAGTAGCTGAAGGACAATTTTTAGCCTTTGTTAATAACGATACGCTTCTTATAAACGATTGTTTTTCTATCTTAATTGATGCAATGGAATCAAATCCAAGTTATGGCGTTTGTAGTCCACAATCATTTAAAGAAAATGGTGATTTTTTACCTACAATTGATCATTTTACATCACCTAGTAAAGAATTATTTGGAAGAGCTTTTCTAGAATTTATAAATCCAAAAAGATACCCAAAAAGAAAACAAATATATTTCAAACCGCAAAGAGGACAATTTGTTAGCGGAAGTTTTATGATATTTAGAAAAGAAGATTTTGATAAAATTGGAGGATTTGATACTAAAATTTTCTTATACCAAGAGGAAACAGATATTTGCAAAAGATTATTAAAAATTAACAAATACGCTTATTTAATTCCGGAAGCTAAATTTATTCATTTTCATGGTGCTAGCACAAAAAAGTCGATTGCTATAAAGACGGAATTAAAACTTTCAACACTTTACGTTATCAAAAAACATTATGGTTGGTGGGCTCATAAATTAATTTTGTTCTTTTTCATAGTAAAATATTTTATACGAAGTTTTTTTAAACCTGAATATTGGAATATTTTCAAAGTTTTAATAAAGGGTGGTCAATTGAATCATTCTCTTCTAAAAAAATAATTAAAATTTAAGATGAAAAAAAGTATTGTTTTTGTTAGTAACAGTCTTCCAACATACGATAAAGATTCAGGAGCTAATCGATTAAAAGAGATTATTGAAGAGTTTCTTATCTGTAATTTTGAATGTTATTTTCTAACTAGCGAAAACGATTCAAGTAGTAAATATTGGAAATATTTCTCCGAGATTGGTGTTACAATTTTAAATGTTTCAGAAATTGAGAAAATTCAAACTTTAAAAAATGTAAACTTTGTTTGGTTTAATGGTCCGAATTCATTTAAAAAAAATCTGAATTTTGTTTCTCAGCATTTACCGAAATCAAAAATCATTTATGATATGGTAGATGTTCATTTTTTACGATACAAAAGATCACTACAATTAAATCCGTTTAAAATTTCAGACTATAAAAGGTATTTCAAATACAAAAAAATTGAAACTAAATTAATCAAGAAGGCCTCAATTGTAGTTGCAATTTCTGAGAAAGAAAAAGAGTTAATTAGTAAATATGTATCGCCAGAAAAAGTAATTACTATTTCAAATATTCATTATCCAAAAGTTAGTAAAGCTGAAATCCCTACTTTTAACCAAAGACAAAATATTTTATTTATAGGTTCAAAACACACCCCAAATATTGATGCTATTTACTTTCTTTACAATGAAGTTATGCCAAAAGTTTGGAAAACTAATAAAGATATAAAAGTGCAAATTATTGGAGATGTTGCTGAAGAAATCAAAGGAATTTCACATCCCATGTTTGAATTTTTAGGTTATGTTCCGAATGTTGAATCTTACTTTTTGAATAGTAAATTAATGGTTGCTCCATTGCGATATGGTGCTGGTGTAAAAGGTAAAATTGGTCAAGCATTTGAATATTATTTACCAGTTATTACAACAGATATTGGTGCAGAGGGGATGAATTTAAAAAATAATCATCATGCTATAATAACCAACGATTCTACAGAATTTGCCAATAAAATTATTGAACTTTATGAAAACGAAGAGCTTTGGCAAAAATTAAGCAATGCTAGTGAAGACAGTTTAAAACCATTTTCAAAAGAACATTTGCGAAATGTAATTCAATCTATTTAAAAACGTTATCTAACTCTGAATAAACCGAATTTACTGATAAATAGTTTTCGAAGAAATTTTTAGACAATGTTTGTTGTTGCTTGTAAAAGTTTTCATCTGTTAGCAGTTGTTCAATATATTTAGAAAAAGTTGTAGCGTCTTCGGCAACCAAACAACCGTTGTTTGTTTTATTTATTAATCCATCAATTCCTCTTGGATTACAAACAACAGGTAAACCAAAAGAGAGCGCTTCAACAACCTTTATTTTAAGTCCAGTACCAGATAACATTGGACAAATTGCTACTCTTGATTCGCTGTAAACTTGATTTAAATCTTCAACAAAATGCATTTTAGTAACATTTGGAAGTTCCGAAATATGTTCGTTAATCTTTCCAACAACGCAAATTGACAGGTTAGGATTTAATTTAGGATAAACTTCTTCAAAAAACCATTTTGCCGATTTTACATTGTGTTCATTACTACTAGCAACATAAACCAAATCATATTTTTTTTGAGTGCTATTAAATTGGAATTTAACTTCCAAAGCATGAGGAATTGTGATTACTTCACTTGTAACAAATTGCGAAAACACATAATTTTCATCAGAAGAAATGACCCAAACTTTTTGAAATAAATTCAGCAATTCAACTTCTTTATTAAAATACTTACCCAAGTTAAATCGCTTTTGATTTTGAAACTGAGAAGTTAAAAAATCATGCGTATCAATTATTAACTTAGCATTTTTTAAATGTTTATTTTTCCTAATTAATTCAGTCCAGTAGGCATACGAAATAATAATATAATCATACTTATTTTCTCTCAAAATTTTAGAGAATTGTTCTTTATGACCAAATCTTGTCCTATCAAAATCTCTAATTCTTCTCTTTAATTTATTCGGAATTGCATAAGTAAACAAATACGATATAGTCTTAGAAATACGTTTATCTCTTTTCAAAAGAAAACCATTTTCTATCAAATCAGCATTTTTAATTGAATCTAAATCATCTTCAGAAAATGATTTTGAAGCAATTCCTATATAATCAATTTTATGATTTCTATTTTTAAAATACTGAAGCAAGGCAAATGCTCTGGCATTATTTCCTTGATTAGAAGCCGCTGGATTTTCGGGATAGAAATAAAGTATTTTCATAAATTAGTTTCTGTAAATTTACAGTATTAAATTTGAATTAAAAGCTGTTAACTAGATTCACACAAATATTGAAAAAAATCATTATAAATTAAAATTTATTTAAAAGCCACTATTTTTTTGTTCTTTTGCAGATAAAATTAAATGAATTAAGTATGAAAGAAGCTTTATTAAAATATGATTTCACAGATAATGGATTAAATATTGGCGATTACATTCAAAGTTTAGCCGCTAAACAATTTTTAAACAACCAAGATCCTATTTTAATTAGTAGAGAAGCTTTAAACGAGTACGATGGTGAACAAGTAAAATTAATTATGAATGGTTGGTTTTTAATGAATGGAGAAAATTTCCCTCCTTCAGAAAATATAACACCTTTATTAGTTTCACATCACATCAATACTTCTGTTCATTCTCATTTTAGAAAAGAAGAAGTTGTTAATTTTTACAAAAAAAACGAACCTGTTGGATGTAGAGACTACTTTACTTTAGATTTTTTAGAAAGTTTAGGAGTAAAATGTTATTACACAGGTTGTCTTACCTTAACATTATCTGAAAAATATAGTTCTAACAAAAAAAATGATACCATTTACTTTGTTGACCCAAGATATAAAAAAGCAAGAGGTTTAGCTGATCAATTAACTCGACTTTTTTTGTTAGTAACAAAATTTAATACAATAAGTACAATTCGATCTAGATATATTAGATCAAACAATAAAAAAAGTTGGAGAAAAACTTTAGATTTTTACCGTTCATTTTCACAAATATTTGATGATGAAGTTTTAAAAAAAGCTATCTATGTAAAACACTACATGCCTGCTAATAAATTTAATAATGATGCCGAAATATTTGCTTATGGCGAAGAGTTATTAAGAAAATACGCTTCAGCAAAATATGTAGTTACATCTAGAATTCACTGTGCTTTACCAAGTTTATCTCTAGGAACTCCTACATTATATATAGACATTCCAAACGACCATAATGTAAGTTCGTGTAGATTAAATGGCATTAAAGAATTTTTCCACATTATCCACACAAACGGAACTAAATTGACTTGTGATTTATTAAAAAATGGCGAAAAATTCAATTTAAAATCATCTTTCACAAATAAAGAAGATTTCATTGTTGTGAAAGAAAAAATCAAAAAAACAGTAATTGATTTTATAAAAAAATAAAGATTTACTAATGAATATATCTGAAGAAGTACACAACGCATACGAAGTCATCAAAAATGGAGGCATTATTTTGTATCCAACCGATACCGTTTGGGGAATTGGATGTGATGCTACTAATGAAGAAGCGGTAAAAAAAATCTATGCTTTAAAACAACGTGAAGAAACCAAAAGCATGATTGTTTTAATGAATGGCGAACGCATGATGTACAACGTTTTCAAAGAAATTCCTGAAGTGGCTTGGCAAATTTTAGATTTATCAGAAAAACCAACGACTTTAATTTTAGATAATCCTCGAAATGTTGCAAAAAATATCGTAGCAGAAGACAATACTTTAGGTGTTCGAATTGTTACTGAACCTTTCTGCTTTAAATTAATGGAACGCATGAAAAAACCATTGGTTTCAACTTCCGCAAATATATCGGGAATGTTTACACCAAAAACTTTCAAAGAAATTAGTCCCGAAATTATAAAAGGTGTGGACTATGTAGTAAATTTGCACCACGATAAAGTTTGCAAAAATCCTTCTACGATTATTAAATTAGGTTTAGATCATCAAGTAAAAGTGATTCGCAAGTAATTTTGTTTTAAGCACAAAGTATTCAACAACTTGAAACTTTGAACTTGAAACTTGAAACAAAAAGCATGAATTACAAACAACATTTAGAACATAACATTTTCAAAATCATTTCACAAGCAGCTCAAGAACTCAACTTGGAATGCTATGTAATTGGTGGTTTTGTTCGCGATATATTACTCAACAGAGACCACAAAAAAGACATCGATATCGTTGCTGTTGGTAGCGGAATTGAATTAGCCTTAAAAGTTTCTGAATTGATTCATTTTCATCCAAAAGTGCAAGTTTTTAAAAACTATGGTACAGCGATGTTGCGTTATGATGATATCGATGTGGAGTTTGTTGGTGCTCGAAAAGAATCATACACTCACGATAGCCGAAATCCTTTAGTGGAAAATGGAACTTTAAAAGACGACCAAGAAAGAAGAGATTTTACGATAAATGCATTAGCTTTTTCATTAAACGCTGAAAACTTTGGTGATTTAGTTGATCCATTTAATGGTGTGGAAGATTTGAAAAACAAAATCATCAAAACACCTTTAAATCCAGACATTACCTATTCCGACGATCCGTTACGCATGATGCGTGCGATTCGTTTTGCTACGCAATTGAATTTTGAAATAGAATCAGAATCATTAGAAGCGATTTCTAGAAATAAAGACAGAATCAATATTATTTCAGGCGAACGCATTGTTGATGAATTGCATAAAATTTTAGCTTCTGAAAAACCTTCGATTGGATTTTTGCACTTGTATAAAACCGGTTTATTAGACATTATTTTACCAGAACTTACGGCGTTAAACAATGTCGAAGAAGTGGAAGGTCATACACACAAAAACAATTTTTATCACACGCTAGAAGTAGTTGATAATATTTGTCCGAATACCGATGATGTATGGTTACGCTGGTCGGCATTATTACACGATATAGGCAAAGCTCCAACCAAAAGATTCAACAAAAAACAAGGTTGGACGTTTCACGGACACGAATTTTTAGGTGGAAAAATGGTCAAAAAAATATTTGAGCGTTTGCACATGCCTTTGAATCACAAGATGAAGTTCGTGCAAAAAATGGTGATGATGAGTTCACGCCCAATTGTGATTGCAGAAGATATTGTTACGGATAGTGCAGTTCGTCGCTTGGTTTTTGATGCAGGTGAAGATATTGATAGTTTAATGACGTTGTGCAAAGCGGATATCACCACAAAAAATCCAAAAAAATTTCAGAAATACCATAAGAACTTCGACATCGTAAAAGAAAAGATTGTAGAAGTGGAAGAAAAAGACCGCGTTCGTGTTTTTCAACCACCTATTTCGGGCGAAGAAATTATGGAGTTATTCGGATTAAAACCTTGTAGAGAAATTGGAATTCTAAAAGAAGCGGTTAAAGAAGCGATTTTAGAAGGCGAAATCCCAAATGAATATGAAGCTGCTAAAGATTTTATCCTAAACAAAGCTTCAAAAATGGGATTGAAAAAAGTATAAAAATTATAATCTGTTAAAGCACTTTTCAAATAAGCATTGCGTAAATTTGGGGTGCTTTTTGAATATCAAAAAAATGAAAACAAATAAATCGGTTATTTACTGGCTACTTTCGGGATGTGTTTTGTTATTTATTATGGTAACTGTTGGTGGAATTACTCGTCTTACCAACTCAGGCTTATCCATGACCGATTGGCACTTAATCAACGACACCTTCCCTCCTATGTCGGAAGAAAAATGGGTAGAAGCTTTTGAAGAATACAAGAAATTTCCAGAATATCAAAAAGTAAATCAGTACAAAGATTTTCAATTAGACGATTACAAATTCATCTTCTTTTGGGAATGGTTTCACCGTTTTATTGGTCGTATTATTGGTGTTGTTTTCATTATTCCGTTCGTTTATTTCCTAATCAAAAAACAATTAGATAACGAAACAATAAAAAAATGTTTCATTCTATTAGGAATGGGTGCTTTTCAAGGATTCTTAGGTTGGTTTATGGTAGCTAGTGGATTAAAAGACATGCCTGATGTGAGCCACTTCAGATTAGCGATTCACCTAACATTTGCTTTTATTACGTTTGCTTACACACTTTGGGTAGCTTTAGATTTAATTTATCCAGAACGAAAATTACCAGTTTTAGAATTACGAAAAATTGCTCGTATTGCTTTGGTAATTCTAATCATTCAAATTATTTACGGAGGTTTTGTTGCAGGTTTAAATGCAGGATTAATTCACAATCATTGGCCTTTAATGAGCGATGGACAATTTTTCCATGAAAGCATTCAACTAGAACAATCGAATTTACTTTTAGCATTTACAGAAGGAAAAAGCGGTGTACAATTCATTCACCGAACATTTGCTTATGTAGTTGTATTTTCAATTATTTATTTATTCATAAAAAGTAGAAAATTTGTATTAGACAAAACGCAAGATAACGGAGTTAAAACGTTATTGGTTTTTGTTTTCATTCAGTTTTTATTAGGGATTTTTACCTTGCTATTCCATGTGCCGCTTTGGTTAGGATTAGCACATCAAATTATGGCTTTCTTTTTATTAACAGCCATGACGTTTACATTGCATAGATTCACAAAATAAGGTTACCGACTATATTGTCACAGTTCTTTGTTATTAACTTTAAATGTCAAAATTAAATGCTTCAGATAAATTTTTAGATTTGTCTGACTATGGAAGATCTTTTGGAAGATTTTTCGCTCTTCAATTAAAAGAAACACGATTTACAGCTATTCATGTTACGCTTTTATTTGGAATTTCTGGCTTAATTGCAATCTATTGTATTTTAAATCAATACTATTTAGCCGCTGCTTTTTTCATCATCTTAAAATCTGGTATTGATGCCGCAGATGGTGAATTAGCTCGATTGAAAAACACACCTTCTTATGTGGGAAGATATTTAGATAGTGTATTTGATATTGTCTTGAACTTTCTTTTTCTGATGTCAATTTGCTATGTTTCTAAAACTTCAATTTGGGTCGCATTATTGGCTTTTATTGGCATTCAATTACAAGGAACACTTTACAATTATTACTATGTAATTTTAAGAAATAAGTCTGTTGGAGGAGATGCAACGAGTAAAATTTTCGAATACAAAACACCAAAAGCTTTACCAGGTGAAACACAACAAGCAGTAAATGTTTTATTTGGAATCTACACTTTAGTATATAGTATATTCGATAAAATTATTCACTTTTTAGATGCTGATGCTTACAAAGTAAAAACATTTCCTAATTGGTTTATGACTTCTCTTTCGCTTTACGGATTAGGCTTTCAATTATTAATAATTGCGTTCATGTTACCTTTAGGATGGATTGAATTCATCGCTCCATTCTTTATTACTTATTCTTTATTGATTTTTGTTCTTATAGGAATTAGAAAAACGTGGATACACTAATTCTAAAAACAAAAAGAGTGAAATATTACATTTCACTCTTTCTAATAATATATCTGGAATTTATTTTTTCACTTTAATAGAACAACCAATTGCTTTTGTAGTATTTGGTGTTGGCTCTTGCCCTTTTTCCAAAGCTGCAATAGCATTTTCTAAATATTTTTCTTTTACCTGAGACGCATCTTCCACATTATCGTCGATAGCGCCTATATATTTCACAACTAAATTCTTATCTAATAAAAATACGTGAGGTGTTTTTGTTGCTCCATATTGCGGATAAATTTTCTGACCTTCATCAAACAAGTATGGGAATGTAAATTTCTTTTCTTTCGCTCTCTTTTGCATCAATTCAAAACTATCGTCAGGTTGCGCTGCAGGGTCATTTGGATTAATCGCTAACAAAATATACCCTTTTGATTTGTATTTCTTAGCTAAATCAATAATTCTGTCTTCATACTTTACTGCAAACGGACAATGATTACACGTAAAAACAACGATAAAACCTTTCGCATCTTTATAATCAGCCATGCTGTACATTTTATTGTCAACCGATTTTAATTTGAAATCGGTAGCCTTATCTCCTACTTTATATCCTGTAGGATTCGTAAAGCTCATTAAAACGCCCATTAGTAAGGCAAAAAATCCAATTCTTTTCATAGTATTAATTTAATTTGGTTAGTGATTCATTTACAAACTGATTTAATTCTTCAAACGAGGCAAATTCTTGTTCTACAAAAATACCTTTATTTCCATTTATAATCCAAGTAGCCGGAATAGAACCTGACCAATTTTCATCGACTTTTGAAATCCAATTGTTGAATTTTTTATCGGCCATGTAAGTGGTTACAAAAGTGTAATTCTTCTTTTTTAAAAAAGGTTTCAATTTACTTTCAACTTGTTTATCGAAATCTAAACTTACGGTTACAACTTTTATATTTGGATTTTCTTGATGTAATTTTTGAAAATATGGTAATTCTTTCACACATGGTGCGCACCAGGTGGCCCAAAAGTTAACTACCAGAGGTTTTTCCGAATTTTTCTGAATATAAGCATTCAATTCGTCAAAGTTTTGAAACGTAATTAAGTCTTGAGCTTTCGCAGAAAAACTCAAAAAGAAAACCGAAAGCACTATTAAACGAAAATATCTCATCTACTTTTTTATCAAAAATAGTGAGATATTCATTTTGTTTATTGTTAATTAACAATTCTTTATCAACCTAATTAAAGACAAATTCAATTAATTCTAATTTATTTAGAATGTAACATTTTAGCAATTCAATCGTTTTATTATTGAACCAAATGGAATTGTATGAAAAGTATTAAAATCGTTTTTGCCCTTTTATTTCTTTTATCGATAAATATTGCAAATCCATGTAGTATGTACAAAGTGACCAAAAATGGAAAAACCATGGTGGGTTGTAATGAAGATGCTTGGAGAACAACTCCTCATATTTGGTTTGAAATCGGCAAAAATAAAGTCTCTTTTGGGGCTGCTTTTACGGGTTCTCGATTTGATGGAAAAAATGGTTATGCACCACAATCTGGAATGAATGAGCACGGATTGATATTTTCAAGGTTAGCATCATATCATCCTGAAAGCGAAAATTTTAATTTCAAAAACCGTCTAAAAATAACCAATCCAACCCAATATCTAAAAGATATTCTTCACACTTGCAAAACAGTTGAAGAAGTAAAAAAATATATTGAAAAATACGATCACAGTTATTTTATAGAAGATGTTTTTATTTACGTTGATAAATCCGGGAAATATATTGTGGTAGAACCTTACAAAATTATTTCGGGAAATGATGCAAGTTATGTTTTATCAAATTTTTGTCCATCAATAACATCTAAGGAAGATGCTTCTAAATTAGAACGTTATCAAAATGGTGTTTTATTTTTAAATAACAAATTGGAAACCGATTTAGAATTTTGCCGAAAATTATCCGATACTATGCATGTTTGTAGAGAAAAAATTGGTGATGGAACGCTATTGACATCGATTTGGGATAATACTAACGGAACTGTGAATTTATACTTCTATCATAAATATGATAAAACCATCCAATTCAATATAAAAGAAGAACTTGCTAAAGGAAATCACATCCTAAAAATAGATTCATTATTTCCGAAAAATACTGAATTTGAGAAACTAGCTTCGTATCAAATACCTCATAACAATGATACTTTACGATTTTTTCTTGTACTCTGCGGATTATTCTTTGCAATGAGTTCAATTTACTTTTTAGTGAATTACATAAAAAACAGAAAAACCGATAAGTTCAACAGTATCAAATTACTTTTAATTCCGTTTGGACTCATTTTATTTTATTACATGTATGTTTTAAATACGACTGTAAATATTTTCTATTTTGATTCTCCTTATAAAAGTTCATATAACTCACTTATAAACTTGACTTCTTATTTACCCTATTTACTTTTAGTAATTATCATTCCACTAATTCGATTCAATTTAAAACTGATCAAAGAAAAACTTTGGAATACTTTTGCATTAGTTACAATAAATTTAAACAGTTTATTGTATCTAATTTTAATTGGATTTTTTGTTTACTGGAGATTTTATTTTAATTTTTAGTTATCCAATCCACTCTTTAAAATCACCAACTCGTTCTCTGGCGACAATAACCTCATCATCTTTGTAAGTAGGAAGAAGAATTTTTAATCTTGAATTAGAATACACCTGAATTTCTTTAACGGCTTTCAACGGAACAATGAATTTTCGGCTTATGCGATAAAAATCTTTTGGATTGATTTCGGTTTCTACAACTTCTAAAGTGGAATCGATTAAATAATCTCGATTGTCTAAGGTGTGAATGTATGTTCCTTTGTTTTCGCTGTAAAAACATTCTACTTCATCAATTGAAATAACTTTTAATTGCTGACCAATTTTCACCGAAAATCGCTTTTTATATTCTTTTTCCACAGGATTAACTAACATGCGCTTAATCGCTTCAAAATCCAATGAAAAGTTTTGTGATTGGGTTCTCGCTTTGAATTTATTCACAGCTACTTCCAAATCTTCTTCATCAATTGGTTTTAGTAAATAATCAATACTATTTAATTTGAAAGCTCGTAACGCATATTCATCATAAGCCGTAGTAAAAATTACAGCGCTTTTAATATCGATTTGCTCAAATATCTCAAACGACAAACCATCAGACAATTGAATGTCCAAAAAAATCAAGTCGGGATGTTTATTGTTTTGGAACCAAGTAATCGATTCTTCCACAGAATGCAACATAGTATTCACTTGCAAACCTAATTTTTCTACTTTGCGCTGCAACAATCGTGCTGCTGGTTTCTCGTCTTCAATGATAATAATGTTCATACTAATTCCACTGATTTTGATTGTTTTTTTCTTTCTCCATGAATTCTTTAATCTTACGCTCTTCCCAGTTTTGTCCCATAATCCAATTAGGTACAAAAACAGAAAGTCCGTGCGCTAACAAACCAATTCCCCAGAAAAATGCCGTCATAAAATTCTTAAACTGAAAATAAGTTTCGCCTGGATCTAAATTCTTAACATTAAGAAAAACGATCATTATGTTAACAAAAACATATACAATAGCATGTGTGTAAAAGCCTTTAATTTTTTTAACTCGTTTTAAAGCTTCTTGATATTTGATTTCGTCTTGTGTGTTCATGATTTCTATTTTTTAATTGGAAATTAAAATTATTCCCATTTTGTATTTTTTTCTTTTTCCATTATTTCCTTGATCTTTTTATCATCCCAATCTTTTCCAAAAAACGGAATAATATTAAAAACGCCAACAGCATGAAAAAATAAACCGGTTCCCCAACCTAACATAGGCCAATAAAACCAAATGTGTTTAGGCGAAAAATACAAGTTAATGAAAATCAAAACCGGAATTACAACTACATAACTTGCTAAATGACCGTAAAATCCTTTTAACTCTTTTACTCTTTCTTTTGCTTTGTTGTATTTTTCTATATCAAATTGATTTGCTTCCATGATTATTTCCAGTTTTTAGAATTATCGTCTTTATTCATCAATTCGTTTATTTTACGCTCTTCCCACGACTTTCCGTAACCAAAAGTTTCTAAAGCGTGAAAGGTTAATCCCATTCCCCAACCTAACATTGGGAACCAAAACCATTGAAAATTATTTGAAGATTGTAAATTAATAATTATCAAAACCGGAATTACAATGCAATACGAAATTAAATTGCCATAAAATCCTTTTAATTGTTCTACTTTGTCTTTTGCTCGTTGATAAGCTAAGTTTTCGTTGTATATATTTTGTGTTTCCATGATGGTAATTTGTTTGGTTAAAATAGGTAGAAAAATCTTGAATTCTTGCTCGTTTTCTTCTACCAAAACTGTTCTTTTTGTTAATATGGCGTATCGATTAACGATATTTTGCAATCCAACGCCTTTTCGATCTGATAATACTTCTTTCTTTTGCAAATTATTTGTTACGACCAACTGATTATTTTCGATAGTAATTTTTACGTGAAGCGGTTTTGCTTCGCTGACTACATTGTGTTTGATGCAGTTTTCTAATAATAATTGCAATGATAATGGAACTACTTTTGCTTCTTCGTTATCAAAACCTTCTGGAATTTCAAATGTAATGCTGTTTTCAAAGCGCATTTTCAGTAAATTCATATACGTTTTGGCAAACTTTAATTCTTCAGCTACCGAAACCAATTCTTTGTCTTTTTGCTCCAAAACATAGCGATATACTTTAGAAAGCGAAGTCGTAAATTTTTGAGCACTTTCTGGATTTTCTTCAATTAACGAACTCAATACATTCAAACTATTAAACAGAAAATGCGGATCGATTTGATTTTTTAAACTTTCAAACTGTGCCGAAGCCGTTCCTGCAATGATTTTTTGCTCTTTAACTTTATTTTCTTGATAGGCTTTGTAAAAATAAATTGCGTGAATAGCTAAGGTTACAACAAACGTAATTACGACTGAAACAATGTAATTAGAAGGTTTTTCATTTGCTAAAAACTGTTGAATTGTTTTCCCTTCTATTACTACATCTTCTACAATTCGAAGTAAAAAAATTACAATTACTGATACAATAAACGAAAGAGCAAATCCTTGAACAATTCTATTTCTAGAAAATCTGTCGGTTTGATAAACATCATCTAGTTTTACAAAAATGATGGCATTGGCATAATAAAGCGTGTATCCATAAAGCGTTGTGTAGAAAAATTGCCAAGCTAATCCTTCGTTAAATCCAACCGAACCTCCAGATAGTAATCTTATGATAATTAAAACCACAAATACAATTAGTATTATAAAGGTAGCTCTTGGAAACTGTTTTATTAATTTATCAATCATAATTGATTTTATTTACATTTTTTTAATTCTGCCTGTGCTCTATCTAATCCCCAACTTGGATGAAAAGCGGTTTCAGGTTTAAAAGTAGCAAAAAGTTCGATTGCTTTTTCAATTTGGGCACACATTGGTTTCGTATCTTGTCCGAAATATTGTGCCATCCCAATTTCAAAAGAAGCTTTTTGAAACACAACTCTCGGGTTTTCAGGAGCTATTTTGTAAGCCTTATTCAAAATATACATTACATCACCCGATAATTTTTGTCCGTTTGTCATTGGATCATAAACAATCCAAGCGGTGTGAATCATAGCTTGCATTACTAAAACTTCCGGATTATCTTGTGCTAACTCGTTACAAACGTCTTGTGCTTTTTGAGCTACTGTTAATAAAGATTCCATTTTTGCTTTGTCTTTCTCTCCAAAAGCTTGGGTTGTATTGATAAAAGCAATGTAATAATTTGGTAACCAATTTGTTTTTTCAACCGAGGCAATTCGTTCTAATTGCGCAACCGCTTCTGATGGTTTTCCTTCTTTCCAAGTTTGTAATGCTTTACCCATTCCTTGTTCAAACTGTCCTTGAGCACTTACTACTGAAGCTACAAATAATGCGATGATAGTGATAATTTTTGTCATAATTTCTATTGTTTAATTGTTGAACTTTTTAATTGTTTTATTTTGATGATTCAAATTTCCGTCAGATTTTATTCTTTTAAAACTTATACTTACTGAACTGTTGATTTTTAATGATGAATTGTATATTTTAAGGTTAGGGTTTTGGGCTAAGGCTAAATGAAATACTTTTTAATTTTTACTTTTTACAAATTATCCAAATTATTTGTCTTCTTATTATCGCTAATAGTCCAAAAGAAACCTACAAAAATGAATCGATCGGCTGCTTGTGTAATAGCTTGACGCTGAAATTGTCCTGACATATTTGGCGTATTCGCATATTGATAACCAAATACATTTTCGGTTCCTAAAACATTGGTTACGGAGAAAAACAATATTTTTTGTTGCGATAATAAATAAGCCCAACTCAAGCTTAAATTGTTGAATGATTTTGTTTTTTCGGACATAAATTCAGTAACATTTGGGTTATCATAAGGTCTACCTGAATTGTATGAATACGTTGCACTAATTTGAGATTTCCATTTACTTACAAAATACTTAGTAACCAATGAAAAATTATGATTCGCAACAAACGAAGGCGTAACTTGAGTTTCATAATTTCTAAAATCGCGTTCCGAATCAATAAACGAATACGAAATCCAGTAATCTAAATTCTTGATGGTTTTACTGTCTCTCCAAAACAAATCCAAACCTTTTGCATAACCAAAACCTTCATTATTGTAATTACTGTCAAAGTTGGCTTGCGCTCCATCGTATTTTACTAAGTTTTTGTAATCCTTAAAATACGCTTCCGCACGAAACATTCTTCCTTGTTTATTGTACATATAATTCAAAATGTAATGCGAAGTTGTTTCATAATCTAAATTAGTATTGAACTTCAAATAATCTTGTTTTGCGGTTTGATTGAAATTGCCATAAGCCATTGAAAACTGACTATTTTCAGCTACTTTGTAAGCAAAAGAAACTCTCGGCTCCACTGTAAACTCATCAACGATAGAAGCATTTGAAGAACGTAATCCCACATTAAAAGCTACTTTTCTCGACAATAAAACTTCAGCTTCAGAGAAAAATGCAATTGAATTATTTTGATAACCATAACCAAAAACATTAAAATTTTCATCAAAATTAGTATGAAACAAATCGGCACCAATACTCATTTTGAATCGGTTTGAGAATGAGTTTCTTAGTTTGAATTTGGTATGCAATGTTCGTTCGTTATTCGCAACTTTATCCGCTGAAATTCCGATTTTATTTTGTGCATAACCATAACTAAATCCGGTTTGAAGCTGTAAATTATCATTCAAGTAACCTTTATATGAAGTATTGAAATAGAAGTTATTGTTCTGTAAATCAAAGCGAATTTTTTCATCAAAATTTACATCTTTCTGATTCAAATCGAAGGTAGAATAATCGAAAGCTCCGTAGACTTTTAAAATTCCGCTTTTAAATTTATATCGAAAAACACTTTCTCCAGCTAAAGTTTCATAAGGTTTATTCCAATCTAAATTCTGCGGAACAACCAATTGATACGGTGCCAAATTGATGTAACTAGTATTAAATGTAAACGAACTTTTCTCCCATTTTTTTGTTTTTCCTAATCCAACTCCAACCGTCATAATTGAAATATCCGTTTGATTTTGAGTTGGTTCATCAATTGTATTTAGCAACAAAACACTGGATAAAGCATCACCAAATTCTGCACTATAACCACCAGTAGAAAATGTGATTCCACTAAACAAAAAAGGTGAAAATCTACCTCTTGTTGGCACATTATTGGCACTTGCTCCATACGGTTGCCCAACGCGAATTCCGTCTACATACGTTTGGGTTTCGTCTGCTTCACCACCGCGAACAAACAATCTTCCATTTTCTCCAACCGTTTGTGTTCCTGGTAAAGTTTCTAAAGCCGAAATAATATTTCCAGCCGAACCAGCTGTTGTTACAATATCTAATGGTTTTAATGCCGTTGCTTTACTGTTGTCGCCCGCTTTGAAAGTCCCGGCAGTAACTTCAACAGCATTTAAAGTATTAAGACTTTCTTTAATCGTAAAGACTTTTAATTGAAACGTTTCAACCACAAAATCATGAATTATCGTTTCATACGACAGAAAACTAATTTGTAATTTCTGATTTCCTGAAGCCGTTGTTGTGAAACTAAAATTTCCCTTTTCGTCCGAAGTAGTTCCATCATAAGTACCAATCACAAAAACATTGGCGCCCGAAAATGGCATTCCCTGTTCGTCAATAATTTGTCCTTTGATTTCGGTTTGCCCAAAGGAAATTAGTGAAGTTAATACGATTAGAAAAATTAGAATTGTTTTCATTTTATTTGATTTTGATGAAGCAAAGTTGCAACTGAAAAATCACGTTTAAAATTGAAAGTAACCCAACTGTCATTTTTTGAGGATGAATTGTATCTTTCCCGATTTTAATTACTTTTACCAAAATTAGATTTATGGCATTTCAAGATATTTTAGACGGAATTTATAACGAAGTCATCCAAATTGAAAACACCGGAAAAGTAGCCGATTACATTCCAGAATTAGCGAAAGTTGATGCGAATAAATACGGAATTGCATTGGTTGATAAACATCAAAACGTGTTTACAAAAGGAGATGCTTTGGAAAATTTTTCGATTCAAAGTATTTCGAAAGTTATTACAACTTCGCTTATTTTTTCTAAAATTGGAAACGATTTATGGGAACGCGTAGGTTATGAACCTTCGGGAAATTCGTTTAATTCGTTGGTGCAATTAGAAAACGAAAATGGTATTCCAAGAAATCCGTTTATCAATGCTGGAGCTTTAGTTATTGCCGATTTAATGTTAGAACATTTTGAAAATCCAAAAGCATTTCTTCTTGATTTCGTAAGAGAACTAACTGAGAATCCAAACATCAATTACAACGAAAATGTAGCACAATCTGAAAAAGCATTTGGTTACCGAAATGCCGCTTTGGTAAACTTTATCAAATCCTTTGGTAACATCAAAAACGAACCAGAAGCCGTTTTAGACTTCTATTATCATCAATGTTCAATTGAAATGAGTTGCATTGATTTAGCGAAATGTTTTCAAGTTTTCGCTAATAATGGCGTAATTCCTAAAAGCGATAAAAAATTCCTTTCATCAAGTAAATGCAAACGCATGAATGCCTTAATGCAAATGTGCGGTTTTTACGACCAAGCTGGCGAATTTACGTTTAAAGTTGGGCTTCCAGGTAAAAGTGGTGTTGGTGGTGGCGTGGTTGCGGTTTTTCCAAATCATTACACGGTAGCCGTTTGGAGTCCGAAATTAAACAAAAAAGGAAATTCGTTTTATGGATTAGAAACTTTAGAACGATTAACGACTGAAACCTCATTATCCATTTTTTAAACGTATTAAAATGAAAAAAATAGTAACATTACTTTTAATTTGCCCTTTAATTCTTTTTGGACAAGATTTCAAAAAAGAATTTACATCAAAATTCAGTGAAAACGAATACAACTCAACTGAAATCGAAAATATTCTTGAAAACTGGAAAAAATCATCAAAAAATGATGTTGAATATTATATTTCAGCATTCAATTTCTATTTTAAAGAATCTCAAGAAGTGGTTTTACAATTAACTCCAGATGAACCTCAAGTTGATAAAGAAGCATTGATAATAAGTGATTCATTAGGTAATGAAATGGGATATATAAATTCACAAGTTAGTACAAATGATTCTTTATTTAATATTTCACAAAGTAAAATTGAAGAGGCAATAAAACTTTTTCCAAACAGATTGGATTTACGATTTGGAAAAATACATACATTAGGAGAAGTTCAAAAATTAGAAGAATTTACAATTGAAATACTCAGAACAATAGAATATTCAAAAAAAATAAAGCATAAATGGTTATGGTCTAACGATAAAATCATTGAAAACCCAGAGGATTTTTTTATTGATTCGATGCAAAGTTATCAAAATACCTTATTTCAATTGGAAGAGGATGAAAACTTAAAAAGAGTTGCAAAAAAAATGTACGATATATTCCCAAATGATTTATTTGTAATATCAAGTTACGGAGTTACCTTTTTAATTGAAGGAAAAAACAAAGAAGCATTAGAACTTTATCTTAAAGCAGAAAAAATAAATCCAAATGATACTATAGTATTAAATAATATTGGATTAATCTATGAGCGATTATCTGATAAAAAAAATGCATTAAAATATTATCAAAAGATAACAGAAGTTGGTGATGAAAAAGCAAAAGCATTAGCTGAAAAAAAAATTAACCAACTAAAATAAAATCTTATCAACAATTCGCAAAAGCAAAAAAGTTTCTCGTAAATAATAATTACTTTTGCAGTTCTTAAAATTTCAACGATTATGATTTATAAATTCAGAGCTATTCTCGATGCTGAAGAAGATATTTTTAGAGATATTGCCATCGAAAGCGACAATTCATTAGAAGATTTACACAATGCTTTAATCAATGCATTTGGTTTTGACGGAACAGAAGTAGGCGCTTTTTATACGTGTGCAAACGATTGGTCTTGGCATGAAGAAGATGGTATTCCATTGTTTGATACAGGCGATATTCCTGGCGAAATCAAAACTATGGCTGAATATAGATTAGATGATTTAGTTCACGAACAAAACACTAAATTAGTTTATGTGTACGATTTGTTTTCGATGTGGACATTTTTCTTAGAATTAGCGGCAATTGAAGAAGATAAACAAATTGGAGAAACATATCCTGCATTATTATTTTCACACGGCGAACTTCCAGCAGAGGCTTTACAAAGCGGAATGCGAGGAGATTTATCTGACGAAGACATGTTTGGCGAATTTGAAGATGATTTAGATGATGATGACTTCGACATGTTTGATGGAGACGATAGTTTTGAAGACATGGGATTTGAAGAAAATTGGAATTAATTAGCCCAAGAATTAAAAAGAATAAAACAAAATACAATTTTTAAAAGCCAAGAAAAAACAATACCTGTTCTATCTTGGCTCTTTTATCTAAACTATAAAAAATGATAAACCTATTTAATGCTCATATTGAGAATTTATCTATTCACCGCGTAGGAAATAAAAGCAGAAACGAAGCTATCTTCTTATCTGAAAATCCATACGGATTGAATGATGAAATCATGCCTTTATTAAAAGAATTTTTCTTTAAACCATTTCGTGAAAAAGAAGAAAATTACTTTCAGTTTGCTCACGAAGTAGATTTAGAATATAACGAAATGTACAATTTTGCTACCGAAGTTTTCAATAACCCAAGCGAAATTCACAACGTTTCAAAAAAAATCACGAAACACCTTTTTGAACAATCTAATCATCCACATATTAAAAACGGAGAAGTGTATGTAGCTTATTTTACGCACGTTTCTATTGATAATAATGTAGTTGATGCTATTGGTGTTTTCAAAAGCGAAGTGCAAACCGATTTCTTACAATTTGAAGAAAAAGAAAGTAACTTAGAAATGATTTTACAACAAGGAATCAACTTAAATAAGTTAGACAAAGGTTGTATCATTTTCAACTATAAAAAAGAAGAAGGTTACAAAATTTTAACCGTAGATAGCAATCGTTACGATGCGCGCTATTGGTTAGAACATTTCTTATCAATTGATGCGTTTCAAGATGAAAACTTCATGACGAAAAAATACTTGAAATTCTGTCAAGAGTTTGCTAAAGAAGTGGTTTTACCTGCAGAAGATAAACAACAAGAAGTATTGTTTATGAACCGTGCCATCAATCACTTTGCAAAAAATGATGAGTTTGAAGAAACGGCTTTCTTAAACGAAGTAATGCAAAACCCAGAATTCATTCCAGAATTCAAAAATTATAAAGTAGATAAAGGCGCCAAATACAGCATCGAAGACGTATCCAGTTTTCCAATTGCAAATGCTGCCGTTACTGATGTGCGTCGTACCTTAAAAAACACAATTCAATTAGATACCAACATCCAAATCAAATTGGATTTCATCAACCCAGAAAGTGCGGAGAAATTTGTTGAAAAAGGTTGGGACGAAGAAAAACAAATGTATTATTACTTGGTTTACTTTAATAAAGAGCAGAAATCATAAGGCATTTACATCCAAAATATTAAACCTCAATTACAACATTGTACTTGAGGTTTTTTTTGAAAGAACTTTAACAAAATATTTGTTTAACTTTTTTGATTATAAATTAAACATTCTTTACCTTTGATGAAATTTTAAAAGTCATGGCAAAGAAGAAAGAGATTACTAATCAAGATATTTTAGGTTTCTACATTGATTATTTTTTAGAAAATAACAAAGCGCCACATTCGGTATATAAATTCGCGAAGCATTACAACTTTGAAGAAACTGTATTTTATGCGAATTTTTCATCATTTGAACAAATTGAGAAAACCTTTTTTACCTCATTATTTCAGCAAACAATGAGTTTACTTGAAAAAAGTGAAGATTTCGAATCGTATGATGCACGAACTAAATTATTAAGTTTTTACTTCACGTATTTCGAAATGTTAACCGCAAACAGAAGTTTCACGGTTGCACTTTTAAAAGAAGATAAAAACAAATTGAAAAGTCTTTCTAAATTGACAGAATTGAGAAAACACTTCAAGCAATTCTTTGATACTTTAGAAATTGAAAAAATCGATTTAAAACAAGAAAAGTTAATCGAATTTCAAGAAAAAACCATGAGCGAAATGGCTTGGTTACAGTTTTTATTCACTTTAAAATTCTGGATAGAAGACACTTCGCTATCTTTTGAAAAAACCGATATTTTTATTGAAAAATCAGTCAATACCAGTTTTGATTTAATGGATATTGCTCCTTTGAAAAGTTTAATTGACTTCGGAAAATTCATGTGGCAAGAAAAAGCCTCATTTAAAATGTAAACACAGATGAAAACTATAGATAGTATTCCTACATCAAAAATTCAGAGAGCATCCAAACTGATTCAAACTGGAGCAAAAGTTGGTGTAAATTACATAAAATATTACGGAGATAAAATTACCAAAACCGAAGAAGAAGCCAAAGAAAATCTAAACATTAACAATGCTTCTGATATTTACGACGGTTTAAAACAAATGAAAGGAAGCGCTTTGAAAGTTGCTCAAATGCTAAGCATGGACAAAAGTATTTTGCCTCGTGCCTATGTAGAGAAATTTTCATTGGCACAATTTTCGGTTCCACCGTTATCACCACCATTGGTAAACAAAACCTTTAAAAATTATTTTGGCAAACAGCCAAACGAAATATTTGACACATTTAACGCCACTTCAATAAACGCTGCAAGCATTGGTCAAGTGCACCAAGCGAGCAAGGATGGGAAAAATCTTGCTGTGAAAATTCAATATCCTGGAGTGGCAGAAAGTATTAGTTCTGATTTGGCGATGGTAAAGCCAATTGCGATTAAAATGTTCAATATTAAAGGAAAAGATTCGGATAAATATTTCAAAGAAGTTGAAGATAAATTGATTGAAGAAACCAATTACATCAACGAAGTCAAACAAAGTATTGAAATGGCTGAAGCTTGCGCCACAATTCCAAATTTGATTTTTCCAAAGTATTATCCTGAATGGTCATCGGAAAAAATTATTACTATGGATTGGATGACAGGCGAACATTTGTCAGAATTCACAGCTCACAATACCGATGCAGAAAAATCGAATATTTTAGGACAAACGCTTTGGGATTTTTATATGTTTCAAATGCATAATTTAAGAAAAGTCCACGCCGATCCGCATCCAGGAAACTTCTTGATTACGAAAGACACGAAACTTATTGCTTTAGATTTTGGTTGTATTAAAGAAGTTCCAAATGATTTTTATGTACCTTATTTTGAATTAGCGAAGAAAGAAAATTTAGCAAATCCGGAATTCTTTAAATCAAAATTATACGAATTAGAAATATTAAGAACAGACGATTCTAAAGAGGAAACTGAGTTTTTCACTGCGATGTTTCACGAATTACTAAGCTTATTCGCAAGACCATTTCATGTGGAAGAATTTGACTTTTCAGACGATGAATTTTTTGGACAAATTGCTGATTTGGGCGAACGCTATTCAAAAAGCACGGAATTACGAAACATGAACGGAAATAGAGGTTCAAAACATTTCATTTACATAAACAGAACGTTCTTTGGTTTATACAATTTAATGCACGATTTAAAAGCTAAAAATGTAAAAATCAACAACTTTATACAATATTAATAATTGCCCCAAGTTTACTTAAAATCCCTAACCAAGCCATAATGTTAGGGATTTTTTTATGTTTTATATTTTAAAATTGGTAACAAATGCACAAACTGTTCGTCTTATCTTAAATCAAAAAACGAATCAACTTGGAAACCATTTTAAAAATCACCAATCTTAATAAGATTTTCAATAAACATTTGCACGCAGTTAAAAACGTGTCTTTTGAAATCAAAAAAGGAAATGTTTACGGAATTCTTGGACCCAACGGCTCAGGAAAATCAACTACTTTAGGAATAGTATTAAATGTTGTCAATAAAACTTCAGGCGATTTTGAATGGTTTGGAGGAAAATCCAACACGCATAACGCTTTGAAAAAAGTAGGCGCTATCATTGAGCGACCAAATTTTTATCCGTACATGACCGCCAAAGAAAATTTGGAATTGGTCTGTAAAATCAAAGGAACTTCACTTTCAAAAGTAGACGAGAAATTAGAATTAGTTGGACTTTTAGAACGTAAAAACGATAAATTCAGAACGTATTCACTAGGAATGAAACAACGTTTAGCGATTGCTTCTGCCCTACTGAATGATCCAGAAATTTTAATTTTAGACGAACCAACAAACGGTTTAGATCCGCAAGGAATTAGACAAATTAGAGATATTATCCGAATTATTGCTTCGCAAGGCACCACCATTTTATTGGCTTCGCATTTATTAGACGAAGTTGAAAAAGTGTGTAGTCACGTGGTTGTTTTGCGTAAAGGTGAAATGTTATACCAAGGTTCGGTTCATGATATGATTGAAAACAATAGCTTTTTCGAGTTAAAATCAGACGATAAAGAGCAACTTAAATTGGCACTTCAAAATCATCCTTCAATTGAAAAAATAGAGGAAGAAGAAGGAAAAGTATTGGTTTATTTAAAACAAGATATTGCTGCCAAAGATTTAAACTCGTATCTGTTTGAACAAAAAATTGTTTTAGAACATCTTGTAAAAAGAAAAAACAGTTTAGAAGAACAATTTTTAGAATTAACCAAAAACTAACACCATCATGAAAAGATTACTATCTATAGAATTTCAAAAAATTTGGAAAAACAAGGCCAGTCGTGTATTACTACTTGCATATTTCGTTTTATTAAGTTTCATCGCATTAATCGCATCCATAAAATTTAGTATTGGAACCTTCGAAATTAGAATTGCCGATCAAGGAATTTTCAACTTCCCTTACATTTGGCATTTTAATACTTATATAGCCTCTTTATTCAAAATTTTCTTAGCTATTGTAATAGTTTCCATGATGGCAAATGAATATACTTATGGCACTTTAAAACAGAATTTAATTGACGGATTGAGTAAAAAAGAATTCATTCTTTCCAAATTTTTAGTGGTAGGAACTTTTGCTGTTGCTTCTACTCTATTTGTTTTTGTGATGTCGTTAATATTAGGATATTCTTTCTCTTCTTACAATGAAATGGGAATTGTGTTTTCTGATTTAGAATATTTATTGGCATTTTTTGTTAAGCTAACAGCATTTTTCTCTTTCTGTTTATTCCTAGGAATATTAGTAAAACGAAGTGCATTTGCATTAGGATTTTTATTTATTTGGTTCATTGGAGAAAATATTTTTTATTGGTTAGTTAAGTTTGTCATCTTAGGTGGTGACGATAAGCACAAAAACTTTGGAGATACTATGATTCGTTATTTTCCAATGGAATCGATGAGTAATTTAATTAAAGAACCTTTTACCCGATTGAGCGCCATTAAAACGATTGAAACCACAATTGGTGGTGCAAAAGTAGCAAAAGATTATAGCGTACACTTTTCGGAAATAAGCATCGCTTTGCTCTGGGCTTTTATATTTATTTTAACATCTTATTATATCTTAAAAAAGCGCGATTTATAGTATCTTTGCCGATGCTATGAATACTTTTAAACATACCATTTCTGTCTTACTTTTCGCATTGGGAATCCAATTCGGAAAGGCACAAAATATTTCAGTCGACGAAGGATACACTCCACAAGATTTAGTTGAAGATGTTTTAATCAACAGTACTTGCGCTAATGTATTTAACGTAAACGTTTCAGGAGGAAATTTTGCCACTGGAGAAAAAAGTTTTGGTTATTTTAACGGAACTGGAACTACTTTTCCTTTTCAAAACGGAATTATTCTTTCAACAGGAAAAATCAATAACGCGCCAGGCCCAAATTCCTATCTATCAGATGATGGTGGGAATATGGGTTGGGATGGCGATTCTGACTTAAACGATGCTTTAGGTTTGAGTAATTCATTCAATGCCACAATTTTAGAATTTGATTTTATTCCGCTAGGAAACAAAATTAGTTTCGATTACATTTTTTCATCAGAGCAATATTTATCTAATCCTTCTTCTGGACAATGTAATTTTACCGATGGTTTTGCCTTTTTACTAAAAAGAAACGGAGATGTTAGTTATGAAAACTTGGCCGTTATTCCCGGAACTACAACTCCTGTAAAAGTGAATACCGTACGAGGTCCAGGAACAATTTGTCCACCAGCAAATGCAGCCTATTTTGATGCTTTCAACGATGTAAATCACCCTACAAATTACAACGGACAAACCACTGTTTTAACAGCTGAATCCGATGTTATTCCTGGCCAAACGTATCACATTAAATTAGTAATTGCAGATGAAGGAAATCATAGATATGATTCTGCAATCTTTTTAGGAGGCGGAAGTTTCAATTTCACAATTGACATAGGAGATGATCGTTTGGTAGCAAATGGAAATCCATTATGTCAAGGCGAAAATTTAATAGTTAATGCTACACAAACTGGAGCAACAGGTTACCAATGGTTTCAAAATAGTATTGCAATTCCAGACGCTACGAATGCAACATATAATATTACTTCGGCAGGAGATTATTTTGTGGAAATCAATTATGGTTCAACTTGTCAAACAACAGGAAGTATCAAAATTGAATATGCTGATGTTTTAATTATTGACGAAGATACCTTTACATTGTGTGATGGCGATGATAATCAGGATGGAAAAACTGTTTTCAATTTAGACACTATTAAAAATGAACTTTTCACAAACTTACCAACTAGTTATGTCGTTTCATTTTTTGAAATTCCCACAAGCACAACAGCTTTACCTTCAAGTTACACAAACACAATAGCATACAACCAAACCATATATGCGAGAGTAATGAATATTCAAGGTTGTTATTCTGATTATCCAGTAAATTTAGTAATCAATACTTTTGATGACATCATTACCGATGAAGAATTAGGTTTGTGCGAAAATGAACCAATTACATTAAATGCTGGAGCTGGTTTTTCGAGCTATACTTGGAATACAACTCCACCGCAAACTACTCAAACTATCACAGTAGATACAGCTGGAAGCTATATTGTTACGCTAACAAATACAAATAATTGTTCCAAAACCAAAACATTTACCGTTACAGCATCAGGAATTGCAACAATTGAAAACATAGATATTAACGATTTTCAAGAAAACAATACTGCAACTATTGAAATTTCAAGTGCAAGTTTGGGCGATTATGAATATTCATTAGATGGTGTTAATTATCAAGATTCTAATGTTTTCACTAATCTAAATGCGAGTGAATACACGGTTTATGTGCAAGATAAAAATGGTTGTGGTATCGTTTTCGAAACGTTTTACATCTTAGATTTTCCAAAATATTTCACACCAAACGGAGATGGTTATAACGATACTTGGTTCATTAAAAATCTAGACAAAAGAAACCTAGAAAATAGTATTATCACTGTTTTTGATCGATACGGTAAATTATTAAAGCAAATTTCAGGAGTAAGCGAAGGTTGGAACGGAACTTTCAATGGAAATCTTTTACCTTCAAATGATTATTGGTTTGAAATCAAATTAACTAACGGCAAATCGGTAAAAGGACACTTTGCATTAAAACGTTAGGCATAATAATTGCAGAATAGCTTACAAAATAATATATTCGCAGTATGATGCAAATACACGAAATTGAAGCTATAAAATCGATTTTAGCTACACCAAAAAAAATTACAATTGTACCACATAGAAATCCAGACGGAGACGCTATGGGTTCTACTTTAGGTTTATATCACATTCTCAAACAACTACAACACGACGTTGTGGTAATAGCTCCAAATGAATTTCCAGATTTTTTAGCTTGGTTACCCGAAAGCGAAAAGGTTTTAATTTTCGAACGAAGTTTTGATACTTGCAAAGCTATTTTAGAAAAATCGGATTTAATTTTTACTTTAGATTTTAATGCACTACACCGAACGGGAGACCAAATGGAAAATGTATTAAAAACACTAACCGCTACAAGTGTAATGATTGATCATCATCAAGCGCCCGATGGTTATGCAACCTATACTTTTTCAGACACTGCTTATGGTTCAACTTGTGAAATGGTGTATGATTTTATTCACCAATTAGGCTTAGAAAATCTAATCAACAAAACAGTTGCAACGTGTTTATACACTGGAATTGTTACAGATTCTGGTAGTTTTCGTTTTCCAAAAACAACAAGTGCTACTCACAAATGTGTTGCCGATTTAATTGAAAAAGGGATCAACAATAGCGAAATTCACAATTTACTTTTTGACAATTCTTCATATAACCGCTTGTTGTTATTAGGAAAAGCACTTCAGAATTTGAAAATGCTTCCTGAACACAAAACAACTTACATTACCTTAACTCAAGACGAATTAAATGAATTTGGTCATCAAAAAGGAGACACAGAAGGGATTGTAAACTATGGATTAAGCATCAAAGGAATCGATTTTACCGCTATTTTTATCGAACACAAAGAAGAAGGAATTATCAAAATTTCTTTCCGTTCTCAGGGCGATTTTGATGTAAATCAATTTGCGCGAAATCATTTTAATGGCGGTGGACATATCAATGCTGCTGGAGGTAAATCTTTTTTAAATTTAGACAAAACGATACAACAATTTATTGCTATTTTAGCAGAAGAAAAAAAATAATTATGAGAATTCAAAACCTATTCCTTTTTGGAGCAATGATTTTCTTAGCCAGTTGTTCACAACAGCAACAAGCAAGAAAACCTATTTCTCACACTTCAGGAACTTTCATAAAAGAATCTATTGAGCGTAATAAAGTTTTAATTGCAGATGAAGAAGATTTAATTGCTGAAATTATAAAAAAAGACTCACTTAAATCTTACATAGCTTCAAACAAAGGATATTGGTACAAATACGAAACCAAAGTAGAGGAAGTAACTGCAACACCTAAAAGAGGTGATATTGCTTTTTTTGATTATGAAATCAAAGATTTAAATAGTAGAATTATCTACACTATTGCCGATACAAAACCTCAAGTGTATTACGTAGATAAAGAAAATATCATGATGGGATTGCGTGACGGAATTAAACTGATGAAAAAAGGCGAAACCGTTACTTTCTTATTTCCATCTCACATGGCGTATGGCTATCATGGCGATGATAAAAAAATTGGCACAAACGAACCTCTAATTTGTACCGTAAGTTTAAACGATATTAAAGTAGATACTCAAGCTAAAAACTAATACCAAATGAAAATTACCTCCATTTTATTATTAAGCATTGCTACATTTTTTGCTTCTTGTTCAAAATCATACGACAACCTAAAAGAAGGTTTGTATGCCGATATTGAGACTGCAAAAGGAAACATGATTGTGAAATTAGAATTTGAAAAAGTTCCGAATACAGTTGCTAATTTTGTGACTTTAGCAGAAGGAAAAAACCCATTCGTAAGTGAAGAATTCAAAGGAAAACCATTTTATGACGGATTGAAATTTCACCGCGTTATTGCTGATTTTATGATTCAAGGTGGTGATCCAATGGGCGATGGTTCAGGTGGACCAGGCTATAAATTTAAAGATGAATTTCATCCTGATTTAAAACACTCAAAAGCTGGAATTTTATCAATGGCAAATGCAGGACCAAGTACTAATGGAAGCCAATTCTTTATCACACACAAAGAAACGCCTTGGTTAGACAATATGCATACTATTTTTGGAGAAGTTGTTGAAGGATTAGAAGTAATCAATACAATTGAAACAGATGATGTTATTGAAAAAATCACTATAATTAGAATTGGTAATGCGGCAAAGAAATTTGATGCCGTTAAGATTTTCAAAAACTATTATTCTTCTGTAGCCAAAGAAATTAAGGAAGCTGAAGAAAAAGCCAAAGAAATTATTGAAAATAAAGCCAAAGAAATTACTACTTTAAAAGCCACTGGAACTAAGACAGCATCTGGATTAATCTATCAGATGATCAAAAAAGGAACGGATAAAAAACCAACTAACGGTACGCAAGTATTGATTCATTATGCAGGGTATTTAGAAAATGGACAACTTTTTGATACGAGTTATGAAGATGTAGCCAAATTATGCGGAAAATTTGATCAAAACAGAGCTAATCAAAATGGATATGCAGGTTATCCAGTGACTATGGACAATTTACCTTTTATCCCAGGATTTAATGAAGGTGTAGCCATGATGAGTTATGGAGATAAAATAATGCTTTACATTCCTTCAAATTTAGCTTATGGTGAACAAGGCGCTGGAGATGTAATTCCACCAAACGCTAACATCATTTTTGAAGTAGAACTTTTAGAAAATAAAAAAAATTAATAATAACAATATGAAGAACATTTTTAAAATAGTAGTGATTACCTTAAGTTATATAACTTTCGGAGTAGCGCAAAACAAAAAACAAGACGGAATTTTTGCTGAATTCAACACAACAAAAGGTAAAATTGTGGTTGAATTAGAATACAAAAAAACACCTACTACAGTAGCCAATTTTATTTCACTTGCCGAAGGAAAAAACCCAAAAGCAAATGCTAAATTTAAAGGAAAACCATTTTATGATGGATTGAAATTTCACCGAGTAATTGCTGATTTCATGATTCAAGGTGGTTGCCCTGATGGAACTGGAGCTAGCGGACCAGGTTATAAATTTGATGATGAAATTGTTGCTGATTTAAAACATTCAGGAAAAGGAATTTTATCTATGGCTAATGCTGGACCCGCAACTAACGGAAGTCAGTTCTTCATTACGCACAAAGCAACTCCTTGGTTAGACGGAAAACATACCGTTTTTGGACATGTAGTAAGTGGATTAGAAATTGTAGACAAAATAGTTAAAGATGATGTTATTACATCTGTAAAGATTATTAGAGTTGGAAAAGAGGCAAAAAAATTCAACGCTGAAAAAATATTTGCTGATTATTTCATAAATAAAGAAGTTGCCGATAAATTAGCGATTGAAAAAGAAAAAGAAGCAAAAGAAAAAGCAATGAAAGAATTTGCAAATGCTGCAACTACTCCAAGTGGTTTAAAATATATTGTATTACAAGAAGGAACAGGTAACAAACCAGTTGCAACTAGTAATGTTAAAGTGCATTATACTGGAATGCTCTTAAATGGAAAAGTTTTTGACAGCAGTGTACAAAGAGGCGAAACTATCGATTTTGGTTTGAATCAAGTAATTAAAGGCTGGACAGAAGGTCTTCAATTAATGAATGAAGGAGCAAAATACAAATTTTACATTCCATCCAATTTAGCTTATGGCGAAAGAGGTGCTGGCGGTGTTATTCCTCCAAATACCGATTTAATTTTCGAAGTAGAATTAATCAAGATAAATCAATAATAAAAAAAGCCGCTAATTAAATTAGCGGCTTTTTTTTATACTTACTTGAATTAGAATCTCCAGTCAAATTCGTCTTTATCACTAAAAACGGCACCAACTTCAATCTTCACAATTTCGTTATAATCTACATGAATGAATAACCAATTTTCTTCGTTAAAGTAACTCATCATTCCTTCTACTGTATCGGTTTCAAATGATTTTACTTTGTTCTTCTCTAAAACAGGAAAAACATCGCTCCAATTCTTACCAATTATAGTCGTATTGAACAACTTCACTATTGGATTAGATGTCGTCATATAACCTAATCTAAATGCTTCTTCTTTGTAAAAAATCAAACGAAGTTTTCTGGCGTTATACATAAAAACAACGTTTTCTTCTTCGTCTTTATATTGTGTATCGGGTTTACCCAAAATTTTAGTAACATCTTGCTCTTTCATTCCAAAAAGCAAATTGTCAATTCCGTATTTCAATTTAATTTCCATTCTTGTTTATGCTAAAAAATCCCGATTTTCATCGGGATTCATATTAATTATACTTTAAAACGTTTTCTGTCGTTTTCTGTCAAATAAATTTTTCTTAAACGAATAGATTTTGGAGTAACCTCAACATATTCATCTTTTTGAATGTATTCTAACGCTTCTTCTAATGAGAAAATAATCGGTGGAATAATTCTTGCTTTTTCATCATTTCCAGATGAACGTACGTTTGACTGTTTTTTAGCCTTAGTTACGTTGATACACATATCATCACCACGAGAGTTTTCACCAATTACTTGACCTTCATAAATCTCAGCATTTGGTTCCACGAAGAATTTACCACGATCTTGTAATTTATCAATAGAGTAAGGAATAGCTTTTCCGTTTTCCATAGAAATTAACGAACCATTGTTACGTCCAGGAATTGCTCCTTTGAAAGGTTCGTATCCAATGTAACGGTGTGCCATAATTGCTTCACCTGCAGTAGCTGTTAATAATTGATTTCTTAAACCAATGATTCCACGAGATGGAATGTTGAATTTAATAATCATACGATCACCTTTAGCTTCCATTGATAACATTTCTCCTTTACGGATAGTTACGAATTCAACTGCTCTACCTGAAAGATTTTCTGGTAAATCAATAGTTAATTCTTCAATTGGCTCACATTTTTGACCATCAATTTCTTTAATGATTACCTGTGGCTGACCAATTTGTAATTCATAACCTTCTCTTCTCATAGTTTCAATAAGAACCGATAAGTGAAGAACTCCACGACCAAAAACCATGAATTTATCAGCAGAATCAGTTTCACCTAACTTCATAGCTAAGTTTTTCTCTAATTCTTTAGTTAGACGATCTCTAATATGACGCGATGTTACAAATTTACCTTCTTTACCAAAGAAAGGCGAATCGTTAATTGTGAACAACATACTCATCGTAGGCTCATCAATAGCAATAGTTTGTAACGCTTCTGGATTTTCAAAATCAGCAATAGTATCACCAATTTCAAATCCTTCAATTCCGATAATTGCACAAATATCTCCAGCAACTACTTCGTCTACTTTTTTACGTCCAAGACCTTCAAAAGTATGTAATTCTTTGATTCTTGATTTGATTACTTTACCATCTCTTTTTACTAAAGATATTGGCATTCCTTCTTTTAAAACTCCTCTTTCCAAACGACCAATCGCAATACGACCAGTGAATGAAGAGAAATCTAAAGATGTAATTAACATTTGAGGTGTTCCTTCAGATACTTTTGGAGCTGGAACGTGTGCCAAAACCATATCTAATAAAGGCTCGATGTTTTCCGTTTGATTTCTAAAATCATCAGACATCCAGTTATTTTTAGCCGAACCATAAACCGTTGGAAAATCTAACTGCGCTTCAGTAGCACCTAATTCAAACATTAAGTCGAAAACTTTTTCATGAACTTCTTCTGGAGTACAGTTTTCTTTATCTACTTTATTAATAACCACACAAGGTTTTAATCCTAAATCAATTGCTTTTTGTAATACGAAACGCGTTTGAGGCATTGGTCCTTCAAAAGCATCTACTAAAAGACAAACACCATCAGCCATATTAAGTACACGCTCAACCTCACCACCAAAATCGGCGTGACCAGGAGTATCGATAATGTTGATTTTTGTTCCTTTATAAGTTACAGAAACGTTTTTAGAAGTAATAGTAATACCTCTTTCACGCTCTAAATCGTTATTATCTAGGATTAAGTCTCCCGTGTTTTCGTTTTCACGAAACAATTGACAGTGGTACATAATTTTATCAACCAAAGTAGTTTTACCGTGGTCAACGTGTGCAATAATTGCGATGTTTCTAATAGAAGTCATTTATTTTATTTTTGAAAGTGCAAAGGTAATCTTTATTTTTGTAAAAACACTATAGTAATCAACACTTTAGTTGAAAATAATAATTGCTTAACATAAAAAAAAGCCCTCATAATGAGAGCTTTAGTATTATTTGTAACAGTAGACTATAAAGAAGCTACGTGTTTAGTTAACTTAGATTTTAAGTTAGATGCTTTATTATCATGAATGATATTTTTCTTAGCTAATTTATCAATCATAGAAATTACAGTTGATAATTTTGCAGAAGCTTCAGCTTTATCAGTAGCTAAACGAATAGCTTTGATTGCATTACGAGTAGTTTTGTGTTGGTATCTGTTCAACACTCTTTTTTTCTCGTTACTTCTAATTCTTTTTAAAGCAGATTTATGATTTGCCATTTTGTTCTTTTTTTAATTGTAATAATTGTTATAAACTACTAGTTAAAAAAGAAAAACCTCCCACATTCACCTAGGCGAACACTTTGGTTTTAACTAATAAAATAATAACCGAGACACCAATTATTATTTTATAAAACTTATTTACAACTAATTCTGTAGCCCGTAGGGGAATCGAACCCCTCTTACCAGGATGAAAACCTGGCGTCCTAACCGATAGACGAACGGGCCATTAACCTATTCTTTTTAACCTCAATACTTGTAGCCCGTAGGGGAATCGAACCCCTCTTACCAGGATGAAAACCTGGCGTCCTAACCGATAGACGAACGGGCCATTACATTAATTTTGTAATGCGAGTGCAAAAATACAACTAATTTTGATTTCTGCAAGACCTTGTATAAAAATTTTTATTTTTTTTTAGTATGCCTTTGCAAAAAGAACCCTTCCTTTAGACGGAGCACCAGTAAACATACAGCTTCCCACCTCTTCTACTCTATCTAAAGCGATACATCTAATGGTCGCTTTTGTTAGTTCTTTTATCTTTTCTTCGGTTTCAGCAGTACCATCCCAATGCGCAGCTAAGAAGCCTCCTTTGGTTTCCAATAGCTCTTTAAATTCTTCGAAAGAATTCACTTCTGTAATATGAGTATCTCTGTATTCCAATGCTTTAGCAAACATATCATTTTGAATAGTTCCTAATAAATTTTGAATATAAGATGCTACTCCTTCTTTAGAAACTACTTCTTTTGACAAATTATCTCTTCGAGCAATTTCGTAAGTTCCGTTTTCTAAATCGTTTGGCCCAAGGGCAATTCGTACTGGAACTCCTTTTAATTCCCACTCTGCAAATTTGAATCCTGGTTTTTGAGTATCTCTATTATCATACTTAACAGAAATTCCTAATTTTCGAAGTTCAACAGTTAAAACATTTACTTGCCCTGAAATCGCATCAAACTGCTCATCTGTCTTATAAATAGGAACAATAACTACTTGAATTGGAGCTAAATTCGGAGGTAGAACCAAACCTTTGTCATCTGAATGCGTCATCACTAAAGCACCCATCAAACGTGTTGAAACTCCCCAAGAAGTTCCCCAAACGTGTTCTTGCTTTCCTTCTTTGTTAGCAAATTTCACATCAAAAGCTTTGGCAAAATTTTGACCTAAAAAGTGAGAAGTTCCCGCTTGCAAAGCTTTTCCATCTTGCATTAAAGCCTCAATACAATAGGTTTCATCAGCTCCAGCAAAACGTTCAGTTTCGGTTTTTAGTCCTTTAATTACTGGAATTGCCATGAAATTTTGAGCAAAATCAGCATATACATGCATCATTTTTTCAGATTCCTCAATCGCTTCTTGACGAGTGGCGTGAGCCGTATGTCCTTCTTGCCATAAAAACTCAGCTGTTCTTAAAAACAAACGCGTTCTCATTTCCCAACGCACCACATTAGCCCATTGATTGATTAATAATGGTAAATCTCTGTACGATTGTACCCAACCTTTATATGTTGACCAAATAATTGCTTCACTAGTAGGACGAACGATTAATTCTTCTTCCAATTTAGCATTCGGATCAACCATTAATTTCCCTGGTCTTTCCTCATCATTTTTCAAACGATAATGCGTTACAATAGCACATTCCTTAGCAAAGCCTTCCGCATTTTTCTCTTCTGCTTCAAACATACTTTTTGGCACAAACAAAGGGAAATAAGCATTACTATGTCCGGTTTCTTTAAACATTCTGTCTAATTCGGCTTGCATTTTTTCCCAAATTGCATAGCCATATGGTTTAATTACCATACATCCTCTTACTCCTGAATTTTCTGCTAAATCAGCCTTTACGACTAGTTCGTTATACCATTTGGAATAATCTTCTGCTCTTGTTGTTAAGTTCTTGCTCATTATATATATTTTGGCACAAAAATTGTTTGTATAAATTTTAACTAATTTGTTCGGCAAAAATAGTTAAATTTGAGGTGTCCAACAATAAAAAAAAGAGCTATGAAAACTTTTTACCCAATTAATTCAAAAAATATTGCCTTTTCCCTGATGGGATTAGTAGCAATATTAACTACTTCTTGTGGTTCCTATCAAAATTCATCTTACTATGATAATGATGGTGTATACGGTTCTGAAAGACCTACTACTCAAGTAGAAAACAAATATTCTGAACAAAATTTAGAAAAATCGAATGAATATGCTCAACAATTTAGAGCTATGCAGGAAGATTATTCTTATTTTACTGATGTTGACAATTATAATTCTCAAGCGCAAGACACTGTAGTAACCGTTTACAGAAACGAATCTAACAACAATTACGCTGGATGGGGAAATAACTCATCTGATATAACCATAAATTATTATGATAACGGCTGGGGCTGGAACAACTGGTACTCTCCTTATTGGGGCTATTCTAACATTGGCTGGGGAGCTGGCTGGGGTTGGAATTCTTGGTATGGAGCAAACTGGGGTTGGGGCTGGAATTCTTGGTACGGTCCAGGTTGGGGCTGGGGATGGAATAACTGGTATGGAAATAATTGGGGATGGAACGGATATTATGGTAACAACTGGGGATGGAATGGCTACTACGGAAGAGACGTAGTATACAATGGAGGAAGAAGAGGCGGAAGCAACTATTACAATCCTAATGGAGGTAGAAATGGTAGATATTCTGACGGCAGAACCTCTACAACTCGACCAAACTTTAATGGCACTAGAAACAATCCTAGAACACAAAATAACGGAACAAGACCTTCGGTTAACCCTAGAAACACTCCGAGAGAAAACTCATCAGGAACACCTAGAAATAATAATTACTCTACACCAAGAAACAATAGTTCAACACCAAGAACTAACAATTATTCAACCCCAAGAAGTAACAACAATTATTCAACTCCAAGAAGTTCTTCAGGAGGTAGTTTTGGAGGTAGCTCATCAGGAGGCGGTGGTCGTTCTGGAGGTGGAGGATCTAGAGGTGGTAGAGGTTAATTAAAATTGCATTTATATATGAAAAAGATATTTTTAGGGATAGCACTTAACTTGTCATTCTTTTCAATTGCTCAAGAAATGACTACAAATGATGCACTTAGATATGCTGTTGAAAACATGAACGGAACCGCTCGTTTTAGAGGAATGAGTGGCGCTTTTGGAGCAGTTGGTGGCGATTTATCAGCTATTAACATTAATCCTGCGGGTTCCTTATTTTTCAATAACAATTTTGCGAGTGCTTCTGTTTCAAGTTTTAACAACAGTAATAATGCTAATTATTTTGGAACAAAAAACAAAGAAAATTTTAGCACATTAGATCTAAATCAAATTGGTGCCGTATTAGTTTTTAACGATACTTCAGGAAAATCAGAATGGAATAAAATTTCAGTTGCCTTAAATTATGATAACACAAATAATTTTGACAACCGTTTATTTACTTCGGGAATAAACCCATTTAATTCTATTTCGAACTATTTTGTAGACCAAGCTAACTTTTTTGCTGACACTCCTTTCAACGATTATCAGTTTGATATGGCTTTCGAAACTTATATTATAGATCCGCATCCAACAACACCAAATCAGTATGTTTCTAATGTATCGCCTGGTGGAAATTATTATCAAGACTATTTTGCCACTTCAAATGGATACAACGGAAAACTAACGGCGAATGTAGCCACAAGTTACAAAGATAAATTATTTTTAGGAATAAACCTTAACGCTCATTTTACAGATTATGTATTAACTACAAGCTTATATGAAAATAATGATAATCCGGAAAACCCAAGTACACAACCTACTGTAAGAAATATAGTTTTTGACAATCAGTTAAGCACCTATGGTTCTGGATTCTCGTTTAATCTAGGCGCTATATATAAAATAAACGAATCTCTAAGATTAGGAGCTTCTTATGAATCTCCAACATGGTATAATTTAAACGATGAGTTAGTTCAAGATTTGTATACTTATGGAAATGTAAATGTTCCTTCTGGAGATGAAAGTCGCTATTACGGAAGTCCTGTTTTTGTTTTCCCAACATACCGTTTAAGAACGCCAAGTAAAATTACAGGTAGTGCTGCTTATATTATTAATAAAAAAGGACTTATTAGTATTGATGTAGCTACAAAAGATTACAGTAATATTGAATACAAAAACACTAATCAAAACAATTTTAGAGATTTAAACTCTCAAATGAGTACTGAATTAAAAAATGCTTACGAAATAAGAATTGGTGGTGAATATAAAATCAAACAATGGAGCTTAAGAGGAGGTTATCGTTTTGAAGAAAGCCCATATGAAACAGGAGATATTATTGGAGATTTAACTGGGTATTCTGCTGGTGTGGGTTATAATTTTGGTGAAAGTAAGTTAGATTTATCTTATGCTAATTCGCATAGAAATTACGATCAAAATATAATTTCATCTGGAATGACTGATACAGCAAGAATTAGAAATGTTCAAAACAATGTAACATTAACTTATTCCATAAACTTCTAACTAAAGAAAAACATATTAAACCACTTCTTCAACCGAAGTGGTTTTTTTATAACCAAACCACAACTCCTAGCCCCGATGGAAGCGACATCCCGCCTTAGCGGATATAGCGGACAGCGGGACCAAAACATTAAAAAATTCCCAAACGCTGGTGCTTCTACTAATTATTTTATGTAATTTTGCACCTCAAATTTAAAAACATGAGAACCAAATCGTTAAAGAAAAATAAAATCAATGTAATTACACTTGGATGTTCTAAAAACACTTACGACAGTGAGGTTTTGATGGGACAACTAAAAGCCAACGGAAAAGATGTAGCACACGAACAAGAAGGCAACATTGTAGTAATTAACACATGTGGTTTTATTGATAATGCAAAGGAAGAATCGGTAAACACGATTTTGGAATATGTAGACAAAAAAGAACAAGGTTTAGTAGATAAAGTATTCGTTACCGGATGTTTATCTGAAAGATATCGCCCAGATTTAGAAAAAGAAATTCCGGATGTTGACCAATATTTTGGAACTACCGAATTACCTTTATTATTGAAAGCTTTAGGTGCAGATTACAAACACGAATTATTGGGAGAACGTTTAACTACAACTCCAAAAAATTATGCCTATTTAAAAATTGCGGAAGGTTGTGATAGACCTTGCAGTTTTTGTGCGATTCCGTTAATGCGCGGAAAACACGTTTCGCAACCCATTGAAAAATTGGTAAAAGAAGCTGAAGGTTTAGCTAAAAACGGTGTAAAAGAATTGATTTTGATTGCACAAGATTTAACTTACTACGGTTTGGATTTATATAAAAAACGTAATCTTGCCGAATTATTAGAAAACCTTGCAAAAGTGGAAGGCATTGAGTGGATTCGTTTGCATTATGCTTTTCCTAGTGGTTTCCCAATGGACGTTTTAGATTTAATGAAGCGCGAACCAAAAATTTGTAATTATATAGATATTCCGTTGCAACATATTTCAGATGATATTTTAAAATCGATGAAACGTGGAACGACAAAAGAAAAAACCACAAAATTATTACAAGAATTTAGAGAGCGTGTTCCAGGAATGACAATTAGAACGACTTTAATTGTAGGTTATCCGGGCGAAACTCAAAAAGATTTCGAAATTCTACGTGATTGGGTTCAAGAAATGAAGTTTGAGCGTTTAGGCTGTTTTACGTATTCGCATGAAGAAAACACAGGTGCTTTTGCATTAGTTGACGATGTGCCGCAAGAAGTAAAGCAAGCGCGTGCCGCTGAAATCATGGATTTACAATCGCAAATTTCTTGGGATTTGAATCAGGAAAAAATCGGACAAACATTCAAATGTGTAATCGACAGAAAAGAAGGACAATATTTCATCGGAAGAACCGAATTTGATAGTCCAGACGTGGATAATGAAGTGTTAGTTGATGCTTCAAAATTCTATTTAAAAACAGGTGATTTCGTAAATTTAAAAATAAAAGATGCTACAGAATTTGATTTGTACGCAGAACCAGTTTAGTAAGTGTTCCGTATTCAAAATTAATAATACAGAAATCCTTGCAATTTTATTGTTAGGATTTTTTATTTAAAATGATAATTGTCATATGTGTTTTTACAATTAATTATTAACTTTAGATAAATAAATTTTAAAACTCGCATCATGATAACCAAACATCCTATTTACCAAGATTTTCCAGAATACGCAGACAAAATTAAAGACCTATTTCATAACAATGATGAGTTTCAGGTTTTGCTTCATTCGTATACAAAGCTAGATGAAAAAATTTATAAGATTGAAACAGACGAAGAACTGGCAATGAATGATGAATTAACACAATTACGAAAAAATCGTGTGTTTTTAAAAGATGAAATATTTAATTTTTTAAAAGATAATTAGAAAACATAATAACAAAAAAACCGCTTTTAAAAGCGGTTTTTTTGTTATTATGTAAATCTTTAGTTTTCTAACACTCTATTAATCTGAACGAAACGTCTTTTATAATAAGGCTCTTCGGTAGAAGAAATAATTACACCTGCTTGAACAGAAGAATGAATAAATTTAATTTCATCGCCATTTATCTCAGTAATCATTCCGACATGATTTATACTTCCTCTACCATTTGTTGTAAAGAAAATTAAATCCCCTTTTTGCGCTTGACTTCTATCAATCTTAAAACCAGCATCAACAGCCATTGAACTTGACGAACGAGGTAAAGTCATATCGATATTTTTAAAAGTCGAAAACATCAATCCTGAGCAATCAAATCCAGCACTTGTAGTTCCTCCTCCTCTGTAACGAGTTCCAATATGTTGTGATGCTTTTGCAATTAAGAATTCAGCCTTAGACATATTTTCTGGAGAAAGCTCTTCAATTTCTTTTGGAGCTTCAACTAGAATATTTTGATTTTTTTCTAATTCAACATTTCCCTTCTTAACAATAACTTCATAACCAATAGGCAAGTTCGCTACGATTTCAGGATTCATTTCTTCTAAATCTCTAACACTTACTTTGTATTTTTTAGAAAGTCTATATAAAGTTTCGCCTTTGGTAACCGTATGCACTTTATTTCCTAGCTCATCTAAACACAAATTAGCATCCATATTAGTTGGATTTGAAACTTCAGCAACAACTATTTTTGTCTCTTTAGGCTTTTTTTCTTTTGGAGATTCTTTTTTAGCAGAAACAACTATTTTATCACCGATTTGAATCGCCTCTGGTTTGATATCAGGATTTAATTCTTTTAATTTTTCCAGACTGATATCGTATTTTTTTGCGATTTTATAAAGTGATTCACCCGATTCCACGATATGAGTTTCTGTACTAACATTTTTAGAGGAAGTAACTTCTTTCTTATCTTTTGAATTCGATTTTTTATAAGGAATCAACAAAACTGTCTTCAATTGTAATAAAACACCTTTTGATTTTGGATTTAATTCATAAATATCGGATTCGCTTACTTTATACTTTTTAGCAATGGAATAAAATGATTCGCCTTCTACAACGGTGTGTTTGATAGTCTTTTGTGAAAAAACTATACTGCTGCAGAAGAAAATAAAAAAAGTTAAAATTTGTATTAATCTCATTTAGAATTAGTTTAGATGGGGTATAGCTATTTTTAAGGTTTGCAAGATAAAAAAAACTCCCTTTAATGAGGGAGTTTTAACATTATTTTAAATTCAAAATAAATTATGCTTTACCAGCCGCAATTAAATTTAAAGCCGAACCCGCTATAAACCAACCAATTTGGCTATCATTATAAGTATGATTTGCTAAAATTACATCTTTAGTTCCATCTGCATGAACAAACTCTAATGTTAGAGGTTTTCCTGGAGCAAATTCTGTCAAATCTAAGAAATTGATAGTATCATCTTCTTGAATTTTATCATAATCAGATTCGTTAGCAAACGTTAAGGCTAACATTCCTTGTTTTTTCAAATTCGTTTCGTGAATACGTGCGAATGATTTTACTAAAACCGCTTTTACTCCTAAGAAACGTGGTTCCATAGCCGCGTGCTCACGTGAAGAACCTTCTCCATAATTATGATCTCCCACAACAATCGAAGGAAGACCCGCCGCTTTGTAAGCTCTTTGAACAGCCGGAACTGCATCATAAGCTCCTGTTAATTGATTTTTAACGGAATTTGCTTTTCCATTAAATGCATTTTCGGCTCCGATTAACATATTATTTGAAATATTATCTAAGTGACCACGGAAACGCAACCAAGGTCCAGCCATCGAAATATGGTCGGTAGTACATTTTCCAAAAGCTTTGATTAGCAATTTAGCTCCCGTATAATTTTTTCCATCCCAAGCCTCAAATGGCGCTAATAACTGTAATCGGTCTGAAGTTGGAGAAACGGCAACTTGTACCGAAGAACCATCTTCTGCTGGCGCTTGGAAACCTGCATCTTCAACATCAAAACCTCGTTTTGGTAATTCATCACCAAATGGAGCAGTCAATTTAACCGTTTCACCTTTATCATTCAATAAAGTATCGGTTAACGGATTAAAATCTAAGCGTCCTGAAATGGCTAAAGCTGCTACCATTTCTGGCGATGTAACGAAAGCATGTGTATTTGGATTTCCGTCAGCACGTTTAGAGAAGTTTCTGTTAAACGAGTGCACGATGGTATTTTTTTCTTTTTTGTCTGCTCCTTCTCTGTCCCATTGTCCAATACATGGTCCACAAGCATTGGTAAAAACTTTAGTTCCCATTTTTTCGAAATCAGCAATGATTCCATCTCGTTCAATCGTATAGCGAATTTGTTCCGAACCTGGATTAATTCCAAATTCTGCTTTT
>Ga0154533_124_pt2 | contig 49524 bp, 41 predicted proteins | sample RifGroF1_FD_105676 | JGI IMG/M metagenome (GOLD analysis project Ga0154533, IMG submission 105676) | Flavobacteria bacterium GWF1_32_7 | reverse complement strand
TGCTTTTAATGTTAAATAGGTCATTGTATCCATTGGATTTGACACTACTACAATAATTGCATTTGGCGAATGAGTTAATACGTTATCAGCAACCGATTTAACGATTCCCGCATTGATTCCGATTAATTCTTCACGAGTCATTCCTGGTTTTCTAGGAATTCCAGATGTAATAACTACTACATCACTTCCTGCTGTTTTAGAATAATCTCCTGTTGTTCCGCTCAATTGTGTGTTGAATACAGTTGTTGTAGCACATTGCATAATATCCATCGCTTTACCTTCTGCAAAACCTTCTTTGATGTCTACTAATACTACTTCGCTTGCGATTCCTCTGTACGAAATAACATCTGCACATGTTGCACCCACGTTACCCGCACCTACTATTGTTACTTTCATTTTGTTGTGTATATTAAAAATTGTTAAATTAAAATTGATATTGAACTCCAATATTTCCGTTGACAAATTTACCAAAAGCAATTGAACTTTGCACATAAAATTTGCTTATTTGGTATCTACCCGAAACTTCTCCCAAAACATTTGTTTTATCTTTTGCAATTCGCTCTAAAAGCCCGTTAATTACACTTTGAATTGGGATAACTTCTTCTATTGAACCTTTTTCGCCACTTACTACATATTCAAACGAACTATGATTTACAATAAAATTTGTAATCAATTCAAAACGCTTAAATTCTTTAGAAGCACTCAATTGAAAATGATAAGTATCTACCAAACCATTCAAATTATTAATTCCAAGACTACCATAAGCAGTATTAATATCTAGAAAATCAAAACTAATATCTTCTTTAGAATAAATAGCTGCCGCTGCAAAATGTATATTTTTAGCTTCTACTTTTGGAAAATATTGACTAAAATTATGTTTTAATCCAAAACCATACACTTGATAATCACCTCTTTTAAGCTTTGTTTTGGTTGAATATCGAGCAATAAATTCAAACCCGTAAGGCAATTCTATTCCGCCTTGCAAGTAAGGATAAATTACCGCTTCTTGATTGATTCCTTCAGGAGTTTTGAAACGTACTTGTTCGCCTCCTAATTCCCCTACTAAATACAACTGATTATCATTACCTAAAGCTGTGGGAACCGTTGCCGAATTCGCACCTTCTATTTCAAAAAATTGAAAATCAGAATTTTGAATTTGAAAGGTTCTATCTGTATTTGGAACAAAAAAAACATTGGTATGCAATCCTAAAACCACATCCCATTTTTTTCGTTTTTTAGGTGACATTACCCAAGCAGAAGACGCTTGATAAACCGCAGCATCCGTGGCAGGAACTATATATTGCTCAGAATACAAAAGGGCATCTGAAAGCAGATACCCTATTTGTTCTAAATCTGTAGCCGATTGTCCCTTAACTTTTTGTGTAAAAAAGAAAGCAGCAAACAACCCTATTATTATGCCTGATTTACGCATCAATTTTTGCGTAAGAAGCATTTTTCTCGATAAATTCTCTACGAGGTGGCACCTCATCACCCATTAACATTGAGAAAACTCTATCAGCTTCTGCTAAGCTATCAATAGTTACTTGTCTGAATGTTCTGTTTTCTGGATTCAAAGTGGTTTCCCATAATTGCTCAGCATTCATTTCTCCAAGACCTTTATAACGTTGAATTGCAGCGCTTCCGCCCATTCTTTCGTTAGCTACATCACGTTGAACGTCATTCCAAGCATACTCTTTTTTGTTTCCTTTTTTAACTAAATATAAAGGTGGAGCCGCAATATAAACGTGTCCTTTTTCGATAAGCTCTTTCATATAACGGAAAAAGAAAGTCAAAATTAAGGTAGAAATGTGAGAACCATCGACATCGGCATCACACATAATCACTACTTTGTGGTAACGTAATTTTTCTAAATTTAATGCTTTTGAATCTTCAGCCGTTCCAATTGTAACACCTAATGCTGTAAAAATATTTCGAATTTCTTCGTTTTCAAATACTTTATGTTGCATTGCTTTTTCCACGTTCAAAATCTTACCACGTAAAGGTAAAATTGCTTGGAAAAATCGGTCACGACCTTGTTTAGCTGTTCCACCTGCCGAATCTCCCTCGACAAGGAAAATCTCACATTTTGCTGGATCTTGCTCTGAACAATCTGATAATTTTCCAGGTAATCCACCGCCACCCATTACGGTTTTACGTTGTACCATTTCACGTGCTTTTTTAGCAGCGTGACGGGCTTGAGCAGCCAAAATTACTTTTTGAACAATGATTTTAGCATCATTTGGATTTTCTTCCAAGTAATTTTCTAACATTTCTGAAACCGCTTGAGAAACAGGAGAAACTACTTCTCTATTTCCTAATTTGGTTTTGGTTTGACCTTCAAATTGTGGCTCTTGTACTTTTACCGAAATAATAGCTGTTAAACCTTCACGGAAGTCATCTCCAGAAATTTCAAATTTTAATTTATCTAACAATCCAGAAGCATCCGCATATTTTTTCAACGTACGAGTTAATCCCATACGGAAACCTTGCAAATGCGTTCCTCCTTCGTGTGTGTTGATATTATTTACATAAGAGAAAATATTCTCAGTGTAACTTGTATTGTAAATTAAAGCAACCTCAACTGGAATTTCGCTTTTTTCATGTTCCATGCTAATTACATGAGAAATGATTGGTTCACGATTTCCATCTAAAAACTTAACGAATTCTTTTAAACCTTCTTTTGAATGGAATGTTTCAACTGGTTGAGAACCATCATCCGCTAAATGTCTTTTATCTGTTAACGTGATCGTAATTCCTTTATTCAAGAAAGAAAGTTCACGCAAACGAGCTGCTAAAGTATCGTAAGAATATTCTAAAGTTTGGGTAAAAATGGTAGCATCTGGTTTAAAAGTAACCATGGTACCTCTTTTATCTGTAGTTCCAATTTGTTTAACTGGATACATTGCTTTACCTCTTTCGTATTCTTGTTCATAGATTTTACCTTCACGATAAACCGTTGCACGTAAATGATCAGAAAGCGCGTTAACACACGAAACTCCAACACCATGCAAACCTCCAGAAACTTTATATGAATCTTTATCGAATTTACCTCCAGCACCAATTTTAGTCATTACAACCTCAAGTGCAGAAACACCTTCTTTTTTGTGTAAATCAACTGGAATACCACGACCGTTATCTTCAACCGTAATCGAATTATCTTCATTAATTGCAACATAAATAGTATCACAATGTCCTGCTAAAGCCTCATCAATTGAGTTATCTACAACTTCATAAACTAAATGGTGTAATCCACGAACTCCAGTATCTCCAATATACATAGAAGGACGCATTCTTACGTGCTCCATTCCTTCTAATGCCTGAATACTGTCAGCTGAATAACTACCTTTTTTATTTTCTTCACTCATAATATTTGTGCTAAATAAAGTATTTTTATATCAACAAATATAAGTAATTAGATAAAAAGAAGAAATAAAAACGAGCTTAACTCAACGGTAAGTTATCAACAATTGTTAATTTTAGACAAAAGTGTCTTAAATCAAATAAAAACGACCTTATTTTTAATTTTTGCCTATTTTTTGATTTAGGCAAAATAGAATAAAATAAAAAAACCTCTTTAAAGCTCAATTAAAGAGGCTTTTTAAAACAACAAAACCAAACTATAAAAACTTCTAAACTATATTTTCTCCATTTCTACTGAAATCGACACATCTGACTTAACGTGAGCTGCATTGGCTCTTCCACTTGGGTCTTGGTTTTCTTGCCATTTTGGAATCCATTTACGAACCGTTTGCGCTGCACTATCTTGTGGAAAATGCTTGTGAAAAATGGTTCTGTAATAAAATGCTTCTTTTGTAACTGGCGTATTGTATGGAAATAACGTTTTTGCTTTTGCAAATTCTTCATCTGTAACTTGACTTGCACAATATTCAATTAAAGTATCAATCCAGTTATACCCTACTCCATCAGAAAATTGTTCTTTCTGACGCCATAAAATCTCTTCGGGCAAAAAGGGTTTTTCGGGTGTATCAAATGCTTTTCTTAAAATATATTTTTCAATGCCATCATAGGTTTTTGGCATTTTTTCTTCGGGTTGAATTTTGATTGCCAAATCCAAAAATGCTTTATCTAAAAATGGAACTCGAGCTTCTAATCCGTGCGCCATAGTTGATTTATCGGCACGAAGTAAATCGGCTGTAAATAACTTTTGAACGCGTTCGATGGTTTCTTTTTGGAAATCTAACACCGATGGAGCGTTTCGGAAATACAAATAACCTCCGAAAATTTCGTCAGCGCCTTCACCTGATAACACCATTTTGATTCCTTTTTCCGTAATTGCTTTTGATAAGAAATACATAGGCGTACTAGCGCGAATTGACGTTACATCATACGTTTCCAAATGCCAAATCAATTTATCTAAAATCTCTATTCCTTGTTCGACTGTGAAATGAATTTCATGATGCGTTGTTCCAATGAAATCTGCTACTTTTTTTGCAGCCACTAAATCCGGAGCCGTAGCATCTAATCCGATAGAAAACGAATGCAATTCTTGTCCGGTTCCTTCTAATAATCTTGAAGTAATTGACGCAATTAAAGAAGAATCTAATCCGCCAGAAAGCAATACTCCAAAAGACACATCGCACATTAAACGTTTTTCAACAGCTTGTGTTAAACTTGCGTTTAAAGCTTCTAAATCTAATTTTTCAACTGCGGTTTCATGCGCTTCCCATTCTGGTTTATAATACTTTACGAAACCTGTTTTTTCAGTGTAATAATGTCCTGGAGGAAAAGTAGAAAATGATTTACATTGGTCGGTAATCGCTTTCATTTCGGAAGCAAAATACAAGCGACCTCTTTCGTCCATTCCGTAATACAAAGGTTTTACTCCTAGTGGATCGCGAGCTACAATATAATCATCACCATCGATAACAACTAAAGCGAAAATTCCGTCTAACATATCACAGAAATCATAACCAAACTCTTCATACAAATGCACAATAACTTCTGAATCGGATGTAGTTCTAAACGTGTGATGTTTTAAAGTTGTTTCTCTTAATTTTTTGTGATTGTATATTTCGCCATTATGTACCATCCATGCTGAATCGGTTCCTTGAATCGGTTGTTTTCCTGTGTGTAAATCGACAATTGACAAACGCTCGTGTGCCAAAATATGTCCTTTCTCGGTTACATGAATGTCACTTTCATCTGGACCACGATGGCTCATTCTTTTTGACAATTGCTGCACTAATGCTTCTTCTTTTCCTTTTCCTATAATGGCTAATATTCCGCACATAATCTTTAAGTTTAATCGTTGAAATGTTTAATTGTTTAAGTGATATTTTAGATTCACTTAATTTGATGAAGCAAAATTGAATATATAAGTTTAAATAATAAACCTTAAAATTAATTTTAGTTATAATTTAAAACTAAAAATTGATTATTTAATTAAATTTTAAATCACAAAGACTGTTTTAACTTTGTTTTGGTTACAAATCATAAAAAAACCACTCAAGTAAGTGGCGTTTGTTTTATTCGATGGATTTAATTTGAAATCGATTACTATTAAATACAACCTCATCTCCGAGACTTTTTCCCATTAATTGACTTCCTAATGGTGATTGTGATGAAACAGCAATAATCGTTTTATTTTCGAGTTGGATTTTTGGTAAAGCGGCGCTAATATAAAACAGCATTTCATTGGTTTGAACTAAACTTCCTAGAGCAACTTTGGCATGAATTGCATCCGCATCAATTTTATCAACGCTATTCTTTTGACTAATGATTTCCGCTAATTTTTGATTGAGTTTTTCTTGTTCTAAATGCATCATTGACAAAGCGGTTTCGTGCTTATCGCCAGCCGAACCTTTCGCATCATTTTGTGCATCTTGAGCTAAATCGGAAATCATAAAACGCAATTCGTTTATTTTTTCGGATAGTAGTTTTTGATAATGGGATTTTATTTTTTGTTTGAATGTCATGGTTTAACTGTAGGAAGTAATTATTTTTTTAATTGCATTACTTCTTCTAATAATGGCGCTAAACCATTTTCTGTAATTGTGTCGTTGTTCCAAAAACTCATACAGCAACTTACATAGTTTCCTCTAACTTCACAAGCTACATAATAAATAGTTAGTGTTTTTCCACCAGACATTCCTGCTAGTAAAGATTTAACTCCAGTGAAATCATAAATCACTTTTTTTGATTTGGTTTCTGTACCTTCAAAAATTACATCTACTTCTTCCTCAGAAATTACTTTTCCACCTTTTTTACTTTTAGTAACATTAAATTGGTTATCAACTGAATTTTTAGCACTTTCATAAGTTTGATGAACCGACCAATTCATTTCACCATAATATGGACATTGAACCGTATTTATATTTGTCCAATAACAATTACTTCCAAGTTCTATTTTTCTACCAGCGAAATCAATACTACCTATTGTTGTTGCTTCAAATACATCTTTTGGTATTTCATTATTAATGATTCTGTTTACATATTTGCGTTCAAATTCTTTATTGACTTTATCAAAATATCCAAACCAAATAATTGTGACCGTTTTATTCTTATTTTCTACAAAATAATAGGAATTAACTTGATTAATATTATCAGTTATATTTACTGATTTAGCAACATAAAAGTTATTAAAACTTAAATTTTCATCCTTAATTTTTATATCTGTTTCTTTAATATCGTACTTCTTATAAAGCTTTTTTAATCCTTTTTCAGAAAAATCATTGCTAAATGTTTGACTTGAAAAATCAACCCCATCGACATTGTAAAAAATAATAGTTTTATTATTAATTGCTTTTATTCTTTTCACAAAATCATCTCCATTTTGAGAAAATACAACGCTAAAATTTAAAAAAAATAATATGTAGAAAATATTTTTCATTGTTTACTAATATTAAAATAATTTACCTAAAAGTTGACAAAAAAAGCACTAAGGGCGAAAGATTTATTGTTTTTCTGCTATTCTTTCCAATTTAACAAACCTGTTTTCATTATTAATAAAAGTAATTGTATCTTCTATATACTCATTTTTAGAAACGATAATGGTTAATTCTTTATCACCAATTGAAAAACCTTTAATTTGATGGATTTCAAAATATCCTTGTTCATCAGTAAATCCAAGAGTATCACCCTTTTTAAAATCTGTTATCAGAACATCAGAAATTGGCTTATGTGTTTCATTATCAACAATCATTCCATCAATAGACTGAAAGCCATCACAAGAAACCAAAAGAAAAAATAAAGCCGATAGAATAAAAAATTTAAAATACATTTTGATTTTTTACTGATTAAAAACCTAATAAAACCAATTACTCAACTTCAAAATTCGTTGTTCAAAATTGAATATTCATTATTTTTAACTTGGAACAATGAATGTTGAATATTGAATGTTGAAGTTTTAGAAATCGAATTTATAATTCGCTCCTAATAACACCTGAATTCCTTGTACTGGGAAATTTGCCCAACGATTGTATTGTTGATTGGCTAAGTTGTTTCCTTTTAAGAAAGCGGTTAATCTTGCGTTGTATTTGTAGCCTACGTGCGCATTCAAATCGAAATAGCTATCTAAAGTTACTTCTGTTGTAGTAAAAGTCCCTGGATTAATCGTTAAATCGTCTTGAACGGAAATTAAATCTTTTCTTTCGCCTACAAAAAACACATTCGCTCCTGCGTACCATTTTTCGTTGATGTCAAAATCAACTGTTGAACCAATTTTTAATTGTGGTAAGTTCCATGCTTCCGCTTGTGAATCGGTTGAGTAATTGTTGTAAGTTCCGTTGATTCCGAAAGTTACATTTTTAGAGAAATCGGCTTTTAATTCTCCGAAAATACTTAGCGTGTTTAAATCGTCATACACAACTCCGAATGAATTTCCGTAAGCATAACCATTAATATTTCCGTAAGCTGGATTGAATTCGTTACTTACAAACAACGCTCTATCTGCTTGATTTTTATTCGAAACTCTAACATTAAACGCTACTGAATTTGCTAATTTTCCTTTCATCCCAATATATAAATCAAATTTATTATCTGTTGGCGCAATAAATAAGGTTGGTGACACAAACGGATTTTGATCTACGAAATCAGCATACGAATTTTGCTCTAAATCACCTTCTGCTCCGGCATAAGCCACTAAAATATCACCTACTAACTTGTATGACGCTTTAATATTTGGATAAATAAAAATCTTTCCATCGCTTTCTCCGTTGATTTTTGCTGTTGCATAATATACTCCAGCTCCAATTTGAACCGATAAATCATCTTGTTGGTACAAAATACTAGGTTTTGTTCCCGCGATAATAGTGCTGTATTTTAATTCCGAATCAACATCGTACATTCTTTCAAAACTTCCGCCTACATAATCCACTACAAAATCGGCTTTGATTTTTTGTTCCATTACTTCGAAATCAAAATTAGGTTTGATGAAAAAACGATTTTCGCCTGAATCCAATCCATCAGAAAAACGTTTGAATTGCATACTCGCATCTTTAAAGAAACTATCTTTGAAACTCATTTTTCCGCCAAGAGCAATCGTATTATAAGTTTGTTTTGAATCGATTCCTGCAATCGTTGGATCATCAAAGAAAATAGTTTCTATTGGTAAACCGTACCAATTGTAAATTTGGTTTTTCACACCTAAATCTACATTCCAACTCATATCGCGTTCACGCACTCCGTACGTTATATCTAAACTAGTGTTGTAGAATTTATCATCTAAAACTAAATCTTTGATTCCACCTTGAGACGACAAATGACGTAACATTCCGCCTACATAATTGCTTCGGCTAAGATTTTGTGTAATGAACAATTCTGCGTTGATGGTTGGGTAATTCCCGAAACCTAATGTAGCATAATTGTTATATAATTTTTCTTTTTCGATTTTATCCACACCAGCTGCTTTTCCTTTTGCTGGCGTAAACGTTGAAGCAACCGGAAACGAGAAAATATTGTACTGAATTACTTCTTTTTGCTGATTGTCTTCGTCATCTAACAATGGCGTTTCTTTAACCTTAAAGGCATCTGAAATGGTTGGCGTATAAGGCTTCACAATGTTTACCACTTCCGAACCAATGTTTTCATCTTTTACTTGGGCAAAAGAAAATTGAATTCCGAATACGACTAAAACTAAGGCGATTATATTTAATTTCTTCATGTTCTATATTTTTAAATGAGATGCTGAAATATGTTCAACATGACAATGAAATAAGATTATTAATTTGTGATTGATGAATTACGTTTTGCTTCTTCTCCTTTGATAAAATCTAATTCTTTTTGAGCTTCTTCGATTACATCTGTATATTCTTTGAAGTTTTCAATAACACTTTCTAAAATGTATGTTGCTTGGAAACTATCTTTTAATCCGTAGAAGTTTTTCGCCATAATTACTAAACTCTTCGCTCCAAAATATTTATAACCTGAATAATCTTGAGCAATTTTTTGTACCACTACATTTGAAGGTTCAAACTTACCTTCTTTGTTTTTGAAATACGCATCATAATACAAAGCTTCGGCAGCTAATTCACCTTTAGCAATTTTTTGAAGTTTCGCATACGCTTCTTTCGCTTTTGCTTCATCATTAGTTTTAATTGCCGAACGCGCTACAATAATTTGAGCATCACTTTTAATTCTGTCGTCGATTTTATCGTTTTTTAACACTTTATCAGAATATACAACAGCATTAGTGAAATCTTGTTTCTCATAATATGATTTCATTAAATTAGATTGCGCATACGTAGTATTTTGAGGAAACTCCGCTTCTGATTCCAAACGTTTTAAAACTGGAATAGCACTATCATAATTTTTAGCTTTTAAATGTACTTGACATAAACGCGCTAAAGCTTGTTCGGTGAATTCGTTTCTTGGTTTTGAAACTACAAACTCGTAATGTTTTAATGAATTTGATTCTAAGTTATCCGCAAAATACAATTGTGCTAAGTAGAAGTTCGCTTTTAATGCATGTAATCCGTTTGGAAATTTGCTTACATAACTTGAGAATCCCGAAATAGCCTGTTTGCTGTTGTTTTGTAAATATTGTTTTTCGGCAGATTCGTAGGTGTCGTTATCCAAATCTGCATCTGAAACTTCAATAAATGAAAGTGTTTTTACCCAAGCCGCATATTCATCTACTTGACCTTTATCTACATAAATTAAACGTGCTGTTGAAACGGCTTCAATTGATTCTGGTGAATTTGGATATTCGGCTACAACTTTTTTGAACTTAGTAATTGCTAAATCTTCCTTGTTTCCGTTGTAATAAATTAAACCTTGTTTTAAAATCGCTTTTGCTACATACGAACTTGATTTATAACCATTGATTAATCTATCGTAAGTTGCAATTCCTTTGTCGTTCTGATTCTGATTTACGTAAGTATTTCCTAATTCATACAAAGCATCATCTGCATATTGAGAAGAAGGATATGTTTTTACAAATTTCTCTAAATCTTCAATTTTACGCTCTGGTTTACTTACAAATCCGTAGCTAATTCCTTTTTGGAACGCTGCATAATCAGCATCAACACTTTTCATATCGATAGCTTTGTTGTAAGCATCCATTGCAGGCCAATATTTTGCTGCCATGAAATTACAATCACCCAAACGCAAATACGCATCGGTTAAACGAATTTTATCCTCTTTTACCGATTTGGTATACAAATCGAAATATTGAATCGCATTTTCATATTCTTTCAATTTGAAATACGAATACGCTAAGTTGTAATTTGCATTTGCGTTTTCTGGAGTATTTGAAGCTTCGGCTGAATTTAAAAACTGTTTGAAACTCAATTTAGCTTCTTCAAATTGGTCCAAATTGTATTCCGTTTCCGCTTTCCAAAAAGTAGCTCTTGCGGTGAACTTTGCATCTTTATTTTCAGTTATCGATTTTTTAAATAAGGCATAAGCACCTTTGTAATCGCCATCGGTATACAATTCTAAACCTCTGTAAAAAGTTACTTTTTGATACGCTAATTTGTTTTCTGGAGATTTATTTTTTTCTAATAAAACTAACGCTTCTTTATAATTTTTTGAAGTGATATACGAACTAATCAACAAGGTATTAATCTCTGATTTATAAGGCGTATTTGGATATTTTGCTACATACGCATTTAACACTTCAGGAACCGATTGATATGGATTTCCGATTTCGTAACTCAATTTCGCATAATTCAAATACGCATCTTCTTGAATTTTTAAATCAAATTCCATTTCCGAAGCTGTTTTGAAAGCGTTTAAAGCTTGTTGCTTTTTATCGGTTTTTAAATAACTTTCTGCTAAATGATAATACGCATTTTGTGCTACTGCATCATTTCCGCCAATAATTTTATTGAATTGCGAAATCGCGTTTTCGTAATCTTTTTGTTTGTAATAAGTGTAACCTAATTGGTAAAAATCAGTGTTATTCCATTTTCCTTTTTTTCCATTATAAGCCAATAAATACGGAAGCGCTTTATCGTATTGTTTTAAATTGAAATAACTTTCTCCAATAATTTTCGATAATTCACTTTTTTCTTCACCTTTTGATTTTGGCATTTGCTCTAAACCTAAATCAATTGCTTTTTGAAAATTCCCAAGCTTGAAATTCATATCCGCTTGAAAATAACCCATTTTCTCTTTGTACTTGTCTTGGTCTGAAACTTGCTCGAAATACTGATTTGCACTTTTGTAATCATCCGTTTCGTAAGACATATAACCTAAATAATATTTCGCTTGACTTCCAAAAGTCTTCGAATTCACTACCTGGTTGAAGTATTTTGTAGCTTCTTTCGTGTTTTTAGCTGTGAAATAAGCATATCCTTTTTGGAAATTATATTTTTCTCTATCGGCTTGCGACATGCTATTCGAATCCGCTTTATCAAACCATTCTAATGATTTTGGATAATTTCCTTGATCAAAATAATAATGCGCCACTTCAATATAGGCTTGATTCGTTTTTGTACTCGTTGGATAATCTTCAACAAAACTTTCTACCAAAACATCGGCTCCCATTTGATCCAAACGAATCGCACAATTAGCAATATAGTAAGCGCAATCCGATTCTACTTCCATATTATCGGTTTTCGATTTTACTTTGTCGAATAAAATTTGGGCTGCTTGATATTGCTTATCTTTATACAATTCGACAGCTCGGTTGAACTCGGTTAATTCGTGCGTATAAACAGAAGATTGTTGGGCAAAAAGTGTTCCCGAAAAGAACAACACTAAAAAAGAAAGTTTTAAATACTTTATCATTTGATTCGTTATTTATAAGTTCCAAATATAAGGCTTATTGAAAGTATTAACGAAGGTTCTTAACATATTATTGTACAATTTTTGAACATAGTTTTTAACCAAATACACAATTTTTAATCGAAATCGACTTAAAATTTTGATACAGAACCATAAGTTATTACTTTTACATTTTAAAATCCATCAAAAATATGTCACAAACAGTTCTATCCTTAAAAAACGTAACGATTTATCAAGATAAAAATCCAGTTTTAACCGATGTAAATATCGATGTAAAACATGGTGAGTTTCTTTATTTAATTGGTAGAACAGGTTCGGGAAAAAGTAGTTTTTTAAAAACATTGTATGCAGATTTAGCCTTAACAGATGGAGAAGGCAGCATTGTAGATTACGATTTAAATACTTTAAAAGAAAACGACATTCCGTATTTGAGAAGAAAATTAGGCGTAGTTTTCCAAGACTTTAAATTACTTTCTGACAGAAGTGTAAAAGAAAATCTATTATTCGTTCTTAAAGCAACTGGCTGGACAGAAAAAGAAGAAATGGAAGTTAAAATCGAGGAAGTTTTAGACAAAGTTGGAATGAAAGGTTTTGCTAATAAAATGCCACACCAACTTTCTGGTGGAGAACAACAACGTGTTGGGATTGCAAGAGCTCTACTTAACGATCCAGAAATCATTTTAGCCGATGAACCAACAGGGAATCTTGACCCACAAACGAGTGTGGAAATTATGGAAGTACTTAGAAAAATTAACGCAAACGGAAAAACCATTTTAATGGCGACTCACGATTATGCATTAGTTTTAAAATATCCTTCAAAAACACTTAAATTTGAAGGTGGAAAAATGTTTGAAGTAGTTCAAAGAACGGTGTAAATGCTATCGATTTTAATAACGATATACCATTACAATCTTTTGCCTTTAGTAAAAGAAATTCATCAACAATGCCTTGATTTAGGAATCGATTTTGAAATTTTAACGCAAGACGATGCCTCCCATTCGATTTATAATGTTGAGAACGAAAAAATAAATTCACTATCTAACTGCAGCTATGTTTCTTTAGAAAAAAACGTAGGCTATCGTGAAAATAAAAACATTTTAGTTAGCCAATCAAAATATGAAAATTTATTGATTTTAGATGGTGATTTTGTTTTACCTTTTCCAAATTTCATAAAAAATTACGTAGACCAAATTCCTGATTATGAAGTAGTTTATGGTGGAAGAATTCACGCTGAAAAAGCACCTTCAAAACAACAATTGCTTCGTTGGAAATATGGAAAATTCATGGAAGACCAAACGGTTGACCAAAGATACAAAAATGTGTACCGAGCGGCTTTATTCAACAATACTTTGATAAAAAAATCGGTTTTTAATCGCATTAAATTTGATAGCTCTTTTAAAAAATACGGTCATGATGACACGCTTTTTTCTTTTGAACTTCAAAAAATGAATACTAAAATCAAACATATTCATAATCCAGTTCAACATGATGATATTGACACCAATACTGTTTATGTTGAAAAAACTAAAAACTCGTTAGACAATTTACATTTACTCTATAAAAAACAACTAATCACAAAAGAATACAGCAAAATGGTTAACTTAGCTTCTAAGTTACATACTTTTAAAATTACGTATTTATTAGCGGTTTTGTATTCTGTTTTTGGGAAATTTTTAGAGCATCAACTTAAAGGAAATAATCCGTCTTTGTTTGTTTTTAATGTGTTTCGATTGACTTATTTTAGTAAAATTTATATTGGATGAAAATACTGATAATCAATAATTTTAATAGTGAAAATCGCGTTGGCGGTGTCGAACACTATTTGCATGAATTGATTCAGTATGCCGAAAAAAACAATTCTAATTACATCTTTAAATGGTTTGGAAAGGATAAAATAAAAACCAATTGGGTTGAAAAATTCTACCATAAAACGATAACGCATGAAATTATTCAAGAAATAGAAAGTTTTCAACCTGATGTAATTCACTGTTTTAGTATTGGTGCACCAATAACGCCGCATTTCATGGAATTTGCGAAATCTAAAGAAATTCCGATTGTGTTTTCTTTTCGCGATTATTATTACATCTGCCCGAAAAACTATATGCTGAATGATAAAAACGAAGTGCTTCACAAGCATGAAAGTGCTTTAGAATGTATTTTTCATCATCAACCGAAACGAAATATTTTGTTTGATACTTTGCTGTATTTAAAACAATCACATCATAAAAGTATCATTAAAAAGCATATTGATTATTTTTTAACGCCATCCGAAAACTTAACGCAATTTATCTCAAAACATTTTAAAAAAGAAGGCAAAACATTAGCAAATCCAATACTTATAGAGCAAAATCAAAATTCTAATTCAGAAGGAAACTATATTTTGTTTGTTGGACGATTGGTTCCAGAAAAAGGGATTTTGACTTTATTAAAAGCATTTCAAAACATTTCCAAACAATTTCCAGAGGAACAATTATGGATTGTTGGCGATGGAAATCAAAGAGAAGAACTTCAAGATTTTACAGAAAATAATAAACTACAAAACGTTACATTTTTAGGAAATAAATCACGTGAAGAATTACAAGAAATTTATGCTAATTCAAAATTTTCAGTGGTTCCGAGTGAATATTTAGAAGCGTATGGCAATGTAATTTTAGAAAGTCTTGCTTTTGGAAAAACGGTAATCACAAGTGATTTAGTTGGAATTAAAAATGAAATTAAACAAAATAATGTTGGCCTAACTTATTCCTTCAAAAACCAGAAAGCATTGGAAGAAAAAATGGTTGAACTTCTTTCTAATCCAGGTTTAAAAAGCGAATTAGAGAACAATATTCCGAAGTATTTAGCAACCAAAACCTTTGCGAAACATTTTTCAGATTTAGTATACGTTTATGAAAATTTACTTAGCCGAAATCGCTAGAAACTCATCGAATTCTCTGATGTAATCTGCTTCTTCAAACACATCAGAAGCCACTACTAAACAAACTGCTCCCGAAGAAAAGTTTTTCAATTCACGCCAAATACCATTGGTAATTAATAAACCTTCAAAAGGTTTGTTTAAAGTAACTATTTTTTCCTCTTTTCCGTCGTTTAAGATAACATCAAAACTTCCTGAAAGCGCTACTAAAAACTGTTGCAATTTTTTATGTGCATGTCCGCCACGTTCTGCACCAGCAGGAACATCATACAAATAGTAAACGCGTTTGATTTCAAACGGCACCACTTCCTTTTCGATAACGGATAAATTACCTCTTGGATCTTCAATTTTAGGGATATTTACAATTTTAATTTCCATAATTTAACATCTGTAACCATTGGTTTACTACAACTTCCGACTGAAATTTTGCAACACTCGAAACCGAGTTATTCTTGCAATTTTGATATAAAATTTCGTCTTCAACAAAGATATTCATTTTGTGAGTTAATTCAGTGAAATTCTGATTTTCTACTAAAATTCCATTGTGATTATTGATTATCATTTCGTTTGGACCGCTTTCGCAATCGAATGAAATTACAGGAATTCCCAAACTTAAAGCTTCCAAAATAGTCATTGGAAAACCTTCGTACTGACTTGATAAAACCAAGAACTTCGCATTTGAAATATAATTCAAAACATTTTCTTTAAAACCTAACAAATGAACTTTAGTTTCTAATTTCAAATCTAAAATTTTCTTTTCCAATTTGTCTTGTTCTTCTCCTGTTCCTAAGATTACTAGATGAATTTTTTTCTGAGGCAAATTAGAATTCGCATAACTTTCAATTAGCCTATCAAATTGTTTTAATTGAACTAATCTTCCAACTGCAATAACATATTCAAAAGGTATTTTTTCAGTAGTTGAATACGAACGAATTGAAACCGAATTCGGAATAACTTCAACCAATTTACCATCAAATTTAGTTTCAATTTTTTGTTTGATAAAATGGGAAACCGCTACAATTTTATGTGCTTTTTGAAGTATTTGCTTTGCAATCCGATTATTATCAGTCAAATACGTTTCCAATCTACTACTATGAATGGTATAAATAAACTTTAGATTGCGATAAATAAAATTCAAAAACACCCACTCCATTTTTGGATTGATACGATGACGAAAATCGATTACGTAATTAAATTGCTGATTTTTTAGGTAATTTCGTAATTTAAAATACTTAACAAACTTTGAATATTGTCCAAAAGCTACTAATTTCCCACCAAACTCATAATCAATTTTGTCTTCTAACACCAAAGTATGTACTTCTATTCCAGCCTCATGAAGCATTCTTGTTGTAGTTCCAAAAACCCTTTCCAAACCACCTTCAGCCAATTTATAACCAATTACGGCTACTTTTAATGGTTTTTTTGAGTAGTTTTTCATTTCGGTTGAATTAGTTTAGTAATTTAGCATAAAAATAGATTTAAAAACCCAATATGCAAAATTTTCCGCTTGTTAGTGTTATTTGTTTGTCTTACAATCACGAAGCTTACGTAGTGGAAGCCTTAAATTCTGTCATTAATCAAACCTATCCAAATATTGAATTGCTAATTGCAGATGATTGTAGTGCCGATAATTCCATTGGTGTAATTCAAGATTGGCTGCAACATCATCCTGAAGTGCATTTTTCTACTAACGAAAAGAATTTGGGCAACACCAAAACCTTCAATCAATTGGCTAAAATAGCAAAAGGCGAATTCATCGTTGATTTAGCAGCAGATGATGTATTAGTACCGAATTGCATTGAAAAACAAGTCACAACTTTTCAAAATTCAAAATATAAAAATCTGGGTATTGTTTATGGAAATATAATCGAAATTGATGAAAACGGTAACTTCCTAAATAATTATTACAACGAAGAAGATCGCCCAGAAAGTGGAGATATTTACAAAATGGTGATTGGTAGAACAACCAAAATTTGTTCGGTTTCTTCAATGATTAAAAAATCGGTTTTGGAAAAATTGGGATATTATGACGAAGATTTGGCCTACGAAGATTTAGATTTATGGATAAGAGCTTCTAGGGATTTTGAATTTGAATACGTTCCTGAAATTTTAGCAAAAAAAAGAATTGTTTCTGATTCTTTAAGTTCTCATTTTTTGATTGAAAACAATGCAAGAGCAAAAAAGCTAAACGAATCTACTTTGAAAATTTTAATCAAAGCTTATCATTTAAACAGGACAAAAGACGAGCAAAAAGGATTGTTGGGAAGAATTCGATTTGAAATGTATAAGTTTATAAAAGCGAAACACTTCAAGTTACTTTTTAAGCTTTTTTTGTTGGAAATTAAGGTACGTTTAAAATGCATTTAAGACTTAAAAATAACTTTTCTAAAATAGACAACCAAAGCTAAAAAGTAAATGAAATAAGTAGCTGCATAACTGATTACAGCTCCAATCGCACCATAAATTGGAATCCAAAACCAAGAAGCAACAAAAAACACTAAAAATGATATGCTTTCAGTAAGAAGATAGCCTTTTAAGTCTTTAATTACATAAAATCGAATTCCTAAAATTAGTGACATTGCTTTGAAAAAATCTCCAATAAGTTGCCAAGCAAACAATTCTCTCACTTGGTAAAAATCAGATGTTAGCAATAATTTAATTATAAAATCTTTGCAGAAATAAACACCAATTAAAGTAATTAAAAAAACAGGAATAACTTGTTTGAAAAACTTTGTTGTAATGGCTAATTTTTCATGTTCTGAAGAGGTTTTGATTAATTCTGGTAAGAAATAAAAACTTACCAAAGTTGAAATAAACATGAAATAAAAACCCGAAATTCTTTGCATCGCTTCAAACCAACCTGAAGCTTCAATAGAAACTTCTTTAGCAATCAGATTTCGAATAAAAATGTATAAAATAGGAGTTAAAACAGCCGTAAAAAGCGACATAATTCCAAATGGAATCAATCCTTTTAAAACACTGAAATCGATTTGAATTTTCCTAAAAATAATTCCAAATGAAAACTCTTTAAAAAAATAAAAACTTGAAAATAAAAACAATAAAAATGAAGTTATAGAAATGGAAACCAAAGCACCAAAAACTCCGTAAAACCAAATAAAAACAAATGATGTAAGTAAACTAGCAATGTAACCATAAATCGAAATCAAAGTTACCTTTTTGTAATAACTAAAACCATTTAAAACCGTAACAAAAAAGAGATGAAAAACTTGAAATGGAAGAAAAAAAGCAACAAAATTTAAAATAAAATTATACTCTAATTGACGATTGAAAATCATTTTTCCGAAATACGAATTTCCAAAAATTAAAACGGTAGAAATTAAAAGCGAGAAAAACAAAAGTGTCCAAAAAATAAGGCGTACAAAATAATTTAGTTTTACTCTATCTTGATGATTTTTAGCAACATTTTGCAAAACGCCATTCTGAATTCCGAGTGTTCCAACAGATTCTAACAATGATGTAAAACTTCTCAAATTTCCCATCAAAGCCATTCCTGATGGACCAACAAAATAAGCAATTACTTTTGACGACAAAAAGCCAGTAATTAATCGTACAAGAATGCTAAAACTACTGAGTGAAGTAACTTTAAACAATTGGTTTTGACTTATTTTTTTAAAAATATCCAAAATCAATATTGATTTAAAATTGTAATAATATGTTGGATTTCGGAAGCTTTTAAACCCGAATTCAATGGAATACTCAAAACCTCATCATGGATTTTCTCGGTGATTGGAAATGATAAATTTTTCCAATCTAGCAACGCTTTTTGTTTGTGAGGTGGAATTGGATAATGAATCATGGTCTCAATTCCGTTCTCTTTTAGATAATTTTGTAACTCTAATCGGTTTGAAGTTCGAATAACAAATAAATGAAACACATGATTTTGAGATAAATCCCAACTTGGCATTATAACCTTTTCGTTTTTAATTTCCGAAAGATAGCGTTTAGCCATGCTTCTACGAAATTCATTTTCCGAATCTAATTGCTTTAATTTAATATTTAAAAAAGCCGCTTGCAATTCGTCTAAACGAGAATTTACGCCGATAATTTCGTTTTCATATTTTACTTTTGAACCGTAATTTCGCATAGAAAAAAGCACTTCAGCTAATTCATCATCGTTAGTTGTAATTGCACCACCATCGCCTAAAGCGCCCAAATTTTTTCCAGGATAAAAACTAAAAGCCGCAGCGTTTGATAAATTTCCTGCTTTTTCGTTTTCTGAAAACTGACTTCCATGTGCTTGAGCAGCATCTTCAATAACCAATAAATTATGTTTTTGAGCTATTTTATTAATAACTTTCATTTCACACAATTGGCCGTAAAGATGAACAGGTAAAATGGCTTTTGTTTTTGAAGTTATTTTAGCTTCAATTTCTTCTGGATTGATGTTGAAAGTTTCTAATCTTGATTCCACTAAAACAGGGACCAAATCAGCTTGTAAAACAGCTAAAACACTAGCAATATAAGTGTTTGCTGGAACAATAACTTCATCTCCTTTTTCAAGTTTTCCTAAATGAATATAAGCCTTGAAAATTAAAACCAAAGCATCTAAACCATTTCCAACACCAATACAATGTTTTGTGCCGCAATAAAAAGCAAAATCAGTTTCAAATTGCTTGACTTCATTACCTAAAATATACCAACCACCATCTAAGAATTGCTTCATCTTTTTCTGAAAAGCAACTTCAAAAGGTTGATTTAGTTTTCTTAAATTTAGGAAATGTATCATAGTAAAACGTTATCTAAAAGTGTGTGATTTTTAATTTCAACTTCGTAAAAATCTTGTGTAATAGCTCTTGCACCAAAACTTTCTTTCCAATACAACAAACCTTCATTTATATTTTTTCCTTGATTTTCATTGGAAATTCCAAAATCGAAATATTTTTTATCTTTAAAAACGTTAGAAATTAAATAATCGTGTAAAAAATCTAAACTTCCCAATTCATTTTTATCTGAATTCCCCGAAATATATTGAGAATGTGCTACTAAATCCGTTTCAAAAATGGTTGTTCCAGCCACAATTTTATCATTTTGGTACACATTAAATTGTCGGATATTTTTTGGAAATTTACTAAACAACAACTGAATTTCTTCTAATGAATGAACTGGTTTTGCTTGATGTTTAACTTCTAAATTTGGAATTAAAATTTCATTCCAAAATAATTCAAAATTAGCTTCTTCTTTAACGACTAAATTATTTTTGATTCCTCTTTTAATCCCATTTTTTCTATCGCGTGAAAAAGAAAAATTGTTTTTCAAATCTACAACCGACAAAACATCTCTTCTAACCAGATTCCCTTGCATTAAGAACATCAAATATTGTAATTCATCGGAAGGAATTTGATTGTAAATAGTTGGAATTTCTTTGAAAATTATTTTCTGAAATTGTTGTGTCTTCAAATATTCAAAAACAGATTTTGCAATCGAGATAAAATCGGAAAGTTTTGTATTCTCATGAATTACAATTCCACCATAAGTTAGTCCTTGATGCGAAAAAAGGGTTTCTCCTACTCTATTTGCAGGTAAAACAGCTATTAATTCATGACTATCATCAAAAGCAAGCAATGAATAATCTTCAAATCGGTCTTGATGATATTCCATAAAATCACGATGAAACAAGAAGGTAGCATTTTTTGCATTGGCTACAAATTCGTTCCACAAATCATAACGTATTGAACTATATTTTTCTACGTGATACTTTCCCAAACTATTATTTTAAAGCGGAAAATTACTAAATTTTTACGGCATCTGATTTCTTTATTCTGTTTTTTAAAAAAAATATAGTAAATTGGAACCAAATTTTCACTAAATCAGTATGTTGAAAAAATTACTTTCCCCCATTTTTCTATTAGGAATTCTATTACCTACTTTAACAAAAGGTCAAGATATTTCGTTGTTTACCCAAATAAACGGGAGATACGATTTCACATTTGTGGGAAATACAATGAATATAGCTGAAAATAATCCAACCAATTTCTATGTAACCAATACTTCTTCATCTGCGACACTAAATTTAGGTCCGAGTGATACAATTATTAGAGCTTATTTATATTGGGCAGGCAGCGGTGATGGCGATTTTGAAGTTGATTTAAACGGAACTACAATTACTCCTGATAGAACTTTTTCACACTCTAGATTTTTCAACCCTAGTACTTTTACATATTTCAGTGCATTTAAAGATATTACAACTTTAGTTCAAACAACAGGAAATGGAACTTACACCCTTTCTAATTTAGACATTTCTCCTTTTGAAGCACTTCATTACAGTAGAAAGACAAATTTTGCAGGTTGGGCCATATTAATTGTTTATGAAAATCCGAGTTTAACGTTAAACCAATTAAACATTTATGATGGTTTACAAGGTGTTCCTGATGCCTTACAAATAGATTTAACTAATTTATATGTATTAAATAATGCCAACGCGAAAGCAGGATTTATTGCTTGGGAAGGAGATTCACAACTAGCTACAGAGAATTTTACTGTAAATGGAACCGCAATAAGCAATCCTTTTAATCCACCAAATAACGTATTCAATAGCACTAATTCGGTTACAGGCTCTAACCAGTTATACAATATGGATTTGGATATTTACGAAATTGATAGTTATATTTCTATTGGAGATACAAATGCTTCAATAGCATTAACTTCTTTTCAAGATTTCATTATGATTAACACTGTAGTTACCAAACTAAACAGTCAATTACCTGATGCAACCATTGTATTAGAAAATCCGGTTTCCACATGTAATTCAAGAGAAGTGACAATTGATTTTACAGTTTCAAATTTGAATAGTACAGAAGTTTTACAAGCCAATACTCCAATCACCTTTTATGCCGGAACACAAGCAATAACAACTGCATACACTCAAAACATAATTCCAATTGGAGTTAGCGAAAATGGGACCATAACTTTAACTATTCCAAGTTCTGTTCCTCTAAATTTTTCATTGCTAGCTGTTGTTGACGATACAGGAAATGGTTCAGGAATTGTTACAGAACTAGTAGAAAACAACAATACTTTCCAAATTGATATTGAACTTACGGTTTCTCCAACTTTCAATAATTTAAACCCGTTAACTTCTTGTAATCTTGGTTTAACTCGAGGCCTTTTTGATTTTTCCAGTTATTCCGAATTAGTTAAAACAAATTCAAGCCATATTGTTTCATTTCATGAAAGTTATGATGATGCGGTTCAAAATGTAAACCCAATAACAAATACGTCAAACTACGAAGCGCTTACCACTCCAAAAGAAATTTTTATTCGTATTGATAATGGTTGCTTTTCTGTCACTTCATTCTTTTTATTAACCGAAAATTGTCCTCCAACAGTTTACAATGCCGTTTCTCCAAATGGAGATAATTCAAACGACACGTTTTTTATCGATGGACTTCGTGATATTTTTGTGAACTTTGAATTATTAATTTACAACCGTTGGGGCAAACATTTATGGACCGGAAACAACAATAAATCAGATTGGGATGGCTACGTGGAAGAAGGCGTTGGAAGTACTTTAGCACCAGCCGGAACGTATTTTTATATTCTTCATTTAAATGATCCTAATTATTCTGAACCCTTAACTGGTTACCTTTACATAAACCGATAGTTTACTATTAACAAAAGTTAAAATTTCTTAAATCCGTTTCTTACATAATTAAAATCGAAGATAATTTTTATCTTTAGCCATTACTAAACCAAAAACCATGAAATACTTATCGTTATTGTTAGTATTCTTGATTTCATTTTCCGGAAATGCTCAAGAATATTTTCCAAAAAATGATGGCGTAAAACAAAGCTTCAAAAACTATGTTGCTATTACAAACGCCACTATTTATGTATCAGCAACGCAAAAAATTGAAAAAGCAACGCTGTTAATCAAAGAAAACAAAATTGTTGAAGTTGGCACAAACATTTCTATTCCAAAAGGAACTACAATTGTAGATGCAACAGGAAAAACAATTTATCCATCATTCGTAGAATTGTATAGCGAATTTGGAATTAACAAACCTACTCCAAGACCTAGTGGCAACTTCACACCACAATACGATACCAATCGTGAAGGTTATTATTGGAACGACCACATCAAACCTGAATACAATGCGTATGAAAACCTAAGCTACGATTCAAAAGCAGCTGGAGGTTTAAGAGAAGCTGGTTTTGGAACCGTTTTAAGTCACCACAATGATGGCGTAATTGCAGGAACAGGCTTACTTTGGACATTAAACGATTTCGGCACAAACGCTGACAGAATGATTAAAGATAAAGTATCGCAACATTTTACATTCAGCAGAAGTAAATTTACCAAACAAAGTTACCCTTCTTCCATGATGGGAAGTATGGCTTTAATTCGTCAGGTATTTCACGATGCTAAATGGTACGCACAAGGAAATGCAACTAACAAAGATTTATCTTTAGAAGCTTTCAATGCTAACAAATCTTTACTTCAAATCTTCAACGCTGGTGATAAACTAAATGCGTTAAGAGCAGATAAATTAGGTGATGAATTTGGAGTTAAATATCTGATCAAAGGAAGTGGAAACGAATTTGAGCGTATTGACGAAATCAAAAAATCGGGAGCTACTTATATTATTCCATTGAATTTCCCTGATGCTTATGATGTAACAGATCCATACTTAGCGCAACAAGTAAGCTTGAGCGATATGAAATTTTGGAATCAAGCACCTTTCAACTTGAAAATTTTAGCTGAGAACAATGTTTCATTCGTACTTTCAACTGCTGATTTAAAAGAAACAAAATCGTTCTTATCAAATTTAAGAAAGGCCGTTTTATATGGTTTACCAAAAGACAAAGCATTATTAGCTTTAACAGAAACTCCTGCAAAATTGGTTAATCAATTTGATAAATTAGGTTCTATTTCTAAAGGGAAATTAGCGAATTTCATTATCGTTTCAGGTGATATTTTTGAAGACAAAAGCAACATTTTAGAAAACTGGGTACAAGGAAATCGAAACATCATCGATAAAATCAATCCTACTGATATCAGAGGGACTTACGATTTAGTTTTTGATAATCACAAATTCGAATTAAAAATCGAAGGCGAAACTTCAAAATTTGAAGCAAAAGCAGTTAAAGATAGCATCAACTTTGGAACAAAAATTCAGTTCAATGATCCGTGGGTTAATTTGGTTATCAAAAATCAAGATACTACAAAAGCGAATTTCGTAAGACTTTCAGGAACTTTCGTAAAAGACATGATGCAAGGAAAAGCCGTTTTAGAAAATGGAAACGAAACCTCTTGGACTGCAACTAAAAGAGCAACTGAAGCTAAAGAAGACAAAAAGAAAGATGATAAAAAAGACGAACCAAAAGTGCCGTCTATGTATGCGGTAACGTATCCAAATATTTCTTTTGGAAACGACGAAAAACCAAAACAAGAAACGATTCTATTCAAAAATGTAACCGTTTGGACAGGTGAAAAAGAAGGAAATTTAAAAGAAACAGACGTTTTAATTGAAAACGGAAAAATTGCAAAAATTGGTAAAAACTTACCTTCTTCTGGAGCAAAAGTTGTTGACGGAACTGGCAAACATTTAACAGCTGGAATCATTGATGAACATTCGCATATTGCTATTTCAAATGGAGTTAACGAAGGCGGACAAAATTCATCAGCAGAAGTTACCATTGAAGATGTAGTGAATTCTGAAGACATCAACATTTACAGAAATTTAGCAGGTGGTGTTACTTCGGCTAACTTATTACATGGTTCGGCAAATCCTATTGGTGGTCGTGCAGCTTTCATCAAATTAAAATGGGGTTATTCTCCTGATGAAATGTTAGTGAAAGATGCTCCAAAATACATCAAATTTGCTTTAGGAGAAAACGTAAAACAATCGAATTGGGGCGATTTTGAAAGAAGCCGTTTCCCACAATCGCGTATGGGTGTGGAACAAGTTTACGAAGATTATTTCACCAGAGCAATCGAATACAAAAATGAGTGGGATACTTACAAATCAGGTAAAAATAAAAAAATGCCAAGATTTGATGTAGAAATGGAAGTTTTAGGCGAAATTTTAGCAAAAAAACGTTTCATCACTTGTCACTCTTATGTACAATCGGAAATAAACATGTTGATGAAATTAGCCGAGCGTTATGGTTTCAAAATTCAAACATTCACACACATTTTAGAAGGCTACAAATTAGCTGATAAAATGTCGGCACACGGTGTTGCTGGTTCAACATTTGCGGATTGGTGGGCTTATAAATATGAAGTTAACGATGCCATTCCATACAACGCAGCTATTATGATGAACGAAGGCGTAAAAGTTTCTATCAATTCTGATGATGCTGAAATGTCAAGACGTTTGAACCAAGAAGCAGCTAAAACGGTTAAATACGGAAATGTAACGGAAGAAGAAGCTTGGAATTTCGTGACCTTAAATCCAGCAAAAATTCTTCAAGTAGATAATAAAGTAGGAAGTATCAAAGTAGGAAAAGATGCTGATGTTGTGCTTTGGTCTGATAGTCCATTATCAATCTACACAAGAGCTGAAAAAACTTTAGTAGACGGAATTATTTTCTATGATTTAGAAAAAGAGAAAGAAGTGATGAGCGAAATTCAAAAAGAAAGAGCTGAATTAATCAACTTCATGTTAGACACTAAAAACAAAGGAATGAAAACGCAATTACCTAAGAAAAAAGAAAACGGTCATTACCATTGTGATACCTTAGGAGAAAATTGCAAAGAGTCTCACTATAAATACAATTAATAATGAAAAAATATATAGTTCTTTTATTTATTTCTTTGTTTGGGTTTGCCCAACAAACGCCAGCACCAAAACAAAGTAAATCGATTTTAATCTTAGGTGCCAAAGCGCATTTAGGAAACGGAAAAGTAATTGAAAACAGTTTAATTTCGATTATCGATGGAAAAATTGCAAACATTGGAGATGCAACAGTAATGAAACCAGCCAAACACGATATTGTGATTGATGCTTCAGGAAAACACGTATACCCTGGATTCATTGCACCCAACTCAACATTAGGATTGGTAGAAATTGATGCCGTAAGAGCTTCAGATGACGAAAGTGAGATTGGACAATTCAATCCACACGTAAGAAGCATTATCGCTTACAATGCTGAGTCAAAATTAGTGGAAACTACGCGTCCAAATGGCGTTTTATTGGCTCAAATTACGCCAAGAGGTGGAAGAATTCCAGGAACATCATCAATTGTTCAATTAGATGCTTGGAACTGGGAAGATGCTTCGATTAAAACCGACGATGGAATTCACTTAAACTGGCCAAGAAGCTACTCAAGAGCCGGTTGGTGGGCAGAACCAGGAGGAATCGAAATGAACAAAAACTACGATCCACAAGTAAAAGCTATTCAAGAATATTTTGACAATGCGTTTGCTTATTTAGGAAGTAAAAATGCTAAAAAAGATATTCCTTATGAAGCTATGAAAGGTTTACAATCGGGTGAAAAAACCTTGTTTGTAAATGCAAATGGAGAAAAAGAAATCATAGATGCCGTTTTATTCAAAAAGAAAAACAACATTAAAAACATGACGATTGTTGGTGGTTATTATGCTTTTAAAGTTGGCGCATTATTAAAAGAAAACAACGTTTCGGTTTTATTAAATCGTGTACACAGCTTGCCGTTATTAGAAGATGAAGATGTAAATTTACCATACAAAAATGCTAAATTATTAGTAGATGCTGGTGTCTTAGTTGGTTTACAAAACGCAGGCGATATGGAGCGTATGCAAACCAGAAACCTTCCATTTTACGCTGGAACTTGTGCCGCTTGGGGATTAACAAAAGAGCAAGCATTGCAATTAATCACAGGAAATTCAGCTAAGATTTTAGGAATTGATAAGCAATACGGAACTTTAGAATCTGGTAAAAGCGCTACATTATTTATTTCTGAAGGCGATGCTTTGGATATGAAAACCAATGTAATTTCATTCGCTTTTATTGATGGAAGACAAATCAGTTTAGAAAGCCACCACACGGAATTGTACCAACGTTACAAAGGAAAATTCGAACAACAAAAAAAATAAGACCAAAAGCCTTTCAGTAAATGAGAGGCTTTTTTTTTGTACTTTTGCTCTATAATTTCTTATTCATGAAACAAATCACCTCGGTTCAAAATCCGTTTATTAAATCGTTAGTTCAATTGCAAGAAAAAGCAAAAGTTCGTAAACAAACGGGCACTTTTTTAATTGAAGGAAAACGCGAAATTGAATTGGCATTAAAAGGCGGTTATGAATTAGAAACCATTTTATTTTTACCCGAAATCATTTCGGAAAAACAACTAAACGATTTAACAACTAAACCGTTAAACGTAATAGAAATTTCAAAAGAAGTCTATCAAAAGTTAGCCTATCGCGATACTACTGAAGGTATTTTAGCTATTGCGAAAACCAAATCCTTAGCCTTATCCGATTTAAAACTATCCAAAAATCCATTAATTTTAGTTGGTGAATCTTTGGAAAAACCTGGAAACGTAGGTGCAATTCTAAGAACTGCTGATGCGGCTAATATTGATGCCGTAATCATCGCAAATCCTAAAAGTGATTTGTATAATCCAAATATTGTTCGCTCTAGCGTAGGTTGTTTGTTTACCCGACAAATTGCTATTGGAACTACGGAAGAAGTTATTGCTTATTTGAAATCCAATAACATCAATATTTATTCCGCTACTTTACAAGATTCAACGGAATATCATACCCAAAACTACACCATTCCTACTGCTTTAGTTGTGGGAACTGAAGCCACAGGTTTATCTGAAAAATGGAGAACAGAAAGCACAAAAAATATCATCATTCCAATGCAAGGCGAAATTGATTCAATGAATGTTTCGGTTGCAGCCGCTATTTTGTTATTCGAAGCCAAAAGACAACGCGGATTTTAGTCTTTTTTCTTTTCTCTATTTTCTCTCTTGCACAATTAGAAAAATTAGCTTACTTTTAGTTGGTTAAAGAAAATGTATGACAGAGTTAGAATTAGAAGCCGAAAACAAAGCCATTGCGCAAGAATATAAAGAATTACTTCGCATCAGTTATCAAACCCTTACTGATGAAGACAAAAAAATCATCCGTAAAGCATTTGATGTAGCTGTTGATGCCCATAAAGACCAACGCAGAAAATCAGGTGAAGCTTATATTTTCCATCCTATTGCCGTAGCTAAAATTGTGGCGCGTGATATTGGTTTGGGAGCCACTTCTATTGCTGCTGCTTTAATGCACGATGTGGTGGAAGATACTGATATTACAGTTGAGGATATTGAAAAAATGTTCAACCCAAAAATTGCTCAGTTGGTTGAAGGTTTAACCAAAATTGCCAAAGTTAAAACCGATCAGGAAATTTCTATTCAAGCGGAGAATTTCCGTAAAATGCTACTGACGTTAAACGATGACGTTAGGGTAATTCTAATCAAAATCGCCGATAGATTGCACAATATGCAAACTATGGGAAGTATGGTGGATTACAAACAAGCTAAAATTGCTTCTGAAACCTTATACATATACGCACCACTAGCCCACCGTTTAGGATTATACAACATCAAAACCAAATTAGAAGATTTAGGTTTAAAATATACCGAACCCGAAGTTTACAATGATATTGTAAGTAAAATTAAAGAAACCAAAGAAGAGCAAGATGAATACATCAAAACTATTTCAGATGTATTGAGCAAATCAATGGTTGAAGAAGGAATAGAATTCACAATCAAAGGTCGCCCAAAATCGATTTATTCTATCCGTAGAAAGATGAAAGTTCAAGGCGTAACTTTTGATGAAGTTTACGACAAATTTGCACTCAGAATTATTTACAAAGCCAACCAGCACGACGAAAAATTCATTGCTTGGAAAATATATTCTGTGGTTACCGATCATTATCGTCCTTCGCCAAGTCGTTTACGTGATTGGATTTCTTCTCCAAAATCGTCAGGTTACGAAGCACTTCATATTACCGTAATGGGACCAAAAGGTCGTTGGGTAGAAATTCAGGTGCGAAGCGAACGCATGGACGAAATTGCGGAAAAAGGTTATGCAGCACATTACAAATATAAAAATGGCGCTACTGAAGAACACGGTTTGGAAATTTGGTTGAACCAATTGAAAGAAGCACTAGAAAATTCTTCTACCAATGCAGTTGACTTTGTAGAAGATTTTAAACTGAATTTGTATGCTAAAGAAATCTATGTGTTCACTCCAAAAGGTGAAATTAAATCGTTACCAAAAGGAGCTACTTCGTTAGATTTCGCTTTCAGTATTCACTCAGAAATTGGCGTAAAAACAAGAGGAACTAGAGTAAACGGAAAATTAGTTCCACTAAATCATGTTTTAAATAGTGGCGATCAAGTAGAAATTATTACATCGGCGAATCAAAAACCAACTTCACAATGGTTAGATTATGTAACTACTTCGAGAGCGAAAAATAAAATTAAAAACGTTTTAAACGAAAATACTAAAAAGATTGCCGAAGACGGAAAAGAAATTCTTACTCGAAAACTACGTCATTTAAAAATTGTACTTAACGAAAATACGACTAATGAATTGGTCAACTTCTTTAAGTTGCAAACTAGTTTAGATTTGTATTACCGAGCTGGAATTGGCGCTATCGAAAACCAACAACTAAAAGATTACGCTGCTCAAAAAAGCAACACCTTGGTTAATTTCTTTAAGAAAACAATCAAACGATCGCCATCTAATCAGCCTGAACAAATTCATAAAAATGAAATCAGTAAAAAATACGATTTATTAGTATTTGGAACCGAGCAAGATAAATTAGATTATAAACTTTCCACATGTTGTAATCCAATTCCAGGTGATGAAGTTTTTGGATTTGTAACCATAAATGAAGGCATCAAAGTTCACAGAAAAGATTGTCCAAATGCCATTAGTATGCAATCAAACTACGCATACCGAATTATTCCAGCAAAATGGATAGATTCCTCTCAAGAAGAATTTAAAGCCATTTTAAAAATTACTGGAATGGATATTTTAGGATTAACAAACGAATTAACTAAGGTTATTTCAAACCAAATGCACGTAAACATTCAAAGTATTTCCTTAAATACAGATGCTGGAATTTTCTATGGTCAAGTAGCTGTTGTAGTTCAAAACAATACTATCTTAAAAAAATTAATAGAAAACATCAAAACCGTTGATGGAATTGATAAAGTAACCAGGGTTTATAATAATTAGTTTATTCTAAATGAGAAAAATCATCTTACCTTTTATCTTTTTATTTTTCCTCTCATGTAATAAAAAAATAACTTCTGCACTATCTCAAAAAATGATAGAATTAGAAGCAAAAAATGGATTACCGAATGACTTTAAAAAATTAGACAAATTCATACAAAATAAAGAAATCATTTTACTAGGAGAAGCTGCCCACGGAGAAGGTAAAACTTTTGAGGTAAAAACCCAAATTGTAAAATATTTAGTAGAAGAGAAAGGGTTTAATACAATAGCCTTAGAAGGAATGGATTTCCTTGAAATGGAACACATTAACGGCAGAAGCATTTTAAAAAATAACTTAGTAGACAACTTTGAAAGTGAATGGTATAACTATTGGAATCCATGGTGTCCTGCCAAACAGTTAATTCCTTTTGAAGATTTCATTAAAAAAGAAAAGTTATCTTTTGTGGGAATTGAACCTTATAAAAGAATCAATGCTATGATAAATATTGATTTTATCAAGAATGAATTAGAGAAAAGCAATTGGGCAACTTTAAATAAAAAAGAATGGTCAAAACTAGCTCCAGTTTTTGACAAAATAAACAACTCTCAAAATAACAAATTTACAATTGAAGAGTTTGAATATTTCACAACTCATTTACAAAAAATAATTAATCAAAAAGAAACCATTCTTTTTCATGATGATTTTTTTCTACAGATGCTAGAAAATCTTATAACACACGTGAACATGAAAATGAATCCAATTTTTTTTGATAATGAAGATGACCAATTAGCATTTGAAGTGAATCAAAGAGACATACAAATGGCAAGAAATTTAATTCATTACAAAGAAAGAAATCCAAATGCAAAAATTATAGTTTGGCTTGCTAATTTTCATGGAGCTTCAAATTTAAAAGAAGTTACATTTGCTGATAGTGAATCCAACATATACAACAAACTTACAGTATTTGGAGAACACTTAAAAAACAAATATTCTGACAAAGTTTATAGTATAGCAACAACTTCTTCAAAAGGCTTTTCGAAAATGCCTTATAACATAGAAAGTATTAAAGAAACGAAAATTATTTCACCTGAAGAATCCTTAGAATTCGAGTTAGATAAACAAAATATCAATTTAGGTTTTGTTGACTTCAATGAATTTAATCAAAAAAATCCTAAGAAAATTGAAGAACTATTTAGCAGTATTATGCTGGGACATATTAATCAAGAAGGAAAATGGCTAAAGGTTTTTGATGGTTTACTTTACATCAAGGAAAACGAAATAGCACTACCAAAAAATTAAACTTAAACAGATAGAGATTTTAATCTGATTAAGATTTTAATAATATCTTAATAACTCTGTTTAAAAAAACTTCTAACTCCTAACCTCTAACTTCTAACTTTCACTATCTTTGCCAATATTTCATTAACCAAAGCAATGGAAAACAAAAATCAGGAAATTGTAAAGAATGTTTTTACTAAATATTTAGAAGAAAAAGCGCACCGTAAAACGCCAGAACGTTATGCTATTCTTCAGGAAATTTACAATGCAACCGAGCATTTTGATATCGAATCTTTGTATATCAAAATGAAAAATAAAAACTATCGCGTAAGTAGAGCCACGCTTTACAACACCATCGAACTTTTATTAGAGTGTGGTTTGGTACGTCGTCATCAGTTTGGACAAAATCAAGCACATTACGAAAAATCGTATTTCGATAAACAACACGATCACATCATTTTGACGGATTCTGGTGAAGTTATCGAATTTTGTGATCCAAGAATTCAGCAAATTAAACAAACCATGGAAGAAATGTTTGGTATTAATATTTCAACCCACTCACTTTACTTCTACGGAACAAAAAAACAACAATAAACAACTAACTACAAATAATAAACAACAACACAATGACTGTAGATTTACTACTTGGATTACAATGGGGAGACGAAGGAAAAGGAAAAATCGTTGACGTTCTTACTTCAAAATATGATATTATTGCTCGTTTTCAAGGTGGACCAAATGCGGGACACACTTTAGAATTTGACGGAATCAAACACGTTTTAAGAACAATTCCTTCTGGAATTTTCCATAAAAATGCCATCAATATTATTGGAAATGGTGTAGTAATTGACCCTGTAGTTTTTCAAAAAGAAATTGAAGGTTTAGCAAAATTCAATATGGATGTTACTGCTAAATTATTCATTTCAAGAAAAGCACACTTAATTTTACCAACACACCGTTTACTTGACGCTGCTTCCGAAGCTTCAAAAGGAAAAGCAAAAATTGGTTCTACTTTAAAAGGAATTGGTCCAACATACATGGACAAAACTGGTAGAAATGGTCTTCGTATAGGAGATTTAGAATTAGCAGATTTCAAAGAAAGATATAGAACTTTAGCTGACAAACACGAAGCGATGATTGCTTTCTACGATGTAGAATTACAATACAACTTAAAGGAAATGGAAGATGAGTTTTTTGCAGCCGTAGAAGACTTAAAGAAATTAACTTTCATTGATAGTGAAGAATATTTAAACAAAGCATTAAAAGAAGGAAAATCAATTTTAGCTGAAGGAGCGCAAGGTTCTTTATTAGATGTTGATTTTGGAACGTATCCATTCGTAACTTCATCAAATACAACTGCAGCCGGAGCTTGTACTGGTTTAGGAATTGCTCCTAACAAAGTAAAAGACGTATTCGGAATTTTCAAAGCATACACCACTCGTGTAGGTAGCGGACCTTTCCCAACAGAAGATTTCAACGAAGCTGGACAAACTATGGCTAAAGTAGGAAACGAATTTGGTTCAGTTACAGGTCGTGCGCGTCGTTGTGGTTGGTTAGATTTAGTTGCTTTAAAATATGCGGTTCAAGTAAATGGTGTAACGCAATTATACATGATGAAAGGTGATGTGCTTTCTGGATTTGACACCTTACAAGTTTGTACAGGTTACAACTACAAAGGACAGGCAATTCAACATTTACCATACAACATCGAACCAGAAAATGTAACGCCAATTTTCACAGAAATGAAAGGTTGGAAAGCTGACTTAACAGGAATGACAACGTATGATGAATTACCTCAAGAATTAAAAACATATATCGAATTCATTGAAAAAGAAGTTGAAGTGCCAATCAAAGTAATCTCGGTTGGACCAGACAGAAAACAAACGATAATGAAATAATTACCAAAAACGCTTTCAATTGAAAGCGTTTTTTTATGCTTAAAACTGATAAAAAAATCTTAATTAAGAACCGACTTTCTACTTTTTACTTAAATTTGGCTCAAAATAAATTCGACTTGAAAAACACATTTTTTTATATTGCCTTTTTACTTCTTTCAGTTACCTTTTCGGTGGCGCAGGAAAAGAAAAAAATTATCATTGAAAACTCCGATTTCGTAGATATGAATCAGACCGAAATTCCAGGTGCAATTGTATTTACTGGAAATGTTCGCATCATTCACAATGGAGTAAAAATGTTTTGTAACAAAGCGTATCATTTTAAAGATGAAAATTACGTAAAAGCTTTCGGAAATGTTCAAATGAATCAAGGTGATACGATTACCATGAACAGTCGCTATGCGGAATACAATGGTGATAAAGAATTCGCTTTTGCTACTGGAGATGTAGTTTTACGTTCGCCAGAATCAACTTTAACAACCGACACAGTTTATTTTGATAAGAAAAACCAAGAAGCGTTTTACAATACTTACGGTACTATTCGAAACAAAGAAAATACGTTAAGAAGTAAATCAGGACGCTATTATGTAGACCAAAAGAAATACAAATTCACAACAGCTGTAACAGTTACGAATCCAGAAAGCACAATCAAAACTAACAATTTAGATTATTACGAAAATTCGGGACATGCTTATGTTTTTGGACCTTCTACCATTACTAGTAAAGAGAACGTAATTTATACCGAAAACGGATTTTACGACACTACAAATGATATTGGAAAACTATCTAAAAATTCAAAAATTACGCTCGATAATAAGATTATTGAAGGAGATGATTTGTTTTATGATAGAAAGAAGAATTATTCGAGAGGAATTAACAACGTAAAAATTACCGATACCATCAACAAAGTAATCGCTACGGGTCATTACGCAGAATTGTACCGAAATGCCGCGACCAAAAAAGACTCGATGATTTTAACCAAAAGAGCCTTAGTAAAAACATTGGTAGAAAAAGATACTTTGTTCATGCACGGAAAAAAAATCATTGTTTCGGGTCCACAAGAAGATCGTGTGATTCGTGCCTTCAACAATGTTCGTTTTTATAAAAGTGATATGAGTGGGAAATGCGATTCGCTTCATTCCAACAACAAAACTCAGTTGACGAAAATGATTGGTAAACCCATTCTTTGGAACAACGAAAACCAAATGACAGGCGATGTAATGCATTTAATTGGAAACAACAAAACGCAAAAATTAGATTCGCTAAAAGTACTCAATAACGCCTTTATTATTCAAAAAGACAGCCTCAGTAAGAATGGTTACAATCAGATAAAAGGACAAAATTTGTATGGAAAATTCGTTGATAGCAAACTAAAAGAAGTCGATGTCGTTAAGAATGCCGAAGTCATTTATTACATGTACAACGATGCCAATGAATTTATCGGAATCAACAAAACGGTTTGTAGTAAAATCAATTTGGAATTAGAAGCTAATAAAATTAGTTCAATTACTTTCTTTACCAAAACCGATAGTTTTATTTATCCCGAGAAAGATTTTCCAGAAAATGCACGAAAATTGAGAGGTTTCCTTTGGCGTGGCGATGAACGAATTTTAAGCAAAGACGATGTTTTCCCTGCAGAAGAAATTGCATTAGACGATAAAATTCAAATCGAAGCAAAGAAAAAAGCAATTGAATCTGAAAAACCAATGGAAATACTTCCAGAAACTCTAGAATTCGACGACAACAAAAAAGTCGAAGAAAAGAAAACCGCAAAAAAACTAGAAGTAAAAAAAGTAAAAAGTAATAAATAAAAATGATAAGCTTAATTTAACTAATCACTAATTACTTTTCACTTATCACTAAATTATGATTGAAGATTTTTTTAAATACCAAGCACAAACCTCACCTCACCCATTAGCTATGGAGATTTCTCACGCTAAGGGTTCTTATATTTACGATACTGACGGCAATGCCTATTTGGATATGGTTGCCGGAGTTTCAGCAAACACATTAGGACATCAACCACAACGTGTGAATGATGCCATCAAAAAACAATTAGATACCTATTCTCACGTAATGGTGTATGGCGAATATGCCCAACATCCTGCAACGGAATTATGCAAATTATTAGCACAATATCTTCCCTATCCACTTACGAAAACCTATTTAGTAAATTCAGGGACGGAGGCTATTGAAGGCGCTTTAAAATTGGCGCGTCGTGTAACTGGAAGAAGTCAGTTGATTTCATGTCATAATGCGTATCATGGCAACACTATGGGAAGCATGAGTGTGATGGGATTTGAAGAACGTAAACAAATTTTCCGTCCGTTAATTCCTGATGTGGATTTTATTACGTTCAATAATGAAGCAGATTTAGAAAAAATCACCACAAGAACAGCTGGAGTTTTATTAGAAACAATTCAAGGTGGTGCAGGTTTTATTGAACCTCAAAACAATTTTCTAAAAAAAGTGCGCCAACGTTGTGATGAAGTAGGCGCTATCATGATTTTAGACGAAATCCAACCCGGATTTGGTCGCACCGGAAAACTTTTCGGATTTCAAAACTATGATGTTATTCCTGATGTTGTGGTTATGGGAAAAGGAATGGGTGGCGGAATGCCTGTTGGTGCTTTCACGGCATCCGCAGAAATGATGGATTTACTAAGTCATGATCCAAAATTAGGTCATATAACCACTTTTGGCGGACATCCTGTCATTGCGGCAGCTTGTTTGGCTACGTTACAAGAAGTTACCGAAACCAATTTAATGGCTGAAACTTTAGAAAAAGAACAATTATTCCGAAGCCTTTTAATTCATCCATTAATTAAAGAAATTCGCGGTCGAGGGCTTATGATTGCTGCGATGACAGATTCACCAGAGATAACCAACGAGGTAATTTTACGTTGTCATAAAAGAGGTGTTATTTTATTCTGGTTGCTTTTTGAAGGTTGCGCAGTTCGAATTACACCGCCATTAACCATTAGTAATGAAGAAATTACAAAAGGGTGTGGCATTATTATTGAGGTATTAAATGAGATAGAAAAAGAAATGAAGTAGGAAGTTGGAAATGGGAGCTAAAACTTTTTTAAATCTAAAATCAATTTTGAACTTAAAATTGTTAATTAAATTGTTTACAACAATTCAAACCCCAAACCACTACCCCAATATTATTCCTTAATTTTAATAAGGATAAAATCATAAAACGAAGCGCTATGAATTTGAGTCACGAAGAAGAAGAAAACAGCTTGTCCTTATCTAAATTTGAATCGATGTTAAAAACCAATAAAGTTTTTTTCTTTGATTCAGAAGAGTTTGAAGATATCATTCTTCATTACATGGATACCGGCCGATTGAACTTGGCCAAAAAAGCGCTAAAATTAGGTTTAGAACAACATCCAAAATCTACCGGATTAAAATTAGTTCAGGTTGAAATGTTGGTTTATGAAGACAAACTCGAAATTGCTGAAAAGTTACTTAACGAGTTGTACGCTATTGAGCCAACAAACGAAGAAATCTACATTCAAAAAGCCAATATTTATTCTAAAAGAGACGAACACGAAAAGGCCATTTCTTTTCTAAAAATCGCTTTGAAATATACTGATGATTATGCCGATGTGTATTCGATGATTGGAATGGAATATCTTTTCATGGACAATTTAGAACTGGCTAAAGAAAATTTCATCAAATGTTTAGACGAAGATACTGAAGATTATTCGGCGCTTTATAATGTAGTGTATTGTTTTGATTTCTTAGATCAGAATGAAGATGCTATTGTTTATCTAAACAAATTCATTGATAAAAATCCGTATAGCGAAGTCGCTTGGCATCAGTTGGGCCGACAATATTATGCATTAAAAAACTACGAAAAAGCAGTTTGGGCTTTCGATTATGCTACTTTAATTGACGAAACCTTCTTAGGTGCGTACATGGAAAAAGCAAAATCGTACGAAAAACTAAAAAAATATCAAGAAGCAATTGATTGTTACAACATTACATTAGAATTAGATGATCCTTCTTCTTTTGTACTGCTTCGTGTGGCGAAATGTTACGAGCGTTTAGGAAATACCGAATTCGCATTGAATTATTACCTAAAAACCGTTCACGAAGATCCATTATTAGACAAAGGATGGATTGCGATTACTGATTTTTACATTCGTCAAAAAAATTTCCAAAAAGCGTTGTATTATGTAAACAAAGCGATTGGAATTGACGGTGATAATTCATTATACTGGAAACGTTTTGCTGCTGTAAATACAGCACTTCATTTCTTTGAAGAAGCAGAATATGGTTACCGAAAAGCATTTGAAAGTGGCGATATCAATTTAGATACATTCACACTTTGGACAGACGTTTTGCAATATTTAGGCGAGTTTGATACTGCTATCGAAATTCTTTTAGAAGCTAGTAATGTATTACCAGACGAGTACGAAATGGAATATCGTTTAGCAGGATTATATTTCTTAACAGATGATGTTACTAAAGGAAATCTTCACCTAATAAATGGAATGAAATTAGAACCAAAACATCTATCTTTGTTTCAAGAGTTATTCCCAGTAGTTTGGGAAAGAACTGAAGTTCAGAAAACGATATTAAAGTTTAAAAAATAGAGAATTAACAACCCTAAATCCATTCCAAAGTAGCGATGCTTTGGAATTTTTATTGCAATGAGAAAACTATTTCCCGATTATTTAATTATTACGCTTAAAGGTTTAGCCATGGGTGCTGCCGATGTAGTTCCAGGTGTTTCTGGAGGAACTATTGCTTTTATTTCTGGTATTTATCAAGAATTGATTGATAGTATCAATAATGTGAATCTTTCGGTATTAAAAACATTAAAAAAAGACGGATTAAAAGCCGCTTGGAAACAAGTAAACGGTAGTTTTTTATTGGCTTTATTAACCGGAATCGGAATCAGTATTTTGACTTTTTCAAAAGTGATTACACATTTATTAGAAACCCAACCTATCTTAGTTTGGTCGTTTTTCTTTGGATTAATTATTGCGAGCATAGCATTAATTTGGAAAGAAATTACGCGTTGGAAATTAGTTGACATTCTCTTTTTATTAATCGGAATTACCGTTTCTTATTACATAACCATTGCTCGACCAGTGAGTTCTCCAGATAGTTATTGGTATTTATTTTTATCTGGATTTATTGCGATTATTGCGATGATTTTACCTGGAATTTCTGGCGCATTCATTTTGCTTTTAATGGGTTCGTATGAAACCGTAATTGGAACCATCAATACATTCAGAGAAGGATTAACCACAGCTAATTCAGAAATCTTAACACAAGCTTTATTAAAATTAGGTGTTTTTGCTCTTGGTTGTATTATCGGATTAAAATCGTTTTCTAAAGTATTACATTGGATGTTTGAACATCATAAAAACACAACATTAACTTTGTTAGTAGGATTTATGGTAGGTTCATTAAACAAAGTTTGGCCTTGGAAAGAAGTTTTAGAAACCAGAATCAACAGCCATGGTGAAGTGGTGCCATATATCGACCAAAGTATTTTACCTCAAAATTTTGATGGCGATCCAAAAATTACAATGGCAATTGTATTAGCCATTTTAGGATTTGTGTTGATTTTTGGAATGGAAAAATTAGCTAGTAAATTAGGGAGAAACTAATTTTTATAAAGTAAAAATTTCAAAATAAGCAAACGATTTTGACAATTTCATTAAAACTACCTTTTTCATTAAACTCTTAAATCACAAATAAATTTAAAATACCCCAACCACCATAATGGAAATTATCGATTTTTTATCTGCCTTTCTGAATGATCCGTTAACCGTAATACAAGACTTAATTCATCAATACGATTACTTAATTTACTTAATCTTATTCTTAGTTATTTTTGCAGAAACTGGCTTTGTTTTTATGCCACTTTTACCTGGAGACTCTTTGCTTTTTGCTATTGGCGTAATTGCAGCTTCAACAGGACAATTAAGCATGTCAATCATTATTCCGTTATTAATTATTGCCGCTTTGCTTGGTGATAATTTAAACTACTTTGTAGGAAATAAATTTGGCAATCTCATAAAGCAAAAAAAGAAAATCCTTTTCCTTAAAAAAGAATACATCACTCATACCGAAACTTTCTTCGAAAAAAATGGTGGAAAAGCAATCATCATGGCGCGTTTTGTTCCCGTATTAAGAACCATTGCACCTTTTGTTGCTGGAGCTGGAAGTATGCCGTACATTAAATATATTGTTTTTTGTGTCTTAGGAGCGTTTATTTGGGTAACCAGTTTAACCTTTCTAGGCTATTTCTTAGGTCAAGTCGTTTGGGTGAAAGAAAATTTTGATATGGTTATTTTATTAATAACACTTGTTTCTGTTTCTCCCGTTATCATTAAAGTAATTAAGAAGAAATTATCAAAAAATTAATTTATTTCTCTTAATTTCAAAAAAAAACATTGTCTTAACAATTTATAATAAAATACTCTTTAAATTTGATTTCTTAAACTCTGAAAATCTTTTACCAATGAAAAAGAAAACAAAAAAACAGTTGAAATTTGGCTTAATTGGTCGAAACATAAGCTATTCTTTTTCAAAAAAGTATTTCAATGAAAAGTTTGAAATTGGTCATTTTGACAATTGCGAATACAAGAATTACGACATTGAAAACATCAAAGAGTTTCCAAAAGTAATTACAGAAATTAAAGGCTTACGTGGTTTAAACGTTACCATTCCGTACAAAGAAGAGATTATTCCGTATTTGGATAAATTATCTAAAACGGCTAATAAAATTGGTGCAGTAAATTGCGTTACGATTTCCAAAAAGAAAAAACTAAAAGGCTACAACACCGATTATCACGGATTTAAAAAATCAATAAAACCTTTATTGAAAGACCATCACAGAAAAGCATTGATTTTAGGAACTGGTGGTGCTAGCAAAGCAATCGCTTACGCTTTACGAAGCTTAAAAATTGAATATGATTTTGTTTCTAGAACAGCAGATGAATTTCAATACAAATACGAAGAATTAGACGCTGCTATTTTTGAAGAATATACCATTATCATCAATACAACTCCAGTAGGAACACATCCTAATGTAGATGATTGTCCGAATTTAGACTACAGTTTGTTTACCAAAAAACACATTGCTTACGACTTAATTTACAATCCAGAAGAAACTGCATTTTTAAGAAAGGCTAAAGCACAAGGCACCGTGACTAAAAACGGTTACGAAATGCTAGTTTTACAGGCGGAAAAGGCTTGGAAGATTTGGAATGAGTAGATTGGCACGCGGATGACACGGGTTTTCAAGCGCGGATTATAACTGATTTTTTCTTTTAAACACATAGGCACAATAGTTCTGCTATGTGGTGATTCCAAAAAGTGTAAAACCAAAAACTACTTCAAAAAACCAATCCCAAGAAAGCCTTTTGATAACTATCTAACCCCGATAGAAGCGACATCTCGCCTTGGCGGATATAGCGGATAGCGGGAAAATGGATGGCAAAAAAGCCCAAAACACTCGTTTCAAAGAAAATAAGCGATAATTGGACGATTTTTTTTGAATTTTCGGAGTGCTTTAGTATCTTCACAAAATATTAGTAACCTTAAGCATTTACACAATGTCAGAAGCAACACATGATAACCTGCACAACGCAGATGGACAAGACCAAATGGAACAATTAGATGGCGTTACCATTATTAGTCAATCGGTATTAGAGGAAATAGACAATTCTAATGCAGAAGAAAGCGAAGATGATTCGATAAAAGAAAAGCACGAAATTCCGGTATTGGATTACGATGCGATGTCGATGGAAGCCTTAACCGATGAGCTAGAAAAATTAGTCGATAACGAAAAAGTAATGGCGATTAAAGACCATGTAGAAGGCATTAGAAAAGCTTTTTCGGACAAATACCACCATTTTATAGACGAGAAAAAAGAGGAATTCTTAGCTCAAAATAACGAAGAAGGTTTAGATTTTGAGTATCACTTCCCTTTAAAAAATAAGTTTGATGGCATTTACAACGCTTACAAAGCAAGCAAAGCCAAGCATTTCAAACAATTACAAAACAATTTAGAGCAAAATTTTGCCGTTCGTGAAGGCTTAATCGAAGAGTTGAAAAACTTAATCGATTCGGGTGATTCGAATATTGGCGATATGTTCAAAAAAGTAAACGACATTCGCGAGCGTTGGAAAAATGCAGGTGCGATTCCAAGAGACAAATACAACATCTTGTGGAACAATTACCATTTTCATATTGAGCGTTTTTACGACATTATGCACTTAGATAAAGAAGCGCGTGATTTAGATTTGAAACACAATTTAGAGCAAAAGCAACTAATTATTGCTAAAGCGAAGGAATTATTGAACGAAGAAGACGTAATGAAAGCATTCCGTGAATTGCAATTGTTACACCGCGTTTGGAAAGAAGAAATTGGTCCAGTTGATCGTGAACACAGAGAAGCGATTTGGGACGAATTCAGCGAAATTACCAAACAAATGCACGACAAGCGCGAAGCTTTATACGCAGTAGCAAGAGGAAAAGAAACGGATAATTTAGCGGTTAAAAACGAAATTATTGTGCTGATTGAAGCTTTAGGAACCGAGAAAATCGATTCGCACAGTGGATGGCAAGCGCAAATTAAGAAAATGGAAGCGTTGCGCGAAGCGTTCTTTAAAGCAGGTAAAGTTCCAGCGGAAGTAACGGAGGAAACTTGGGCTAAATTTAAAAATGCGGTTCGAGCGTTTAATGCACACAAAAACGTTTTCTATAAAGACATCAAACACGAGCAACACGAGAATTTAACTAAGAAATTGGAATTAGTTGAAAAAGCAAAATCGTTAAAAGAAAGTACCGATTTCGGTGCGACTACTCCAGTTATGAAGAAAATTCAGGACGATTGGAAAAAAATTGGACATGTGCCTCGTAAATATTCGGATAGCATTTGGAAAGACTTTAAAGATGCGTGTAATGCGTATTTTGATAGAATGCACGAAGCTAAAAATGCCGAATCGGGTGAAGAAGTAGAAGCATTTGAAAAGAAAAAAGCATTTTTAGAAGAGTTGAAATCGTTTACGTTAAGTGGCGAGCACAAAGCCGATTTAGATGCGATAAAAGAACATATTGCGACTTGGAAAACTTTTGGAAAAGTACCTTTTAACAGAAGACACATTGAAGGGAAATTCAATAAGATCTTAGATGCCTTGTTTGAAAAACTAAGCATGTCTAAAAAAGACACCGAAATGATGCGTTTTAGCAACCGTTTAGAGCAAATGAGCGACAACGATGACAAACGTGCTTTAGAACAAGAGCAATTCTTCATTAGAAAGAAAATCGACGAAGTACAAAGCGAAATTTTCCAATTAGAGAACAACATTCAGTTTATTAGCAGTAGCTCTAAAGGTGAAAATCCTTTTATTAAAGAAGTTCAGAAAAACATTGAACGCCACAAAGACGACTTGAAATTGTGGAAAGAAAAGCTACAGCAAATTAAAAATATGTAAGATAGAATCCCGAGTGAAAACTTGGGATTTTTAAATAATTTAAAAAATGACTAAGAATTTAATTTTTTTATTATTTGTTTTTTTTATTTCAATATCATGTTCAGATGAAGATATTTTTAAAACTACTACTCAGGAATATGCAAGTAAAAAAGGTAAGTTTATAGCTAAATTTCCTCAAGCACCAGAATTAGTTGTTTTTGAAAATAAAGTTGGTTTAAATGAGTATTCTATTCATCGTTATGGATTAGCTTATACACCTAATAAGAATTTCAGTATTGAATACTTAGACTACCAGCCTAAAGAAATCGAACCTTTTACGGATGATGAATTATACAATAAAGCAATTGAAAATACACTATTTATTTTAAAAAATCAATTCAAAATACAATATCAAGAAAATATTGTACAACATGGTTTAAAAGGAAAAACATATATTTTAGAATTTAAAGATAAAAGCAAAAGAGAAATTGGTTTTATTTTCATAAAACTTTTCAGAGTAAAAAACAGAATCTATAGTGTCATTTATCAAGGAAGAGATGATAGAAACATAGATCCTTTTATGAAATCTTTTAGACTATTAAAATAAATTATAATAATAGACCTTATCCTTAAACATTTTATCTTTAAATAAAATCAAAAAAATATCGTCCCTACAGGACTTCCTAATCGTTGTGTTTATTTTTTACCCATATTGCGTTCCTACGGAACTAAAAAAGTAAATACAACAATTTAAAATGCTGTCAGGCATGAAATATGGGTAACTTAAAGTAATATAGCTGGTAAAAATCCCGTAGGAATGTCATAGAAGAGATGCTTAACAGCATGACAAACTGGGTGTGATATGCGTTATGTGATGCTTCGTTACCTCAGCATGACAAACTGTGTGTAAAAACTTTGCGTGCTTTGCGACCCGAGACCAAAGGTCGAATTGACAAAGTAAAAAACTTAGCGCCTTTGCATTTAAAAAAAGATACTGAAACGAGTTCAGCATGACAAACGAAACGGTGAAACTTTGCGTTTAAAACTCATATTCTCTTTCCACTTTAGCAATTCTTACTTTGTAATTTTTGTACCAAGTAGTTTTACCTTTTTCTTGCGCTTCTAAATGTTCCATATTGGCTTTCCAGTTTTTTATGGCTTCTAAACTTTCCCAATACGAAACGGTAATTCCAATTTCGCTTCGTGCGCTTTCTATGCCTATATATCCAGGTTGGGCTTTGGCTAATTCTACCATTTTTATTGCCATTTCGGCATAACCTGCTTCCACTTCGGTTCTTGTAGAGGTAAAAATTACTGCGTAGTACATGAAAATTACGAATTAAAAATTATGAATTACGAATAGTTCTCGATACGATTTCTACGAAATCACTCGAACTAACGACTATTACTGAATACTGAGACTGACCACTGAGACTGAAGACTGAATACTAAAGTTTCTTCGCTTCTTCCCAAAAAACATCCATTTCGGCTAACGTCATATCCATTAAAGGTTTGCCTAATTCGGTGGCTTTGCTTTCTAAATATTGGAAACGCTTGATGAATTTTTTGTTGGTGCGTTCTAAGGCGTCTTCAGGGTTTACTTTTAAGAATCGGGCGTAATTTATCATGGAGAATAAAACATCGCCAAATTCGGCTTCTATTTTGTCTTGATTGCCGGCTTGTACCTCAACTTGGAGTTCGTTAAGCTCTTCTTGCACTTTGTCCCAAACTTGGTGTGGTTCTTCCCAATCAAATCCAACACCTTTTACCTTATCCTGAATGCGACTTGCTTTTACTAATGCTGGTAAACTTTTTGGTACACCTTCCAATACTGATTTTTTACCTTCTTTCAGTTTTAGTTTTTCCCAATTTTGCTTTACTTCTTCTTCGTCAGCCACTACCACATCACCATAAATATGCGGATGACGATCGATTAATTTATCACAAATCGAATTGGCAACATCGCCAATATCAAACGCATTCGTTTCGCTTCCAATTTTCGCATAAAACACAATGTGTAACAATACATCGCCCAACTCTTTCTTGATTTCCTGCAAATCGTTATCTAAAATGGCGTCGCCTAATTCATAGGTTTCTTCAATCGTTAAATGACGTAGACTTTCTAGCGTTTGCTTTTTATCCCACGGACATTTTTCGCGCAAATCGTCCATGATATCTAAAAGTCGGTTGAAAGCTTGTAGTTGTTGTTGGCGTGTGTTCATGATTTTGTTTTTTGTTTCAAGTTTCAAGTTTGAAATTGTTCTTTAACTTGAAATTGATTTTTGCACTTGTTTATGTAAAAATAAAAAATCCCACGTGGAAAACGCAGGATTTTAAAATATAGTTTTCAACTACTTATTCAGAAGCTGGAGTTTGCTTCGCCAATTCGCTATTGCTCGTGTCTTCTTCTTTAACTTCTTTAGATAATGCTTCTAATGAAACAAAACCTTTAGGTTGTAACAAATTGTACCAGTTTAAGATTTTCTTAATGTCAGAAGTATACACTCTGTCTTCGTCAAATTCTGGTAAAATTTCTCTGAAGTATGCTTTTAATTTCGCATCGTCTTCTTTGTGAGACATTGCTAAACCGTCGTTTTCTTTAGTAGCAATTGCTTTGAAAACTTCTGCTAAACGCACTTCTTCTGAATATGTGTACACTGCAATTTCTGATAACAAACTTACGTTAGCTCTCATTCCTACAGTTATTTTTTTTCCGTCTAATAAAGACTCGGCTACAAATCCTGTACGTGTTTGAATTTTTAATTCATATAAACCTGGTTTCCCAGAAATAGCTAATATTTTTTGAATGCTCATGTTTCTTACTTATTAAGGTTGGCAAATATCTAATCTTTATTTAAAAATGCAAAAATTTTAACGTCCTTTTTTGTTTACGTACTTCATTTTATAATCGGGTCTTGCTTTACCATCCATAATGTTTTGCAATTTCTTCCCAATTAACTTCTTTTTTAACATCGATAAGTGATCGGTAAATAAAATCCCTTCGATGTGATCGTACTCATGTTGGATAACACGCGCGATTAAACCATCATACACTTCTGTTTTTTTATTGAAATCTTCATCAAAATATTCAATCGTAATCGTATCATGACGAAAAACATCTTCACGCACATCTGGAATACTCAAACAACCTTCGTTGAATCCCCAAATATCACCTTCTTCTTTAATGATTTTTGCATTAATAAAAGTCTTCTTGAAATCTTTCATTAAAGCCGCTTCTTCTTTAGAAACATCATCACTATCGCTAAAAGGTTCGGTATCTACAATAAACAAACGAATTGGCAACCCAACTTGTGGAGCAGCCAAACCAACGCCATGCGCATGATACATGGTGTCATACATATTAGCAATTGTTTCTTTAAGATTCGGATATTCTGGTGTAATGTCCTCACATAGTTTGCGTAAGACTGGTTCTCCGTATCCATATATTGGTAAAATCATGGTAATCGTATTAATTTTAAAAATGCAAAAGTACTATTTTTTATAACGCAAATAATCTTGAAGTATAATTGTTGCGGCAATTTCGTCAACCAAAGCTTTATTTTGACGTTGTTTTTTATTTAAACCGCTGTCTATCATGGTTTGAAATGCCATTTTAGAGGTAAATCGCTCATCGACTCTCTCCAAAGGCATTTCAGGAAAAGCTTCTTTAAATTTTACCACAAAAGCATTTATGATTTCAGCACTTTGAGATGGTGTTCCGTCCATTTGTTTGGGTTCTCCAACGATGACGCACGCTACTTTTTCTTTAGAAAAATAGTCTTTTAAAAAAGCAATTGCCGTTTCTGATGGAATTGTGGTTAGCCCAAAAGCTATCATCTGCATTTCATCAGTAACGGCAATGCCTGTTCTTTTTATTCCGTAATCTATTGCTAAAATTCGCATTTATTGACTAATTTTTAGCAAATATAAGTTCAATTTACTTAATAATTTCAAATTCGGCTAAAGTTGCCATTCTAGCTTTGTTTAATTTTAAAGTTTTACCATCAAAATTATAATTATCTGCAATTTCTAAAACTTTAGCTAATTCTTGTTCCGTAAGCATATCGCCACAAGCCATCATGGTTGAAGCTACTTTTGAGAATTCAATACGACTTATATCTTCTTTTAATTTATAGCTTCCCATCATATTATTACAACCTGCAAAAGCTGAGAATCTTCCATCGGTATTAAAAGTAATTCCGTGTTCCCTTTTGGCATCTTTACTTCTCTGAACGCTCTTACCATTTAATTTCACCAAACGCCATTTTGAATTTTTCAATTCTACTTTAGCAACTTCTTTAGTTTTTGTTTCTTCTTTTTCAACTGGAGCAATTGGTTCCGATATTTCAATTCTCGATAATTGGTAATTAGAAGCTAAATCGCCTTCAATACGTTTTCCTTCAGCATCTAATTGAAACAATACACCTTCACCAACAAAATATTGATTAGGAGCTTCTAAACCTGAAAGCGTGATGGTATTACCAGCTTCATTCCATGTGAATTTTCCGGTTTCTTTAAAAACTTTGTCTGATTTTCCTTTATAAACGGTTTGCTTTGTGTAATTGTCGGCGGTTAATGAAATTGTGGTTTCAATAGATTCACAATCGGCACACGGAAGATTACCTCTATAGTTTCCTTGATAATCTAAACTGTTTTTTGCATTGTGTACATCTGACTGAACGACTGTTGAGTCAATTGGTGTAACTTCTGCTTCTTGGTTCGTTTCTTTTTTACAAGAAGTAAAACTGAAAGCTATCATTCCTAAAATTAAAAGCGTTTTTTTCATGTTGTTAGTTGTTTAATTTGTTATAAGTAAAGTTAATGAATTTTTCTATATCCAAAAACAATTCCAAAATTGAGAAAATGTTATCTTTGCTACACAAATTTTGAAAATCATGACCAATTTACAATCTACGATAGAACAAGCATGGGAAAATCGTGCTTTATTACAAGAAGAAACTACGCAAAAAGCCATTAGAGAAGTTATCGAATTATTAGATAGCGGAAAACTTCGTGTAGCTGAACCAATTGAAAATGGTTGGCAAGTAAACGAATGGGTTAAAAAAGCGGTGGTAATGTACTTCCCTATTCAAAAAATGGAAACTTGGGAATCGGGAATTTTTGAATATCACGATAAAATGTTATTGAAACGCAATTATGCTGAAAAAGGAATTCGTGTAGTTCCAAATGCGGTGGCAAGATATGGTGCTTATATTTCTTCGGGCGTAATTTTAATGCCAAGTTATGTAAACATCGGTGCTTATGTAGATGAAGGCACGATGGTAGATACTTGGGCAACAGTAGGAAGTTGTGCTCAAATTGGAAAACATGTTCACCTCTCAGGTGGTGTTGGAATTGGTGGTGTTTTAGAACCGTTACAAGCTGCTCCAGTAATTATTGAAGATGGTGCTTTCATCGGTTCAAGATGTATTGTAGTAGAAGGTGTTCACGTAGGCAAAGAAGCGGTTTTAGGTGCGAATGTTTGTTTGACTGGTTCGACTAAAATTATTGATGTTACAGACGATGAACCTATTGAATATAAAGGAGTTGTTCCAGCTCGTTCAGTTGTAATTCCAGGAAGTTACACAAAGAAATTCCCTGCTGGAGATTATCAAGTACCTTGTGCCATCATCATTGGCCAAAGAAAACCTTCAACCGATTTGAAGACTTCTTTGAATGATGCATTGAGAGAATACAACGTAGCGGTATAATCAAAATTAAAATACAAAGTGAATTCCAATTCATGACAAAATTGTTGTGAATTGGAATTTTTATTTTCCTCTAAAAGTAAATTACAAGTAAATAAATTGTAAATTTTATATGAATGGTTAAATTTGCTGAAAATTACCTTTCTATGTCAAACTATTTTAGCAGTGTAAAACTATTTTTCAAGCGCTTTTTTATTGTTCTTTTTATATATCAAATTTGTCGTTTGTTGTTTTACTTTTTCAATCGAAATGCCTTTGAAAACATTTCTGCTAAGGGTTTTTTAGGCGGAATTCATTTTGATTTATCGGCAATAGCTTACATCAACTTAGTTTTTGCACTTTTGCACTTTATTCCAGGTAATTTTAAATACAAACCTAACTATCAAAAGTATTTGAAAATTGGTTTCTTCATTGTGAATTTCATCTTCATTTTAACCAATTTTGTTGATTTCGAATATTATAAATTCACCGGAAGAAGAAGTACTTTTGGCATGATTACCGCAAGCGGAATGGAGAATGAAATTGGCGGATTAATCTTCTCTTTTTTAGTTGAATTTTGGCATTTACCAATTCTTGCTTTGGTTTTAGGAATAGTATTTTGGAAGGTAATTCCGAATTTAAAATCAGCAAGCGAACAAAGTGCAAACTGGTCACAAATTGCGAAACAATCCGGAATGTTTGTGCTTTTAATGGGATTTGCATTCTTGTTAGGTCGTGGTGGTTTTCAGAAAAAACCGTTGCGAATTGTAGATGCAGTAAATTATGGTTCTATAAATCAATCCGCAATTGTGTTGAATACACCGTTTTGCATTATTAAAACTATTGGTAAAAAAGAAACCTTAGAATCGCCAAAATACTTTTCGGAAACGGAATTAAATCAAATTTTCAATCCAATCACTGAAATCTCTTCAACTGAAAATCCGA
>Ga0154533_115_pt1 | contig 50005 bp, 46 predicted proteins | sample RifGroF1_FD_105676 | JGI IMG/M metagenome (GOLD analysis project Ga0154533, IMG submission 105676) | Flavobacteria bacterium GWF1_32_7 | reverse complement strand
CAGTTTTTGGTTTTAAACTATCTTGATAATTTTTAACCAAAGCTTCTGTTTCTCTAACCGAAAGATTTTGCGTTACTACTTTATGATAAATATCGCTTTGAACATCTTGATTGTCAATGTTAATCAATGCTCTTCCGTGTCCCATCGAGATAAAACCATCTCTCATTCCTGTTTGAATGATTGGATCTAATTTCAATAAACGTAAATAATTGGTAATCGTAGAACGTTTTTTTCCAACGCGCTCACTCAATTCTTCTTGTGTTAAATTGATTTCCTCGATTAATCGTTGGTACGAAATAGCGACCTCAATTGGGTCTAAATCATGACGTTGAATGTTTTCCACCAAAGCCATAACCAATGATTCATTATCATTAGCTAAACGAATGTATGCCGGGATCGTTTTTAGTCCGATTAATTTAGAAGCACGCAAACGACGCTCTCCCGAAATTAATTGGAACTTATTAAATTCTAATTTTCTAACAGTAATCGGTTGAATTACGCCTAATTCTTTAATCGATTTGGCTAATTCTTGTAACGTTTCCTCGTTGAAATTTGTTCTCGGTTGAAACGGATTAATTTCAATCGATTCAATATCTAATTCAATAATATTTCCTACTACTTTATCTGCGTTTTTGTCCTCAACCGATTTAATATCGTTTTCAGGATCTTTCAATAAAGCCGATAATCCTCTTCCTAAGGCTTGTTTTTTTACCGCTTTTGTCATCTTCTCTATTATTGATTTTTCTTAATAATTTCTTCAGCCAAGTTTAAATAATTAGAAGCTCCTTTACTGGTAGCGTCGTAATTAATAATACTTTCTCCAAAACTTGGTGCTTCGCTCAATTTGATATTTCTTTGAATAATCGTTTCAAAAACCATATCGTTAAAGTGTTTTTGAACTTCTTCAACCACTTGGTTCGATAAACGCAAACGAGAATCATACATGGTTAACAACAATCCTTCAATATCTAAATTTGGATTATGTATTTTTTGAACACTTTTAATGGTGTTTAATAATTTTCCTAAACCTTCTAATGCAAAATATTCGCACTGAATTGGAATAACCACACTATCTGCAGCTGTTAACGCATTCAATGTTAATAATCCTAAAGAAGGAGCACAGTCAATTAAAATATAATCGTATTTATCTTTTACGCTTTCTAATGCTTGTTTCAGCATGTACTCACGATTTTCTTTGTCTACTAATTCAATTTCGATAGCCACCAAATCAATATGAGCCGGAATCACCATAACATTTGGTGCCGAACAAGAAACAGTTGCCTCTTCAGGTGTTGCGCTATGTTCTAGAACTTGATACGAACCAATTTCTACACTTTCTACATCGATTCCTAAACCCGAACTGGCATTAGCCTGCGGATCCGCATCGATTAAAAGTACTTTCTTTTCTAAAACACCAAGAGACGCCGCTAAGTTTACAGATGTAGTTGTTTTACCAACACCGCCTTTTTGATTGGCAATTGCAATGATTTTACCCATTTGATAGTTAAAAATTTTAAGTGGTAAAAATACAATTATTTATGGTTTTTTCAAGGCAATTTTGTTAACAATGGGTTAAAGTGTAACTTAACTGATTTAGAGACAGAAAAATACCGAAATAAAAATATTTTGAAGCCACACTTTAGGCGTTTTTTAGAGGTCGTTTCCCGCTTTCCGTTACAATAATTTTGCAAAAGTTTTTTAACTTTTACAAAATGGATTTTCACTACAATCGGGGCTACAATCAATCGTTTGGGAATAAAAAACAAAAACACGAAGATAATTCGTGTTTGGATGTGTATTAATCACGCTTTGGTGAATTTTTTTTATTTCGTTTTTCTTCTTTTTTTTCTTTTGCGGTTTTCAAAGGTTCTTTCTTTGCGGTTTTCTTCGCGTCTTGACTTTTTGCCATAATTTCTAGGTTTTTAGTAAATGTAGTAATTAAAAAGCAAATAGCACTTAATCTTTCTCATTTAAGTATCATCGAATCAAACTGAAATTAGCTCTAAATTTCTTAGTAGCATTGTTTTCTTGGTAATCAATAGTAAACCAATAATCACTTGATGGTAATTGATTTCCATTGTATCTGCCATCCCAAGATAAATTAGTTTCAGAAAGTTGTGTAATTAATTTTCCATAACGATCAAAAATAGAAATTTTCCAATTTTCAAAAATATCCATACCTACAATTGTCCAAAAATCATTTATGCCATCACCATTTGGAGTAAAATAATTAGGATAGTTAATTACAAAAATGTCTTCAGATATAAAATTACCACATCCATTCTGATCCATAACTGTTATGGTATGATTACCTGGACTCACATTTTCAAAAATATTACTTTCTTGAAGCGCTCCATTATCTAGTTGATAGTAATAATTACCTGATGGAATTGCAGTGATAGTTATACTCTGATTATCTGTGAAAGCTCCTGAAACATTATAAGAAAAGCTTTGTAGTTGCGATTCTAAAATGGTCACCGCAATAGTTTGAGGATTAGCACATGAACCCAAATTAGGTGTAAAAGTATAACTGCTCGAAACTAAATTATCAATTACAGCCGGTGACCAAGTTCCTGAAATTCCATTTGGAGAAGTAGTTGCTAAAATAGGAGGTGTTTCTCCTGAACATAATGAAATGGTGCTGGGAAAATCGGGAGAAAAGCTGTTTCCAACCGTAATATTTATTTGATAAGGAAGAATATTTTGGCAAGAACCCACTTGCGGTGTAAAAGTATACGCTGTAGTTCCTGATGTTGTTGTGTTTATCGTTGAAGGATTCCAAGTTCCAGCAATTGGAGTTGTATTTGAAGATGATGTTGGTAAAACTTCAGGTGTTGCATTTATACAATAAGTAGTAGTTATCGGTGGAAAAACTAAAGTAATAGTAGTTGCAGGTGTTAAAGTTACCACAATAGTTTCGGGAGTTCCTGCACAACCATTTAAAATAGGAGTAACTACATACGTTACAGTTCCAGAAGTAGTTCCATTATATTGTAATGTTTGATTGATGTTTGTTCCCGAACCATTTGAAAAACCTGTAACATCAGTAGAGGAAGCAGTCCAATTCAAAATGGCATTTACATCAGAAGCAACAAGTGAAATAGCGGTGTTGGTATTCGTACATAAAGTCGTTGGTCCTGAATAAGTAACTGAAATTGCGGGTAATAATGTTACTGCAGTTCGTGTATTGCTTCTGCATCCACTTGAAATAGTAACTGTTTCAGCATAATAAGTTCCGGTGGAAGTTGGTGTGTAAGTCGTTGAATTTGCTAACAAAAGATTTCCGTTTGTGGGACTATCATACCAATTAGCACTTTCTCCAGCCAAAACACTAACGCTTAAACTCGTAGCTTGATTGGTGCAAAAACGTTGAGCACCATTTGAAATTGGAGCATTTGGAGCTGAAATTAAAGATACGGTGTAAATATCTGAAAAAGTCGAACAAAACGCATTGTTTAAATTGGCTATATCTTGCGCTACTTTAACTCGGTAATACGTTGTGGTTGTTATGTTTGGAATGGTATAGTTTGCTGTATTTTCACCAGGAATATCCGTGAAATTTATGTTGTCATTACTTTGTTGCCATTGGTAAACATGAGAAATACTACCTGTTGTTACTACTTGTAAATTCGGGTTGGTAATGCTTGAATTTTGACAAACGGTCATTGCACTTCCAGTAGTTGCCGTGTTGATAATGGCGCTATTTTCGCCACAAGCTCTAAACATGATATCATCAATAGCCAAATCGTTTCCGCAACCACCAACGCCATTATTTCGCATTTTTAAAATTACCGAAGTTTGCCCTGCAGGCATGGTGAAAACTAATCCAAATTGATTCCATATCGGAGTTGAAGTTCCTGCAATATTCCCAGTATTTCCAGAACGTAATAAAATGGTATCGGATTGATCCCAAATTTCGAAAGTAACATTAATTGGAATTCCAGTTCCAGGACAACCGCCTGATGCCGCATTGTAAATATTCAAAAGCCAAGCCGAAAATTCAAAACGCGTGTTGCTACATAATCCAGTTACGGTTCTTCTGTAAAATTGTCCGGGCGAATTACTAGCATTTACGATTAAACATTTTCCGTTTAAACCGTCAACTTCATTGTCGGGTGTGCGATCAAGCGAAAAAAGCCAATTAGGAGAATTCGGAATTATATTGGTTCTATGAAACAAAGTATATTGGCCATCTTGAGGAAAGCCAGTATTAACGTAGCTATAATTGGTAACTCCAGCAGGTAACGCAGGACCGTAATCTAAACCACTTCCAAAATTTTCTAAAAAAATAGGAGCGCCACTACTACCATTACAAAATCCTAACTGCCCAAATGAAAGGGCAGAATAAAAAATCAAAACAATAAAAAAATAAAATTCTTTTAATTTTAGTGACATGTTTTTCGGGATATTCATAACTTCTTAAAATTAGAATATCTTTTCAAGAGTTAGAAGCGAAAATCTGTCATAAAAACTATACAAATTATCACGACGCAAAAAAAGTCAATATTTACTGGCTTTAAGGCTGATTTGATAGTGTAAAATGTTATTTTGTATAGGTATTGTTTAGGTTGAAATTTAATTTTGCAGACAAATAAATTTGCTGTTTCTAAATTGAACACAGTTTTTCAGCTGCAGCAATCAAAGTTTCATCGGTTTTCGCAAAACAAAAACGAAGCATGTGTCTATCAGTAGCATCATTATAAAAAACTGAAATCGGAATGGAAGCCACTCCATGATTTACTATCAATTCTTTAGCAAAATCCACATCGTTTTTATTCGAAATTTGGTTGTAATTCACCACTTGAAAATATGTTCCATCGCAAGGCATTAACTCAAAACGGCTCTCTTTGATTAGGTTTTGAAACAAATCGCGTTTGCGTTGGTACATTTTCGAAACTTCGCTAAAATCAACTACATCCAAATATTCTGAAATAGCATGTTGTGAAAAACTATTCACACTAAACACCAAAAACTGGTGCACTTTCTTCATTTCGAACATTAGATTTTCAGGTGCAATTAAATAACCGACTTTCCAACCCGTAACGTGTAACGATTTTCCAAAAGAAGAAGCAATAATGGTTCGTTCTACTAATTTTGGACGTGTGTTAAACGAAATATGAGGTTGCGAAAACGTAATATATTCGTACACTTCGTCTCCTAAAATAAGAATTTGTGGATGTTTTTCTAAAATGGTTTCTAAAGCTTCAAAATCTTGTTCTGTCCAAATTCTTCCAGTAGGATTATGTGGATTATTAATGACAATCATTTTGGTTTTAGCCGAAATCGCGGTTTCAATTCGGTTGAAATTTGGCGTGTAATCATCGTTTAATGAAACACGAACTGGTTTTCCACCCGCTACCAAAACCGAAGGTTCGTAACTGTCATAACTTGGATCTAAAATCAATACTTCGTCGCCATGATTTACAAACGTGTTAATCGTTGTAAAAACGCCTTGCGTAGCGCCAGCGGTAACTAGCATTTCAGTTGCTGTATTGACTTTTCTACTGTATTGTTTTAACGTTTGATTCGCAATTTTTTCCAATAACGAAGGCAAACCCGCCATTGGTGTATATTGATGAATATTTTCTCGAATAATACGCTCCGAAATTTGCAACAAACTTTCATCTTCAGGGAAATTTGGAAATCCTTGCGATAAATTAATAGCTCCTTGCTCGTTCGCTAATTGCGACATTACAGAGAAAATACTAGTAGTGATGTTAGGTAGTTTTGACATGTTACAAATTTAGGAAACTAAGATAGATTTCTTTTACTTTGTATTTCAAAAAAATGCACATTGAAGATAATTATCCTAACCCCAATGGAAATTGAGCGAGAAAAAGTCCTAAACGCTTTAGCTCGAATTCCTAATTTGAATCATACGTACGAAGTAATCGTTTCTGGAATTGGTCGTGAAAGTACGGCTAAGGCGATGATGCAAATGCCACCACACGATATTTGCGTGTTAATGGGTTTTGCTGCGGTAGTAGGAAAAGAAGCCCATTTACCTGATTATTTGCATTTAGGAAAACCTATCGAAATTACCAATGCTTCGCTATACGGTTACGAAGGCGGCTTGTTTGAAAACGGAAAACCCATTGTCACCGAAAAGCCAAAACTAAATTTACCTTGCTTATCGTCTTTAACTTCCGATAAGTTTGTAAGAACAACCGATTTAGCCGAAAAAACGGTTGTAAATATGGAAGATTACACGTTTAAATATTTGAAAAAACCACAAGATTTTATTGTGCGCATCATCTCCGATTTTTTACCTCACGAAACCGAAATCGACTTTTTTGAAGAAGTGAAAGGGATTGATTTTTTGGAAGGTGTGATGGCTGTTGATGGGGTGAAGTAAATAAAAATTAGCTTTAGGATTGTTTTTTTCTTTTTTTCATTATTTTAATTACGATGTGTTTATTTTTATTATCTTGTAAGAAAATATTGTAATGAATTATTGGATTTTAAAATCAGTCATTAATGATGATTTGTCTTATATTAGTAATGATGGTTATGCAGATGAGTTGACTACAAAATATGTTTATGATAATTTTGTACCGAATTGTTTGCAAATAAAAAAAAGAGACATTGTTGCTATTGTTAATAAAGAGAAAGTTTTGGGAATAGCAAAAATATCCAACATTGTAATTTATAATTCAAATAAAACGAGAAGAAGATGTCCAGTTTGTAATAATACAAATTACGAAGAGCGAAAAACGAAATTGCCAAAATATAGATGTAATAAAGGGCACGAATTTGAAGAGCCGATATCAGAAACTGTTGAGGTAATTAAATATGAAGCCTTTTATAGTGAATCTTTTATTTTACCTAATAAAAAAATCACAGTTGATAAGATTAAGCCTTATTACGATAAAGGTTACAATAGAAATATGTCAATGCAAAGTATTTCTAAAACTTTTTTTGAAGACTTTTTTAATAAAGAATATAAACAATTATTAAATGAAGTTATTTATCCTGAAGCAGATGATGCTGATAATAATTTATTGAGTGATGTTTTTTCAGGTGACTATGTGCCTAATGACGAAGATGAAAGAAGTAAAATATACAGGTCTATAGTTCAGAGAAGAGGACAAAAAAAATTTAGAGATGAAGTCAGAGAATTATACGGTGATAAGTGTGTTATTACAGGTTGTGAAATTTTAGATATTTTAGAAGCTGCACACATAAATCCTTATAAAGGAGAAAAAGACAATCATGCTTCAAATGGTTTGCTGTTAAGAGCAGATATTCATACTTTATTTGATTTAGATTTAATTGGTATTGAGCCAAATGAATTGAAAGTACACTTAAATGAAATTATTAAAAAGGATGGATATGAATTTTTACAAAATAAGATTTTATTGACTTCAAATAAAAAACCAAATAGAGATGCTTTAAAAATACGATGGCAAAAATTTCTAAAAATGTAGTTCTTTAATCTAAACTAAATGAGAAAATTAGGTTTTAACTTACTCAAAAATAAGAAACTTCTATTGCTTCATTTATTTGTTAGACAATAAAATACTAGACATTCTTCAGTTTCTATTACTAATGAATTATCGAGAGTCCTAAACGTGCGGTATGAGAAGATAATTTTTGTAGTATATCTGCAAAAAGTTTATCTTTTGTTCTAAATAAAATTTTATAGTTTCTTTTATCAAGTAATTTTTTTTCATCCATAGATCCGAAATACCTGAAATCAAAAATTATCATTTGTGTTTTTCCCTCTAAAGATATTGGCCATATTTCTTTATAGTAATTATCGCCATTAAATTTTTCTTTAAGTTCTTTACTATAATCAGTCATAAAACCTGAAATAATCCTACGTTTTTTTAATTTGTTTTGAGAAAAATCACATGGTGGTGTAATTTCAATTACTAAAGGAATAGAATTTTCTGGTAATTCTTTAATGAGAAAAAAATCATTGTTTTTCAAAACTTGATAAACATTTCCTGGTAGTATTTTATTCGTATTCGTATTTGTGTGATCAATTAACAAAATACTATTTATTTGAGATTGTATTTTTCGAATTTCCTCCTCAAGATCATTTACTTGGCCTGAATGAAGTGTTTTCTTATCTGATTTTGTGAGTAATGTGCCATTTTTATAAATTTCTTTCTTATCGCTAGAGTCGGGTAAGTAATTTTTAACACTATACTTATACTCAGTTATATTGTCTGCAACCCCATTATATGATATATTTTCCCAATCAACAAATAAATTTTTTCTAGAACTGTTGGCGTTAGAAATGTTATATGCAAGTAAATCACTAAAAGCTTTTATGGCATCATGTTCTAAATCATAATCATTTAATTTATCATATGGAATTCCTGTAAAATTTCTGGCTAATTGAAACATGATATACTTCAGGTTGTCATTAAGACTTTCAGAATTTTTATTGACTAGGTTATATACACTCCCGATTGATAAATCTTTTGATTTTTTTACTATAACTTCCCAGTTTATAAAGAAGCTTGCTGAAGGATTTTCATAAAGCTGTTTTTGTAAATCAACAAAAATATTTTCGAATCCATCTCTTAAATATTTAGACTTATCTAAAGCAACAATAAACATTGGTAATTGATATTTTTCATAGGATTTATAAAATCGCATTTTAAAATCATCAAATTGGTCATAATGTTTAGTCCATAATATTAGTCCATATGATCCAAAATCTGTTCCGATCGAATCACTAAAAATTCTTCTAATAATTGAAACTTGATCTTTTACTTCGGCTTTACTTTCATCAACAAATAAATCCAAAAAAATTAATTTTCTATTTTTTATTTTTAATTTATTTTGTAATAAGTCCTCAGGGAGCAAGTGCATACTCCAGATCTGCTTTTCATCAAGAAGGCTCTTTAGTTTAGATATATCATTTTCTTTATCATCAATAATTAAAACACTATCTACAAAATCTTCTATCATCAGTTTGATTTTTTTATTTTTTTTGTATCGGGAAGCATAAGGCGATAATTGCCTTGTTGGCCTTATTATTTTTAACTGCTTGCGGAAATTCGATTTCGTTTTCATCTGAGATAAATAATAGTTTTCCATTCATGGCATTCATCATTTCATTGGCAACATGAAGTCCTAAGCCCGAACCAATGTTGTGAGGTTTTCCAGTCATAAAAGGCTTAATAGCAACATCGACGGGAATGTTAAATCCTGGTCCGTTATCCGAAACTATTATTGAAATATATCCTTCTATTTGATCTGTTATGTAAACAGAAATATACCTTTCGCTCTTTCTTGCGTACGTTAACCAATAAATTGCATTATCTAATAAATTAGTCACTACTGAAATAGATTCAGCTTCTGCCAAATAAGCCTGTAACTTGTTCTCTTTCCAATTTGTGATTATATTAATTGAATGATCTGAAAATCGAAATTCATAATTGTCTAGAGCAATGGAAACAATTTTACTTAATGAATTTAATTTTATATCAGATTTTTTGATCATCGCGGAATAACCTCTAATAATTTTTTCGAGCATTTGCGAAATTTTTATCGCCTTTTCTTTTTCATTCCTTTCAATGCATCCTGTTAATTGATTAATTAATTTATCAATTTCATGAATTACAACACTCAGATTAAGACCAGCATTTGCACTTTTTATCAATACTTCCTTAACTTCTTTGTATTGGTCGTTAATTCGATGTAAATAAGTTACAATTTCTTCTTTGACATCTTTATCTTCAACTTTTTTCTCGACAATACTAACTAAATCATTAAGATCTGATAATACTGGCTCAACACTTCTGTGCTTTTTGTAAAGTGCTGTTAGAAATGATTTGTCATTATTTCTTTCTCTAACAAACAGAGAAAGAACATAATTTATAGCTTCTTGAAAATCATCATATGATTCATTTTCAATGAATCCTTCACGATTTGTCTTTTCTGTAAGACCAAAACTATTTGCTCTTTCAAGCTTTACAGATCCTATAATTATGTTATTACTGACATTTCCTCCAACTCTTTGAACTCTTTTTAAATCAATTCCAAGCCAGTCATTATCTCTTTCTCCATAATTATAAACACGAATTCCATCCCGATAAACTCTTATGCCGCCATTCATTTTTAAATATTCACGCAGACTTGTTTTTTCAGAGTTAGCAAAATTTAATATTTGTGCATCCATATCAAAGATAATGATATCGAATTCTATGGAACCAATTTTACTTTTGTTAAGATCTATTTCTTCAAATTCATTTTTTTGAGGATACTTTTTTAAAATCCTGTCTTCTTCAAGTAAATCATTAAGAGTGATTTTCCTTCCTTGTTCAACTTTCTCAAGTGATTTCCAAGGTTTAAATTTATAATTAAATTCAGTAATTTCTTTTCCTTCCATTTTACAATGTCCAAAATAAAGAGCATCTTTTTTAATGTCTTCAAAATTTGGTAAACCTTCAAAAACATTATTATTGCTAGTTGTAATTACTCTGAAAGTATCATTTGTTTCTGTAAAAGGGCTGTTTAAAGAATTAATATTTCTATATACCTCTCTTAGTTGCCTTCTGTCCCAAGTAGTTTTTAAATTCTCTATTACTATTTTAGTACCAGTTGAATTTGTAAATTCTTTTGCAGTTTCATTTTCTGAAAGATCTATTTTAAAATCATCTATTTTTTGTGCTTTATATAATGTATCCCAATCTATATTTACTTCAACCTCACTATTTCCAATAGATTTTGAATAAAGAGTGATTTTATTACCTAGTTTATGAATCCCTAAACGACCAATTCCTTTTTCTCCCAATGGTATTCTTCCACAACTATTAGGTTCTAATATCTTTTTTTTATTGTCTGTACCAACTATTAACCAAACATTTTCGATAATTTCTTTAGTCATGCCAAATCCATCATCCTTTATTGTAATCCTTGTAAGCTTCAAATCTTCAAAATGAAAATCAATTTCACATTTTTTAGCACATGCATCATAAGAGTTTTTTATCAACTCAAATAATGCAATACTTTCATTCTTTATTAAGTCTTCTCCTAAATGTAAAAGTATTCGAGGTGATATTGAAAAATGATGTTCCATTTAGAGTATATTATTTTGTATGATTTTGTATAATTGCTTTGCCAATTGAGGCAGCATATTTTGGGGGAACTGCATTCCCTATCATTCTAGCAGTATTAGCAACACTAGTTGTCTTAAAAATATAATCTTTTGGAAATGATTGTAAAACAGCTCCTTCACGAAGAGAGATTGCTCTGTCTTCTTCTGGATGAGCAAATCTTCCATTAGAAATGCTAAAAAACTTGGTAGTTATTGTTGGAGATTGTCTATCCCACCATATTCTACCATATGTGTCTTTAAAATTTGTAGTATCGTTTTTGTGACATTTTGGAGCTAAATCTTCATTGTTTGCGTATGACATTCTTGAGCCACCATTTTTTTCTGTCAATTTTAGTCGGTCGATGTTAATTTGTTTTAAACCAGCAACTGTATGCATAAAACCAGTTTCGTCTTTATGACCAGCTGGAACTTTAGGAAAACCATTATGTTCTCCAATAACATCATAAACTGTTAGTTTTTTACCTTCAAATTTAACAGGTTCAAGTTCGGAATCAGTAATTCTATTTGCAATTAAAGTTAGTCTTTTTCTACTTTGTGGAACTCCGTATTCAGAAACATTATGAATTTTACAATGTACTTTGTAGCCTTGATTGTTTAACCAAACAATAAAATCTTCTAATCCACTTTCATCTTTTCTTCTTAAAACACCTGGCACATTTTCAACAACGACATAACCAGGATTGAAATATTCAACAAATCTTCTAAACTCAACAAGTAAGCTCTTAGATTTGCTAGATTTTTCTTTGTCTGTATTTATAATACTCCAAAATTGACAAGGACTGCATCCAATTAGAACTAAATTATCGTCATTTTTTTGAAGATTGAGTTCTTTCTCAAGGGTTTCTTCTTTGTATTCAAAAACATCAGCATGAATAAATTTTGCTCCTTTGATGTTAGCTTCGTATGTTTCTTTACAAGTATTGTCATAATCAATTCCAGCTAGAATTTTTATGCCAGAATTTTGCATGCCAGAACTCATTCCTCCACCAGAACAGAAGAAATCAACAGCTTTTAAATTGGTTTTTAACATTTTAGCGTTTTCTAAAATAATTAAGTTATTCAAAAATAATAATTTTACTTAGAATTTAAGGCTTTTCATATGAAATTTTATTGTAAAAATGTAAAATTTAACAATAAAAAACACCAACATTTTTGTTGGCGTTTTTTATTTTTAGATGCTGAAACGAGTTCAGCATGACAAGTTTTTATTTATTCCTCCAATAAAACCTCTAAAATCGTAATCGCAGCTTCACTAATTTTAGTCCCAGGACCAAAAACTGCTACTGCTCCGGCGTCGAATAAGAATTGGTAGTCTTGTGCTGGGATAACTCCACCCACAATTACCATAATATCTTCTCTTCCGTATTTTTTTAGTTCTTCAATTACTTGTGGTACTAAGGTTTTGTGTCCCGCGGCTAAAGAAGAAACGCCTAAAATGTGCACGTCGTTTTCAACCGCTTGTTTCGCAGCTTCTTGTGGTGTTTGGAATAAAGGACCAATGTCTACGTCAAAACCAACATCGGCATAACCTGTTGCTACTACTTTGGCACCACGATCGTGACCGTCTTGTCCCATTTTCGCAATCATAATACGAGGACGACGCCCTTCTTTCTTCGCGAAAGCATCGGCTAATTGTTTTGCTTTTTCAAAACTTTCGTCGTTTTTAATTTCTTTACTATACACGCCGCTAAAACTTCTAATTTGTGCTTTATATCTTCCGAAAACTACTTCTAAAGCATCACTAATTTCGCCTAATGTAGCTCTATTTCGTGCTGCTTCTACTGCTAAAGATAGTAAATTTTCACCACCGTTTTTAGCGCTTTCGGTTAATTTGGCTAAACATTCGGCAACTTTAGCGTTATCGCGAGTCGCTTTGATTTGGTCTAAACGTTCAATTTGTTGTTTGCGCACCATTTGGTTATCCACATCCAAAATATGTAACGGATCTTCTTTTTCCAAACGATATTTGTTCACCCCAACTATAATATCCTGACTACTATCGATACGCGCTTGTTTACGCGCAGCAGCTTCTTCAATTCGTAGTTTTGGAATTCCAGCTTCAATGGCTTTCGTCATTCCGCCAAGAGTTTCTACTTCTTCAATTAAAGCCCAAGCTTTTTCAGCAATTTCAGCGGTTAAACTTTCTACATAATAACTTCCTGCCCAAGGATCCACCGTTTTACAGATTTTGGTTTCTTCTTGTAAAAAGATTTGCGTATTACGAGCAATTCGTGCTGAAAAATCAGTTGGTAAAGCAATCGCTTCGTCCAAAGCATTCGTGTGTAACGATTGTGTTCCTCCAAAAGCTGCTGCAGCTGCTTCAATCGCAGTTCGAGCCACGTTATTAAAAGGATCTTGCTCCGTTAAACTCCAACCCGAAGTTTGGCAATGCGTTCTTAAAGCCAATGATTTTTCGTCTTTTGGGTTGAATTGTTTCAATAATTTTGCCCAAAGCATACGACCGGCACGCATTTTCGCAATTTCCATAAAATGATTCATTCCAATCGCCCAGAAAAACGAAAGGCGAGGAGCGAAGGTGTCAATATCCATTCCAGCAGCTAAACCGGTGCGAATGTATTCCAAACCATCTGCTAAAGTGTATGCTAATTCAATATCAGCAGTAGCTCCCGCTTCTTGCATGTGGTAACCCGAAATAGAAATCGAGTTGAATTTTGGCATATTTTTACTCGTATATTCAAAAATATCCGCAATGATTTTCATCGAAGGCGTTGGTGGATAAATGTAGGTATTTCGCACCATGAATTCCTTCAAAATATCATTCTGAATCGTTCCTGATAATAGGTTAGGAGCAACTCCTTGTTCTTCCGCTGCTACGATATAGAATGCCATAATTGGTAAAACCGCACCATTCATCGTCATCGAAACCGACATTTCACCTAATGGAATTTGGTCGAAAAGCACTTTCATGTCTTCCACCGAGTCAATCGCAACTCCAGCTTTTCCTACGTCACCCACCACTCGTTCGTGGTCTGAATCGTAACCTCTGTGTGTTGCTAAATCGAATGCAACGGATAAACCTTTTTGTCCTGCAGCTAAGTTTCTTCTATAAAAAGCATTACTTTCTTCCGCAGTAGAAAATCCCGCATATTGACGAATCGTCCAAGGTCTGCGAACGTACATAGTTGCGTATGGTCCGCGTAAATTTGGTGCAAAACCAGCGCCAAAACCAAGGTGTTCTAAATCGGAAATATCTTCTTTAGAGTAAGTTGGTTTTAGCTCGATGTTTTCGGCAGTAGTGAAGTGTTGTTTTTCAGAAACTTCTAACTTCTGACTTCTAACTTCTAACTTTAAATGTTGTATATCTTTTCTCATGATTATTGCTCTTGAGATAATCGTTCTTGTTCTAATTTTTCAGCCAAACGTTTTTCGATAATCGGTGTGATTAGCGTTTTTCTGGCGTTTTGTTTTACGAAAGGATACAATTCCAAATCGTTTTTCATTTGGTCGTTTTTGTTTGGATACTTGTTAGTTCCCAATAAAACTTCTTTCCCTGAATCGAAAAGTTCTTGTTCTTTTTGTGCGCTTTCGTTGATTTTTCTTTGGATAGTTCCATCGATTAATTGCGAAATCAATCCGCCATTTTTCTCGATATCTTTGAATAATTCCAAAGCTTTTTCGGCTAATTGTTCTGTTAACGTTTCGATATAATAAGCGCCATCAGCAGGATTATTCACTTTGTCAAAATAACTTTCGTGTTTTAAAACTAACAATTGGTTTCTTGAAATTCTATCGCCAAACTCGTTGTCTTTGTGATAAATCGCATCGTAAGCTAAATTCGCAACCGCATCGGCTCCACCTAAAATGGCCGACATACATTCAGTAGTCGTACGCAACATGTTTACATTGTAATCGTATAAGGTTTTATTGCGTTTTGTTGGAGTTGCTACAATGTGACAATCAAAATTATGATTGTATTCTGATGCTAATGTGTTGAATAGTATTCGTAAAGCTCGAAGTTTTGCAATTTCGAAAAAGTAATTCGTTCCAACTGCAACTTCAATTGTAATCGGTTGGTTGATGGCTGGAATTCTATTGAAATATTCGTTTGCTTGCGCTAAAGAGTAAGCTAATTGTTGCACGATATTCGCACCTGCATTTTGATAAATTCCGCTTGAAATAGTTAAAAAAGGAACAGTTGTTTTTGAAGCAATTGTATTTAGTTTTTCGAAATCTTTTTCAAGGTTTTCAAACCAATTCCCATCTTTTACTAATTGACCGATTGGATCGTTTTGTATAAAGATGTTGGCTTTGTTTTTTGATGCGAAATCATTGATTTTATTCGAAAATTCAACAGAAAGAAATGGCAAATGGAAATAATAATTCACATTTTCCAACGGAAGATTTTGCATCAATTCTTCAATCAAAATTGCATCATTTTCTAAAGTAAAACGAACGCTTTCAGCTCCTCTTTGTAATGTTTCTAGCGCACGAGCATTCGATTTTTTCACATCGTGAACAAAAATATTTTGAACGATTGCAAAAGGTTTTGTTGGAACAATGGCGTCAAGATTTACTTCGGTTTCATCATTGTGATAAAACGGTTTTACTTTAATGCCTTCTGGACTTTCCCAAACTAATGTTTCGTTGTAATCGGCACCTTTTAGTTCGTATTGAATTTGTTGCTTCCATTGTTTAGAAGAAACGGCTTCAAAATCGGAAAATAAATTATTGTTAGCCACGAATTATATGTTTAATTGTTACTAGTTGTTTTCTCAGTTTCAGCTTTCTTTTCGCCTTCAAATTCGATGATGTAAATATCTTCGTTTTCGCGCTTCATGTAATATTTTTCGCGAGCGTATTTTTCAACACGATCATCATTTTTAAGGTGTTTTATATTGGCGCTGTCTTTTTTGATTTCGGTTTTGTAGTATTGAATGTTGTCTTCAATTTCCTCAATTTCCTTATCTAAAACACGATGTTCTAAATAGGAATAATTGTCGAAAAATAACATCCAAATAATAAAGAAAAGTAATACCAAAACATATCGATTCGCTAAAAACTTTAGGAACGGATAGCTGGCAATTAAATTCTTTATTTTTTTCATCTTAAGCGATTCTTTGATTAATTACAGCTCGCACTACATCAATAGCAACTGTATTGTATTTGTCATTTGGAATGATAATATCAGCAAAAGCTTTTGTAGGCTCGATGAATTGCTCGTGCATTGGTTTTAATGTATTTTGATAACGGTTTAAAACCTCTTCCATGTCACGACCACGTTCTGCAATATCACGTTTTAAACGACGGATTAATCGTTCGTCAGAATCGGCATGCACATATACTTTAATGTCAAACATATCTCTTAATTCTGGATTGGTTAGAATTAAGATGCCTTCTACAATCATTACTTTTCTTGGATGTGTGATGATTTTATCGTCGGTTCTATCATGAGTAACGAAAGAATAAACCGGTTGTTCAATAGTTTTTCCCGCTTTTAAATCTTTAAGATGTGCTACTAATAATTCAAAATCAATCGCTCTTGGATGATCGAAATTAATTTTGGTACGCTCTTCATAACTTAAATGATGCGTTTCTTTGTAGTAAGAATCCTGAGAAATAATACCTACTTCTGTAGCAGGTAACTCATTCATAATCTGATGTACAACTGTTGTTTTTCCACTTCCGGTACCGCCGGCAATTCCAATAATTAGCATAAAGATTCTTAGGTTGATTGTTTTAGCAAAAATAGAAATAATATTCTATGTGTTTTTTGTTTTGATGAGAAAGTTTTGGGAATAAATGCTAAAAAAATATAGGTTTTGGAACGCGGATAATACAGATGCTTTGCATCGCTGATTGAAAACGGATTTTTGTAAATGAAAAAAGACCCTCAATTGAAGGTCTTTTGTCGGGGTGGCAGGATTCGAACCTGCGGCCTCCTGCTCCCAAAGCAGGCGCGATAACCGGGCTACGCTACACCCCGAATTTGTGAGTGCAAATATAGAACTATATTGTTATTTTCAAAACGTTTTTTAAAAATAAATTTAGTTTATTATGAAATAGTGAATTCTAATCTATTTTTAAGAAATAATTTTAATTAAAAACTTACATTTGCTTTTCTTAAAAGAATAAAGTTATGTCAGATACAATCGAAAAAGTAAAATGCTTAATTATAGGTTCTGGTCCAGCGGGTTATACTGCAGCTATTTATGCGGCTAGAGCTAATATGAATCCTGTTTTATATCAAGGACAACAACCAGGTGGTCAATTAACAACAACTAATGAAGTGGAAAATTTTCCAGGATATCCTGAAGGCGTAACCGGACCTGAAATGATGGTTCAGTTGCAAGAACAAGCAAAACGTTTTGGTTCAGATATTCGTGATGGATGGGCTACAAAAGTAGATTTCTCTGGAGATATTCATAAAGTTTGGATTAATGATACCATAGAAATCCATGCAGAAACAGTAATTATTTCTACTGGAGCTTCTGCTAAATATTTAGGATTAGAATCGGAACAACACTATTTAAAATTAGGTGGTGGTGTTTCAGCTTGTGCGGTTTGTGACGGATTTTTCTATAGAAATCAGGAAGTTGTAATCGTTGGAGCAGGAGATAGCGCTTGTGAAGAAGCACATTATCTTTCTAAATTATGTAAAAAAGTAACGATGTTAGTGCGTAGCGATAAGTTTAGAGCTTCTAAAATTATGGCTGAACGTGTTCAAAAAACTGAAAACATCGAAATTTTAATGCACACTGAAACAGAAGAAGTTTTAGGTGACGGTCAAGTGGTAACAGGAGTTAAAGCAAAAAATAGAGCAACAGGTGAAATTACTGAAATTCCAGCAACAGGATTTTTCGTAGCCATTGGTCATAAACCAAACACGGATATTTTTGCCGATTATATTACGTTAGATGAAACAGGTTACATCGTAAATGTTCCTGGAAGTTCTAAAACAAATGTAGCAGGTGTTTTTGTAGCAGGTGATGCTGCTGACCATGTATATCGTCAGGCTATTACGGCTGCGGGAACAGGTTGCATGGCGGCTTTGGATGCAGAGCGTTATTTGGCAGCGAAAGAGTAATTACAATACTATAAAAACAAAAAGCTCCTATTTTTCAATAGGAGCTTTTTTGTTTTAAGACTATCTACTAATAGTAGCTATATCTTCTCACTTTAGCAATGTATTTCGCTAAACGAATAACTTGATGACTATACCCATATTCGTTATCGTACCATACGTACATTACAATGTTTTTTCCGTCTCCAGAAACAATAGTTGCATTACTATCAAAAATAGCTGGAGCAGAAGTTCCTACAATATCCGAAGATACTAACTCATTGTTTAAAGAGTATTTAATTTGCTCTACAAGATCACCTTCTAAAGCGTATTTTTTCATAATGTTGTTTACTTCTTCAATAGAAGTGTTTTTTCCAACTTCTAAATTCAACACTACTAATGAACCGTTTGGAACAGGAACACGAATTGCATTTGAAGTTAATTTTCCGGCTAATGCAGGTAAAGCTTTTGCAACAGCACTTCCAGCACCAGTTTCAGTAATAACCATGTTTAAAGCAGCAGCACGACCTCTACGGTATTTTTTGTGCATGTTGTCTACTAAGTTTTGGTCATTCGTATAAGCGTGAATCGTTTCTAAGTGTCCTTTTACCACACCTAAAGTATCTTCAACAGCTTTTAAAACTGGAGTAATTGCATTGGTTGTACAAGAAGCTGCAGAGAAAATGCTCACTTCGTCTGGGTTGTAATCTTCATGATTTACTCCGTAAACGATATTTGGAACTCCTTTTCCTGGTGCCGTTAATAAAACTTTATCAGCTCCTTTTGAAGTTAAATGACGTTTTAATGCTTCTTCTGTAGTGAAAGCTCCGGTGTTGTCGATAACTAAAGCATCTTCAATTCCGAAAGCAGTATAATCAATTTCTTCTGGTGTGTTAGCTGTAATGATGTGAACCGTTGTTCCATTAATCAATAAAGCATTGTTTTCTGGATCTGCAATAACCGAACCATTGAAATCGCCATGAACTGAATCGTAACGTAGTAACGATGCTCTTTTTTCTAATAGAACCGCATCGTTTTTATCTCTAGTTACAATCGCTCTTAAACGTAATTGTTGTCCTTTTCCAATTTTCGACATTAATTCACGAGCTAATAAACGACCAATTCTACCAAATCCGTATAACACGACATCTTTTGGTTTAATTTCTTGGAAGTTTTTAGCGTTTTTTAATTTGTCGATAACGAATGCTTTTGCATCATTGTATTTGTCGTCTTCTAAATGATATTCGTAAGTTAATTTTCCAATATCAATTCTTGATGGTGGTAAATCTAAATCTACAATAGCACTTGCAATCTCAACTGAGTCAAAAACGTTGATTGGTTTTTCAACAAAAGCACCAGCGTACTCGTGTAAGTTGATGATTTCGCTTACGTTTTTATCGATCAATTGATTACGAAATAAAACCAATTCGATTGATTTGTCATACCATAAATCACTGATGATTTTAATGAATTCTACACCAGCTTTTCTTCTGTCTGCCTGAAAAGCTAATTCTTTTTCGTATAAAGAGATATTGCTCATGAAAATAAATGTGTTGTTTTGTGGTGCAAAAGTATAGATTTCAATCGTTTTCGTAAAATTTTTTTAATAAAAAAACCAGACATAATTTTTGTCTGGTTTTAAAACTTATCGGTTTGGGTTGTTTTACATGATGATACTATACATTTGACCGTTTTTAGAAATAATTTGATAGCGCGCTTTCTGATTTTCTTTCTTAGCCAAATAGCTCGAAACAGTTTCCATATCTTTTGCTTTCAGGCCATCAATACTTAAAATAACTGCACCATCTAAAATATCGCTATATTCTGCATATTCTGGATTATTTACTTTTTTAATCTTAATACCTTCTTTCACATTGAATTGTTTTTTATCGGTAGCATCAATATCTTCAAATTCAATTCCGTTGAATTCGTAATTCAAAATTTCTTTTTTAGTCAACTTAACTGGAAGCGTTTTTTGTTTTCCATCACGTAAAACACTTACTTGAATGACATCATTTGGTCGTTTTGTATTAATGTAAGCTGATAATTCAGAGAAACTCCTGATTTTTTTATCGTCTAATTGTACAATAATATCACCTTTAGTTAATCCAGCTTTTTCGGCTCCAGAATTTTTGGTCACCTTATTAATATAGAAACCTTGCGTTTCTTTAATGCCTAATTCTTTTGCGAAATTTGAATTCAATTCGCCACCTTCAACTCCTAAAACGCCTCTTTGAACATTTCCAAATTGCATTAAATCTTCAATAATTTTTCGAGTTAAATTCGATGGAACAGCAAACGAATATCCAGCATAGCTTCCTGTTGGAGAAGAAATCATGGTGTTAATTCCAATCAATTCCCCGCGAGTGTTTACCAATGCTCCACCGCTATTTCCTGGATTTACCGCAGCATCTGTTTGAATAAACGATTGAATCCCGTTGTTGGATAAATTTCTGGCTTTTGCCGAAACAATTCCAGCAGTAACGGTAGAATTTAAGTTATACGGATTTCCAACTGCTAAAACCCATTCTCCCACTTTAATGGCATCAGAATCACCAAAAACAGCGTAAGGTAATTTTTCATCGGCTTCTACTTTTAAAAGTGCTACATCCATTTTAGAATCGGTTCCTACTAATTTTGCTTTATAGGATTTATTATTGTTTAGCGTTACTTCTAATTCTGTAGCATCTTGGATAACGTGATTATTGGTAACGATATAGCCATCTTCGGTAATGATTACTCCAGAACCAGTTCCTATTTGTGTTTGTTCTCTTGGTCCTTGATACCCATAGAAAAACTCCATTAAAGGATTATTTGGTACTTTTGAAACGCTTACGTTTTTTACGTGAACTACAGCGTGAATTGTGTTTTCGGCTGCTGCGGTGAAATCAATGTTTTCGGCGCCTAAATTTACATTTTTGGCATAATTAGGTGATGCAAGTGTTAGTTTTCCTGCATTATTTGGCTCTAAAAAGAATTTGTAAGCACCTAATGTTACGGCTCCACTCAAGAGCGATACGAGAAATAAACTTCCAAATTTTTTCATATGTATTAATTTTTGTTCACTCAAAATTATAACAAAAAATATTCCAAAAAATCACTTTAACGCTCGATTAACAATGTTTAACATCTTATTAATAATTCGTACTTTTGTATAAATTAATTACACAATGCAACTTACCTTTTATAAATATCAAGGAACAGGAAATGATTTTGTTATGATTGATAATCGTACTGATTTTTTTCCTAAAAATAATACTAAACTGGTAGCACAATTATGTGACAGAAGATTTGGCATAGGTGGTGATGGTTTGATTTTGTTAGAAAATCATCCACAATATGATTTTAAAATGACCTATTATAATTCGGACGGAAATGAAAGTTCGATGTGTGGAAATGGAGGTAGATGTCTAGTGGCTTTTGCCAAACAAATGGGCGTTATCGAAAGCAAAGCCGAGTTTGAAGCCGTAGATGGATATCATTACGCAACTATCGATGCTGAAGGAATCATAGCGCTTCAAATGAAAGATGTTGATACAGTTAATCAATATGAAGATTATACCTTTTTGAATACAGGTTCACCACATCATGTGCAATTGGTAGATAATTTAGTAGAATTAGATATTAAAACAGAAGGCGCTAAAATTCGTTATTCTGATTTGTATGGAAAAGCGGGAAGTAATGTCAATTTTGTACACCAATTAGCAAATGACATTTTTGCAGTTCGCACCTACGAGCGAGGCGTTGAAGATGAAACTTTGTCGTGTGGAACAGGTGTAACAGCAGTAGCTATCGCGATGCATCAAACCGGAAAAACAAATAATAACATCATAGATTTAAACGTAGAAGGCGGAAAATTAAAAGTACAATTTGACGTAGATAACGGAAAATACACTAATGTTTTCTTAATCGGACCAGCGACTTTTGTTTTTGAAGGAAAGATTGATTTAGATTTTTGATTGAAGAGTAACGATTTTTGATTTTTGAACTTGTATTTGAACTTGTAATTGAAAATGATAACATTAAAAGGAACTAACATATACCTTCGAGCACTCGAACCCGAAGATTTAGAGTTTATCTATGCCATAGAAAACAACGAATCAGTTTGGGATGTGAGTAACACACAAACGCCTTATAGTCGATTTCTAATTCGACAATATTTAGAAAATGCACATCAGGATATTTATGAAGCCAAACAATTGCGCTTAGCTATTTGCTTAAATGATACTTTTGAAGCAGTAGGATTAATTGATTTATTTGATTTTGATCCGAAAAACAATCGAGCCGGAGTTGGGATTGTAATTTCAAGTGAAAGTAATAGAAATTCAGGAATTGGTTCTGAAGCATTGCAACTTGTAATCAATTATGCATTCAATCAATTGCAATTGCATCAATTGTATGCAAATATTGGAAGCGATAATGAAATTAGTTTACAACTTTTTACTAAATTTGGCTTTCAAAAAATTGGAGTAAAAAAAGATTGGATAAAAGTAAACAACATTTTTAAAGACGAAATTTTATATCAATTAATCAATCACATTTAAAAAATAATCCCTTGAACGTAAAAAAAATAATTTCAATAATCGCTGTTGCCGGAATTGTAGTTGCAACTGCTGTTGGTGTTTATGTATATTTCAAAGCCTTTACACCAAATACTCAATTTTCTCAAAACGAGGTTTATGTTTACATTCCTACGAATTCAACTTATGAACAAGTAACCGAAATTGTAAAACCATTCATCAAAGATTTTGAAAAATTTGATTTTGTTGCCACATCAAGAAATTATAGTACAAATGTTAAAGCAGGAAAGTTTCTTTTCAAAAAAGACATGACCAGTTTTGATATGGTAAGAAGTTTACGTTTAAATGTTCCTGTAAAAGTAGCTTTTAACAACCAAGAAACGTTAGGTAAGTTAGTACAACGTTTGGCTACCCAATTAGAACCTGATAGTTTAAAATTAGATGTAGCGTTTACCAATACACCTTTTATGGAAGAGAATGGCTTAACGGAAGAAACCATTTTAGCGCTTTTTATTCCTAATACATACGAGTTCTATTGGAATACACCGGCGGACAAAATTGCTCAAAAATTAGCAAAAGAATACCGAATTTTTTGGAATAATGAGCGTACAGAAAAAGCAAAAGCGTTAGGATTAACTCCAATTCAAGTATATACTTTAGCCTCAATTGTACATAAAGAAACAGCAAAAGTAGATGAAAGACCAACAGTTGCTGGCGTTTATTTAAACCGCTTGAAACAAGATATGCCACTTCAGGCTGACCCAACCATTATTTACGCGATTAAAAAGCGTTCGGGCGATTTTGACCAAGAAATCAAACGTGTTTTCTTTAACGATTTACGAATAAATTCCCCTTACAATACATATATCAACAAAGGATTACCTCCTGGACCAATCGCTATGCCTGATGTTTCGGCTATCGATGCGGTTTTAAATTCGGAAAAACACGATTATATTTATTTCTGCGCAAATCCAGATAAACCAGGTTATCATGCCTTTGCTTCAAGCTACGAAGCACATCAAGTAAATGCCAAAAAATATGCTGAGTGGGTTAGCAAATTAGGTATCAACCGATAATTTCTAAAGCGAATGGCTTGGGCTTTTTTGGTTTCCATGTTCCTGCTTTTCGTTGCAATCTGTCATTGCGAGCTTGCGAAGCAATCTCACAATAACAGGATTTTCTCTTCAAATGCTAATTCAACGAACACCAATAACAAATATAAAATTAGTGAGTTAATCAGAGCTAGCTGGCTGTCCATTTTTTTGTTTGTGTCTGTTTTTTCTCAGGCGCAATCAGATAGTATTAATTTCTTAAAACCTTCTGATACACTAAATAAACCAAGAAGAACTGGCGTATATGTTGGTGAATCGGTGGCTTTAGGAGTTACTTTAATTGGTTTAAACCAACTTTGGTACAAAGATTATCCAAAATCGAGTTTCCATTTCATCAACGATAATAATCAGTGGTTGCAAATGGATAAGTTAGGACACCTATATTCTACCTATCATTTGGGAAGGCTAGGAGCTGAAATGTTGCATTGGAGCGGTGCTTCAAAAAAAGAACAACTAATTTATGGTTCCACTCTTGGATTAGGCTTTTTAACCGTAGTTGAGGTTTTTGATGGGTTTTCACAAGAATGGGGAGCATCATCTGGCGATATTATTGCAAATGTATCTGGAACAGCTCTTTATGTTTCTCAAGAACTACTTTGGAATGAACAACGAATTACTCCAAAATTCTCCTTTCATCAAACCAAATTCGCGTCACAACGTCCGGAAACACTAGGGACTTCTTTAAATGAACAAATTTTAAAAGATTACAACGGCCAAACGTATTGGTTGTCGTTTAACATACAATCATTTACCAAAGATAGTTTTACTCCAAAATGGTTAAATCTAGCTTTTGGTTACGGTGGAGAAGGCATGCTGTATGGAAAAGACGCAGAAGCCATTCAATATAGTGTTTTTCAAAACCCATATCGTCAATTTTACCTCAGTTTTGATATCGATTTGACTAAGATTGAAACAAAATCTCACTTTTTAAAGTCACTTTTCTCGGTTTTTAACACGCTAAAAATCCCTGCACCAACTTTGCAATACGATGATTTTAACGGAGTTAAAGCACACTTCATCTACTTTTAGAAAAGATTAACATGCTGTAAATCAATATTATAATTTTTTTTGTATATTTGCATCGGTAATTTCAGATGGGTGACAGACGCTGAGAAATAACAATTCATGATAAAAAAAAGGTCTTACTTTATAGGATTGACACTCCTAGTTTTAGTCGTTTCTTCAGGTTTTATAACCTTTAAAGAAGAAAAATTGGAAGGATTTCATTTGTCGAACTCAGAGGTAATAAAATACCACGTTCCAAATGAATACGAAAACGAAGAAGTAATTATACCAGTTAAAGTACCACACGTTGGTAAATCATTTGCTGGTTTTGCTCAAAAAATGGCTTACAAAGAGTCAAGAGGTATTTTACATTTAGTGAATCCATACGGATACATGGGTAAATACCAATTTGGTAGAAGTACATTACGCACTGTAGGTGTTTATGATTTTCAAGAATTTTTACGTAATGCTGTATGGCAAGACAAGGCTTTTGAAGCTTTAATTGCTCGTAACAAATGGGAATTGCGTAAAGAAATTCAAAAATACTCAGGAAGAATTATTAATGGTGTTGAAATTACAGAATCAGGTTTAGTTGCAGCAGCACATTTAGGTGGTGCAGGTTCGGTAAAGAAATATCTAAGAAGTAATGGACGTAATGGTTTCAAAGATGGTTTTGGAACATCGTTATCAAGCTACATCAGAAAATTTTCAAATTACGATATTTCGCACATTGAAGCAGATGCAAATGCTAAAGTGAATTTAGAGTAATTTTACATTTTGTGAATAATAAAAATACAAGGTCGATTATGTAAATCGGCCTTTTCTTTTTTCCATTCGTTAACCGTTTTGGTTTTTATGTATTCTGTTGGTAACGTAATATCACAAGCCACACATAAATAGGTACTTGGTTGTAAAATTTGCAACAAATCCTCCATTAATTTATTATTTCGATAAGGAGTTTCAATAAACAATTGCGACTGATTTTTATCTTGCGATATACGTTCGAAATTTTTCAACGCTTGCTTTTTATCGTTTTTGTCAATAGGTAAATACCCATTGAAAGCAAAACTTTGTCCGTTCATTCCACTTGCCATTAGAGCTAATAAAATTGAACTCGGACCAACTAAAGGTACTACCTGAATTCCTTTTTCATGTGCTAATTTTATAATAACAGCGCCAGGATCGGCAATTCCAGGACAACCAGATTCACTCATTAATCCGATGTTTTCACCTCTTAATAAAGGTTGAATAAATTCGTTATGTTCAGCTATTTCTGTGTGTTTATTTAAAACCGAAATCTTTAAATCAGGTTGTTTTTTTTCGGGATGAATGCTTTTTATGAATTTACGAGCGGTTTTCTCGTTTTCAACGATATAATAATCTACAAAATCAATGGTTCTTTTTATGGTTTGAGGCAAAACATCTTCAGGAACTACCGTAGTTTCTCCAGGATTGGATAAAGTAATGGGAATTAAATACAATTTGCCTGCAGCAGTTGATTTCATGATTTTATCTCTTAAGTTTTCTTGCAATTTCCTCACAAGCTTGGTCTAACATATCAAAAACGTTTTCAAATCCGTCTTGACCTCCATAATATGGGTCGGGAACGTCAACGTTTTCATTTGGGAAAATTTCGTTTAAAATCAGTTTGACTTTTAATTTTGCTTCTTCATTTGGAGCTAACGCCAAAACATCCTTGTAATTGGAATTATCCATTACAAAAATATGGTCAAAAGTATCAAAATCACTTTTTTTGAATTGTCTTGCTCTTTGATTGGTAATATCTAAACCTCTATTCTTTGCAGTTGAAATAGAACGTTTGTCAGGTTGTTGCCCTGCATGCCAACCACCAGTTCCTGCTGAATCAACTGTGAAATCTTCTGAAAGTTTAGAACGCATAATACCTTCTGCCAAAGGAGAACGGCAAATATTTCCTAAGCAAACCATTAAGATTTTAGAAGCCATGAATTACAGCGATAATTTCTTGTTGATATCGTCTACGAATTTTCTAAATTGTTTGTCGGTAGTCACTAAGTTGTCTACTGTTTTGCAAGCGTGAAGTACCGTTGCGTGGTCTCTGTCTCCAATTTGCGAACCAATGTTTGCCAAAGAAGCTTTCGTAAATTTCTTAGCAAAGAACATCGCTAATTGTCTAGCTTGTACAACGTGACGTTTTCTAGTTTTTGACTGTAAAGTTTCAACATCCAATTGGAAATAATCAGATACAATTTTCTGAATGTAATCAATTGAAATTTCACGTTTTACGTTTTTAACGAATTTCTCAACTACCTGTTTTGCTAAATCAATGGTAACTTCACGTTTGTTAAAAGAAGATTGTGCAATCAAAGAAATGATAGCGCCTTCTAATTCACGAACGTTTGATTTAATGTTTTTAGCAACATATTCAATAATGTCATCAGGCATTTCAACTCCATCTCTATATAAAATATTTTTTAGGATAGAAATACGCGTTTCATAGTCAGGTTGGTGTAATTCAGCTGATAATCCCCATTTGAAACGAGATAGTAAGCGTTGCTCAATATCTTGCATGTCAACAGGTGCTTTATCAGAAGTAAGAATTACTTGTTTTCCGTTTTGGTGTAAGTGATTGAAGATGTGGAAAAATACATCTTGTGTTCCTGATTTACCCGATAAGAATTGAACGTCGTCAATAATCAAAACATCAATTAATTGATAGAAGTGAATAAAATCGTTACGTGTGTTTTTCTTAACCGAATCAATATATTGTTGTGTGAATATTTCAGCCGAAATATACAACACGGTTTTTTCTGGATATTTATCTTTAATCTCAACCCCAATAGCATGCGCTAAGTGTGTTTTTCCTAAACCAACACCGCCAAAAATTAGCAATGGGTTGAATGAAGTTCCACCTGGTTTATTAGCAACAGCCATACCAGCACTTCTTGCTAAACGGTTCGAATCTCCTTCAAGGAAATTATCAAAACTATAATTAGCGTTTAGTTGTGATTCGATTTTTAAATTACGAATTCCAGGAATAACAAAAGGGTTTTTTAATTCTGGATTTTTATTCACAATTGGCACATCTACTTCCTGAGGTTTTACCGCTGTTCTATTATAACTCGGAATTTGCTCAGTAAATGGAAGTTTATTGCCATAAGTGTTTTCCATCTTAATTTTATACAATAACTTTGCGCCTGGTCCTAATTCTTTAGTTAGGGCTACTTTTAATAATTTTACATAGTGCTCTTCTAACCATTCGTAGAAGAATTTACTAGGTACCTGAATAGACAACGCGTTATCGTTTAGCTCAACTGACTGTATAGGTTCAAACCAAGTCTTGTAAGCTTGATCTTGAATATTGTCTTTTATGAAAGACAGACAGTTATTCCATACCGATTGCGCAGTTTTCGTCATAAATTCATTTAATTATTACTTGTTTATTTTAGTTTTGTATAGGTTACAAAAGTGAACAGAACGGATATTCTGTTCGGATAATTTGGGTTAGCAAATATGTGAACAAAATTCTATAAAAAAAATTTTTTTGCACTTGATTTTTAAAAAAAAATATTGTAAGCCTTAAGAGATTTTTTTTAATGTTAATTTAATATAGATTTAATATGAGGGAATATCAATTTCAAGTTCGTGTGCGTTACGCGGAAACAGATCAAATGGGAGTCGTTTATCACGGAAATTACGCACAATATTTTGAAATGGGACGTGTGGAATGGCTAAGAAACATGGGGGTTTCTTACAAATGGATGGAAGAAAACGGGGTAATGTTGCCTGTAGTTACTTTAACCATGAATTATAAAAAGCCAGCACGCTATGATGACTTACTAACGGTTAAGACAATATTTAAAAGTCAGACCTCTGTTAAGATAGAATTTGACTATGAAATCTATAATGAAGCGAATGAGTTATTAACAACGGGCTACTCCATGTTGGTGTTTGTAGACATGAAAACAGGACGTCCAATGTTACCTCCAAATTATGTTTCGGAGAAGATAAATGCGTTGTGAAATTTTTAAATTTCGGTTAATTTAATTTCATACAAACTTTCAAAAGTGTCCAATAAATTTTGGACATTTTTTTTTCGGATAGAAATTTCAATTTCGCAATCCATTTCCATTTTTTGAGAAACGATTTGAAGATTTTTCTCTTTAATAATTCGCATCACTTTATTCATGTGTGCATAACTAAATGAAATAATAAAATGTTTATTAATTGTTTTTTCAACAATAGTTGCATTTTCTAAAGCCATTTGAGCGGCCGTTTTGTATGCTGAAATCAATCCGCCAACGCCGAGTTTTACGCCACCAAAATAACGAACCACTACAACTAACACGTTTGTAACTTCAAATGACTGAATTTGTCCATAAATAGGCATTCCGGCGCTATTATTTGGTTCACCATCGTCATTGGCACGGTATTGAATTTTCTCTGTGCCAATTTGATACGCATAACACCAATGACGTGCCGAAAAATGTTCTTTTCGCAAACGTTCTAAATTTTCTTTTATATCTTCTTCAGAAGTTACAGGAAAAGCGTATCCAAAGAATTTGCTATTTTTTTCTTTGAGTAAAACTTCTTCCGACGGAAAATCTATGGTTTTGTATAAATCGTTTTCTGAAAAATCCATTTTAATAGGTAACTAAATAAAGGGCAAATAAAGCTAATCCAATTCCGAATGCATTGCGAAGCGAAATCTTTTCTTTAAAAAAAAGAATGCCTACAAAAGTAGAAACTAAAACGATAGAAATATTGTGAATTGTAAATAAAGCTGCACTTTGAAAAGCTTTTGCTTCTAACATTTTTACTAAATAATACAAAGAAAAGTAATTGGGTAAGCCCAAAGCTATTCCGCCTAAAATATTTCTTCCTGAAAATTTAATTTGTCCTCGGATAGTTAAAAAAAGTATTGTTAAAACACCAACACTAAAAGCACAAAAAAATGTGACTGTTGAAAATAATCCAATTTGATTGGCAGGAACATGATAGGTTTGCAAATATTTTAAACTCGCATCGATAGTTCCAGCGCCAAGAAAAACTAAAACTGGGAAAAGTAAATTGTTAGCTTGTTGAACTTCGCCAGTTTCTTTTTTGGAAGTAAAATAAACGGCAATTAACGCCAAAAGTATTCCAATAATCTTGACGAAACCGAGAGATTCATTGTATAAAATAACACCCAAAGTAATTGGAATAATCACTGACATTTTAGAAGCAACCGAAGCAACCGAAAGTCCGTTTCTTTGAGAAGTTAATGTTGTGGCGTAGAAAGTCGATATAAAAACAAATCCCAAGACAATACTTCCTTTAAACCAATCATGACTAATAATTTCTTTTGGAGCAAGACTATTATCTAAAAAGAATAATCCCACTAAAAAAGCAACAAAGTAATTTACTACTAAAGCTTGTAATGCATCAATATTAAATCTGGCAAAGAGTTTAATAATAACAAAAAGTACAGCATTAAATACAATGCTCAGTAATAAATAAATCACGGTGTTAAATTATTTTTTTATCAAAAAGTTCTACGACATCGTCAGTGCCGGGTTGTAAATTCCAAACTTGAAAACCTAACTTTTCAGCCATATCAGTGTTTTCTTTTTTGTCGTCTACAAATAATGTTTTTTTAGGATTCAAATTATGATTGTTAATTACATATTTGAACGCATTTTCGTCTGGTTTACGAATTCCGATTTCGTATGAAAAGTACACTTTTTCAAAACAACTATAAAAATCGCGAGCAAAAGTTTGTCCTTCTTTATGTTCAAATTTTTCAATATGAGTATGGTCGGTATTACTCAATAAAAACAATTTATATTTTTGAGAAATCATTTGTAAAAACTCCAATCGATATAAAGGGAAATCACCTAAAATGGAATTCCAAGCAGCTCTAATTTCTGATAAATCTGCATTTGGTAAATGTTTTTGAAAACCTTGCATGAATTCGAGTTCGTCAATTTTTCCAATTTCGTACTTTTTATTCAAAGCATCCAAATCGTCATGCCAAGCGGTTAAACCTAATTTTCTAAATTCGGTATCAATAGCTTGTTTGTTTAAGTCGATAAAAACATCGCCAAAATCAAAAATAATTGCTTCAATCATAATTCTTGAAAATTTTAAGTTCATCATTCATTATGTCAAAACCAGCAACCGGATTTCCGGAAATAATTGGGGCTGTTGTGCCGTTTTGAAATGTTGTTTGTCCAATAAAAACTCTTGCTTCATCCCATAAATTGGCATCTATGAATGATTGGAGAGTTTTACTTCCTCCTTCAATAATAACCGATTGTATTTCGTTTTTATACAAAATATCACAAATTGAAGAAATCAGGTGGATATCAAAGATAGCATTTTCATAGATACAATTTTCAGTTGAAATGAAATTTTCACTTTCGGTAATAAAAATTGTTTTTTGCGAATTGTCTTTTACATGATAGTTTTTCGAAATCTTCCCGGATTTATCCAACACGATTCGAACTGGGTTATTTCCTAAAAAATCGCGCGCATCTAATTTTGGATTATCATCTAAAACAGTAGTCGTTCCTACTAAAATAGCTTGTTCTTCAGTACGCCATTTATGAACCAATTGTCTAGAATATGGATTTGTAATCCAAACGGGAGCTTTTTCTTCTTTCGAAAGTGGAGCAATAAATCCATCAGCAGTTTCGGCCCATTTCAAAATAATATAAGGTCTTTTCTTTTGATGAAAGGTAAAAAATCGTTTGTTGAGTTCGTTGCATTCGTCTTCTAAAATACTAACGGTTACATTTTTGCCACTTTCAACTAGTTTTTTGATGCCATTTCCAGCCACTTTTGCAAATGGGTCAACGGTTCCTACTACAACATTCGGAATTTCATTTGCAATAATTAAATCACAACACGGAGGCGTTTTTCCAAAGTGACTACATGGTTCTAAACTCACGTAAATCGTAGCATCTTTCAGGAAAGATTTATCTTTTACCGAATTCACCGCATTGACTTCAGCATGTGGTTCGCCTGCTTTTTTGTGCCAACCTTCACCAATAATTTTACCTTCGTGTACAATCACACTTCCCACTAAGGGATTCGGATACGTAGTTCCCAAACCATTTTTGGCGAGTTCAATACAGCGTTTCATGTAAAATTCGTGCGTCGTCATAATACAAAAGTAGTATTTTTAAGATAGAATTAATAATCGATTCTACCAATTTACGTACTTTTACCCAACAATAAAAATGCTATGCTAATTAGAGAAATCCAACAAAAAGATAATGAGTCGATTGCTAAGGTAATTCGTGATATTTTTCATGAATTAGATGCACCAAAAGTAGGAACGGCTTACGCTGACCCTATTTTAGATACTTTACACGAAGTCTATCAAGCACCTCGTTCTGTTTATTATGTAGTGGAACATGATGGAAAAGTTGTTGGTGGTTGTGGTGTTGCTCCTTTAGAGAATGCAGATGTTTCGGTATGTGAGTTGCAAAAAATGTATTTTGCTCCCGAAATCAGAGGAACAGGTTATGCCGAGAAAATCATTGAAAAATGTTTGGAATTTGCCAAAGCACAAGGATTTGAAATTTGTTATTTGGAAACCTTATCTTTTATGACAACTGCACAAAAACTATACAAGCGAATAGGATTTGAAAATATTGACGGTCCAATGGGAAACACAGGACATAATAGTTGTGAAGTTTGGATGACGAAGAAATTAGTTTAAAATTATGCTACTAAAACAATATAAAACCCACTTTTTCGATTCACTAAAAAATATTCAAGATGAACAAGAAATCGAAAGTTTCTTTTTTATCCTAACCGAATATTTACATAATTTGAAGCGAGTAGATGTCGCTTTAAATCCGAATTTTGAGATTTCGGAAGAAGAAGTTGAAAAATGGAATACTATTTTATCCGAATTACTACAAGAAAAACCCATTCAGTACATCACAGGAGAAGTTTGGTTTTATGGATTACGTTTTGAAGTCAATGAAAACACTTTAATTCCAAGACCAGAAACAGAAGAACTTGTTGAATTTATTCTAAAAGAAACTTCCAACTTCCAACTTCCAGCTTCCAGCTTAAATATTTTGGATATTGGAACGGGTTCTGGTTGTATTCCTATTTCATTAAAAGCTAATTTATCACAAGTAAATGTTTCAGCAATTGATGTTTCCGAAAAAGCATTAGAAGTAGCCAAAAGAAATGCGGAGTTAAACAAGGTTGAAATCAATTTCATTCAAGCCAATATTTTAGAAGTGGAAGATTTGAATCAACCTTTTGATATCATCGTCTCCAATCCGCCGTACGTTCGTAATTTAGAAAAACAAGAAATCAAGAAAAATGTCTTGGACTACGAACCGCATTTGGCTTTGTTTGTAGAAGATACCGATGCACTACTTTTTTATAGAAAAATTGCACAATTGGCGTTAAAAAACTTGTCTCCAAATGGATTGTTATTCTTCGAAATCAATCAATATTTAGGAAAAGAAACAGTAGAATTACTTGAGAATCTAGGTTTCAAAAATATCGAATTGAAAAAAGATATTTACGGTAATGATCGAATGATAAAATGTACAAGGTAAGAAGTACGAGGTACGAAATACTAAGTACTAAGTGTATTTCAGTTATTAAGTAGGAATTTTATATTTACAAATTATTTTTAAAGGTAAAAATATGAGAATTGATATGAAAGCAAGAACAAAAAAGTTTACAATTGATTGTGCTAATTTGTGCTCTAAATTACCTCACTCAAGAGAATTTAATGCTTATGTTAATCAACTTATTAGATGTTCTAGTTCAGTAGGGGCAAATTATAGAGCCTCTCAACGGGCCAAATCTACTGCTGACTTTATTAATAAATTAAAAATTGTTGAGGAAGAAGCAGATGAAAGTAATTTCTTTCTTGAAATCATTCTTGAGATAAACAAAAATCAAGAATTACATTCTGAAATTGAGGCGCTTTTGAAAGAAGGTAATGAAATTTTAGCAATTATAGTTGCATCAATAAAAACCTCAAGAAATAATCAAAATTCTAATAAATAGAACTAGCGCCTCTTTTATCGTACCTCGTACTTTGTATTTCGTACCTTAAATTTACTCGTAACGCAAAGCTTCAACAGGATCTAATTTAGAAGCTTTTATTGCAGGATACAATCCAGAAACAATCGTTACAATAAATGTCGTGATAAAAGCTGCAATAATTGCCATCCACGGAATTACAAAGGCAAATCCAATGGCTGATGCGATTGCAAAACCTATCAGAATTCCTAAAATAATTCCAACAATTCCACCTAACTGACCAATTACTAATGTTTCAGTAAAAAACTGCCAAGCAATAGTACTTCTTTTGGCTCCAAGCGATTTTCTAACACCAATTTCACGTGTACGTTCGGAAACGGAAACCAACATGATATTCATTAATGCAATCGACGAACCAAAAACCGTAATAATTCCAATTACCCAAGCCGAAATTCCTAAAACTGCCGTATTAGAAAGTAAGGTTTGAATCAAATCATCACTTCGTTCAATTCCGAAATTTTCTTTTTCTACGGGACTCAATTTTCGAACTCTTCGCATCGTGATAATGGCATCGTCAACCGCTTCGTCTAAAAGTGCTTCATTAGTAACCATTACGTCTAAATCGTAGTTAATATTAGGTGCCGAAAATAACGAGCGAGCCACCTGCGTAGGAATTAAAACGCGTAAATCTTGACTGTTTCCGAAAGTAGAACCTTTCTCTTTTAATACGCCAATAACCTTGAATTTTGCCCCACGAATGGATATGGTTTTATCTAACGGATTGATATTTTCAAACAAACCTTTTTCAAAATCCGAACCTAAAACACAAACGTAATTGTTGTTTGAAATGTCAAAAGAATTAAAATTTCTTCCTTTTACGACTTCTAAACCTTTGTTCGGACAAAAATTTTCATCTACTCCAACAATAGAAATTTCAGGATCGGTCTTTTTTTCGCCATATTTCACTTCAACTGCAGAACCTGCTGTAAATGATAAAGAGGTTGTGGTAAATGGAAAATTAAATTTGTCTTGAAAAGCCTTTGCTTCTGGATAGCTAATGATAGGATTTACACGTTGTTCTGCATCGTTTTGATTAATTTCAGAAGAAAAATCGTATTGGCTAATTGAAAAAGTATTCGCTCCCATAGAAGCAAAATCTTTCAAAATCGTATTTTCTAAAGCCGAAACTACGGTTAGAATTCCAACCAAAGCTGTGATTCCAATTGCAATAATCATAACCGTTAACGAAGTACGCAAAGCCTGTCCTTTAATAGAATCAAGCGCAATTCTTGTATTTTCTTTAAATAATCCTACCATGACTATAAGACTACAAATTATTTATTTTGTTACATTAAAAAAGTAATTAGTAAAAAGTAACTAGTAATTAGTCTTATAATTTTTTGAAGTCAGTAATATATCCGATATTTGCATTGCAAAAAATCAGAATTGTCTTATTGACACATTTTCAAATTGACACATTAGAAAAATGGCACAAAAACCAAGCATACCAAAAGGAACCCGAGATTTTTCTCCAGCAGAAGTGGCGAAACGCAATTATATTTTCAGTACGATAAAAACCAATTTTGAAAAATTTGGCTTTCAACCTATTGAAACGCCTTCGTTTGAAAACTCAGAAACCTTAATGGGAAAATATGGAGAAGAAGGTGACCGATTGATTTTTAAGATTTTGAATTCGGGAGATTATTTGGCTAAAGCGGATGCAACATTATTAGAAAATAGAGATAGTTTAAAATTGACAAGTCATATCTCCGAAAAAGCACTTCGTTACGATTTAACGGTTCCTTTTGCGCGTTATGTGGTGCAACATCAAAACGAAATTGAGTTTCCGTTCAAGCGTTATCAAATTCAACCGGTTTGGCGTGCCGATAGACCTCAAAAAGGACGTTTTAGAGAGTTTTATCAATGTGATGCCGATGTGGTGGGTTCCAATTCGCTTTGGCAAGAAGTAGAGTTGGTGCAATTGTATGACTCGGTTTTTAGTCAGTTAGGTTTAGGTGGCGTTACGATTAAAATTAACAATCGTAAAATATTATCTGGAATTGCTGAGGTGATTGGTGCTTCGGATAAATTGATTGATTTTACGGTAGCGTTAGATAAATTAGACAAAATAGGAGAGGACGGAGTGAAAAAAGAAATGTTAGAAAAAGGCATTTCGGAAACAGCGATTGAAAAAGTACAACCGTTGTTCAATTTCACGGGAACCATCAACGAAAAAATAGAAAAATTAGCGCAATTATTAGCGAATTCAGAAGAAGGAATGAAAGGTGTAAACGAGTTGCAATTTATTTGTGACAACGTTATGACTTTAGGTTTACAAACCGCTTTCTTGGATTTAGATGTTACGTTAGCTCGTGGTTTAAATTATTACACAGGTGCCATTTTTGAAGTCGCTGCGCCAAAAGGTGTTGCTATGGGTTCCATTGGTGGCGGTGGTCGTTATGATGATTTGACGGGAATTTTCGGATTGAAAAATATGTCGGGTGTTGGAATTTCGTTTGGTTTAGACCGAATTGCTTTGGTAATGGAAGAAGTAGGTTTATTTCCAGAAGCTGTTTTAGCCACATCAAAAGCGTTGTTCTTGAACTTTGGGGATAAAGAAGCGTTATATGCGATGAAAGCCATTGGGAAATTACGTCAAAAAGGAATTAAAGTTGAATTATATCCAGATAAATCAAAAATTGATAAGCAATTCAAACACGCAGATAGAAGAGGAATTCCATTTGCAGTTATTGTAGGAGAATCGGAAATAGAGCGAGAAGAATTTGGTTTAAAAAACTTAGCTACGGGCGAACAACAAAAAGTAGACTTTGCAACATTAGTTACGTTATTGCAATAATTAAAATCAGAACTTTGTTGTTGAACTTATAATTGAAATTTGATATGAATGAAGACAACGAAGCTAAAAAAGTAATTTGGTCAGTTCAGAACAATAAACGTACTGAAGCGGAACGAAATGTGTTTCAGCCCACAGGTAAAAAACCGATGAACAAAAGCTTAGTTTATATACTTTCGGCTATCGGAATTACTTTTTTGATGAGTTTTGCGTTGTCGCAATTTTCTAAAGAAACGACTCAATTTTGTTTTTTGATTGAAAATTATTGCTTCAATTCGACTGAAAATCCATTGGCGTACACGTTTTATATTTTCATGAATCTTTGGATTTTAATTTTAGGAATTGGAATCGCATATTTGATTGGAAAAAAGTTAGGTGATCGATTTAAAATTTAGAAAAAATAGTCCATTTATGACAACAGAAAGTTTTCAAACCGATTTGCAACTTGCTGAAAAATTACTTTATAACGAATGTGGTTTTCAACTTCAACATCTTGTTTGGAATCCTGAAAGCACAAATTATGGTGCTTGTTCTTTTGAATTGAACAACTATAAAATTCAATTTCGTGTTGCGAATATTACTCCTACAAAAATCGGTCAGTTTGTGGCTATTTGGAAACGAAATAATAACGGTATAACAGCTCCTTTTGACGTGGCTGATTCGTTAGATTTTTTGATTATTTCAGTACGAGATTCAGAAAATTTCGGTCAATTTATCTTTCCAAAATCGGTTTTAGTTTCTAAAGGAATTGTTTCTCAAAATGAAAAAGGAGGAAAGCGCGGTATTAGAGTTTACGCACCTTGGGATAAACCCGAGAATAAACAGGCAATAAAAATGCAGGCTTGGCAAGTTAATTACTTTGTTGAAATTAAAGAGAACTCACTAATAGATTTAGAAAAAATAAAACGGATACTTTCAAATGAATAAGTATCCGTTTTTAAATTCTATTATTTGATGATTATTTTTTCACCAAAGTAATTACCATCATTGGTTTTTATTTTGACGATGTAAATTCCAGATGCAACATTTTTAACTGGTAATTTGATACTGTTTTCAGAACTATCAACTTTCCATAGATTAATTTTTTGTCCCAAAATTGAAAATAAAGTAACTTCTTCAATTTCAGTATTTTTTGAATTTATAATTTCTAATTGATGACTTTCAGAATTAAAAAACACTATATTTTGATTGTTTTCAAAATCATTGTTTGATAATATTTGATTTGAAAATCGCAAAGAAAATCTATCATTAATTTCACCAATTGGAAGTACTACACTAAAATTTGATGATCTAATATCGTTGTAAGTATCGTTTGTATTATCGTGGATGTAAATAGGTTGATTTAAATCAAAATTTTCCAATCCATCAATCATGAAAGTTACGGTTCCTGATTGACTTGATTTTACAGTCAATGGATAAATAGCATTTGAATAAAAGTAACCAACACCTTGTATCACTAATTTGTAGTTTCCAGTCTGGAAATAAACATCATCAGGTTGAAGATCTATGATTTCTCCATCATATCCTAAATTGTAGTCATCATTAGCATTTTCATTCATGAAACCAATTAATAACTGACGGTGAAAATTCGTACTTCCTGTATATCCTAATCTTAATCTAGCAAAATTGTCAGGAGTTTCATTGTCATCTCCATTTTGTGCGCTTGTGGCAACATTATTTTGTCTAAACATTTCATTTGAGTTGATATTGGTTTCTTTTACAAATTTTCTTTGACTGTTTTGAAAAGTAATTTGTCCACCATTTGAATTTCCTTTAACAAAATAACCTTGTGCAACAGGAATATATCTGCCAGGAATTCGCAAACTAGAGCCTAAACCGCTTATTAATGCTGGTGAAACTGGAGGAACTCCACCTACTAAGTTGCGAGCTGCATATCCACCTTGATATCCTGATAATACATGGGTGTTGTTTGAAGAATAATGTTCCCAAAAGTATAATGTTCCTGTAATTGCATTTAAATTATCACCAATGAATTCATTAGCATCAAGTGCAGAAGGATATGGATTTCCAACTAAGTTGATATTGTTAACTCCAATCTGAATTCCGCTATGATTGATTAAACCATTATTAGGTTTTCCTGTAAATACATAGTTTTGGAGCTGAATATTTGGTGGTGCGACGATTCCGCTTCCTTTCATCGTATAAGCTTGTCCACTTTGTAGGACTGTATTTTCATTGATTTGTTGCCAATTAGCATATTCTGATGTTAAATTGGTAAACTTGTATAGCCAATATCTAGCTAATCGCATTGGGTTTGAAACTCCATTGAGGCCTGAAATCCATGAAATGGTCTGAGGAGTTGCTACATTTGTTCCATCACGAAGTACACTACCAACTGTAAAACCCGTATTGTTATTAATTGTGCTAGCAACAGAACTTACTGGAGATGACCAATAATTATAATTGTATAAATTTCCAGTTCCTTTTTGATCTTTTTCTATGGTTCCAATACTTGTAGGATCTAAATCACTATCAGCAGTTTGAAGCAACTGCGAATAATCATGCAAATCGATTTTCCCATCCAATTTTAAATACCAATTGTTTTGTAGTTTGGTATCATTGACAACGTCAATTAAAACATTGGAATCGACAATCATTCCTAAATCGATTTGATTTATGTTCGATATGATATTGTGTTTCACATGAACTATTGACCAATCGTAATCGGCAATATCTAATCCACGAATTTCCTTTGAAATTGAGTTTACAGCTGTTGGAAAATCGCCAGCTTGATCTGTTACAAAAGGCATTGGCGCTTCTTGTACAGTAATCGTTTTTACATTGAAAATTCTAGCTCCTGGAGTTGTATCTATTGTTGAGGTAGTATGATTATCAATTACATCATCTTTATAATTATCCATTCTGTAGTAACGAACAAGATTAATCCATGGTAAACTTGGTATGTCTTTTGGGATAATAGTTCCGCGAATTTGGCCACTATTATCTTGAATTTCCTGATATACCATTTTTTGGAATTGAGAATCCGCTAAAGCGACATTAAACAAGCGAACTTCATCAATTTTCCCTTTAAAAAACTGCGTGTTTGCAATTGAATTTTTTCCAATGGTAAAAATAGAAGTATCTGAAATAGTTCCAGAAATGGAAGTACTTGCAACCATTTCGCCATTTACAAATAATTTCAATAGTTCGTTTGAACCATCATAAATCGCACCAACATGAATCCATTGTGCCGAATTTAGCACCAAATTGTTGCTTAACGTTATTCCGTTTGCCACTACTTCTACTTCTTTTGAATTAGTAATTTTTATGTAAAATTTATCTTGGCCCACCACAATTCCTTCAGAAGAAAATGCAGGGTTAATATTAATCCAAGCCATCAAAGAAGCATTTGGCCAATTGGTTATAATGTTGTTGTCAGTTGCAAAGTCGTTTCTGCCATCAAAAGCAATGAAAAGTTTTCGTTCTAAATCTCTTGGCGACCCAAAAACTGCGTTATTAGTATCAAAAGCATCTAAAATTCCATCGCCATCTGTATCGATATTTCCGTCGATAATTCCGTCGTTGTTGTTGTCTAAACTAGCGTAAAGGGTGTTTGAAATATCAAAAGTTACTCCATTAGACATAACATCTAAATAGTCTGGAATTCCATCGCCATCAGTATCTTTAACATAATAAGTAAAAGGTACTACATTCGTACCTTGATTATCATTTCCATAAATATTAAAGGCATAATCATAAATGTCTAAGATTCCGTCACCAAAGCCTTCTAAGTTGCCATCTCCGTTTGTATCTTTATTTCTAAAATCTTCCGATTCAGGACCGTCTCCTGCACCATCACCATTAATGTCGCCATCACCATTTTCAAAACCTGCATAAGAATTTATATTTCCAGCCCAAGATTCATCTACGTCAAAAACACTATCGTTATCGCTGTCTAAATCTAAATAATTAGGAGCGTCATCGCCATCGTTATCAGGTACAATGTGAGATTCTGCTACATCGTGCATTCCGTTTTGATTGGCATCAGCCCATTGGTATAAGTACGCTTTTCCATCGGATAAATTGCCTAAACCTACTTCAACAACATCAGGAATGCCGTCGTTGTCTGAATCTAAATCGAAAACATCTGCAATGTTATCTCCATCTAAATCACATAAAGTTTGGGAAATTAATATGTCGTCTAAAGCCAAGTCATTTCCGGTACCACCCGTTTCATTATTGATGAAAATTACCTGAAAAGCACTTACATTAAGGTTGATGTCTGCTGTGAAATGTTGCCAATCGCCAGCTAAATTTCCAGCTGTAGTAGGAGGAATGTCTCCGGTTTCAATAAAAGTAATTAAGTTATTACTCATATCCCGAAATTCTACCCTTACATCAGGTCGTAATCGAGTAGCAATTCCCGGAGCATCTGTTCTATCTAAATTTAAAACCCAAAAACTGTAGGTAATTGGAATGTTTGGAAGCGCTCCCGTAATGGTTGCTGTATAGAAAATCCCCGGTGTGTAAGATGCATTAAAAATTGCCATTCTACCGTTTGGATTTCCTGTATGATCACCACCCATGTGCCAATATGAGGGTGCCCAAGAAGCTATTTGTGCCGATGGACCAACAGTATATTTTCCGTCATTTAAGTCGGTTAAGTTAAGATTTGGACATTCTGGAGTATTTATCCCAACGGTTCCGTCTTCAAAACAATAAGTAGTTAATGCATTATAAGTGGTATTGATAGTTGTACGACTTCCAGCACCAAAAGTCTCATGAAGGAATTTATAATTTACTTTATTTCCGTTCAAAGAATTGCAATTAGATTCTTCCACATCATCTCTAATTCCGTCATTGTCATCGTCTATGTCAACATTGTCAAAAATCCCATCGTTGTCACTATCGTAAAAAGTTTGAATGCCTTTTCCAATTATGTCAAATAAAAACGGACTCACATCATCGCTGTTACTAGCGATTGAAACTTGTGCCGTTTTAGTTCCAATTGAACTAGGATTAAATCGTATTTGAAAAGTACTGGAGTTGTTAGTATTGATGGAACTACTTGGATTTTGAATAACTGTAAAATCAGAACTTCCTATGATTTGTACCAAAGGAGTTCCAGTTAAGTTAATGGTATTAGTTCCGATATTTTTTACGGTGAAAGTTCTAATTACAGGATCTGAAACAATTTGAGTTTCTCCTAAATCAGTTCCATAAATCGAGGAAGCAGATGAATTATGTGGAATAGTCGTATTATTTAATCCAAGAATTTCTAAATGATTTCCAGTTAGATTTCCATACAAACTAACATTGTCTATGAAATAATAATCAGAAGAATTACTTCCTCCATTAAGTTCATCAAATCGAATTCTAATTTTTACCTGCGTATTGCCATTTGGAATAGCATAAGTGTAAGGAGAGTCCGCAGTATTACCAGCACTTGCGGCATGATTAAACGAATAAACATCTGAAGTTGTACTGTTTTTTCCATCAATTAACTTAATTGAAGTTGTATATGAAGTTCCGTTGTTGTAGGAAATATCTAAATATAAATCATCGTTATCATCAGGAGATCCGCTAGATGAAAAATAAATATTTACATAAACATTAGTAAAACTACTAATATCAATATTATTAAAGCCAATATTAGGATCATCAGGAGTAGAACTGTTTGAACCTCCAAATCGTATCGAATTTGGACTAGAAACAAAAGTGCTTGTATTAGTTTGAATTGTTCCAGAATTTAAAGTTGAAGTATAACTCCAAGAATCTTCTGGTTTGTTATCAAATCCCTGATAAGAAATTCGGGTTTGAGCCTTTGCGATGCAAAAAAAGAATAGACAAAATAGTACTATCAATTCTTTATGGAACTTTTGGGTAATTTTTCTTTCCATAACACATTTGTTTTTAAATAAAACAATCAATAATTTTAAAACGCTGTAAACAAGGTGTTTGGCTTTTATTTATCGAGCAAATGTTAGGAAAATCTATTTATTAAATAGGAGTGAAGTAATAAGTGGTATTATTTTTTTAATAACTGGTAATTAATTGATAATAATTATTTTATTGGTTTTTTACCCATTTTTAAAAATTTCTTTGACAGCCGCTTCATAATTCTTACTATTTCCGGCTTTTTTTATTTTTTTAAAAGTCTTTTGCGGATTAGAAAACGATTCCGAAAAGTATTCCCAAAAACCAAGCATTTTCATACGAATAGGTGTTGGACCTTGTAAATACGCATCGTATTCTCTGTAAATTTCATCGTGAAAAGCTTCAAAAATTTCCAATCTATTTTTTGGGTATTCAGTTGTATTATTTTTAATCATTGAAGGTAAAAACGGATCTGCAATTAAGCCTCTTCCTATCATCCATTGGTCAATAGAAGGAAAACGTTTTTGTAATTCGTTAAATTTTGTTACCGAAGTAATATCTCCATTATAATAAATCTTCTGTTTGGAAGTATCTAAACATTTTTGAAACGAATCTAAATCGACACCACCTTTGTATAATTGTTTTCCAATTCGAGCATGAATCGCGATATTTTTTATTGGATATTGTTCTAAAATAGGGAAAACATCTAAAATTTCGGTTGCATTTTCATAACCCATTCGCATTTTCATAGAAACGATAATATCAGTTTCGTTGTGTACACGTTCTAAAATATGTTCAATTTGGTCTGTATTTTTAATCAATCCAGAACCCATACCACATTTAGCTACCATTGGGTACGGACAACCTAAATTCCAGTTCAATTCTTTGTAACCGAATTGCTGTACATATTTCGCAACGAATAAAAATTCTTCGGCATCGTTAGTAATAATCTGAGGAATAACTTCTAAAGTACTATTGTTTTCAGGAAGAATATCACGTTCGTACGAACCTTTTACAACCAATTTTCCGTTAAGTTTGATGTAAGGCGAATAGAAGGTGTCGATTCCACCAAAGTATTTGTGAAAAGCATTTCTAAATCTAAAATCGGTAAAACCTTGTAAAGGGGAAGATAATAATGTAATACTCATGCAGCAAAGATAAGAGAAAGCATTGAATTACTCTCTTTTCTGTTTAAATAACCAATCGTACATGGCATCTTCATGAAAAAGACGTTCCACATTGCCATGATTTCCGCCTTTGATAATCGAAAAGATTAGATTTGCTTTTTCATTACATTTTCTAATTGCATCTACCACTTTTTGAGATTCCGAAAGCGGTACAATATAATCTATATCTCCATGTTGAATCCAAAGCGGAATAGTGGCTAATTTGCAACCATCACTAACATTTCCACCACCACAAATAGCTACTGCTGCAGTAATCTTATCAGCATGTTTTCCTGCAAAATGTAATGTTCCGTAACCGCCTAAACTCATACCACAAACATAAATTCTAGATTCGTCTACGTTGTAGTTTTTCTTTACGTATTCTAAAACTTCTAAAACTTTATCTGGATTCCAACTCCCTTTTGCCAATTGTGGTGCTACAACAATAGCAGGAATTTTTCTTCCTTTGTCCATTGCACGTAAAACACCATAACGTCTTACGCGATTCAAATCAGTTCCAGAAAGACTTTTTCCGTGAAGAAAAATCAGAATAGGTTGCTTTGCGGAGTTTTCTTTATCGGGAACATTAATCCAAAATGGATAAGTAGTTTTATCTGTTATGGTTTTTAATTGAGAAAATCCCAAAGAACTAATTAGTGCAAAAAGGGCTATGTAAATATGTTTTAATTTCATTATCAATGAATTAGATTTAAAAAACAAAACCCGAAATTTACAATAAAGTAAAATTTCGGGTTTTCGTAGCGAGGACGGGAGTTGAACCCGTGACCTCAGGGTTATGAATCCTGCGCTCTAACCAACTGAGCTACCTCGCCAAAGGTCGGTGTGACATCCTTGTTGAATGCGGGTGCAAATATAAAACTATTTATATTCTTTGCAAATATAATTTTGTAAAAAAAATAAATAAAATGTTTTTTTGTATATTCAATTAATTCTATATATATTTCCAACTTAAATATTACAATAATGAGTGCAAAAGTAAAATATGAATTAGAATTCCCCATTCAATCTTCGCCACAGTTGCTATATCAATACATTTCTACACCATCTGGTTTGTCGGAATGGTTTGCCGATAACGTAAATTCGAGAGGTGAGTTTTTTACTTTTATTTGGAATGACTCGGAAGAGAAAGCAAAATTAGCTTCTAAGAAAACAGGAGAGCGCATTAAATTCAGATGGTTAGAAGAAGATAATACTGAAACTGATTACTTTTTTGAATTAAAAATTATGGAAGATGAAATTACGAAAGACGTTTCTATTGTAATTTCTGATTTTGCTCACGAAGATGAATTAGATGAATCTAAATTATTGTGGGAAAATCAAATTTCTGACCTAAAACATGTATTAGGTTCCGTTTAAAAAATCAATTATATAAGTTATATTTGTCCCGATTTAAAAATCGGGATTTTTTTATGGTAAATTGTAACGGGAATATTCAGGAAAATAGCACAATTCTTATTGATTCTAATAGAGGTTTTTTATTTGGAGATAGTGTTTTTGAAACCATTAAAGTGCTGGATAATAAAGTGCTTTTTCTGGAAGATCATTATTTTAGATTGATGGCTTCGATGCGTATTTGCCGCATGGAAATTCCAATGAATTTTACCATGGAATATTTTGAATCTCAAATTTTAAATCTAATTGCTACATTTTCAGATTCTAATTCGTATCGTGTTCGCTTTTCTGTTTACAGAGATTCAGATGGTTTTTATTTGCCAAAATCGAGAAATGTCCAATTTATAGTCGCTGCTTCTGCATTAAATTCCGAATTATATGCAATTGGTAAAGAATCTTATGAAGTGGAATTATACAAAGATTTCTATGTTTCAAAACAATTGCTTTCCACTTTAAAAACCAATAATAAAATGCTTCAAATCACCGGAAGTATTTTTGCAGACGAAAATGGTTATGATAATTGTTTGGTTTTAAATGACGAAAAGAATGTAGTGGAAGCTTTACAAAGTAATTTGTTTATGAAAACGGGTAATATATTGGTAACTCCTCCAGTTTCTGATGGTTGTTTAAATGGAATTATGCGCAAACAAGTACTTGAAATTTTGAAAAAAATAGAAGGAATCGAAGTTAAAGAAGCTTCAATTTCTCCCTTTGATTTGCAAAAAGCGGATGAGTTATTCTTAACTAACGTAATTTCGGGAATTCAACCTATAACTAAATATCGTAAAAAAGAATACACTGCTGAATTTGCTTCAGATGTACTTAAAAGATTGAATGCTAAAATCCGACTTAGTTAAGCATTGGATTTTCTGGTGCGTTTGAAAATAACACGTATTCGCCACCTTGCTCAATTATCTTTTCTTTCCAAAATAAAGTGCTAGCTTTTGAAAGTAGTTTGTTTTTTAAGGTGTTTTCAGCAACAATCCAGGAATTTTCATGCATCTCCATTTCTAGTTGGTTTACACTCCAACCACTATAGCCAAGGAAAAAACGAATATGATTTTTCGTAATTCTTCCTTCGTTTATCAATTGTTTGGTGGTTTCAAAGTCGCCACCCCAATAAATTCCGTTAGAAATTTCAACGCTATTTGGAATAATATCCGGAATATTGTGAATGAAATACAGATTGTCCTGTTCAACAGGGCCACCATTGTATATTTTAAATGAAGCTTCAATTTCGGGAAGCAAATCATTGATGGTATAGTTCAAAGGTTTGTTTAAGATAAAACCAATTGAGCCTTCATCGTTATGTTCTGCTAATAAGACCACAGAGCGATTAAAAGAAACATCGCCTAAAATCGAAGGTTCTGCAATTAGCAGATGGCCTTTTTTGGGTAAAGTTGATATCATATTTCTGTAGTTAATTAACTAAAGTTATCAAAAAAAAATCACAAATTCAAAATATTCTCGATGAATTGCAAAAAAAGAGTCCCGATTTGCATCGGGACTCTCTTATTTTATGTAACAAAATTATTTTTTGTTTACTGCACCTTCTAATTCTGCACCAGCTTTGAATTTTACTACGTTTTTAGCAGCAATTTTGATAGTTTTACCAGTTTGAGGGTTTCTACCATCTCTTGCAGCTCTTTTAGATACTGACCAAGAACCGAAACCTACTAAAGATACTCTTCCACCTTTGTTTAAAGTTCCTTCAACATTGCTTAAAAATGATTCTAAAGCTAATTTAGCAGCTGCTTTTGTAATACCAGCAGAAGCTGCCATTGCATCGATTAATTCTGATTTGTTCATGATTAAAGTTATTTATAATTGGTTAAACTTAATTATTTATCACAAATTTAGCGGTATTGTTGAACTACGCAAGTATTCGTGCTATTTTTCGACTAAAATGTTAATAAAATAGACTAAATGTTAATAACATTGTTTGTTTTTTTAATTTTCACCCTTAAATATAGTGTTTTCAAGGCTTAAAGCGCTATTGCATTTTCTGAAAACGAAATTCCATTTAATAATTCGTGAGCCAACATTCTTTTCTTTCCTGGGAATTGTAAACTTTCTATTTTTAAAAGACCATCTGTTGTAGCAATAAAAATCACTTTTTTAGTAGTTGTAATCTTTCCGATAGTTTCCGAATGTGCTCTTTCTTCAAAACTCGCCAAATAGATTTTTACGTTCCATTCGTTTTCTCCATCTTTAATATAGGTCCAAGCGGCAGGATAAGGCGATAAACCTCTGATTAAATTAAATATTGTCTTTCCTGATTGCGACCAATCAATTTTGCAATTCTCTTTATTTAATTTGTAAGCCGTTTTAACATCCGGATTATTTTCTTGTAAAGTTGTTATGGCTTTTCCAGATTCAATTAATTGAAGTGTTTCTAAAACTGTCTCACTTCCTAAATGCATCAAACGATCATGTAACTCACCAGCAGTTTCGTTTGTACCGATTTCGATTTCTTTACTTAAAATCATCGCACCCGTATCAATTTTATCATCAATAAAGAACGAAGTAACACCTGTTTTGGTTTCGCCATTAATTATTGCCCAATTAATAGGTGCAGCACCACGATATTCTGGTAATAAAGAAGCGTGTAAATTGAACGTACCTAATTTTGGCATTTTCCAAACTACTTCAGGCAACATTCTAAAAGCGACTACTACTTGTAAATTTGCATCCAAACTTTTTAATTCGGCTAAAAATTCTTCCGATTTTAAATTGGTAGGTTGTAACAAACGTAAGTTTTTTTCTAACGCATATTCTTTAACCGCACTCATGCTTACTTTTTGTCCACGACCTGCAGGTTTGTCTGGAGCTGTGATAACACCTACAATTTCATAGTTGTTTTTATAAATAGTATCCAGAATCCCAACAGCAAAATCGGGTGTTCCCATGAATACAATTCTAAGTTTTTCCATTATATAAGGTAATATTGATTGTTTGAATTGATTTTGATTCGATTATTTTCCAATAATAATTGAATCGCAAAGATAGTGGCTTCTGAAGAAATGTGAAGTTGGTTTTCAATTTCTCTAGAGGAAAGAGGCTCTTTTTTTAATAATTGAATTACGTTTTGAGTAATTTCTGATGGATTAGCCTTTTTTTTAGAAAAACAATACGAACAAATGCCACAATCTTCTTTGGTAATCTCATCAAAATATGCCAGAAGCATTTTGTTTTTACAAGTAGCTTCATCAGAAATATAATAAACAACACTCTGAAATTGGTCTTGTTTTAATTTGTTTTGATGTTCTAAAAATTTCGCTACGCGATTAATCGTCAAATCATCTTCTCGTACTTCGTTAAATGTAATACTGCTATCATTATTTTTAGCGTGTAAAATTATACATTGACTTGCAGCTAGTTTATCAATCACTTCTTCCACATGGGCTTCTGTAGTGTGTGCTTTTTTGGCAACCAAATGCGGATTAATGGTAGTTTCAACATCAAAAATTCCAGAATAGGTTCTTAAAATCGTAGTAATAACAGGCTCATCATGCGGATGCAAACTAATGTAGCGAATCACTTCCTTACTCGGAATGATAAACTGCAAACTTATTTTTTCTGTAGATTCACTTTGGAAAGTAATAATGCCTTGACGATCTAAAAATTGTAAGCTATTGAAAGTTGCAATTACAGGAAAATGATAATGTGCACAAAATTGGTTCAAATTAAAAGCAAAACTTTCGTTATAACCTTCTCCGTAGGCAATTTGAAAGTAATTATTCAGTTTAACGTAAACGTCTCTGACAAATTTTTTATCGGGTAAAACATCAATAAATTGTGCTTTCGTGTACCCAATATCAGTAGTATTGGTTAAGATAATTCCAAATGCTTTTTCACCATTTCTTCCAGCTCTTCCTGCTTCTTGATAATAGTTTTCAAGGTTTTCTGGAAGTTGAATATGAATAACCGTTTTTACATCAGGTTTGTCAATTCCCATTCCAAAAGCATTCGTTGCGACCATGACTTGAGATTTATTCTCCAACCATGATTGCATGTTTTTCTCTTTCTCTTTTGCAGGCAATCCACCGTGGTAAATGGTTGAAGTAAATCCCAATTGATTCAACTGTTGCGAAGTTTCAATACACGATTTACGATTACGAACATAAATAATCGAAGATTGCGGATTTTTAGTTAAAATCTGCTGTATTTTGAAAAGCTTATCTTCGGTTTTAATCACATGATAAGCTAAGTTTTCCCTAGTAAATGACTTTGTAAATACTTTTGGATTTACCAAAGCTAAATTCGTACAAATGTCTTCTTGAACTCTTTTATTTGCGGTTGCTGTCAGCGCTAAAAATGGAGTAGTAGGGAAGTGTTCTTTTAAAGCCGAAATTTTTAAATACGCTGGTCTAAAATCATGACCCCATTGGCTCACACAATGTGCTTCGTCAATTGCAATAAGGTTTATAGGTAATTGTTTTAATCGTTCAACAATCCAGTCGTGTTGTAAACGTTCGGGTGAAAGGTATAAGAATTTGTAATTTCCGAATTGGCAATTATCTAAAATATCAATTACGTCATCTTGCGAAACGCCACCAGTTAAAGCAATAGCTTTGATATTTTTGCTTTGTAAATTCTGAACTTGGTCTTTCATTAAAGCAATCAATGGCGAAATTACCAAGCAAATTCCGTTTAATTGAATAGCCGGAATTTGAAAACATACCGATTTTCCTCCTCCAGTAGGTAAAAGGGCAAACGTATCATTACCACTTAAAACCGATTGAATGATTTCTTCTTGAGGTTCTCTAAAACTATCGTGTTTCCAATATTTTTGAAGAATTTGTAAGGCTTCAGACATGTGAATTGGCTTTTAGAAACACTAAAATACAAAAAAATTATTTAACAAGATGTTTCATAATAAAATCCACACGATTTTCAACCGTGTCTTTTGGAACTTCTGTAATTGAATAGCCGTATTTTTTATAAGTTTCCATCAAATGTTCGTGAATTAAAACCGCTTGTTCGTAATTTTCATAGCGCTCGGCATCACTTA
>Ga0154533_109_pt3 | contig 55876 bp, 59 predicted proteins | sample RifGroF1_FD_105676 | JGI IMG/M metagenome (GOLD analysis project Ga0154533, IMG submission 105676) | Flavobacteria bacterium GWF1_32_7 | reverse complement strand
ATTTCACACCAAACGGCGATGGGATACATGATACTTGGAATATCAGTGGCTTGAATCAAGCAGATGCTAAGTTGTACATTTTTGACCGCTATGGTAAATTAGTAAAACAACTAAGCGCTACAGACGATAGCGAGGGGTGGGATGGAACGTACAATCAAGAACTACTTCCATCAACAGATTATTGGTTCTCATTGGATTATACAGAAAATGGAGTGGCTAAACAGTTTAAAGCGCATTTCTCACTAATTAGATAAACAATAAAAGCAATCCCAAGGATTGCTTTTATTTCACATAAAAAAAGAGTTCACTAGTACTAGTGAACTCTTTTTTTATAATTTTTTTTACTTGTTATTATAAACAGCAATAGCTTCTTTCAAAATTTGAACTGATTTGATTAAATCATCTTTCTTTAAAACGTAAGCTATACGAACTTCATCTAAACCAACATTTGGTGTGGAATAAAATCCAGCTGCGGGAGCTACCATAACAGTTTCTCCATTTAAGTCGTATGATTCTAATAGCCATTGTGCAAATTTATCTGCATTATCAATTGGTAATTTTGCAATACAATAGAAAGCACCTTTTGGAGTAGCAACTGTTACACCTTCAATTTTTTGTAATTCTGTAATTAATGTATCTCTACGATCTTTATATTCTGAAATAACATCATCAAAATAACTTTGAGGAGTTTCTAAAGCGGCTTCACTCGCAATTTGCGCATAGGTCGGTGGGCTCAAACGTGCTTGTGCGAATTTCATAGCAGTAGCCATAACTTCTTTGTTTTTAGAAACAATACAACCAATTCGTGCTCCACACATACTATAACGTTTAGAAACCGAGTCAATCATTATGGCATTTTCTTCTAATCCAGGAACATTCATAACAGAAAAATGTTTGTCACCATCGTAAATAAATTCGCGATACACTTCATCGGCAATTAAAAATAAATCGTGTTTTTTTACGATTTCAGCTAGTTTTAGAATTTCTTCTTTAGAATATAAATAACCTGTTGGATTTCCTGGGTTACAAATTAAAATAGCTTTTGTTTTTGAGGTAATTAATTTTTCAAAAGCTTCAATTGGAGGCAAAGCAAAACCAGTTTCAATTCCTGAAATAACTGGAACAACTTTCACACCCGATGCAGTTGAAAATCCGTTATAATTGGCATAAAATGGTTCTGGAATAATAATTTCATCATCAGAATCCATTGTACTTCCCATTGCAAAAAGCAAAGCTTCTGAGCCACCTGTTGTAATGATAATATCTTGTGTGTCTATTGGTAATCCGTGATTTTTATAATATTGAGAAAGTTTAGTTCTGTAGCTTTCAAAACCAGCTGAATGACTGTATTCTAATACCGTTATATCAGCATTTTTTACAGCTTGTAGTGCCACTTCTGGAGTTTTAATATCAGGTTGCCCAATATTCAAATGATATACTTTGTGACCTTTTTTCTTAGCAATTTCTGCATATGGAACCAATTTTCTAATTGGCGATTCTGGCATTTGTTGCCCTTTAACGGAAACTTTTGGCATGACTTGTTTTTTAAAGATGTGCAAAATTGCGATTTTTTTTTGTGATATTTGTAAAACAACACATTAAAAAATGTTAAATCAATTATTTGTAATTATGTTTTTCTTATCTTAGAATAAAAATTTTATGACAAAAATATTCTTCTTAAGAATACTTATTTTATATACTGCAATATCTTTTGCTCAAGACTCTATTGTTTGGAATTCAAAAAAAGATAAAATAAAAATACCATTTGAACTTTCCCATAATCTCATGATTGTAGATGTAGTTTTTAATGGTGTTAAGTTAAAAATGATTGCAGATACAGGTGCATCTAAAAGTATTGTATTTAGTTTGCCAGAGAACGATTCATTAGTATTGAAAGAAGCGGATTTAATCACCATTTCTGGAGCTGGTATTAGTGAAAAAGTTCAAGGATATTTATCAAAAAGAAATACGCTTCAAATTGAAAATTATTTAGATAATAATTTCGAGACAATTTTTGTGTTTAATCACGATATTAGTCTGGTAAACAAGTTAGGTGTTCCAATTAATGGAATTTTAGGAAGTTCATTTTTTAAAAAATATTTGATCGAAATAGATTATCAAAGAAAAAAAATGACTCTGTATAAATCAAAGGATCATAAATTTAAAAAAAGAAAGAATGGCTATATCGAATCAAATATTGAGATCAATAGAGCCAGACCCTACGTTTTTCTAAAAACCAAATTAGAAAATAAGGAATTAAATTTGAAATTTCTATTTGATACAGGGTTAGGAGATGGTTTGTGGTTGTTTGAAAATGATAGTATAAAATGTAATTCGATTTTCTTTTTAGATTTTTTAGGAAGAGGACTTTCAGGTGATATTCATGGAAAAAAATCTCGAGTTGAGTCAGTAAGTTTGGAAAATAATCAATTGAAAGATGTCTTAGTTTCTTATCCAGACGTAAATTTTTTTGATAAAAGTACGTTGATTAAAAACAGAAATGGATCTATTGGTGGTGAGGTTTTAAAAAGATTCAACTGGATTTTAGACTATGAAAATCAAAAGATTTATTTTAAGAAAAATCATTATTTTGATAAACCTTTTAATTATAATATGGCTGGAATTGAAGTTCAACACAGCGGTTTTCAGTTTGTTAGAGAAAAAGCAGAACAAGCGTTTTCAACAAACACAATTAATCTTGACAAAAACATACAATCTAATTATACAGAAAATTTCATTTTTGAATTAAAACCTAATTTTGAGATTTATTCTGTTAGAAAAGATTCTCCGGGAGAGCGAGCTGGAATATTGGTTGGTGATAGAATTATTAAAATAAATAATCGATTATCACATAAACTTTCAATACAAAGTATATCAGATTTATTTCAATCCGAAGATGGTAAACAAATAACAATAGTCGTTGACCGAAAAGGAGAAATTTTAACTTTCAAATTCAAACTCGAAAAAATCCTATAAAAAAAGTCCCAACTCAATTGGGACTTTTTATTTATGAATTTGGAAACGTTTTCTTTTTTACTAGCGGACTAACTTCTTCCTTAACAATCACCGTTCCTTTGATTCGTAACGGAACCATACCATTTGGTTTGTTAACCGCATTACTTTCAATCGTAATGGTTTTACTAATTGGACCCGGATTCATATTGTATTGAACTTTAATTTGGCTTTTTCCGCCTGGAGCAATTGGTTCTTTTGGCCATTCAGGCACCGTACAACCACAGCTCGATTTTGCATTGGTAATAATAAGCGGAGCATCACCAGTATTTGTGAATTCAAAAATTCTAATCCCATCATCTTTTCCTTTTTCTACTTCTCCATAGTTTATAGTTTCTTCTTTAAACTCAATTTTTGGACCAGTTTGAGCAAAAGATGCCATTCCAACGAATACAGTTAAATAAACAAGTAATTTTTTCATCATCTTATAAATTAATAGGTTGTTGTAAAATTAATTAAATAAAAGCAACCAACAAACTACTCCTAACATTTTTTTTATTTTCGTGATATAGTTACTTTTGCAGTAAGTAATACAAAAAACATACCAAAGTAAGTTTTGGAATGTTAAAACGAACAGTCAAACCGTTCAACGATTCAACAATTAAACAAGAAAACAATATAATGATTCCTGCACAATTCAACGCTAAAGAAGTAGAACAAAAGTGGTATGACTACTGGATGAAAAATAATTATTTTACATCCAAACCCGACCATAGAACGCCGTACACCATTGTAATTCCGCCACCAAACGTAACAGGAGTCTTACATATGGGACACATGTTGAATAACACCATTCAAGATGTACTAATTCGTCGTGCGCGTTTAAAAGGGTTCAACGCTTGTTGGGTACCAGGAACAGACCATGCCTCTATCGCCACCGAAGCTAAAGTGGTAGCGAAGTTAAAAGAAGAAGGCATTAATAAAAACGATTTAACGCGTGAAGAATTCCTAAAGCACGCTTGGGAATGGACCGATAAATACGGCGGAACCATCTTAGAGCAATTAAAACAATTGGGTTGTTCTTGCGATTGGAGTCGAACTAAGTTTACTATGGATGACGATATGTCAGCATCTGTAATTCATTCATTTGTAGATTTATACAACAAAGGCTTGATTTATCGCGGTTACCGAATGGTAAACTGGGATCCAGAAGCAAAAACGACCTTATCTGACGAAGAAGTAATCTTTGAAGAACGTCAAGGAAAATTATATTTCATCAAATATAAAATCGAAGGTTCGGAAGATTTCTTAACGGTTGCTACAACACGTCCTGAGACAATTTTTGGAGATACTGCTATTTGTATCAATCCAAATGACGAACGTTTTTCGCATTTAAAAGGCAAAAAAGCAATTGTTCCAATTTGTGGTAGAGTTATTCCTATCATCGAAGACGAATATGTAGATGTAGAATTTGGTACAGGTTGCTTAAAAGTAACGCCTGCTCACGATACCAACGATAAAACTTTAGGTGATAAACACAATTTAGAAATTATAGATATTTTCAATGAAGATGCTACTTTGAATTCTTTCGGATTGCATTATCAAGGAAAAGACAGATTTGTGGTTCGTGAAGAGATTTCGAAAGAATTAGAAACTATCGGAGCGTTAGCTAAAACCGAAACACATTTAAATAAAGTAGGAACTTCTGAAAGAACCAAAGCAGTAATCGAACCAAGATTATCAGACCAATGGTTCTTAAGCATGGAAGAATTAGTAAAACCTGCTATCAAAGCGGTTTTAGAATCAGACGAAATCAAATTATATCCAAGTCGTTTTAATAATACGTACGCACATTGGTTAAACAATATTCGCGATTGGAATATTTCACGTCAATTGTGGTGGGGACAACAAATTCCAGCTTACTATTTTGGCGACGGAAAAGAAGATTTCGTAGTAGCTGAAAACATCGAAAAAGCGCTTGAGCTTGCGAAAGAAAAAACTGCCAACTCAACACTGACCACTGCTGACTTACGTCAGGACGCTGACGCATTAGATACTTGGTTCTCTTCATGGTTATGGCCAATGGCGGTTTTTGGTGGTGTTTTAAATCCAGAAAGTGAAGATTTTAAATATTATTATCCTACCAATGATTTAGTTACGGGTCCAGATATTTTATTCTTCTGGGTAGCGCGTATGATTATTGCAGGCTATGAATATGCAGGCGAAAAACCATTTTCAAATGTATATTTAACCGGATTAGTTCGTGATAAGCAAGGTCGTAAAATGTCGAAATCATTAGGGAATTCGCCGGAACCGCTTGGACTAATTGAAAAATTTGGTGCCGATGGAGTTCGTGTGGGATTGTTATTGAGCGCTTCGGCAGGAAATGATATTTTATTTGATGAAGAATTATGCAACCAAGGAAAAGGTTTTTCTAATAAAATTTGGAATGCTTTCAAACTAATCAAAGGTTGGGAGGTAGCGGATATTGCACAACCAGAATCATCTAAAGTAGCGATTGAATGGTACGAAGCGAAGTTGCAACAAACTTTAGCTGAAATCGAAGATAATTTCGATAAATACAGATTATCAGACGCTTTAATGGCGATTTATAAATTGGTTTGGGACGATTTTTGTTCGTGGTTCTTAGAAATGATAAAACCAGGTTACCAACAACCAATCGACCGCGCTACGTTTGACAAAGCGATTGAAATGTTAGAAAACAACTTGAAATTGTTACATCCGTTCATGCCGTTTTTAACAGAGGAAATTTGGCATCATATTGCCGAAAGAACGTCAGAACAAGCGTTGATAGTAGGTGAGTGGCCAAAAGCTAAATCGTTTGACGCAAAATTAATTGCTGATTTTGATTTTGCTACCGAAGTAATTTCTGGAATTAGAACGATTCGTAAAGACAAAAATATTCCGTTTAAAGATGCAATGGAATTAAAAGTAGTGAACAACGAAAAAGCATCAACGTATTTTGATTCGGTGATTCAGAAGTTAGGAAATGTTACGACTTTAGAATACGTTTCTGATAAAGTAGATGGCGCGTTATCGTACCGTGTGAAATCGAATGAGTATTTTATTCCAATTACAGGAAACATTGATATAGAAGCAGAGATTGCAAAATTAACCGAAGAGTTAAACTACACTAAAGGTTTCTTACGCTCAGTACAAGGGAAATTGTCTAACGAGAAATTCGTAGCCGGCGCACCAGAACAAGTAATTGCAAACGAACGTAAAAAAGAAGCCGACGCTTTAGCAAAAATTGCCATGATTGAACAAAGTTTAGCGAGTTTGAAATAAATTTCATCCAAACCTGTCAGGTTTTAAAATAGTAAATCCCGAGTGTGAGCTCGGGATTTTTTTGTTTATACTTTAAAAATGGCGAGTAGCCATAAACAGCTTTTTTAACGTCCCGCCGGCTTTAAGAAGTTGGGGATTTTGTTCCCAAACCATTCCGCTAAGACTTAAGTCAAATATATAAAAATACCTTTAAATTTTGCCTAAAGCCCCAATTTCTTAAAACCGCTGTTAGCGGTAGTTTAGCTTAGAACTAAATCTATAAAATATACTCTTATATTTTCAGTGTTGTTTTCAAAGTATAATTTTTTTAGATTTTCATTTGCAATTATCTTACGAATACAGTTTCTCATTAATGAATCACAATTGATACCTATTCTATTAAGATTTTCCTCATTATTTTTAAATAGTTCTTTTTTAATTCCTGAACCATGAGTTACCGTTGATCTTAAACCGTAAATTTCTTTCATTTGCTTATAAATTTCCTTTCTTCTTTCGAAATTTTCTCCTAAAAAGTATGCTACAGTTTCTGATAGTCTATGAGATAGTTCAATATTATCCACTGAAAAAAGACACTCAAAAGCAGAACAATGAAGAGAAACTTTTGTACCTATATCGTAAGATTTTCGGGCCAAGTCTATATAATAATATGCTCGGTTAATTCGGTTCGCTTCAGCACTTGTATGGTCAAGTTCGCCATTTTCTTTGTTGAGTGTTATTCCAAATAAAAAATCAAAATAATTTAACGCCTCAATAATTTCATTATTATTAAAATTAGTAATATTTTTTTTGCCTAGACAATTTGAATATTGAGAATGAGTAGTGTTTGATTTTACAGTAATAGATTTATCATCAAAATAACTTAAATGGCCAGTATTAAATCTAATAGAATTATCTTTAACTATCCAAAATGCATTGCTAATAATAGTAGATGTTCTTAAAAACCAAGCGTGAATTAATTCATAATTCTCCTCTTTTGGATAATCAAACTCTGTCCAGACAAATTTTTTTAAACTTAAGCCAAGTTCAAGCTGAGCACGCCCTACAATATTTATAACGTGGGGATTGAAAAATTTATTAATCTTTTTTTCTTCATGGCTAATTATTAAATGATATTTTTCAGATAATAATAGTTCAATGTTTTCAGATTCTAACCCATGAATATTGTTAAAGAAAATGCACTTGAAATTTTCTGTTGACTTCATTTATTTTGTGTGATTAAATTACCGCTAACGTTCCGCGGCTTGGCGTAGTAGCGGCTGCGTGGAACGATTATTTCTTGCTAATATAAGATTTTCCAGCGGAAAATCGAACGTTGTTTTTATTGTGAATTTAGCTATTGAGCCAAACCGCTGTTAACTGTAGTGATTATATAAATTCTTTTTCAAACATTTTGATTAAGTCATTTGTTTCAATTGCAGTTTCATCAAATAATCTCAAAGCTTCTCTAACTTTTGGGTATTCATCAACAAATTCAATATTATCTATTTGTTTTAGATTAAAATTATTCATGATTTGAGTAAATGATTCTTCATTTACTCCCCAAAATTTAATGTATTTAGACTCACTAACAAAGATTTCAATTAGCTCATTTTCTGAGTGAAATATCAATCCTATTTCAATAAAAGTATCAGTAATAATCTCTTTAGAATATTTACTTAAAAAACTTAAAGTTTCCTCTTTGTTTGAATATTTACCATAGTTTAGTTCCGAACCCTCGTGACCAAAGATTACAGCAATTGTTTCAGGCATTTCTTTAGAAAGTGATACTATCAAATTCCAAAGATTAGAATTGTTTATATTTATTTCTGCATAAAAATTGAATCCTAAATCTGAATGATCTGGATTATTGTCTTTTTGATTTAAAATATAACCTTCGACAATATTTGCAGTTTTTCTTTTTTCAAGCCGTTCAGATACTCCAGAATTCGCTGGAACTTCGTCAATATTTGGTATGCGTAAAGTTATTGGCAATTCTAAACTTTCTTTCATAGATTTCGTCTCTCGTATCATTACAGTTAACTTGTATATATGCGCTACAAAGTAGCGCCAATCTACCCATTTTTGGGTGTATATGCGCTATAAACTAGTGTTTTTCAAAAATAATAAAAAATTCCTACAAATCATTAAACAACACATTAGTTTAAACACCATTTTATAAACAAAAAAATCCCGAGCCTAAACTCGGGATTGCTTGTTTTTAATGTTCTTTTATTTTTTCTACCGTTGTATCTAAAACACGTTGGATTTTTTCTAAAGCTTCAAAAAAGGCTTTTTCTGGGCTATCGGCATTAGCGGTAACGGCAATAGGTTGTTTTTTTTCTACTTTGGCTTCAATGACACATTTTTTGTCGTTTGGAGTAGATTTATTTCCGTTTTCATCGGTAATATGAACCTCCACTCGGGTTACAATTTCGTCAAATCGTGCTAATTCATTTTTAATTTCGGTTGTAAAATATTCTGTAAAACGGCTTCCGCCTTCAATGTTTTTGTCGGTGTGAATTTGAACTAACATAGCGTTAAGGGATTAAATTAATAATACCTAAAGTTACGAATATTCTTTCAGTTTTACAAATTCAATTGCGTTAAAAAAGTCATAATGCTAATCTTCTACATATTCCAAAATATCGCCTGGCTGACAATCTAAGACTTTACAAATGGCCTCAAGCGTACTAAAACGTACTGCTTTTGCCTTTCCTGTTTTTAAAATGGACAAATTGGCTAAGGTAATGTCTACTTTTTCCGAAAGTTCGTTGAGCGACATTTTGCGTTTTGCCATCATCACATCTAAGTTTACTACTATTGCCATACGTTATACGGTTAAGTCATTTTCGTTTTGAATATCGATTCCTTTTTTAAAGATAATCGCGATAATATAGATAACACCTCCCATTAAAATAAAAGCGCCGCTGTCTGCCCAAAATTGGTTTAAGTTATCGGGAACAAAACCATGATGCATTAAACTTTTAACTATTTGTCTGGCAATGTGACTTAATATTCCAATCGATAGGGTGAAATAACTAATAAGTAAAATTTGTTTTGCCACAAAAGTGTTGAAAGGTTTTGATAAATCCATTTTGTGCATAAGATGAATTACGGCATAAAATAGCACCGCTTTTAAAATGGAAATGATAAGTATAAAGCTATACACACCATAAAAAGCTAATTTACTCTCGTTATACATAGCAATTAAGTCTAACTTTTGATACAAGTTTTGAATAATTTCAGGATTATAAAGGCTGAAAAAGAAATTAACGATTATGGCTCCAGCTTCAATAGACAAGCCCACAAAAATAAGCCAAGCTATAACATATAATCCCCAAAATACGAAGTTGTTTGTTTTTGACATAACTACAAAGTTTAAAATTACTTTGCAAATGTCAATAAAAATTTATTGAAAAACAATAAAAATTTAGTTATTTTAGATAAATTTTTAAAAATTGTTGTGTTTGTTGGGTTTTGGGAATAAAAAAACTCCCAAAAATTAACTTTGGGAGTTTCATTTTACTATCAATGTATTAATTACGCTTTTTTATTGCCACTAATTACTCTTGAAATCAATCCTTTTTGGTTGGTAAATTCAGCAAATAAAACACCTCCAAAATGCAATACCATAAATCCAAGTAAATAGTATAATGAAAGTACGTGTATTTCTTCCATTGGGTCTTTAAGGTTTTTTGGTCCAAATTCAATAAATAATCCCGTTACTAACGAAATCGCAGTACACACATAAAACACAAGATATACCCAATATTGAAATTTGGTTTTCATATCTAAACCGGCTTTAAAAGGCGAAGCGAATTTCATTTCTCCAAAAAATGGCACTGCTAAACGTATGCAATACAAACCGGTTAACACATAACCAAAATAAATATGCCAGTTCCACATGGGTTTTCTGATTTTTTTAGCCAATACAATAGCATCATCTTGCGATAAAGGAGCATAACCATTATCCGCTAAAAACGCCTGAATTATTCCTGCCACATGATTTTTTTCCATCCAAGTCTTGCGTAAAAAAATAGTCAGCAACAACAAAAGAAAAGTAAAAGCAATCAACCAATGTAAAATACGGTAGACTTTAGAATAATTTCTGGTTTCCATGATATAAGGTTTAATGTTACCCAAATGTAGGGAATAGTTTTAAGGTTTTAAACTATTTTATTTTTAAAATCATATGAATAAATCAGCAAAATCTGCGCTTGAAAATCTGTAAAATCCGCGTTCCATAAAGTGAAGCGCTAAATATTCGATTAAAGTAATTATCTTTGATGAAAATAAAAAACTTAAAAAATGAAAACTAAAATTCTATTTTTCACATTCTTCATTTTTCAAACTTTTGCTGTTTTAGCTCAAGATATGGTTTCATTAAAGACAGAGGCATTAAAGTCATATAAGGCTAGCGTAAACATGAATTTTGACGATATTTTCGCTACAACTTATCCAAAAGTATTTGATATTATTCCGCAAGATCAAATGAAAGCAATGTTTGGACAAATGATGGAAAATGAGCAATTTTCTATAAAGTTAGTTGAGGTAGATCCAAATTTTTCGTTTGGAGAAATCAAGAAAATTGAAGGTAAAACTTTTTGTCTTATTGGACATAATAATGTGATGACAATGAAATTTAACGAGCCAATGGAAGATGCGGAATCTATGACGGATATTTTTAAATCGTCAATGAACGCTGAAAAAGTAACCTATGATAAAGCAACAAATTCGTTTCGTATTGAAATGCGTTCAACCTTAATTGCTGTTGCTGACGAATTAACTAAAAATCAATGGAAATTTTTGAATAAAGACAAGGACAACAAATTGTTTTCTATGATTTTTGACGAAAAAATTGTAAAAGCTTTAGCATTGTAACATGAACGAAAATAACATCACTTACACCGAATTTTTCAACCAAGTTAGAGCCAGTATAGCTAATGGTACTTTTGCGAAATTAACACTAGCAAAAACCGTTGGAAAACCCGAATTACAAAACATTTACGTAAAAACCATCGTGGAAGACAATATCTTAAAATTGTCGATGACGTATAAAATTTACACAACCGAAAAGCAAGAATTAGTAAAAATTTGCAAATTAGACGATTTAGAGTCAGAGTTAATTCCGCACATCAACAACCCGTTTTTATCAGCTTTGTTGTTTACCACCGAAGCCGATATTACCATGAAATTAAACAAAAAACGCGTAGCTAGTATTATCGAGCAACCACCAACGTTTAAAAATGCTGATCCTAATCTTTTAAATTTTTTATAATGCAATTGTTGCCAAAGATTACCGATTTAGAAGAAACAAGAACCAGAACCGTTTATAATGTTGATGAGAATGGTGAAAGATACAGAGATGCTGAAGAAATAATTGTAAAGAGAAAGGTTAAAACAGTTACAGCTGATAAACGTTTTTTGCATTACCTACTTGATTATTGGTTGCTTTATGGTATTATGTATTTGATAGAATATCTTTATAATAATGTTTTGACATCACTTGATGAAAATGTTTCATCAGTTATATCATTTACTACTTTTTTTAGCTTCCCGTTTTTCTTTGGATTGGCAACGTATTATATGTTTTTTGAATTTTTGTTTCAAAAGACACCAGGAAAGTTTATTACTAAAACAGTAGTAATTGATGAATACGGTAACAAACCCGATTTCAAACAAGTGATGATTCGCTCTTTTGTTCGTTACATACCATTTGAAGCTTTTTCCTGTATTGGTGAAACAGAAAATAGAAGCTACGGATGGCATGACAAATGGTCTGAAACGTGGGTAGTAACGGATGAGGAATTGAAAAATTTAAGAAAATTGCAGTTAGAGAATTCTAATTAATAATTTCTATGAAATATACAAAGTTTAATAAATGGTTATTTATAATTATTGGAGGTTTTATTACTTCAATTTTTAGTTTTACTGTATTGTACTATTTGTTAATCCCAGACCTATGTTATTATCATTCACATGAAATGAATTATATCATGAGTTTATTCTTTACAGCTTATCCTGGAAGTAACGGACATCCCGATCCAAATTTGACAAATTTTATTGTTTCTTTTTTAGTCGGAAGTTATATTGGATTTGTGATTTTTAAAAAGTTTGCAAAACATTAAATTAATCATTCCCATCAGGAAAAATCTTTCCAGGATTCAATACATTATTTGGGTCAAAAATGGCTTTGATGCGTTCCATTAATTCCAAATGTACTTTTGAGAAAGCAATATCCATGTAATTTTTTTGTACCAAACCAATGCCGTGTTCTCCAGAAAGTGTTCCTTTTAAGCCAACGGTTAGTTCAAAAATTTCACGAATTCCTTTTGGAACTTCGGTTTTCCAATTGTCATCCGTCATATTCCCTTTGATGATGTTTACGTGTAAATTACCATCGCCCGCATGTCCGTAACACACCGATTGAAAACTATATTTAGCACCAATTTCTTTGATTCCTTTTAATAATTTAGGCAATTCATATCTTGGGACAACTGTGTCTTCTTCTTTGTAAATTGAATTCGCTTTTACCGCTTCCGCCACTGAACGACGCATTTTCCAAAGGGCATTTTTTTGTTCGTCTGTATCGGCAAATAACACTTCGTCGATTTCAAATTGTTCTACGACTGCCAAAATTTGTTCGGCTTCTTGTATCAAAATTTCTGGATAATTCCCATCTACTTCAATCAACAAATGCGCTTGAACGTTATCTTTTACTTCTACATTCAAACCATCGACAAATTTTAATGTCCAATCAATCGCATCACGTTCCATAAATTCTAAAGCACTTGGGATAATTCCGGCTCTAAAAATCGCTGAAACCGCTTCACACGCTTGCTCTGCTTTATAAAACGGAACTAAAAGCAATACGTTATGTTTGTTTTGAGGTAATAATTTCAATACAATTTTAGTCACGATTCCCAAAGTTCCTTCACTACCAACCATCAATTGCGTTAGATTATAACCCGTTGAATTTTTCAAAGTATTGGCTCCTGTCCAAATCACATCACCTGTTGGTAAAACAACTTCTAAATTCAGTACATAGTCTTTCGTAACACCATATTTCAAAGCTCTTGCTCCACCTGAATTTTCTGCTATATTTCCACCTATAAAACAACTTCCCATACTGCTTGGATCTACGGGATAAAACAAGCCTTTTTCGGCAACAGCTTCACGTAAAACTTGCGTAATTACACCAGGTTCAGTTGTTACTTGTAAATTTTTCTCATCAATTTCAATAATTTGATTGAATCTTTCCATTGAAATTCCAATTCCACCATAAATAGATAAAGCGCCACCACTCAATCCCGTACGAGCACCAATTGGCGTTGTCGGAATTTTATACGTATTCGAAACTCTTAAAATTTGCGCTACTTCTTCGGTATTGGCAGGTTTTACCACAACATGTGGAGGAAAACTTAAATCTTCCGTTTCGTCATGACCATAGGTTTTACGAGTAGCTTCATCAGTAAAAATATAAGCCGAACCTACAATGTTTTCAAGAGCAAGTATTATTTCAGGATTCATAGTGTAAAATTGAAAAAGTAAAGATAATTAATTTTATGTTTTTTGGAACACAGATTTTAACCGCAATGTCGCAAAGTTTTCGCAAGGTTCGCAAACTAAGACATAGCGTAACTTCGTGCAAAACTTTGAGCAACTTTGTGCTACAAACTTAAAACCCAATACCAAAAGGCTACAGTAACTAAAGACAACGGAATTCCAATTCCAATCATCATGCTGCTTAATTTCGGTTTTAATCCGTAGTTGGATGCTAAAATCGCTCCTGTTATCATTGGTGCCATTGCGGATTCCATGATAGAAACATCGATTTCTAATCCTTTTCCGTTTAACACAATTTTGTAAAGCAAGAAGAAAAAAGAGGGCATCAATATCAATTTGAAAAGTAATCCTAAAGTTAAAAACGACCAATGTTTACTTCGCGTATCAATTTTTAATTGCAATCCAACGGCTACCAAAGCAACTGGTGTTACAGTATTTCCGATTCGTAAAAACGAGTTTTGTAATGCTTCTGGAAATTTTAATGTGAATATTGTACAAAAAAGTGCAATCGTAAAAGCAATAAAAGGCGGAAATTTTACAATTTTCAATACGATTTCGGAAGTACTTAAATTTCCTCTTGAAAAACTCGCAGCCACTAAAATTCCTAAAGTCGTTACGACTACAAATGAGCCAGGTTGATCAATGATAATGGCAGTTTTCAATCCTTCTGCACCATACAAAGCTTCTATGATTGGAAATCCCACAAATGAAGTATTACTCAATCCACCGGTCAAAATTAAACATCCAATTAATTTTTTCGACCATTTAAAATACGTTCCTAAAGCATAGAAAAAGACAAACGATAATCCGAAACCTAACCACGCAATTCCTAACGGATAAAGTAAAGCGAGTGAAATTGTGATTTTCGGAATATGATATAACGCCAAAGCCGGAAGTGAAATGTAAATCACGTATTGATTCAAACTTTGATATGCATTTTTAGGAAATTGCGGCACTTTTTGAAGCGCAACGCCCAAAATCAAGCATAAAAATAATAGAATGATATTTTCCATTTCCTAAAATCAAGAATACAAAGGTAATTAAACGTTGAGATTTCGATGTTTTATATTCCTACATTTTTTGTATTTTTACACAAAGCAAAATTCCTTTTGAAAACACCAAATAAAAAATCGGCACTTTCAGAAATTCACGGTGTGGAACAACCTGAAACCTTGAGTACGGTTGTAGCGACTCAAATTCAACAATTCCGAAGAAAGCAACCTTCGGCTGAAGAATTAATTGCTGGAATTTTAAAAGGAGATAAAACCGCTTTGAGTCGTGCAATTACTTTGGTCGAAAGTACTAATCCTGAACATTTAACCAAAGCGAATGAAGTGATTAAAGGTTGTTTGCCACATGCCAATAATTCGGTTCGTGTTGGAATTACGGGTGTTCCTGGTGTTGGAAAAAGTACGTTTATTGAAGCTTTTGGAAAATATTTAACTTCCATCGGAAAGAAAGTCGCTGTTTTGGCTGTTGACCCAAGTTCGTCCATCAGTCATGGAAGTATTTTGGGAGATAAAACCCGAATGGAAGAATTGGTAAAAGATGAAAATGCTTATATACGACCGAGTGCTTCGGGAGATACGTTAGGCGGCGTTGCTAGAAAAACGCGAGAAACTATTATTTTGTGTGAAGCTTGTGGATTTGATACCATTATCATTGAAACCGTTGGAGTAGGACAAAGCGAAACTGCTGTGCACAGTATGGTGGATTTCTTTTTGTTGTTGAAAATTTCAGGTGCTGGCGATGAGTTACAAGGCATCAAACGTGGCATCATGGAAATGGCGGATACTATCGTAATCAATAAAGCCGATGGTGATAATATTGCAAAAGCGAAATTAGCGAAGACCGAATTCAATAGAGCATTGCATTTATTTCCAGCTAAATCTTCGGGTTGGATTCCGAAAGTGACGACATGTAGTGCTTACGAAAAAACAGGAATTGATGCGATTTGGGAAATTATTTCCGAGTATTTCGAATTGGTAAAAGCGAATCATTATTTTGAAGAAAAGCGTCAAAATCAAAACCAATTTTGGATGATGGAAACGATTAATGAACAATTGAAATCACACTTTTACAATCATCCGAATATCATGCAACTATTGGAAGAAAACAAAAAAGCCGTGCAAAAAAATGAAGTATCACCTTTTGCAGCGGCTATGAGTTTGTTGGAACAATATTTTAAAAAATAATACTGAACACTATTCCTGTTCGTATCTTTCAATTTCTCTATCGTAGAATTCTCCGGCAATGGTAATTAAATGTTCCATTTCTGATTCTAATTCTTTTTCATCTTCTTCTTCGATATCTTCTAAAAATTCTACTTCGTCATCTTTTAAATTGATTATGAATCGTGGATATTCTAAATGGATTACGAAAATATCTTCAGGAAAATCGGTATTATCTCCGATAACAAATTTTGGTAAGTTCATGTTTTTAAATTTAGTTGAGACAAGTCAATGACTTCTCTGTACGTTATTAATTTTTAATCAATTTTTTTGTCAAATAATTAAAGCGAATATACAAAAATATCGCGGCTGCTGTTAATCCAGCTAAAAGTCCAATCCAAACGCCAACGGCTTTCAATTCGGTTTCCAATCCTAAATAAATAGAGATAGGAAATCCAATTACCCAATAGGCTACAAACGTGATATACATCGGAATTTTAGCATCTTGCAATCCACGCAATGCTCCTAAAACCACCACTTGTAAGCCATCGGAAATTTGAAAAACAGCGGCCACTAAAAGTAAATTAGCCGAAATAGCAATTACTTCTAAGTTTTCGGTTAGATTTTTTACATCGTTAATATCTACGAAAATATAAGGCAAAATCGTGTGTAAGGCTACAAATAATAATGCAAAAACAATTTCAATAACGATAGCTAATAAGAAAATCGAAATTGCTACTTTTCGTAACGTAACATAATCATTTAATCCTTTTTGATTTCCAATACGAATCATCGCGGTAACGCTCAATCCCATGGCAAACATGAAGGTTAAAGAGGCCAAGCTCAACGCAATTTGATTTGCCGCTTGACTTGTCGTTCCAATCATCCCACACAACCAAATGGCTCCAGTGAACAAAGCGACTTCAAAGAACATTTGCATCGCAGATGGCATTCCAATTTTGATGATTTTTTGGTTGACTTCTTTTTTGATTTCTTTCAAGCTAAAACCTTTAAAATATGGATGGAATTTTGGTTTTAGATTCATCATGTAGTGCATGTAGCCTAACATCACAAAACGTGAAACAATAGTTCCTACAGCGGCCCCAACTATTCCCCATTTTGGGAAAATCCAAATTCCGTAGATTAAGAAATAGTTTATAACTACATTGGTTAAATTTCCAATAATAGTTGCCCACATCGAATATTTCGTTTCGCTCAAACCATCTGCAAATTGTTTGTACGCTTGGTACATAATTAACGGAATCAACGAAAAACCGACGATATCTAAATATGGTTTTGCCATTTCCACTACTGCTTCAGGTTGTCCCATGTAAGCAATTAGTGGTTTAGAAAAGAAAATTAAAGTAAATAAAGCTACACCTAAAATCGTACACAAATACAATCCATGATGAAACGCAGAACGACCGCCTGCTACATCATTTTTTCCATCGGATTCGGCAACCAAAGGCGTAATTGCAGTTGAAAATCCAATTCCTAATGACATTGCAATGAAAACAAAGCTGTTTCCTAAAGACACCGCAGCTAACTCGGTTGGACCTAATTTTCCGACCATGATATTATCTACAATTCCCACAACAGTATGGCCTAACATTCCTAAAATAATAGGGTAGGCAAGTTTTAAGTTATATGAGAATTCTTTAGAGTAGTCAGAAAAAGTCATTTTGGCAATTTTGAGCAAAGGTAATAATTTGAAAAGGATTTTAATAAAAAACCTGACAGGATTCAGAATCTTGTCAGGTTTAACTATTTGTGAATTGAATTTATTTTTTAATGTTTGGATTTTGTGTGTCACTTTCAATAATTCCGTCACGTAAACGAATGATTCTGTGCGCATAAGCAGCAATATCTTCTTCGTGAGTTACCAAAATTACGGTGTTTCCGTTGGCGTGAATTTCGTTAAATAAATTCATAATTTCCACCGAAGTTTTACTGTCTAAGTTCCCGGTTGGTTCATCGGCTAAAATGATAGAAGGTTTGTTTACCAAAGCTCTCGCTACCGCTACACGTTGACGTTGACCACCTGAAAGTTGATTGGGTTTGTGATCCATTCTGTCATTCAAACCTACTTGCGTCAACACTTCGGTAGCACGTTCCACACGTTCTGATTTGGAATGACCGGCATACACCATTGGTAAAGCTACATTATCCAAAGCCGTAGTTCTAGGCATTAAGTTGAACGTTTGAAAAACGAATCCAATTTCTTTATTACGAATTCCTGCTAATTCATCGTCTTGCATTTCACTCACGTGTTTTCCGTTCAAAATGTAAGTTCCAGAAGTTGGTGTGTCCAAACAACCTAAAATATTCATCAAAGTGGATTTTCCAGAACCAGAAGGTCCCATTAAAGCTACATATTCACCTTTATTGATTTCTAAATCGATGCCTTTTAACACATACACGATTTCGTTTCCTAAAGGAAAATCTCTTTTGATATTGGTTATTTTGATTAACGGATTTGCCATTTTGAATGTCGAATGTTGATTAACGAATTATGATTTCAGAAGTTTTAAATTCCGATTCTATTATAAGTAGAAAAAGAAAGGATTTTGTTACATAAATAATGCAAAACAATGATTTAATTTATCATTAAATATAACCATTGACCAAATTTATATCCTGATTTAAACAAATAAATTATTCCTAATACGATTATAAAAGGAAGTATAAATTTGAAATACTTTGATTTTAAAAATGAATGATTTTCCATAATAACCAATTTTTGGAAGTTTGATTATTAGTACGGAAATATAAATTTTGTTACAACTAAAAGCGAATTCTTTCAAACAAATGCGAACTAATCGTTTTATTCGGATTGATGATAAAATGTTCTTTTTTTTGTTCGGCTCTAAAAAAGACAATTCCCCATTGAAACGTATCAATTGTAACCGAAACCTTTGGATGGTTTTTTATGATTTCCCAAGCTTCTTCCATGTCGGCTGACCAATGAATATCATCAAAAATCCAAACAGAATAATTTGAAATGGTTGGAAGTAAGGCTTCAAAATAATCTAAAGTAGCTTTTTTGGAATGATTGCCATCGAAATAGATTAGGTGATGGGTGACAGGTGAAAGGTGAAGGTTTTTAAAATAGCTTGAAAATTCGGTATTAATGAATTCTATATTTTGAAAATTTGAATTTTTATCTTGCAATTGAACTTGCGCTTGCTTTTGTGTGTTTGGGCAACCTTCTAATGTGATAATGTTCGTCCCGAAGTTTCGGGATCCCAAAGAAAGTGCTGAGGTTGCTAATCCTAAAGAAGTTCCTATTTCTAAAACGCTTTTTGGTTGAAAATAGCGAACGATTCTAAAAAGTAATTCCGCGTTTTTTGGAGTAATTCCAGCGGTTTGTGCAATTTTTGAAATTTCTCTTGTATTCGATTTAAAAACTCGTGAACCTGCTCCAAAATCCGTTACTTCAATCGTGTTTTTATTTGCTAAAAGCGATTTTCGGTACGATTTTAATACTTCGTATTCAGGATGTTTTGTGTTGTCATAAAAACATTTCGTAACCAAATCAAACACAAATGGCGAGTGCACTCCATGTTCGTTTGTCGAATGGAAAAGAAATTTTAGATATGATTTTATTATGTGTTGCATTTATAGTGATTAGTGAAAAGTGACTAGTAATTAGTCTGGCTATTCACTAATTACTATTCACTAATTACTTTTTTTATTCCATTTTCGAACTCAATTCAAACCAGCGTTCTTCTTTTTCTTCTAAAGACTGAATGATTTTTTGTAATTCATTGGCTTTCGCTTCAATTTTATCATCAGCAACTTTTCCGTCGGCGAATTCTTGTTCGATTTGTTTTTTGTTGTATTCTAAATCTTTGATTTCTTTTTCAATTTTATTGAATTCTTTTTGTTCATTAAAACTCAATCCGGTTGAAGCCGTTTGTTTTTCTTTCCAATTTGTTTTTTCAGTGCTAACTGAATTTAAAACTTTTGGTTCAGCCGAATCTTCATACGCTCTGAAATCAGAGTAATTTCCGGGGAAATCTTCAATCTCGCCTTCACCTCTAAAAACAAATAAGTGATCTACAATTTTATCCATAAAGTATCTATCGTGACTCACCACTAACAAACAACCAGGATAATCTAAAAGGAAACTTTCTAAAACGTTCAGCGTTACAATATCTAAATCATTCGTTGGCTCATCCAAAATTAAGAAATTCGGATTTTGAATTAAAACCGTACATAAATACAAACGTTTCAATTCGCCACCACTTAATTTTTCTACAAAATCGTATTGTTTTTTCGCATCAAATAAAAAGCGTTCCAATAATTGCGAAGCCGAAATAATTTTTCCTTTCGTCAACGGAATATATTCGCCATATTCTTTGATGATATCGATTACTTTTTGCCCCGGTTTTGGATTAATACCGCTTTGTGTGTAATAACCAATTTTGATTGTATCACCAATAATTACTTTACCCGAATCCGGTTGAATCGTTTGGGTTAAAATATTTAAAAAAGTCGATTTTCCGGTTCCGTTTTTACCAATAATTCCAATTCGTTCGCCTCGTTGAAACGAATAACTGAAATCTTTTAAAATGGTTCTATCAGGAAAGTCTTTGTTCAATTTTACCATTTCTATAATCTTGCTTCCCATGCGCTCCATGTTGATTTCCAACTCTACCACATTTTCTTTTCTTCGACTTTCGGCTTTTTCTTTAATGACGTAAAAATCATCTTGGCGTGATTTTGATTTAGTAGTTCTAGCTTTTGGTTGACGACGCATCCAAGCCAATTCTTTTACGAATAAATTTTGTGCTTTATCGATACTCGCATTTTCAGAAGCCAAACGTTCTTCTTTTTTCTCTAAATAATACGAATAATTGCCTTTGTATTGGTATATTTTTCCGTTGTCTAATTCGATAATTTCGTTACAAACTCGTTCCAAAAAGAAACGGTCGTGCGTTACCATAAACAACGTGATGTTTTCTTTTGCAAAATAATCTTCTAACCATTCAATCATTTCTAAATCCAAGTGATTGGTTGGCTCGTCTAAAATCAATAAATCAGGTTTGCTAATCAAAATAATCGCTAACGAAAGACGCTTTTTTTGTCCACCCGACATGTTTTTGACTTTCATTTTCAAGTCTTCCAACTTCAGTTTGAACAAAATTTGCTTGAATTGCGTTTCAAAATCCCAAGCGTTGTGGCGGTCCATATCGTCAAAAGCTCTTTGATACGCTTCTTCGTCATTCGGATTTTCTAAGGCTTTTTCGTAGCGTTCAATAACTTTCAAAATTTCATTATCCGAAGCAAAAATATTTTCCTCAATGGTTAATTCGTCTTGCAAATTATTGTTTTGCGACAAAAACGCCATATTAATCTCTTTTCGAATCACCACTTGACCTGTATCAGGCTCATCTAAACCATTAATCATGTTCATAATGGTGGTTTTTCCCGAACCGTTTTTAGCTATAAAAGCTATTTTTTGATCTTTGTTAATTCCAAACGAAACGTTGTCAAACAACACGCGTTCGCCATAGGATTTGGAGATATTTTCGACTGATAAGTAATTCATAATATAATTTAGAAATGCAAAAATAAGGTTTTGTTTGTTGGAATTTGGAATTTCTTTATTGATATTTGAATTTTCAAAACAATATGCAACTATCCGTAATCATCCTTAATTATAATGTGCGCTATTTTTTAGAGCAATGTGTTCTTAGTGTTCAAAAAGCATTGGAAGATATTGATGGCGAAATTATTGTCATTGATAACTCTTCGTCTGATGATAGTTGTGATATGATGAAAACTAAATTCCCACACATTAAACTCATTGATAATAAATACAACTTAGGTTTTCCAAAAGGAAATAACATCGGAGTTGCACAAGCCAAAGGCGAATATGTTTGTGTTCTAAATCCCGATACCGTTGTTGCGGAAGATACTTTTAAAAAAATTCTAAACTCCCAACTCTCAACTCTTAACTCTCAACTCGGAATAATCGGTTGTAAATTAATCGATGGTGCTGGAAATTTTCTTCCAGAGAGCAAACGTGGAGTTCCAACACCTTGGGTAGCTTTTACGAAAATCTTCGGATTGTATAAAATCTCGAATTATTTCGGAAAATATTACGCCCAACATTTATCGGAAAACGAATCAGGGAAAGTTGATATTTTGGTGGGAGCTTTTATGGTGATGAAACGCGACTTGTATCTCGAAGTCGGTGGTTTTGATGAAGATTGCTTTATGTATTCGGATGATATTGATTTGAGTTATTTGGTTTTGAAAACAGGAAAATCGAATTATTACTTTCACGAAACTTCGGTGATTCATTATAAAGGAGAAAGTACCGTTCGAGATGGTACATATATGAAACGTTTCCGAGAAGCGATGCAATTTTTCTACAAAAAACACTTTAAAAAATCTTGGTTTTTTGACGTAATGATGCAAGTGGGAAGTTTTGTTTTTAGTCTTTTGAAGAAGAATCAGCAAAAGAATGAAGTTCGGATTATTGATAAATATGTAGTTTTTTCAAGAGAAAATTTAGAATTGAATCTATCAAAAAAAGCAACTTATTTAGCTGATTTTAATCAATTTGTGAATCAACCTCAAAAAAACATTGAAATAATATTTGATACGACTACTTTTAGTTTTACCGAAATTATTACTTTTATGCAGTTAAATAAGAGTAAAAATCTAAGTTTTAAGAATTACATTTCGAGTTCGAATTACCTAATAGGAAGTAATAATTCGAACGATAGAGGACAAATAAATTTGTTGTAAAAAATTATTGATTTCTTTATAAAACGAACGAAAAATTAGTATTTTTGCAAACCAAATACAAAAACACAACTTTAGTTTAAAGATATGGCAAAGTTTGAATTGAAATTACCTAAAATGGGTGAAAGTGTTGCAGAAGCAACTGTAACCAACTGGTTAAAAAAAGTTGGAGATAAAATTGAAATGGACGAAGCAGTACTTGAAATTGCTACTGATAAAGTAGACAGTGAAGTGCCTTCAGAAGTTGCAGGAACACTTGTTGAAATTTTATTTAATACCGATGATGTAGTTCAAGTTGGACAAACTATCGCTATTATCGAAACGGAAGGTGGTGCAGTTGCATCAACTCCAGAAGTTAAAGCAGACGCTCCAGTTGCAGTTGCTGAAGTTGCGAAAGCAGTAGAAGTAGCAAAAGAAACTGTAGCTCCAGCTGATTTTTCAGCATCAGAAAAATTCTTTTCGCCTTTAGTGAAAAACATCGCAAAAGAAGAAGGAATTTCTTTAGCTGAATTAGAAGCAATTGCTGGTTCTGGTAAAGATGGCCGCGTAAACAAAGAAGATTTATTGAATTATATCAAAAATAGAGGAAGTCAGCCTGCAGTTGTTGCAACTCCAGCAGCGGCTCCAAAAGCAACTCCAGCTCCAACAGTACAAGCCGTTCCGGTTTCTGTAAACGGTGGTGACGAGATTGTAGAAATGGACAGAATGCGTAAGTTGATTTCGGGTTACATGGTAGCTTCGGTACAAACTTCGGCTCACGTTCAGTCTTTCATTGAAGTTGATGTTACCAACATCGTAAAATGGAGAGATAAAGTGAAAGCTGCTTTCGAAAAAAGAGAAGGTGAGAAGTTAACTTTTACACCAATTATGATGGAAGCGGTTGCAAAAGCATTGAAAGATTTCCCAGGAATGAATATTTCAGTTGATGGTGATTTTATCATCAAACGTAAAAATATCAATTTAGGAATGGCAGCAGCTTTACCAAACGGAAACTTAATTGTTCCAGTAATTAAAAACGCAGACCAATTAAACTTAGTTGGAATGGCGAAAGCGGTTAACGATTTAGGAAACCGAGCTAAAGCAGGAAAATTAAAACCAGACGATACGCAAGGTGGAACTTACACGGTTACGAATGTGGGAACTTTTGGTTCTGTTTTTGGAACACCAATTATCAACCAACCACAAGTAGGTATTTTAGCTTTAGGTGCTATTAGAAAAGTACCTGCAGTTATCGAAACTCCAGAAGGTGATTTTATTGGAATCCGTCAAAAAATGTTCTTATCGCACTCATATGACCACAGAGTTGTAGATGGAGCGTTAGGAGGAAGTTTTGTAAAACGCGTTGCGGATTACTTAGAAGCTTTTGATGTAAATAGAGATTTCTAATCTGAAAATAAATTTATAAGTAAACCCGATAGTTTTTAAAAGCTGTCGGGTTTTTCTATCTTTGTAATCCAAATATAAATTATGGAATTAAAATTAACACGCCCTATCTGCTTTTTCGACCTTGAAACTACAGGAATTGATGTTGCAAGAGATCGAATCGTAGAAATCTCAATATTTAAAGTATATCCAAACGGAAATAAAGAAAGCAAAACTTGGTTGGTAAATCCTACGATTCCAATTCCACCACAAACCACGGCTGTGCACGGAATTACCGATGAGAAAGTTGCCAATGAGCCAACTTTCAAAGAATTGGCTACGCAAGTTCACAATATGATAAAAGATTCTGATCTGGCTGGCTTTAATTCCGATAGATTTGATATTCCGCTTTTAGCAGAAGAATTATTACGTGCGGAAGTTGATTTTGATATGAAAAACAGAGTTTCTGTTGATGTACAAACGATTTTCCATAAGATGGAAGAACGAACTTTAAGTGCAGCATACAAATTCTATTGCGGACAAAGTTTAGAAAACGCTCACAGTGCTGAAGCGGATACGATGGCAACCTATGAAATCTTAAAATCGCAATTAGATCGCTATGAGAATTTAGAAAATGACATGAAATCGTTATCTGAATTTACAACGCGTAAAAAATCAGTTGACTTTGCTGGATTCATTGCTTTAAATAATGAAGGAAAAGAAATTTTTACTTTTGGAAAACACAAAGGTGCTTTGGTGGATGATGTTTTTGATAAAGAACCAGGTTATTTCGGTTGGATTCAAAATGCGGATTTTCCACTTTACACGAAAAAAGTACTTACAGGAATTAAATTAAGAAAGTTAAATACTAAATAGAGTGATTAGTGAAAAGTAATTAGTGAATAGTTGCTAATTACTTTTCACTATTTACTAATTACTAGAATTATGAAAATAATCTGTATCGGACGTAATTACGCTGACCATATTTCGGAATTGAATAATGAAAGACCAGCAGAACCGGTTATCTTTATGAAACCCGATTCTTCTATTTTGCCTAATAAGAATCCATTTGTAATTCCAGCTTTTAGTAATGATATTCATCATGAAGTGGAAATTTTGGTTAAAATTTGTAAAGTTGGGAAGCATATTGATGCTAAATTTGCTCATAAATATTATGAAGAAATTGGTTTGGGAATCGATTTTACGGCTCGAGATGTGCAAAGTAGGTTGAAAGAGAAGGGGTTACCTTGGGAAAAAGCAAAGGCATTTGACCATTCAGCGGTAATAGGAAGCTTTACATCGAAAAAAAATTATTCTTCGCTAGAAAATATTAACTTTGAGTTAAAATCAAATGGAACCACCGTTCAGGAGGGTAATACTAGTTTGATGTTGTGGAAAATAGATGAGTTAATAGCTTATGTTTCGCAATATTTTACGTTGAAAATTGGAGATATTATTTTTACAGGTACTCCAAAAGGTGTTGCAAAAGTTACAGAAGGTGATGTTTTGGAAGGTTTTATAGAAGGAAAATCGATGTTTAAAATTCAAATAAGGTAGTTATGGCATTACAATATAATTTAGCGAAGGTTTATGAAATTTCTGAAAATGATATTGAATTTGCATTACAAATCGTAACCTTGTTTTTTGAAGAGGTTCCAGCAGAAATAAAATCCATCAAAGTAGCTATCGAAGAAAAAGACTACACAAGAACTTATGCTTCATGTCATAAAATAAAACCTACTTTAGATTTACTTGGTATGGACTTAGCTTATGAAGAGAATATTCAAATTATGACTTGGGCCAAAGCCGAAGGCAAAAGAAAAGAAATTAAAGAAGTGTTTAAATCGTTAAAAAGTAGAATTGATTTAGCTGTAAAAGAAATTAAAAAAGATTTCAAGCTGTAATATTCTGTTCTTTATTCCCCAAAATCTATTAAAACATTTAAATGAAAGCCGCTATTGTAACTATTGGTGATGAAATTCTTATTGGACAAATTGTTGATACAAATTCATCCTACATTGCCAAAGCATTAGATAAAATCGGAATTGCAACGCATGAAATGTTGTCTATTTCTGATGATAAACAACACATTTTAGACACGTTTAATTTGCTTCAAAATAAAGTGAATGTGGTTATCGTAACTGGTGGATTAGGTCCAACAAAAGACGATATCACTAAGAAAACTTTTTGCGATTATTTCGAAGATACTTTAGTTGAAAATGAAGCCGTTTTGATTCATGTAAAATCGATAATTGAAGGGATTTATAAGCGACCAATTACCCAAATTAATAGAGAACAAGCGTTGGTTCCTACAAAAGCAAAAGTGCTTTTCAATCAAGCCGGAACAGCGCCAGGAATGTGGATGGAGAAAGAAAATACGGTTTTTATTTCGTTGCCAGGCGTTCCGTATGAAATGAAATATCTAGTTGATAATGAGGTGATTCCAAATTTAGTTAAAAAATTTGAACGTCCTTATATTGTTCATCAAACGATTATGACTTATGGTCGTGGCGAGAGCATGATTGCTGAACAAATTGAAGAATGGGAAGATGATTTACCTGATTTTATAAAATTAGCGTATTTGCCAAGTCCGGGAAAAGTTCGCTTGCGATTAACAGCAAGAGGAACAAATGAAGAATTGCTGAAAAATGAAATAAAACAACAAGTTGAAAAGCTTGATTTGTTGATTCATGATATAATTGTAGGATATAATGAAGACGAAGCTATTGAAGTGGTTTTAGGAAGATTATTGACTGAAAAAAAAGTGACAATTTCAACAGTGGAAAGTTGTACGGGTGGAAAAATAGCGGCAACTTTGTCGGCGGTTCCAGGGGCATCAAATTATTTTAAGGGAAGTATCGTAAGTTATGCGACTCAGACTAAAATAAATGTGTTAGGAATTGCTAATGAGGCTGTTGCAAAATATGGAGTTGTAAGTGAAGAAGTTGCTACTGAAATGGCAAAGGCAGCACAAAAAATAATGGCTTCTGATTATGCAATTGCCACTACAGGAAATGCTGGCCCAACAAAAGGAGATGAATCGGCAGAACTAGGAACGGTTTTCATTGCTATTGCTACTCCAAATGGGGTTTTTGTGGAAGAATTTAATTTTGGTCAACCTCGCGAAAAGGTTATTGATAGGGCGGTTAGTAAAGCATTAGAATTAATTTATAAAGAAATTTTAAAAAAATAATAAAAGATAGTTGTGTATATGAAATCGATTTTGTTTCTTTGCACCCTGATTTTAGATAACGAAATAAAGCTGAATAATAATGTCAAGAGTTTGTGAACTTACAGGTAAAAGAGCAATGGTAGGGAACAATGTTTCTCACGCTATGAACAAAACAAAGAGAAAATTCTCTGTTAACTTAGTAAAAAAACGTTTTTACATTCCTGAAGAAGATAGATGGGTAACGTTGAAAATTTCAACTGCTGCATTAAAAACTATTAATAAAAATGGAATTGCTGCTGTATTGAAAAATGCAAAAGCAAACGGATTTGTAAAATCTGTATAATCCGCAATAATATATATCAAAATGGCAAAGAAAGGTAATAGAATCCAAGTTATTTTAGAATGTACTGAGCACAAAACTTCTGGAGTTCCAGGAACGTCTCGTTACATTACTACGAAAAACAAAAAAAATACTCCAGATAGATTAGAGATTAAAAAATTTAATCCAATCTTAAAGAGAGTAACTGTACATAAAGAAATTAAATAATATAAGTCATGGCAAAGAAAACCGTAGCAACTTTACAAACAGCTTCTAAAAGATTAACCAAAGCTATTAAAATGGTTAAATCTCCAAAAACTGGCGCTTACACATTCGTTGAATCTGTGATGGCTCCTGAATTAGTTGATGAATTCTTGAAAAAGAAATAATTCATAGAAACAATTATATAGATAAGCTACTTTCGTTTGAAAGTAGCTTTTTTATTTTTACATTTGTCATATAATTGATTTTGCAGTCAATACAAAATCAGTAAAAACTTAAACCCTATTTTAGTATGAGTTTTTTTAAAAAAATATTCTCTTCGGAAAAAAAAGAGCCCGTATTAAACGAGCAAGAGAAGCAAACTTTAGATAAAGGTTTAGAGAAATCGAAAACATCGTTTTTTTCTAAGCTTACTAAAGCTGTTGCAGGAAAATCGAAAGTGGATGCCGAAGTATTGGATAATTTAGAAGAAATTTTAGTTTCTTCAGATGTTGGTGTAAATACTACATTAAAGATTATCGAACGTATTGAAGAGCGTGTTTCAAAAGATAAATATTTAGGAACTGACGAATTAAACGGTATTCTTCGTGAAGAAATTGCAGGTTTATTATCGGAAACCAATTCAGGTGAAGCTACTCAGTTTGAAATTCCAGCCAATACAAAGCCTTATGTTATTATGGTGGTTGGTGTTAATGGTGTTGGTAAAACAACTACTATTGGTAAATTAGCATACCAGTTTAAGAAAGCAGGTTATAACGTGGTTTTAGGTGCTGCGGATACGTTTAGAGCAGCCGCAATAGATCAATTGCAAATTTGGGCAGATAGAGTAGGTGTTCCCATCGTAAAACAACAAATGGGAAGTGATCCTGCTTCAGTTGCATTCGATACCTTACAAAGTGCGGTAGCTCAAAATGCAGATGTCGTAATTATTGATACAGCAGGTCGTTTACATAATAAAGTTGGTTTAATGAACGAACTTTCTAAAGTAAAAAAAGTAATGCAAAAAGTGGTGGAAAACACACCAAATGATGTACTTTTGGTTTTAGATGGTTCTACAGGTCAAAATGCTTTTGAACAAGCCAAACAATTTACTGCAGCAACAGAAGTTTCTTGCTTAGCGGTTACAAAATTAGATGGAACAGCAAAAGGAGGAGTTGTTATTGGAATTTCAGACCAATTTCAAATACCTGTAAAATACATTGGAGTAGGTGAAGGAATTGAAGATTTACAAGTATTTAATAAATACGAATTTGTAGATTCATTTTTTAAATAAGAAATAGAAAAGTAATGGAACTTTTAAAATACAGAACCGTACAGTTATTTTTAGCAGCTGTAATTATGGCTTTAGTTGCCATCCCATTTAGTGATTATGATTTTATCTTTCTTACGCTACGATTGGCCTCTTTTGCCATATTTATGTACTTACTAATTAAGTTCACAAGCGGTAAGAAAAAAGCGAAAAAATAAAATAAGTGCTGTTAGTTGATAACAGCACTTATTTTTTCCCATAAAGTCTCGTCAAAATCCGAAAGAGCAAAATTACTGCCATCAGCTGCGTCTCCCATTCTTATAACAACTAGGTTTTTACTCGGAATAACATATATTTTTTGATCATTTTTACCTAAAGCGCAATACATATCGTTAGGGGCAGAAGGAATAAGAGTTCCGTTGAATTGAAATTGGCTTTGTGGCATGTGATAGCTTGATTTTCCATTTAGCCACCATAAATAGCCATAGGCTAAATTAATATTTTGAGAAGTTGTTGTTGCGTTTTGCATGTAATTTTCAGGAACAATCTGATTATTTTCCCATTTTCCCTTATTTAGTGCTAATAAACCGAAACGAGCCATATTTCTAGTTGTACTCCAATATACACTTAGGCCATCTAAGTTTACCCACAAACCACCAGTCATGCCTATTTTATCTCTTAATTTTGTATTAAAATAGTTCGACCAAGTTTGCCCGGTAGATTCAGCTACAACATCTTGCAGTTTTACATATACGTTGTGATATGCCCAGCGTGTTCCGGCATCAGCTACGTATTGTAAATTTGCTGGAGAGACATCATCACCTAACTCATCATTTAAACCGGATGTCATGGTTAAAAGGTGTTTGTTAGTAATTAAATTCTCTTTTGCAAGCGGAGCGCTAGTCCAACCCGTTCCCAAATAATCCGAAACTTTGTTGTTAATATTTAAATAGCCTTCTTGTTCAGCTATTCCAGTAACAGTTGCTGTTAATGTTTTTCCTGCACTCGCCCAGTACCAGGTGTCGGTAGCACTATGACCATTAAAATAGTTTTCCATTACAATTCTTCCATTATGAAGAATAATAAAACCTTTAGTATTTTTTAATTCTAAATAATCTAACAAAGGTTGCACTTGTGTTTCGTCCCATCCAAGCGATGCTATTGTCTTGGTTTCCCATGTAGAAGAACCAATAGGAGGAAAGTACATAGCTTCTTCGTTTGATGAATTTCCATCATCTGAATTACAACTCCATAATGAAGTAATCATGATAAAAAGTAGTGATATTTTTTTCATAGCTAAATTAATTTTAGAACTTATACAAGTTAGACAATAAAAATACAGAATAGTTTAATTCAAATGATTTTTAATTGTAATTTTATAGTCTAATTTGGTAATTATATTATGAAGAAAATTTTTTTTTTATTTGTTTTTAGTGCTCTTATATCTTGTAAACAGAAAATATCCGATGCAGATATTTCAAATTTAAATGGCTATTGGGAAATTGAAAAAGTGGAACTTCCAGATGGTGAAAAGAAAGAATACAAAGTAAATGAAACCATTGATTTTTTTAAAATTGAGGCTAATAAAGGTTTTAGAAAAAAAGTAATGCCGCAATTAGACGGTACCTATTTAACTAATGATATTCAGGAAGATATTATTGTTGCACTTAAAGATGGAGATGCTACAATTCAGTATAAAACTACTTATGCGAGTTGGAAAGAAGAAATTATTGAATTGACAAAGGATAAATTAGTGGTTAAGAACCAACAAGATTTAGAATATCATTATAAAAGACCGGTTAAATTTTCTGTAAAGTAAGTTATGGCAAAGCGATTTAATGAAGAAAGTCCGATAGGAGATGTGTTGAAACAATTTATTACTCAAAATAAATTGGAAGCGGGTATGGATGTAGTGAATGTTCGGGATGCATGGAAAAATTTAATGGGAAATGGTGTCAATAATTATACAACGGAAATCCAATTAAAAGGTTCTACTCTTTATGTGGCTTTATCTTCTGCTGTTTTACGTGAGGAATTAAGTTATGGAAAAGACAAAATCATAAAAATGATAAATGAAGAACTTAGGAAAGATTTAGTAACTAATTTGGTTCTAAGATAAAAAAAATCCCGATTCATTGAATCGGGATTTTTTTATATAATAATTCTAGGATTAGAATTGCTCTCTTCCTGAAAAATGGAAAGCACCTTCAATAGCTGCATTTTCATCAGAATCAGATCCGTGAACTGCATTTTCTCCAATTGAAGTAGCATATTTTTTACGGATAGTTCCTTCAGCTGCATCAGCAGGATTAGTAGCTCCAATTAAAGTTCTGAAATCTTCAACTGCGTTATCTTTCTCTAAGATAGCAGCTACAATTGGACCTCTTGTCATAAATTCAACTAATTCACCAAAAAATGGTCTTGCAGCGTGAACAGCGTAAAACGCTTGAGCATCAGCAATTGTTAATTGAGTTAATTTCAAAGAAACAATTTTGAAACCACCTTCTGTAATCATGTTTAAGATTCCACCAATATGTCCGTTTTCTACAGCATCTGGTTTAATCATTGTAAAAGTTCTGTTTGTTGCCATTTTTAAATTTTTTGCAAAGGTACCATTTTAATTAGGTTTTGCAATATTGTTTTCTATTATTTTGTAATTGTTCTAGCTACTCTAAAACCATAAAACTCATGTGTTTTATTTGGTTCTGTAGAAATTCGGTTAGCTGGTCTTACATAATTTGGTTGGCTGTCCCAAGAACCACCTCTTACGGATCTTCTCTCTCCCATTTCTGGTCCTCTAGGGTTTTCTCCTTTTTCTTGTTTGTAGAAATCTTTATTGTACCAGTCCCAACACCATTCCCATACGTTTCCACTCATATCGTGTAGGCCTAATTCATTAGGTAATTTTGTTCCAATTGTATGAGGACTTCCTTTGCTATTTCCTTTGTGCCAAGCAATATCATCTAAATTATTACTTCCGCTGTACTTAAAGGATTTTGATGAAGCTCCCCCTTTTGCAGCAAATTCCCATTCAGCCTCTGTTGGTAATCTATATCCATTGGCTTTAAAGTTGCAAATAAAGTTTGGTCCTTTTTTAGAATAAACTGGTTGAAGTTTTTCTTTTTTGCTTAACCAGTTACAGTAAGCAATCGCTTCGTTCCAAGTTACGCCGTTTACTGGATAATTATCTTGCCATCCCCAAGTTGGTTTAACTGGCATTTTCATTTTGTTAGCTTTGATGAATTGTTTCCATTCCCAAACGGTTACTTCAAATTTGCTAATTTCAAATGTATTAAGATTAACGGTATGTTCTTTTTGTTCATCAACATCTGCTAAACCATCAGAATCTTTTGAACCCATTTTAAAAGTTCCACCTTGAATTTTGATTAAGTCAGTGTCAATAAGACTGTTTTTAAATGCAAATAATGATAAAAGGGTAATTAATAATGTAGAATAAAATGTAATTTTTTTCATAAGATTTGTTATTAATTTAGGTGTGCAAATATAGTAATAATGTAACATTAAAAAGTAAAATTGTTATAAAATTGAGTTTTTACCTTAATTTAATGTTAAAAAATTAAATATATTGTTTTTTATCGAATAAAAGTGTTTTTAGTCGATATTTTTAAATAATAACAATGTTGAAATTTTGTTTTAGAGGTTGTAAATGAGAGTTTAAAAGTGAGAAAAAAGCTTCAAATTCATTTGCTTCGTCGTAAAAATCCGCGAAATTTGATTTTCTTTCTTGTAAAGTTTGATTTGGAAATAATTCATTTTGAATTTTAACAATTCGTTCTAATTTTTCAGTATGAATTCTTTTTTCTGCTTTGAGTAATTTCTTTTCTAATGTATCTAGTCCTTTTAATTGTTTTACTTCTTGTGCTTTTACAGCTCCTAAAAATGACTTGTCAGTTTTATTTGCAATTTCATTTAAAGCTTTGAATTGATTTTTTAGAAATTCTTTTTGTTCGCTGAAATCAATTGTAAATTCGGATATTGTTTTGGTTTTCTCGTTGATTAATATTTGTTGGTTTTGAAAAACATCTGCCCAATTCAGATTTAATCTTTCTATTTTTTCAACTTGCTTTTTTGTAGCAATTAAAGCAGAGTTTCTAAGCAATAAAATTGGAAAGGTAATAGTGTTTGCTTCAAAATTTGATTTTAGTTCTAACCAGTACGCTAATTCACCTCCACCGCCGATATAACAAAGGTTTGGTAAAATAACCTCTTGGTACAACGGTCGTAAAATTACATTGGGACTAAAATTTTCAGGATTTTTCTCTAATTCTGTCAGAATTTCACTTTCTGAAAATGATAATAGTGTATTGTTGATTTTATAATTTCCGTTTTCAAAAACGATGCGTTCTCTTAAATTATCTTGAATATAGAACAGATTAATTTCTCTCGGATTTACCTGAACATTATATTCTTTTAATAACGGAAGTGTTTCATTTACCTTTTTAAATGAAGTTTGATGTAATAGTTCATTTTTAGCGAAAGGAATAAATAGTTTTTTTAGTTCAGAATCGTCTCCATCAAGGATAACTAAGCCTTCTTTTTTGAATAATTCATTTGCCAAATAGCGAGTTGCATCGGCTAAATTATCATGCTCCAAATAGGATTTTTTAAATAGTTCACGAAGGTAATTGGCGTTATTTCCTAGCCCTAATTCGGTAGAAAATTGCTCAAAAACTAACTCAAGTCCTGAAGTATTTAATCTTCCAACTGGACCATTACTCTCTCTCTTCCATTGGATTTTCTTGCCTTTGAAATTGAAAAAATTAATTTCATCAAAATCATGATCCTCAGTCGCCATCCAATAAATAGGAACAAAATTATTTTCTGGGTAGGTATTCTTTAATTCTTTCGTTAAATTAATAACCGAAATAATTTTGTAGAGAAAATATAATGGACCAGTAAATAAATTTAGTTGATGGCCTGTTGTAATAGTGTAAGTATTTGATTTTTTTAAAAGTTCAATATTATTAGAAGTAGCTTCTGAAATTTCAAACTTTTGATATTGATTTGTTAATGCTTTTGCTAAGATTTCACGATTTTCAATTGGAAAATTTTTACTTTTTTCCTCAATTTGAAGTTTAAAGTTTTCTACTGTTGGAAACCTATTGTATAACGACTTTAATTCAGACTTTTGGTCTAAATAATCTACGATTAGTTTTGAAAAATATCCCGAATTTTGATACGTAATATAGTCGTTTGGCATTTTAGCAATTATTTTTCTGCTAAAGTACTAAAATTTTATATTTCTAAATTGCCTTTAACAAGCTCTTAGGATTTGATAAAAAGCCTTATTTTTGCTCAAAATATTTGCATTGAAAAACATCCTCCTAATCACTCCGCCTTTTACCCAACTGAATACACCGTATCCAGCAACGGCTTATATCAAAGGTTTTTTGAACACCAAAAACATTTCGGCTTTCCAAATGGATTTAGGTATCGAAGTGATTTTAGAATTGTTTTCAAAAGAAGGTTTAGAAAATTTGTTTCAAGTTTCAAGTTTCAAGTTTCAAGAATGTGAACCAAATTCGCAAAGAATTTATACTCTAAAAGATGATTACATAAAAACAATTGATTCCGTTATCGCTTTTCTTCAAGGAAAAAATCCTTCATTGGCTAGACAAATTTGTTCAGGGAATTTCTTACCAGAGGCTTCTCGTTTTGCCCAATTAGATGACATGGAATTTGCCTTTGGTTCGATGGGAATGCAAGACAAAGCCAAGCATTTAGCGACTTTATATTTAGAAGATTTATCCGATTTCATCGTAGAATGTATCGATGAAAATTTCGGATTTAGTCGCTATGCAGAACGTTTAGGGAGAAGTGCCAATTCGTTTGATGAGCTTTATAATCATTTACAAAACGAATTAACTTTCATAGACGAAATCACAATTAAAATCCTTAAAGAAAGAATTGAAGAAGTACAACCAAAATTGGTTTTAATTTCAGTTCCATTTCCTGGTAATTTATACAGTGCTTTTCGTTGTGCTCAGTTTATAAAAGCCAATTATTCCAACATAAAATTATCAATGGGTGGGGGTTTTCCAAACACTGAACTTCGCGAATTAAAAGATAAAAGAGTTTTTGAATTCTTCGATTTTATCACGTTAGATGACGGAGAATTACCTGTTGAATTGTTGTACGGTTTTGTCACATCGAGCGAAGTCGAGATGTCTTTAAAACGCACTTTCCTTTTAGAAAACAACCAAGTCGTTTATAAAAACAACACTATACGTAACGATTACAAACAATCAGAAGTTGGTACACCAGATTATTCTGATTTGTTGTTAGATAAATACATTTCGGTTATCGAAATTGCTAATCCCATGCACAGTTTGTGGAGCGATGGTCGTTGGAATAAACTGACCATGGCACACGGTTGTTATTGGGGAAAATGTACGTTTTGCGATATTTCTTTAGATTACATTAAGTTGTACGAGCCTATTGCAGCCAAAATTTTGGTCGATCGAATGGAAGAATTAATCGCTCAAACAGGTGAAAACGGATTCCATTTTGTAGATGAAGCAGCACCACCAGCTTTAATGCGAGAAGTAGCTTTGGAAATCATCAAACGAAAATTAGTTGTCACTTGGTGGACAAACATTCGTTTTGAAAAAAGTTTTACAGCTGATTTATGCTTGTTGTTAAAAGAATCAGGTTGTATTGCAGTTTCTGGTGGATTAGAAGTAGCTTCGGACCGACTTTTAGAACTAATTAAAAAAGGAGTAACCGTTGAACAAGTAGCACAAGTTACTCGAAATTTCACCGAATCGGGAATAATGGTGCATGCGTATTTGATGTACGGTTATCCAACACAAACCATTCAAGAAACCGTTGATAGTTTAGAAATGGTGCGTCAATTGTTTGAATTGGGCGTTTTACAAAGTGGATTTTGGCATCAATTTGCGATGACAGCGCATTCTCCTGTGGGAATGTTTCCAGAAGAATTCGGAGTAATTCCAAAACAAAATGAAATTACGTTTGCTAATAACGACATCAATTTTAAAGATAAAACCGGAATCAATCATGATAAGTTTAGCTTCGGATTAAAGAAATCGTTATTCAATTACATGCACGGAATCTGTTTCGATTATGATTTACAAGATTGGTTCGATTTCAAAATTCCAAAAACAAAAATCCCAACTGACTTTATTTATAATTGTTTAGAAAAAGAACAAAATTTCAACACGAAACCCAATGCTAAAATCGTTTGGATAAGAGGAAATCCTCAAACAGAAATCTTTACAAAATCAAAAAAAGGAAATTCATGGGAAATGATGAAATTAACGTTTCATAATAAAACCCAAACTTATGATATTTCTCTAAATGCAGAAGAAGGAAAATGGTTGGTTGCAACCTTAGAAAAAATTTCGATTTATTCTGAAAATAAAATCACTTTTTCGCAATTGAAATCAGATTTTGAAGAACAATTTGATGATTTCGAATTGTTTTGGTACAGTAAACCAATTCAAACTTTGAGAAATTCTTCTTTATTGGTTTTGTAATTTTCATATTAAAATAAGATTATTTTATCGGTATTATTTGACTTTTATTGAAAAAAAAGTATAAATTTAACATCTAATAAATGTTGGTATGAAGTTTTTTTTCTCTAAAAATATTGACTCTACCTATGCAAAAGTGATAAGCTTGCTTTCTCTTATGTCTTTTGGACTATTAGTTTTAGTGGGTTCTCTCTATTATTACATGAAAGTTCAAGAAAAGAACATTTATGATTCAAGTAATAAAATTTACAAAAACGAAATCAATTCATTACTAAAATTAAACTCCGAAAATTTCACTTCTTTAGCTGCGGATGTTACTTATTGGGATGAATTTGTTGATTTTATGAAGACAAATGATCTGAAATGGTTCAATACCTCTATTGCTATTATTTTAGATACTTATAAGGTAGAATATCTTTGTGTTTATGATACGAAAGGAGATTTTATAACGAAAGTTTCAACTCCAAAAATTAAAACACTTGAGTTTATTCCTCAAGAAGCAATTACAAAATTATTGACAAAAAAATCAGACAAGTTTTATTTAAAAATTCCAGAAGGCGTAGTTGAAGTTTATGGTGCCACAATTCATCCGTCAGATGATCCTTATAAAAACAAAACAAAACCATCGGGCTGTTTCTTCATGGTGCGATTATTAGATAATGAATATTTTGCCAATTTTGAAAAAATAAGTACATCAAATATTGAGTTTTATAAGCCACCAGTTGTTAATACAAAAGCCGTTTTTTTTACGATTCCTTTAAAAGATTATAAGAACAATACCATTCAACAACTTCTATATAAAAGAGCTTATAATATTGATTTTTGGATTACAAAATTCATTTTAATTGTTATTACCATTGCTATTATTATTTCTTGGGCGATTTATTATTATTATGCTAATAAATGGTCGCGACTTCCATTAAGTTTCATAAAAAAGATTTTAAAAACGGGTGACCAAAGTTCTATTCAGTCTTTAAAAAATATTAGAGGCGAATTTAGATACATCGGAAAATTATTCGAAGAAAATCAAATCAAAGCCAGAGAACTCGAAATTGCTAAAAATAAAGCGGAAGAAAGTGATAAATTAAAATCAGCATTTTTAATGAATTTATCGCATGAAATCAGAACGCCTATGAATGCTATTTTAGGTTTTTCAGATTTGCTTACAAATTCAGATTTGACTGAAACAGATAGAGAAGAATACATCAAAGTTATTCAACAAAGTGGTAAAAATTTATTGGAAATAATTGACGATTTGGTTGAAATGTCTAAAATTGATTCTCAACTTATTAAACCAAATTTACAGGTTTTTGATTTAGACGAATTTGTTCAACAAATTTTCATGTCTTACGAAAAATTATACAGCAATGAAAAAGTTGTTTTCAAATTAAACAAGCCAGAAAATAAACTTGATAAAAACATCATTTCCGATAAGGTAAAATTAGGCGAAGTCATCACTAATTTACTTAATAATGCTTATAAATTTACTGAAGAAGGTTTTATTATTCTTGATTATTCAATAGATGAGAATACTAAAAAAATAACCTTCAGCATCAAAGATTCGGGAATTGGAATTCCAATTGCGTTTCAGGAAAATATTTTCAAGCGATTTAGTAAAATTAATGCTAAAGGAATTTCTGCTAATGAAGGACTTGGCTTAGGTTTGGCAATTTCAAAAGCATACGTGGAAATGTTAGAAGGTAAAATTGATTTTAATTCGCAAGAAGGAATTGGTTCTACTTTTTATTTTTCAATTCCATTACATTTTTCAGATGATGCCGTTTTTGAAAATAATTTTGTTGCTCAAAATAAGCTTCCATTAGATTTAGGAAAAGAAGAAATTATTTTAATTGCAGAAGACGATAATATTAATTTTTTACTCATTGAGAAAATTGTGAAAAGTTTTAATTTTAAAATCATTCGTGCAAAAGATGGTGCAGAAGCGGTTGAGTTATGCAAAACAATTGCAGAAATCGATTTGGTTTTAATGGATATAAAAATGCCAAATCTTAATGGTTATGAAGCTTTCACCGAAATCAGAAAGTTTAATCCAACCATTCCAATAATTGCCCAAACGTCTTATACTTTTGAAGACGAAATTAATAAAATTAAAGAGTTAGGTTTTACCGATTTTATTTCAAAACCAATTGAAAAGGAGAAATTATACGCTGTAATTAAATTATACATGAAAAGCGAATAACTATACTTATTTTCCAAATTTATGAGAATTATCAGTTTAGAAAACGTTTTCTTTTTGTAAGTTTACGTCCACTAAAAATAATCTCATATGAGCACAAATTATAAACTTTTAGTAAATAATTCCGCTTCGTTTGAAGTTACTGAAAACGACCTTCAAAAATTGGATGCTGTTAAAGTAGAAAATTCGAAGTTTCATGTACTAAAGGACAACAAACCTTACAAAGCTGAAATAATTTCGGCAGATTTTCTTTCCAAAAAATATACCGTTAAAGTTAACAACAATACTTACGAAGTAGCTATTTCGGATGCTTTAGATGAATTAATCAAAAGTATGGGAATTGAGCGCGGAAGAACAAAAGTGGTTAACGCTATCAAAGCGCCAATGCCTGGTTTGATTTTAGAAATCAACGTTTCGGTTGGACAAGAAGTTAAAGAAAACGATCCTTTATTGATTTTAGAAGCCATGAAAATGGAAAACTGTTTCCTTTCACCAAGAGACGGAGTTATCAAATCTATTGCCGTTGAAAAAGGAAACGCTGTAGACAAAGGACAATTGTTAATTGAATTCGAATAACATGAAAGAAATTAAAAAAATATTAGTTGCCAATCGTGGTGAAATTGCTATCAGAGTAATGAAAACTGCGAAAAAAATGGGAATCAAAACAGTAGCCGTTTACTCATCTGCAGATAGAAATGCCTTGCATGTAAAATATGCTGATGAAGCGGTTTTAATTGGAGAAGCAGCTTCGAGTCAATCGTATTTACGTGGTGATAAAATCATCGAAGTTTGTAAAGAATTAGGTGTTGATGCGGTGCATCCAGGTTACGGATTTTTAAGTGAAAATTCAACTTTCGCAGAAGCTTGTGAAAAAAATAATATCATTTTCATCGGACCAAAATCGAAAGCAATTGAAATGATGGGAAGTAAATTAGCAGCAAAAGACGCTGTTAAAGCTTACGGAATTCCAATGGTTCCAGGAACTGAAGATGCTATCACCGATATCGAAGCGGCTAAGAAAATTGCTACAGAAATTGGGTTTCCAATTCTAATCAAAGCTTCAGCTGGTGGTGGAGGAAAAGGAATGCGTGTGGTTGAAAAAGCAGAAGATTTTGTTTCTCAAATGGATAGAGCAATTTCAGAAGCTACCAATGCTTTTGGAGACGGTTCGGTTTTCATTGAAAAATATGTTACGAAACCACGTCACATCGAAATTCAAGTAATGGCGGATAGTCATGGAAATATTGTCTATGTTTTCGAAAGAGAATGTAGTATCCAACGTCGTCATCAAAAAGTAGTAGAAGAAGCGCCTTCAGCAATTTTGACTCCAGAAAAACGTAAAGAAATGGGTGAGGCTGCAGTTAAAGTAGCAAAAGCTTGTGATTACTTAGGAGCAGGAACTGTTGAGTTTTTGATGGACGGTGAACATAATTTCTATTTCTTAGAAATGAATACGCGTTTACAAGTAGAACACCCAGTTTCAGAATTAATTTCAGGATTGGATTTAGTGGAATTGCAAATTCGTGTAGCGCGTGGCGAAGCGTTACCAATGAAACAAGAAGATTTACAAATTAAAGGTCACGCAATGGAACTTCGTGTGTATGCGGAAGATCCAATGAATGATTTCTTACCAAACGTTGGTTTCTTAAGTACTTATAAATTACCAGAAGGTGAAGGAATCCGTGTGGATAACGGAATTGAAGAAGGAATGGACGTGCCAATTTACTACGATCCAATGCTTTCAAAATTGATTACATACGGAAATACTCGTGAAGAATCGATTGAATTGATGATTAAAGCAATTGATAACTATTTGGTTGAAGGAGTTGCAACAACATTACCATTCGGGAAATTTGTAATGGAGCATGAAGCATTCCGTTCAGGAGATTTCGATACAGGATTTGTGAAAGCGTATTACGATGCTGAAAAATTAAAATCAAAATTAGATACCGAAGCCGAAATTGCAGCTATGATTGCGTTTCAACAATACGTTGAAGATCAAAAAGTGTTAAGATTGCCTAACTAATTGGCAAATTGTCTAATTGACTCATTGAAACAAAATGGAAGATAAAATTAAAGTATTAAACGATAAAATAGCTTTAGCCAAATTAGGTGGAGGCGAAAAAAGAATAGCGTCGCATCATGCTAAAAAGAAATTAACGGCAAGAGAACGTGTTGAATACCTTTTAGATGAAGGTTCTTTTGAAGAAATTGGTATGTTGGTTACACACCGTACAACCGATTTCGGAATGGAAAAAGAAGTTTATTACGGTGACGGAGTTGTTACTGGTTATGGAACTATCGATGGAAGATTAGTGTATGTTTTTGCACAAGATTTCACGGTTTTTGGAGGTTCGTTATCAGAAACCCATGCAGAAAAAATCTGTAAAGTAATGGATATGGCGCTTCGTAGCGGTGCTCCAATGATTGGATTAAACGATTCAGGTGGTGCTCGTATTCAAGAGGGAGTGCGTTCTTTAGGTGGATATGCAGATATTTTCTACAGAAATGTTCAGGCGTCTGGAGTTATTCCTCAAATTTCAGCTATTATGGGACCATGTGCAGGTGGAGCAGTATATTCTCCAGCAATGACCGATTTTACTATGATGGTGGAAGGCAATAGTTATATGTTCGTAACCGGACCAAACGTTGTAAAAACCGTTACCAATGAAGAAGTAACTTCAGAAGAGTTAGGTGGAGCTGCAACTCATGCATCAAAATCTGGGGTTTGTCATATTACTTCACCAAACGGAATCGAATGTTTGGAAGATATTAAAAGATTGTTGAGCTATGTGCCTCAAAATAATAGAGAAACAACACCAAAACTACCTTATGTAGTAGGAGATGAGGTTCGTGAAAAACTAGATACGCTTGTGCCTGATAGCGCTAACAAACCATACGATATGCACGAAGTAATTGGTGGAATTATAGATGAAGATTCGTTTTTCGAAATTCATAAAGATTTTGCTGAAAATATTATTGTTGGTTTTGCTCGTTTAGGAGGAAGAAGTATCGGAATTGTTGCCAACCAACCTATGGTTTTAGCAGGTTGTTTAGATGTGAACAGTTCAATTAAAGCAGCTCGATTTGTTCGTTTTTGTGATTGTTTCAATATTCCTTTATTAGTGTTAGAAGACGTACCAGGTTTCTTACCAGGAACTGACCAAGAATGGAACGGAATCATCACGCATGGAGCAAAATTATTATACGCATTTAGTGAAGCTACCGTGCCAAGAGTTACGGTAATTACTCGTAAAGCGTATGGTGGTGCTTATGACGTAATGAATTCAAAACACATTGGAGCTGATATGAATTTTGCATGGCCAAGTGCTGAAATTGCCGTAATGGGAGCAAAAGGAGCTTCGGAAATTATCTTCAAAAAAGAAATTAGCGAAGCCGCTGATCCAGTAGCTAAATTAGCAGAAAAAGAAGCAGAATATGCAGAGTTATTTGCTAATCCATACACAGCAGCACAACGAGGATTTATCGATGAGGTAATTTTACCAAGAGATACCCGCAGAAAACTAATGAAAGCGTTTAGTATGTTAGAAAATAAAACAGTTGATTCGCCAAAACGAAAACACGGAAATATTCCTTTGTAATAAGAAAGGCCGACTTTTAGTCGGTCTTTTATTTTTTTATTTTAGAATCGACATATTTTCCGATGAATCCTAATTTCATACGATCGAGCATTTTCTTCTCAAATTCCCAAAAGAAAGCGAACTGTCCAAATATAGCTCCAATGATAACTAACATTACTTGATAAACAGGGAAAATAATTAATAATCTAAAAGGCCAATACAACCAAAGTGATAAATTTTCTTTTGTAATTCCTAACGCAGAAGTTACAGGTTTAGATAAATAGGCTGCGGTTGAACCAGTAATAGCAAATACTATAAAAATAATTACTAATTGCCAATTTGAAGTTACATTCCAACGTTCTTTTAGTTTGTTCATAAAATTAAATTCTTGGAGTAAAACCTCCTAATTTTTGATTATTTTTGAGTTGAAAGTAAACTAAATAATTATATAGCATATAATTTACTTCATATCCATAATCAATATTTTGTTCATAATTAATTGACATTTCATATAAATTTGGATTGTACTGGGAAGACAACATAGCTCTTCTATTCCATTCCAAGACCCAAACTCTATTTCTCGACTCTAAATAGGATTGAGAATAGTAGTTTCTCGGTTTTGCAAAACTATTAAACCAAGATGAAAATCCAACATCAAAAATTAAAACTTCATATTCTAATTTTTCATTTGATATACGAATAGTGTCGCTTTCTAGTTTTGGTTTATCATCAAAACTTTTTTTGTCCTGAGAAGCTGTACAAGCTATCAGGATAAAAAATAAAGCAGTTAAAAGTAAAAAGATACGTTTCATAGCTCATGAATTTTGAAAGTATAAAGATAAAAAAAAGCACCGACTTTGCCGATGCTTTTAACTTTTATATGAAAGATTTTACTTTCCGAACAATTTTCCTAAAAGACCACCTAATCCTCCTTTTTTTGTAACGGCAGACATTGCATCACCCATATCAACTTTTCCGTCGTTATTTTGGTCTAAACCAAATTGACCGCCGTATTTAGTAACAGCATCCATTAATCCGCCGCCACCTTGACCACCAGAAATAGCACTTACTAAGTCGTTCATGTTAAATCCAGGTTGGTTTGGATCTTTAGCTTTGTTAACTAATCCTCCTAAAATTTGCGGAATCAATCCACCAGCAACGCTTCCTGCTGCATCAGAAGATAAACCAAATTTTTCACCTAAGTTTCCAGTAACTTTTTCAGTCAATTGTTTTACAACTGGGTTGTTACCATCAATTGGAGTTTTTCCAGTTATCATTCCTGTTAAATCGTTAATGTTTCCACTAGCTACCATATCTTGTAAACCCGAAAGGATAGAACCTCCGGCTTCTTGCATTACGGCATCATTTTGTTCATTAGGCACTGCTGGATTGTTTACGACAGCTTCGCCACCAAATTGTTTTACTAATTCTGAGAGTTGATCAAACATAATTTTTATAGTTTTTGTTCAGTTAAAGATAATAAAATTTTAGTTATTTTTCAATAAACTGATAATCTGCTCTGCAAGTTCTGTGCCAATTCTATCTTGTGCTTCTTCTGTAGCGGCACCAATATGAGGGGTTAACGAAATTTTCGGATGCATTAAAATTTGAATTTCTGGTGTAGGTTCTTTTTCAAAAACATCTAAACCAGCAAACAATACTTTTCCTTCATCCAAAGCTTCAATTAAAGCCACTTCATTAATTACACCACCACGAGCACAATTTACGATTCCTACATTGTCTTTCATTAATTGAAATTCTTCTTTATCAATTACATAGCCATCTTGTGCTGGAACGTGTAACGTAATAAAATCTGAATGTTTAATAACGTCTTCTAAAGATTCGGTAACAATCTCAACATTAATAAATTGTCCGTTGTAGAAATCCACTCGAATTACCGCTTCATTAACATATTTATCGGCAGCTATAACTTTCATTCCTAATCCTAAAGCCATTTTTGCAACGGCTTGACCAATACGACCAAAACCAATAATTCCCAACGTTTTACCGCGAAGTTCGATTCCGTTGGCGTAGGCTTTTTTCAATCCGTCAAAATTGGTATCACCTTCTAATGGCATATTTCTGTTGGCATCGTGTAAAAAACGAACACCTGTAAATAAATGTGCAAAAACCAATTCGGCAACACTTTCAGAAGATGAAGCTGGCGTATTGATTACATGTAAACCTTTTTCACGAGCATAAGCTACATCAATGTTATCCATTCCAACACCGCCACGACCAATAATTTTTAATCCTGGACAAGCATCAATAATATCTTTACGAACTTTTGTAGCACTACGAACCAATATTACTTTTACATCGTGTGTGTTAATATAGTTGGCAACTTGTTCTTGAGCCACTTTTGTAGTAATTACTTCAAAACCTCCTTTTTCTAAAGCTTTGATACCACTTTTTGAAATTCCGTCGTTTGCTAAAACTTTCATTTTTTTTGTCATTGCGAGGAACGAAGCAATCTCATCCTCATATTAATTATAATTTATTTTCTAATTCTTGCATTACATCTACTAAAACCTGAACGCTTTCTAATGGAAGCGCATTGTACATAGAAGCACGATAACCACCAACTGAACGATGTCCAGGTAAACCTGAAATTCCAGCCGCTTTCCACATAGCATCAAATTTTTCTTGATGTGCTTCATCATTTAATAAGAAAGTTACGTTCATGTTACTTCTGTCTTCTTTGACTGCTGCTCCTTTGAATAATGGATTTCTATCGATTTCAGTATAAAGTAAATTAGCTTTTGCTTCGTTGATTTTTTCAATTGCTGCAATTCCACCTAATTTTTTCAACCATTGTAACGTTAAAAGTGACGCATAAATTGGAAATACTGGAGGCGTATTGTACATGCTTTCTTTGTCGATGTGTTGTTGGTAATCTAACATACTAGGAATAGTTCTTCCAGTTTTTCCTAAGATTTCTTTTTTAACAACTACTAATGTTGCACCTGCTGGTCCCATATTTTTTTGAGCTCCAGCATAGATTAAATCAAATTTTGAAAAATCTAAAACACGAGAAAAAATATCAGAACTCATATCACAAACTAAAGGAATATTTACTTCAGGAAATGATTTCATTTGGGTTCCAAAAATAGTATTGTTGCTCGTGCAGTGAAAATAATCTGCATCTGATGGTATAGTATAACCTTTTGGAATATGATTGTAATTTTCTGGTTTTGATGAAGCTACAACTACGGTTTCTCCAAAATGTTTCGCTTCTTTAATAGCACCACTTGCCCAAGTTCCAGTGTCTAAATAAGCGGCTTTTCCGTCAACTTTCATTAAGTTGTAAGGCACCATTAAAAATTCTAAACTGGCTCCACCTCCTAAAAATAATACTTCGTATCCTTTGCCTTCCAAGTTTAAAAGCTCTAAAACTAAAGCTCTAGCTTCTTCCATAACGGCTACGAAATCTTTACTGCGGTGTGAAATTTCTAAAATAGATAATCCTGAGTTGTTGAAATCTAAAATAGCTTGTGCTGATTTTTCGAATACTTCTTGCGGAAGTATACATGGACCTGCACTGTAGTTGTGTTTTTTCATTGTAGTTGTAGTTATTTATTTAAAGGTCAAATTTCGGAATTCTTAAATAAAAAATAGGACTAAATACTACAATAATTATGAGATGTTATTAACAAAAACGTTTTCGCAATTTTATTTCTTCTTTTTTAAAGTTTTTCGATTTGAATTCACTTTTGCTTCCAAATTAAAATTGGGTTCGTGTTTGTGTATTTCCTTCTCTTTTTGAATTTTGATGATTTTTGAAATTTTCATATTACAAATTATTTAAAAACGCCAAAGTATCCACATTATCCGCATAATCCCAAAGTCTTGGTTGTTGCGTTTGTCCGAAAGCAACTGAATTTGGAATTAAATTTTTCGAAACCACGCATTGAATTTGTTCTGCATCAGCATTCAATCGTGTCGTGATTTCTTCTAAATTTTCATAGAATTCATAAAACACCGAAGAAATTGGTGAGGCGTAACTCGAATCTTCTTTAATCGTTAAAAACTCGTTATCCAATAATTGGAAATTACTCATCAAGAAAACCGCTTTGTTGTAATCGTAATTGTTCGCATATTTTTCATATTGAATCACATCACGATATTCGTACATTGCTTTAAAGAAATTATCAAAATTATAGCCTTTTGGAACAAAAAGTTTGGAAACATTGCGACATCCTAAACCAAAATATCTAAAAATATCTTCGCCTAAACCTACTAATTCTTCAAAAGTTTCAGTTCCGTCTAAAACAGCAACTGAATTTCTATTTTTACGAATGATACTCGGTTTGTCTTTGAAATAATATTCAAAATAGCGAGCTGTATTGTTGCTTCCAGTGGCAATTACGGCATCAAAACCTTCTAATTTTCCTTCAACAAACGTTATTTTTGAGTTAAGTTCAGGTTGAATCGAAATTAAATATTTCGCTAAAAATTTTAATAAGTGTTGGTCATTAGATGAAGTTTTTACCAATACATTATGCCCCGAAATCAATACCGAAAGAAAATCATGAAAACCCACTAACGGAATATTTCCGGCTAAAACCAATCCTACTTTTTTGGTTTCAATTTTTGAGAAATCATAGTTAGAAAGCCACTGATTTAGGTTGTCTTCCGTTAAGGCTTTCGCCCAAGATTGAACACTAAATTGTACTTGCTCAGGTGTGAACCAACCATTATGAGACTGCGAAAGTGTTATTAAAGAAGCAAAGTCATCAAAGAACAAATCGTTTTGTAAAACCGATGCCGCTTTAACGTTTCCTTCTTCAGAAAATTGACGTAAGAAATTCCCTAATTCAACAAAACTCGATTTTATTTCAATTTGTAACATTTGTAACTTGTTTATATTTGGTTTACATTGTATTTTTGTAGCGCAAAATTAATCATTATATTAGAATATCAAGTTTTTCTGAATTCTAATTTCTAAATACAAAAGCAAACATGGCAATTATAATAACAGACGAATGTATCAACTGCGGGGCCTGCGAGCCAGAATGTCCGAATACAGCAATTTATGAAGGTGCTGATGATTGGAGATGGAAAGATGGTACAAAATTAAGTGGTAAAGTAATTTTACCTGATGGAACAGAAGTGGATTCAGATGCTGCTCAAACACCAATTTCAGATGATATTTATTACATTGTTCCTGGAAAATGTACAGAATGTAAAGGTTTTCATGAAGAGCCACAATGTGCTGCCGTTTGTCCAGTTGATTGTTGTGTGCCAGATGATAATCATGTGGAAAGCGAAGAAACTTTGTTGAACAGACAATCGTTTTTACATAACGAATAAATAATTTTCAAGTAATATAAAAAGAGAATTTTCATTTGAAGGTTCTCTTTTTTGTTTTTAAAAGCTTTAGAAACTTCACTAAATAAGAGTTTTATAATTATTTTTTTGCTATATTTGATTGATAATCTGAAATTTATGATAAAAAAACTTACTTTTTTATTATGTTTTTTCACTACTATAGTCTTTTCGCAAAACCTTGAATTTACGGTAATTGTAAAAGATTTCGATACCGATTTGCCTATTGATGAAGTAACCATAACAGCTCTCAAAACGCGTCAAGGTTTTTTGACTAATAAAGAAGGAAAAGCAATAGTTAGCCTCACCAGATCTTCTGATTTAGAATTAGTTCACTCCACTTATAAAACGATTGTTGTAAAATTTTCTACATTAAACAAAAAGGAAAATGTGGTGTATATGGAACCTAATACACAGCAATTGGAAGAATATATCATTACTAAAGATCATCCGCAAGAAATTTTAAAGCGTTTAATTGAAAATTCGCGAAACAAAATGACAATTCCGGTTAATTTGAAAGTGTATTTACATGAGTTTTACAAGCGAGACAATCAAATTGTTTTTTTTAATGACGGATTAATTAATTTTCAAATTTTAGGCAATTCGAAAAGTATTAAAACTGATATTTTAATCGAACAAAACAGAGCAATAGGTGTTTTGGATGGTGATATTGATCCTAATATTTTAGGTTATGATTTAAATAACATCATTGAAAATTATTATCAGTTTAAATATTTAGACGAAGTATTGGATTCAAAAGCTAAGAAGATTTATGATTTTTCAGTAAAAACCTATCCATCGAATGAAGATTATTTGGTAATCAAAATTGTTCCATTTGCTGAATCTAAAGGAATACTATCTGATTTTTTAGTAGTGTACGATAGTAATAAAAAAGTAATTTTAGAAGTGAGCTCTTATGTGACTCCAGACCGACTTTTGGCTTATAAAGAAAGTATGTTTGCAAGTAGAAAAGTGTATAAATTAGAGTTTAAAAATACATTTCGGTTAGAAGGAGATTTCTATTATTTAGCGAATTCGAAAGAAGTAATTGGTTTTGAAAAATACTATAAAAAGAAATCGAGAAGAATTGAAGTTAAAAATCATATGGTAATCACTGATTTTGATAAAAAGATGTTTGAATATAGTGATAAAAATGTTTTCAAAGACAAATCGTTAATTAATAAAAAGACTTCATTTTTCACCAATTATTGGGATGTAGAATCGGGTTTCGTATCAACAGATGAAGAAAAAATGATAATTGAAAGGTTGTCTAAAGGTGATGAATCTGATAAAGATGAAACCGAAGAATAAAAAAAGCCCTAAATTTCTCTAGGACTTTTTTGAAGTAAAAACTTTAAATTTATTTACTTACATTATATTTTTCATAAGAAACAGTATCGGTTTTTGGATCATAAGTTTCTAAAATTAGATTTCCTTCTATATCAAAATAGCCAATTGCAATTTTGTTTTTATTGCGATAAATAAAACTATTAGTTGATGTTTTTCTTAAAAAGGCTTGTTCTTTTTTATCTTCAGATAAAATTCGGTATCCTTTGCTATCTAAAGAAACATTGTATTTTCTTCCATTCAATAAGTAATAAGATGAGCGATCAATGTCAACCGTTCTAGTAGAACCATCAGGATTTGTTATTGTGGTGGTGGTTTTAACTATAACAGGTGAATCTTTCATATCCATGTTAATGTTTTTTGGATCCTGTTCTTTTAATTCTATGTTTTGAACTTCACGAGTGTTTTCTTTTTTTACATACGTTTTTTCGCCTTTAGAGTCTACAACTGTTGTAGTAGTAGTTTTCGTTTCGTCTTTTACGTTTTTGTTCTGACTGTTTATAGTGCCTGTTGCGCATATAAATAAAATTCCAAATAGGATTGATTTCATAATGTATAATGTTAAAAATTAATAAGTTATAAAGATAAATTTCTTCTTCTCACTTGTGTTACATCTGAAATTGATAATGTTATATATTTTCCACTTTTATTATTATTCAGCTTCAGTGCTTTAAAGTTAATTTTGCTTGGGCTCAAACTTTGTGGCTTTCCAACTTTTAAACTATATTTGCACACTTTTAAAAATACATTCATAATGAAAGCAGGAATTGTAGGATTACCAAATGTTGGAAAATCAACTTTATTTAATTGTTTGTCAAACGCTAAAGCGCAAAGTGCAAACTTTCCGTTTTGTACTATTGAGCCAAATATTGGTGTGGTAAACGTTCCAGATCCGCGTATTGCTCGTTTAGAGGAATTGGTTAAGCCAGAGCGTGTTCAAATGGCAACAGTTGATATCGTAGATATTGCAGGTTTAGTAAAAGGAGCAAGTAAAGGTGAGGGTTTAGGAAATCAATTCTTAGGTAATATTAGAGAATGTAATGCTATTATTCACGTTTTACGTTGTTTTGATAACGATAATATCGTGCACGTAGATGGTAATGTAAATCCAATTCGCGATAAAGAAACCATCGATATCGAATTGCAATTAAAAGACTTAGAAACAGTTGAGAAGCGTTTGGAAAAAACCAATCGTGCAGCAAAAACTGGAAATAAAGAAGCACAAGCTGAAAAAGCGTTGTTAGATAGAATTCGTCAGACTTTAATGGAAGCGAAATCAGCTCGTACCGTAATTCCTCAGAATCAAGATGAGGTAGATATGATGGAAGAATTCCAATTAATCACTACCAAGCCAGTTTTATATGTTTGTAATGTTGACGAAGCTTCGGCAGTAAACGGAAACAAATACGTAGACCAAGTTCGTGAATTAGTAAAAGACGAGCAAGCAGAAGTAATCATTCTTTCGGTAGGAGCAGAAGCCGATATTACCGAATTAGAAAGCTACGAAGAGCGTCAAGTATTCTTAGAAGATATGGGATTAACTGAGCCAGGTTCGGCAGTTTTAATTCGTGCCGCTTACAAATTATTAAAATTACAAACGTATTTCACGGCTGGTGTTAAAGAAGTTCGCGCTTGGACAATCAATATCGGAGATACAGCACCAAAAGCAGCTGGAGTAATCCACACCGATTTCGAAAAAGGATTCATTCGTGCAGAAGTTATTGCATTTGAAGATTTCTCAAACTACGGTTCGGAAGCTAAAGTAAAAGAAGCTGGAAAATTAAGAGTAGAAGGTAAAGAATACATTGTTAAAGATGGTGATGTAATGCATTTCCGTTTTAACGTTTAGTCATTGTGAGGAACGAAGCAATCTCAATAAATAAACAAAAACCGTTGAAGTAATTCAGCGGTTTTTTTGTGGCACAACATTTGATATTTTCCTACAAAACAAACTACCATGAAAAAATATCTTATTCTAGCCACATTTGCTTTGGCTATGGTTTCCTGTAAAGATTCAGGATTGAACAATAGTTTTATTTATTTTTCTGAAGCCCAACCCACAAATGTGGATGAGATAACAGCATTTCCAAAGAAGTTTGTTCGAACGTATACGATGGATTATTCACATCGTTTAGTAGTGGAGCCAAAATGTGCTTTTATCAAAGAAATTGAAACAATTACCGCCTTAAAATCAGAATTAGATTCTATTCCCGAATTTGAATTGCGCAACAATCAGGTTTTCGATAAATCCGAAAATAAAGCTTATAAAACATTTATAAAAGGTGATACAATTGCTTTTGAAATAGAACGTTTGGATACTATTTTTTCTTTTGCCGAAAACGAAATCGCTAAAGAATATAAATCTTCGCTAGTCTTAAATAAGGAAGTAAATGGGAAATATCAAACAAGTATTTTGAAATTATCCACTATTGGGGCAAGACACATCCAACTCGGAACCAAAAAAGATTTTACCAAATTAAAGTACGAATTAAAAATTCCATTTGTTACCGAAATGAAAGAAAACGACACGCTTCACGTAGTTTTAACGCCATCACGTGCCGATTTTAGAAAGCTATTACGAAAAGAAGGTTTTGAGTATGAAAGCAATTACTTGTTTAAATAATAAATTATAGACACGAATTAATTTGTGTAAATTTGTGTAACGAGTGTTCGAAAAGTGTTTAATTCAATAGTTGAATTATGAAAATCATAAAAAAACTTCTAAAATACACTGCAATTTTTTTGTTATCATTAATGACTTATTTGCTCATTGTAACTTTGTTGTCGTTTGTTTCTGTAAATGATGGTTTGGTAAAAAGTCATAAAGAAATTCCAATTTACATTCTAACAAACGGAGTGCACACTGATATCGTTTTGCCTTTAAAAAGCGAACATTACGATTGGACCAATCAACTAAAGCCAGAACACACCAAAGCAAAAGATTCCACGTATCAATATGCAGCTTTAGGTTGGGGCGACAAAGGTTTTTATTTGGAAACGCCCACTTGGGCAGATTTGAAAGCAAGTACCGCTTTAAAAGCTGTTTCAGGTTTGAGTTCAACAGCAATGCATGTAACGTTTTACAAAGATTTGAAAGAAAGTAACTCTTGTAAAAAACTTCAAATTTCTTCCGATAATTACAAAAGGTTGATTCTATTCATTAACGAGTCTTTCCAAACCAAATCAGGTAAATTTCTAAAAATTGAAACCGAAGCCGTTTACGGAAAACACGATGTTTTTTATGAAGCCAACGGAAGTTATTCATTGTTTTATACTTGTAATTCTTGGGCAAACCAAGCCTTAAAAGCAGCCAATCAAAAAGCCGCGCTTTGGACGATTTCGGATAGTGGCATTTTTAGACATTATGAGTAGTTAGAAAGTCTTTTTTCTTTCCTCTTTTTTCTATCTTCTTAACCATATTTTGTCAATAACTTCTCGGTTTCTGGCTTCCAATCTTTGGAGATATGTGCTATATTGCACAAAATCCAAATTCTGTCTATGTTAGAGCAAAATCAATATACCGAAGACAATATACGTTCCCTCGATTGGAAAGAACACATTCGTATGCGTCCCGGTATGTATATCGGAAAACTAGGTGATGGTTCTTCGCCCGATGATGGTATTTATATTTTATTAAAAGAAGTATTGGATAACTGTATCGATGAATTTGTCATGGGTGCAGGAAAAACCATCGAAGTTACCATCAAAGATAAACTCGTTACGGTGCGCGATTATGGTCGAGGCATTCCGTTAGGAAAAGTAGTTGATGTAGTTTCCAAAATGAATACAGGTGGAAAATACGATTCCAAAGCCTTCAAAAAATCGGTTGGATTAAATGGTGTCGGAACAAAAGCAGTAAATGCACTTTCCAATTATTTCCGAGTAGAATCGGTACGTGATAACCAACAAAAAGCAGCGGAATTCTCAGCCGGAAATCTAACCTTAGAAGAAGACGTTCAAGAAACAACCAAGCGTAAAGGAACCAAAGTTTCATTTGTTGCTGACGAAGCGATTTTCAAGAACTACAAATACCGAAATGAGTACATCATCAAGATGCTCAAAAATTACTGCTATCTAAATACAGGTTTGACCATTTATTATAATGGCGAAAAGTATTTTTCAGATAACGGTTTAAAAGATTTATTAGAAGAAGCGATTCACGAAGACGATATGGTGTATCCAACAATTCATTTGTTGGGCGACGATATCGAAGTAGCGATTACGCACAGTAAATCACAATATTCAGAAGAGTATCATTCGTTTGTCAACGGACAAAATACCACACAAGGAGGAACGCATTTAGGCGCTTTTCGTGAAGCAATTGTAAAAACCATCAAAGAGTTTTACAACAAACCTTTTGAAGCTTCTGATATTCGTAAATCGATTGTTTCGGCGGTTTCGGTTAAAGTAGAAGAACCGGTTTTCGAATCGCAAACTAAAACCAAATTAGGTTCTACCGATATTGGTCCGAATGGGCCTTCGGTACGCTCGTTTGTGAATGATTTTATCAAAACGAAGTTAGATAATTTTTTACATAAAAATCCAGAAGTTGCAGATGCTTTATTGCGTAAGATTTTACAAGCCGAACGCGAACGTAAAGAACTTTCAGGAATTCGAAAATTAGCCAAAGACAGAGCTAAAAAAGCCAGTCTTCACAATAAAAAATTACGCGATTGTCGTGTGCATTTAACCGATGCTAAAAATCCAAGAAGTTTAGAAAGTACGCTTTTTATTACCGAGGGAGATTCGGCTTCAGGTTCCATTACTAAAAGTCGTGATGTAAATACGCAAGCGGTGTTCAGTTTGCGTGGTAAGCCTTTGAACTCGTATGGAATGACCAAGAAAATTGTATACGAAAACGAAGAATTCAATTTATTACAAGCCGCATTAAACATCGAGGAAGACATGGGCGATTTGCGTTACAACAATATCGTAATTGCAACCGATGCCGATGTCGATGGAATGCACATTCGCTTGTTGTTGATTACGTTTTTCTTGCAGTTTTTCCCCGAGTTGATTAAAGACGGACATTTGTATATTTTACAAACGCCTTTGTTTCGTGTGCGAAATAAAAAAGAAACGATTTATTGCTACAGCGAAGAAGAACGAGTAAACGCCATTGAAAAGCTAAAACCAAAACCAGAAATCACCCGATTCAAAGGATTAGGGGAAATTTCGCCAGATGAGTTCAAACATTTCATTGGGCAAGACATTCGATTAGATCCAGTCATGTTAGATAAAGCCACTTCTATTGAAACCTTGTTAGAGTTCTACATGGGTAAAAACACCCCAGACCGACAAGAGTTTATCATTAACAATTTGAAAGTGGAGTTGGATGTTGTGGAGAAGTAGTTATTTGGAGCACAAAGTTTCTCAAAGTTTAACACAAAGTCACACCAAGATATATTAAACATTGGGAAACATAGTGAATAACATAGTATAACATTGTGATACAAAAAGATATGACTGAAGAAAATGAAATTAGCCGAATTATTTTAGATTGTGCCTATAAAGTTCATACAAAGTTAGGTTCAGGATTGTTGGAAAAAGTTTACAGAGAATGTTTGGCTTATGAATTAGCGAAATGCGGATTAGAAGTTAAACAAGAGAAAGCATTTCCAGTTGTTTATGAAGATATTAAAATGGATTGTGGTTACAGGGTTGATATAATTGTAAATGATAAAGTTATTGTTGAATTGAAAGTAGTTGAAGAGTTTACACTGAGCATACAGCACAATGTTTAACCTATATGAGACTTTCAGAATGTAGATTAGGTTTACTTTTAAATTTTTACAAAAAATCATTAAAAGACGGAATAAAAAGATTAATACTATAACATTGTGAAACTTAGTGCAAAACTTTGAGTAACATAGTGCTACAAAGATATGAAAGACGAAGAAGAAGATAACATCATTCCAAACGAAGACGAAAATTTCGATAATCAAGACAATTCTCCTAACGAGGAAGGTTTTGACGATATTCGTGTTTCAACGGGACATCATTTTTACGAAAACAACGAAAACCCAGAAGACACCATTACCAAAGTTACAGGAATGTACAAAGATTGGTTTTTGGACTATGCTTCGTATGTAATTCTAGAACGTGCAGTTCCAGCGATTGAAGATGGTTTTAAACCGGTGCAACGTCGTATCATGCACTCCATGAAAGAGTTAGATGATGGACGTTACAATAAAGTAGCGAATATCGTGGGTCACACCATGCAGTATCACCCTCACGGAGATGCGAGTATTGGTGACGCCATGGTGCAAATTGGGCAAAAAGACCTAATCATCGACATGCAAGGAAACTGGGGAAATATCTTAACAGGAGATAGTGCCGCAGCTTCCCGTTACATCGAAGCCCGAATTTCAAAATTTGGTCACGATGTGTTGTATTCGCCAAAAATCACCGAATGGGGAATGTCATACGATGGTCGTCGTGCTGAACCGATTAATCTTCCGGTGAAGTTTCCATTGCTGTTAGCTCAAGGCGCAGAAGGTATTGCTGTAGGTTTATCGACCAAAGTGTTACCTCACAATTTTAACGAATTAATAGATTCTTCTATCAAAATATTAAAAGGGAAACCTTTTACCTTATTTCCCGATTTTCCAACCGCAGGTATTGCTGATGTTTCCAATTATAATGATGGATTACGTGGTGGTCGTGTGCGTGTGCGTGCAAAAATTGGACAGTTAGACAAACAAACTTTGGTGATTACCCAAATTCCATTTTCAACCAATACGTCAACATTGATTGATAGTATTTTGAAAGCCAACGAAAAAGGGAAAATCAAAATCAAGAAAATTGAAGATAACACAGCTGCTGAGGTTGAAATTTTAATTCATT